>Ga0126381_100000544_pt1 | contig 41076 bp, 43 predicted proteins | sample PanSoiMetPlot_28_FD_96465 | JGI IMG/M metagenome (GOLD analysis project Ga0126381, IMG submission 96465) | Tropical forest soil microbial communities from Panama - MetaG Plot_28 | ecosystem: Environmental > Terrestrial > Soil > Tropical forest > Bulk soil | place: Panama | collected 2016-02-17 | reverse complement strand
TTGTTGCGGGATGCAGTCTCTGCCTTCCCCATTGCTTTCGGACCCCTGCCACAGTCGTTGCCAGGTGCGCGGTGTCGCGTATCGGCCGCGCTCTCACGATCGCCCTGGCGATCCTTCTGGAATCGTGCTCATCCGCCTCGCGGTAGAGCAAATCAGCCAGCTCTCTCTCCGGCCATCGATTCACAATTTCGTCCGCCGTCAATTCGTCGTCGGCGTTCATGCGCATGTCCAACGGACCGGCTTCGCGGAACGAGAATCCCCGTGCCGCCTGGTCAAGCTGCATGCTCGAAACTCCCAAGTCGGCCAAGACCCCGTCCACCGGCGGAATCCCCAACCCTTGCGCGACCTCCGCAATCCGGGAGAACGGCGCGTGCACAGCCGTCACTTTCTCTCGAAAGATCTTCAGCCGCTCCCGCGCCATGCCGAGCGCCTGTGCGTCCCGTTCCAAACTCATCAGCCTTCCCGAGGTCAATTTCCGCGCGATCGCTTCGGAGTGTCCGCCTGCTCCCAGCGTTGCGTCGATGTACGTTCCGTCCGGCTTTACGCGCAGCCATTCGAGCACCTCTTCCAACATCACCGGCGTGTGCGCCGCACCCAATGCAATCCGTCCCGGCGATCTTTCCTTCGCTCAGTTCTTGCGCCCTCGCCAAAGCTTTGCAGCGGTCTCAGAAGCTCTTAGTACTTGGTCGTTAGGCCGGGAGGACGATGGGAAGCAATCCCTGCTTCCTTCCCGTCTCCTCACATCCTTGTCTTCCGTCAACTAAGAACTCAAAAACGAACCACTACAGACCTTCAGATCCCTAAATCTTCCAGCGCCTTGTCGTCCTCGTCCGTGTACGGCTCGTTCTTCAGTTGATCGAGGACCCGAGCGTGGTTCATCACTTCCAGATAATCCAGGTTGCCCAGCACGTCCACGTCGCCCTTGGTTTGCGCCGATTCCCGCAAGACGGTCGGCAGAAGCAGCCTTCCCTGCCCATCCAGTTCCACGGTCTGCCCGTAATAACTCGTCCGCATCAAAAACTTCCTCTTCGCCCGGTTCGTGCTCGGCATCTTCTCCAGCTTGTCTTCAATCCCCGACCAAACCTTCATCGGATAAATTCGCGCCGTCTCACCCGTGGCGCTGGTGATGTAAAACTGGTTTCCGTACTCCTTCAATTGCTCGAGAAACACGGCGGGTATCTTCAGACGACCCTTCTCGTCCACCTTGGCTGGACAGTTTCCCCGCAGCTTCATACGCCCGGCTCGGCGCGACGACCCCCGTTCGGCTGGGATCGAACGCGAAAATGTGGTCTAGAATGGCCAAAATGCCCACTTTCACCACAACTTGCAAATCCGTTCTACTTTGCCCTACGACCTTCCAAACCCCGCCCTGTTTGCCCACTATCTACCACTTTTCACCACATCGTACCCAGTTCTGGAAGGTTGTCAAGCGAAATCGTGCGTTTTCCCCAAAAAAGCTGTGGAATTAGGTTCCAGGTCCAACGCGGCATCTGGACTACAAGCGCTTGTGGTTCCAGCTGTAAAAATCTCCAAGGACTAGTGGCAGAAGTTGTGACCCTGTCGGGGCGCTATCGCGACCTCGCGGTTAGCTACAAATTGGGCTTCGGCGAATTGACCGGTGCGGGAGCCGGCGCTTCGATTTTCTCCACCGTAATCGTATTCGTTTTGGGATCGAGGGTCCCGGTCAACTTTACCTTTTGCCCCGCCCATTCTTCCGCAAGCACCTGCGCGTCGAGCTTGTAGACTTTGTCTTTGATCTGCAGCACGAACCTTCCGCCTCGCTCCTTCACGCAAAAGCGCGCGCATTCGGCGTCCGTCTTGATTTCCGGCTTCATTTCCATCATTTCCTTGTGCGATTGACTGAGAGAGTGCACGTTCAACGCGCATTGCGAATCGGCAATTTCGCCCCGAAACGTTCTTTCTTCGGCCACGCCCCGGGCCGCCCATGCCGCTAACCCTGCCAGGATTGCTGTGCAGAAAACCGCCGCGGATTTGTTTCTCACCCCTTACTCCTTGTTGCCAAGCCACGCCAAACAACTTCAGGGTAACACGACGACCTTCATGTTCATCCCTTCGTGTTCCTCGCTGCAAACAACCGTGCAAACTACGAGGTAGTCTCCGGGTGCGCTAGGCGCGGTCACGTGGAACTCCTGAACACCCGGCTTCAATTCAAAATCCCACTCGTCAACGGGGCTTCGATCCTTAGCGTGCAGCAGCGTGAATCCGTGAATCGCGCCGTTGCGGTTTACGTTTTTTGCTTTTTTCGCCCTGATCCGCAGCGTAATCGCTTCGCCCACCTTTAACTTGAGGACCGGCTGCTTCTGCCCGTCCATTCGGAATCGGCTGTCATGATCCGCCAGGATCTCGACGACTCGCCTCTCGTTCTGCGCGCTCTGAGCCCGAGCACGGGAGCAGAATACCAGCAGGATTAGAGACCACCACAGGGTCGGCACCTGCTTCGAAAACAAGAAGCGCCGGTTCATCGCGTCATGTAGTTCAAGATGAGCCGCATGTCTTCGTCGGTGAGCAGGGCGCGAACTCTCATGTGCCGAATGGCCGCAGCCATCACTCGCGGCGGAAATTTGTGCGGCGGCTGATGGCAGCGTCCGCAGTTCTCCCGAAACCGCTGCTCCCCCTCCGCGCGTTCCGATGGTTCGCTCTTTGTCCCACGACGGGCTTGCTCGGTGCGATCCGCCCCCTGAGGCGAGGTGCTCTCGTCAGTAGACTTTGAATTGCCGGTCAAGAGTGGCGCGCCGGCGGGAGGCGTTGCCTTGGAAAACGTTTCCGATTTTGGGCGTTCCTGACCAAGCGTTTTCCCGACCAGCAGCGTCATCGCGGCCAGGCAACAGAGCATCATGCAGTTTCGCTTCATTTCGGGCTCCCATCCGGCCCCAGCGGAACCACAAAGCGGTACGTAAGACCCAGCGTCCAGACGTTCACGTTCCCCAGGCTGCTGAATTGCCGGCCGTAATTCGTAGCGAATTTCAGCCCGTCCATGAAGTAATAGTTCGCTCCGAACTCGAACTGCTTGGTATGGACGGGTGGAAGTGAATCGCTAACCGCTGGTCCCGTGAAAAATTCCTGGTATCGCGCGACCAACTGCGTGCGCCGCATTTCGTTTTGCAGAAAAGGAAGCTGGCTCAGCTTGTACGCGGGCTCCAACCAGTAGCCGCTGCCTCTTTTGGAACGCGCGTACTCCCAACGCAGGTCCAGCGGAAGCGCCGTCGGTTGCCAAATTGCGTGAAACCCAAACAGGTTGGAGCGCTCCTGCTGCAGTAAATGCTGGAACGAGGCGCCAACTTCCAATCGGGCCTTCGGAACAAAAATCCCGGCGCGCCCGCCTGCAAACCGGTCCGAGTCCACGGGCGTCGTTGTCACCACGGTTGAAAAATAAACCGTGTAATTGATATCGAACTGCGGCCGTGCTTGGAAGCCGCCGCGAACCATGGCTCCGGTGCTCGCATTACTCGGCCCGATGCCGATCGGCAGGATTAACGGATCGGACTGGAGGTTGCGAATCCACGCCGGATAGAGCCGTTCGTTGAATATCCCGAAAGGCGTAAGAAACCGGCCGGCGCTAATCGTCATGAATTTATTGGCGACGAAGTCCAGTTGCGCGTATTCGACTTCCTTTTGAACGGGACCGCCGTGAAACCCGGATCTTCCTGGCACTTCAACGAAATCGTTTTCGAATGTGGCGCGGGTTTCGAAAAGCCAACGCTGCCCGATCGGCAAGAGCACTACCGGTGTGGCAATGGGATGTATATCCGGTTGCCCGCCGGTGAAATCGCTGATCAGGGCCACGCTTCCCTGAAGGATCGGAATGGGTTTTGCGTCCTGATCGTTGGCCTCCTGCGCAAACCCCGCAGACACAATAAAGAAGGCCCCGACAACAGCCAGCCCCATTAGAGTCTCGAAGCGGACCATGCGGATCAGGGATTTGGCAAAACGTGCTGCAACTTCGAATCGATGGCGAACCGAACCAGGAATGGTTTTTCCAAGGGTTTTCATAGCCATACCCAGACTAGGCTTCCGATACTCTCGCCCAAATTTCAGCTTGGGTGAGGTTACGGGGGGGGTCAAGTCACGTTCTGGATCCTGTGCCCGTCTTGGTATTTCCTAGTCGGCTCCCGAAGGGATTTTCCCTGGAATTTCCTCTCGGTGGGCGGAGGCTTGCCCATTCCGGCAGCCACGATTGTCCGTGCCCTCAACTACTTACCACTCGCAAGTCCAGTTGATAGAACTACTTGCAGGTTTGACGACCCCATCAGGTTGCCGCTTGATTTTGGTCCATGGCGTGCTAGACTTAGTCAGGTTTTGAATATCATTTTTTAAGGAGCGCGTTTCCATGGAATGGACCACCCCTCGGCACGAAGAGATTGACCTCAACTGCGAAGTCAGCTCCTACGCGAACGCCGAGCTCTAAACATTCTGTCCGCCGCGCGAGCAAGCTGGCTGGCGTACTGGAATGCGTGTAAAAGTCCTCGGATCTGCAGCCGGGGGCGGCTTTCCCCAATGGAATTGTAATTGTCCGAACTGTAGTGCTTTGCGCCACGGCACATTGAAAGCTCGTCCGCGCGCGCAAACGGAGGTCATTTTCTCCGTTGATTCCAAAGTGTGGTTTCTGCTTTCCGCTTCTCCGGATTTGCGCCAGCAAGTGCTTGGCGCGCGCGAACTTTCCCCGCCAGAGAGTGCTTCTTCGCCATCGCCGATTGGCGGTGTGTTTCTGCCGGGCGCTGATGTGGATTCTGTGATGGGGCTGCTCCATCTGCGAGAGTTTCAAAGCTTCTTTGTTTTTTCGACGCGCGGCGTCCAGTGTGTACTTCAAAAAGAGAATCGGATTTTCCGCGTGTTGGAGCGCGCCAATCCGCCTGTGAAATGGCAGACGCTGTCGGCCAAAGGACGTTTGGGCTGCCATTTGTCTGAAGATTCTTCGGGGCCGGCAGACTTCATCTGCAGCACCGTGCCGCTTGGAGGATGTTATCCGGATTACGTCAGCGAGGAAACTCTTCGCGCCGTTCCGCCGGAAGACGCGTCGGTCGGTTTCGTCATGGAACAGGGCGAAAAGCGTCTCTTTTTTGCTCCCTCGCTTTCCGGATCTTCCGCAATGTGGAAGTCCGCCGTCGAGTCCGCCGATGTGACTTTCATTGATGGCACCTTCTGGAGCGACGACGAATTGATGCGCGCCGGTCGCAGCAAAAAGACCGCGCGCCAAATTGGCCATTTGCCGCTCTCGGGCCCCGACGGTCTGCTTGAACAATTTCCCACCCGTGCCAAAGGCCGCAAAACCCTGATTCACATCAACAATACGAACCCCATCCTTGACGAAAAAAGCGCCGAACACCGCGCCGTGCTGGATGCCGGCTTCGAAATCGCCTACGATGGGATGGAGTTCGAACTTTAGAGTTATGACCGCACCCATCGCCAACGCCGTTGAGAAGCCTTTTCTCTCCGAAGCGGCGTTCGTCGCCGGTTTCCACGCCATCGGCGAGGAGCGCTATCACCATAAGCACCCGTTCCACTTGCTGATGCACGAAGGCAAGCTCACTCGAGGCCAGCTTCAGGCATGGGCGCTCAATCGCTATTTCTACCAAAGCCGCATTCCGATTAAAGACGCTGCAATTCTGGCGCGCAGCGAAGACCCAGCGTTCCGTCTTGCCTGGCGCAAACGCATTCTCGATCATGATGGCGACGGCACAAAACCGGGCGGCATTGAAAAATGGTTGAGACTGGTCGAAGCCACGGGACTTTCGCGCGATCACGCCCTGTGCGGCGACGGCATCCTTCCCGCCACGCGCTTCGCGGTTCAGGCATACGTGGACTTTGTCTCTACGCGCTCGCACCTCGAAGCCGTTGCTTCATCACTTACCGAGCTTTTTTCGCGCAAACTGATCGTCCTGCGTATGGATCGCCTGCGCGAACACTATCCCTGGCTTTCGTCGGGCCTCGACTATTTCACGGGCCGCTTGACGCAAGCTCCCGAAGATGCGGAGTTCGCGCTGGCTTGGGTTGTGAAGCATGCGCATACGCGCGAGCAACAGGACAAAGCTCACGCCGCACTCCGCGCCAAGTGCGACATTCTATGGGCACAACTCGACGCTCTCTACTTCGCCTACGTGAATCCCGGCTGGCCTCCTCCAGGCGCCTTCGAACCATCGCAGGAAAAGGCATGAGCTTGGATTTGAACAGCAAGCCGCGGCTCGCCGCTGGATGCCGAATGGGAGAAAACAATAACCAACGCGTCCTGCTGATGCCGGAACGGGCGTTGCGCCTCCATGGCCCGAGCCTGGAAATCGTTTCGCGCTGCGACGGCAAGCACTCGGTGTCGCAAATCATCGGCGAGCTGCAGTTGCTTTATTCCAAAGCCGAGCCACACAAAGTCGAACAGGACATTCTCGGCTATCTCGATCTTTTGCAAAAGGAACGCGCCCTCGATTTCGAAGCCGGCGCCGTGTAGCGCCCGCCCTCTGAGGCGGGCCGTTTTTTGCTGCCCATGCCAAACACCGTACAAAATCCGCTCGCCCTCGTCGCCGAACTCACGCATCGCTGTCCCCTGCACTGCGTCTATTGCTCGAATCCTCTCGAATTGCAAGCACGCTCCAGCGAACTTTCCACCGAAACGTGGTCGCGAGTATTTAAAGAAGCTGCCGAAGCTGGAGTTCTGCAAGCCGACTTCACCGGCGGCGAGCCTCTCGCGCGCCCGGACATCGTTGAACTCATTCGAAGCGCGCGCGCCGCAGGACTTTACGTCAGCCTCATCACGTCGGGACTGCCGCTGGACGAAGTCAAGCTGGATTTGCTTGTTGATGCAGGCCTGGATCACTTTCAGCTCAGCTTCCAGGGCGCCCGCGAAGAGACCGCCAACGACATTTCCGGCACGAAGTCGCATCAACATAAGCTGCGCGTTCTTGAGTGGGTCAAGCGCTACCGCATCGGCCTCACGCTGAATTTCGTCATACACCGCCAAAATATCGACGAGCTCGAGGAAATGCTGGTCATTGTGAAGGGCTCAGGCGCCGGTTGCGTGGAATTCGCCAGCGTTCAGTATTACGGCTGGGCCTTTGCCAACCGCGAAAGGCTTCTGCCCACGCGCCAACAACTGGATCGCTGCGTGGAGCGTTTGAAGCGCGCCGAAGAGGAATTGCAGGGCAGGACGCGCATCGTTTTTGTCGTGCCCGACTATTACGCCAAATACCCCAAGCCCTGTGTAGGCGGCTGGGGCCGCAAACTGCTGCTGGTCACGCCGCACGGCGAGGTACTTCCCTGTCACGCCGCGCCGGTCATCCCTGGCCTGAAATTTGAAAATGTGAAGAACCGCAGCTTGCGTGAAATTTGGGAATGCTCCGAAGCGTTTCAGAAATTTCGCCGCGAAGACTGGATGCAAGAGCCGTGCAAATCCTGCGACCGCCGCGCGCAAGACTTCGGCGGCTGCCGTTGCCAAGCGATGCTTCTTACAGCTGACGCCACCGCAACAGATCCTGTTTGCTCGCTCGCCCCGCAGCGCCCCAAAGTGGATGCCATCCTCAGGCAAATCAATGATCACAGTGCCCAGGGCACGGGATCTGCCGCCACCCCCATAACAATCCAGAGCGACAAAATCCAATGGCTGTACCGCCCGAACCCCTCTTGATTTGATGGCGTGACGGCCCATGCCAAGCCTTGGCCGGTCAACGAGTTGCAGCCGCGCTTAACTTAAAGCTTTCCTTTAAAATTGCGCCGCAAAGTCGCTGCGGTCGCTCCTCTGGCGTCGCTTCGGCTCGCTAACCCCTTTTGGCTTAGTCATCCGCAGCGGCGGTCGTGGATTGTTTCGTCCGTCGCGTCCTCAAAGCAACGCGGAAAACAAAAACCAAACTTCCGAGCAGCACCAAGGATCCAAACACCGACAGAGTATGCGGCGCGCCGATGCGCTTCGCAACTCCGCCCGCAATCAGCGCACCAATCGGCTGAACGCCCATAAACATCGTGGCGTACACGGCCATCACGCGGCTGCGCAACTCATCCGGCACGCGATTTTGGATCAGCGTATTGGTCGCGGCCATCTGCGAAGTAGCGGCGAATCCAACAACGAACAAAACCAAGGCGCAAAGCCAGAAAACCTTGGCCCCAGAAAAAATCAGTATGCCAATGGCGGTCGTGGTCGAAGTTGCCGCAATCCAGCGCGCCAATCCTTTGTAGTTTGTCCGTGCCGCAAAGTGCAGCGCGCCCAGCACCGCGCCCACTCCCGCGGCGCTCATCAACAATCCCAGCGTGCGCGCATTGCCCTTCAAAATGTCCTGGGCGTAAATGGGCATGAACACGGAGTATTGCAAGCCGAAAAGGCTGAGTACGCTCAGCAATAGCAGCGTCGAGCGGATGGGCAGGTCGCTCATCGCAAACCGGAATCCCTGCACCAGACTGTTCAACGGAGATTCGTCGCTCGGCTTAATCTCCGTTTTCGGGATGCGCATCATCAGCAGCGCGACGATCACGGCTACGAAGCTCACGCCATTCAGAAAAAAACACCAGCCTTCCCCAACCCACGCGACCGTAAAACCCGCAATCGCCGGACCCACGACGCGCGCGCCATTAAAAATCGACGAATTCAACGCGATGGCATTCGGCAAATCTTCTTTGCCCACCATCTGCACCAAAAACGCCTGGCGGATGGGCACGTCGAAGGCGTTCACTGTGCCCAGCATGAACGCAATCGCCACGACCACCCACGCTCCGCGCCAGCCCTGAATTCTCCCCGTCAGTGTCAGCGTGGCCAACGCAAACGCCAGTACCATGGAAACGGTCTGCGTAGCCATCACGCCGCGATGCCGGTTGTAGTGGTCGCCGAGGTAACCGCCGAGCGACGAGAGAAACAACATCGGCACCTGGCTCGCAAATCCGAATATACCCAACAGCGCCGCCGAGCCGGTCAACCGGTAGACCAGCCACAGCTGTGCGGTGGTTTGCATCCACGTTCCGATGAGCGAGGTAAGTTGTCCCGCGATAAAGAGCTGAAAGTTGCGGTGCTGCATCGCGCGGAAGCGGGTCGAGAAACTGGCGGGGGAGCTTGTGGACAAAGACGAGATGACTTTCCTCCACTCTTTTGATGCGGGAAATCTGGTCTAGTCAACATGCCGTGAACGAATGAAGGTTGTCAACTTACGGGAGAAAAGAACGGGGAGACGATTTGGCAGGATTTGCTTGTTTTCTGAAACTAAGAACTGAAAACTGTTTATTCGTTGGGCGGCGCGTCGGGCGCTCCGACGTGCATGTGGCTCAGGTCGCGCAGCATGGACTTGTCCTCTTCGCTCATGCCGCGCGTAAAGTTCGGATCATTCAAGTGCTCGTTGCGCGCCGATTCCGGCATGTTTTGTAGCACACCCAATCGCTGGCGAATGGCCTTCTGCCGTTGGGGAGACATTTGCTGCCACCTCGGAAACACGTCATTCTTGATGTGGCTTTGTTGGCCGGGCGTTAGTTTCCCCCAGGCGCGAGCGTTGTCCCGAATCTCTTGCTGCCTTTGAGGCGACAGGCGGTTGAATCTCTCATAGTTCTGCTTCTCTTTCGGGCTCAAGTCCTGGAAACGTTTTGCATTCGCTGGTGAATTCACATTCGGCGGCCGGTTGGGATTGCTATTCGCCCGCTCGGAGTCATGCGCGTTGGGCGGGCGATTCCCGCCAGCCATGCTCATCGAGTCGAGTTGTCGGTTTTGCGGCTCCCGGTTTGGCGCAGCATTGTCGCGCGGCCGATCGTTATTCGCCCGATTGTTCTGCCCTTTCCGGTTTTCTTGCTGCTGCCGCGGCGCTGGTTGTCGCGGCGCTTGACGCGACGGTCTCGGCTGCTGCTGCCTGGGTTGCTGCGGCGGCCGGTTTTCGTGCTTCTGCGCTGCACACGGCAGCGCCAACAGCGCGATGCTTGCCGCTGCCAGCAACCATTCTCCGAATTGGATTCGCCGCTTCATTTCACCCTTGCGTCTTTCATCATTACGATCCGGCTCGTTACATCTGGGGATTCGTCTGGCCGCTGTCGTCCGCCTGCACCGGCGGCGGCAATTCCGTCAGCACATCAAAATTGGAAAGGACGTCCAGGTTTTCCAGGACAGGCACGTCAGTCTCCGCAATCTGCGGCGTATTGCTCGGGCGCGTCCCTACCCAAACCGTTGCCATTACCAGCATCGCTGCGGCAATCGCAACGCGCGGAGCGGGCAGGAACGCCGCCCACCAACTCTGCTTCACTGGCAGCGCCGCCACGCGCGCGTGCACGCGCAAATCAAATGCGGCCGACGGTTCGATCACCGGCAGCTCATCCAGCAAATCGCTCACCGCGCGAAATTCATTCACGCGCAGACGGCAAGCCCCGCAAGTAGCGAGGTGCTTCTCTACCTCGAGCCGTTCGCTTTCCTTCAAGCGGCCGTCCACATATCCCAGAATTTTGTTTTCCATCCGGCTGCAACTCATGACGTTCTTCCCTTCTGGCCCCGATTGCTACTTCCCATGCTGCGCCACGAGGGGGGCTAGTTCCACCCGCAGCGTTTCGTATGCGCGGAACAGCAGCGACTTCAGCGCGCTCTCCGAGCATTGCAAAATTTTCGAAATCTCTCCGTAATCCAGCTCCTGATACTTGTGGAGGAGCACGGCCGCGCGCTGTTTTTCGGGCAGCTTTTCAATCGCGTGACGGATCATCTTTTTGCGCGTTTCTTCCACCAAGTGCTGCTCGATGTTCGGATTCTTTTCAGCAACGTCCAGCGTTTTTTCTTCACCTTCTTCCGCATCCACGGTCACTGGGGCGTCCAGTGATATCTCCATTCGCTGATACCGGGTGTCCCGCACCGAGTTCAGCGCCAGATTCGTCGCGATTCGGAACAGCCAGGTCGTGAACTTTGCGCTGGGCACGTAATCTTCGCGCGCCTTGTACACTCGCAAGAAAACCTCTTGCGCCAGATCTTCCGCCTGCTCCCGGTTGCGCACCATGCGGTACAGGAAATTCACCAAGGGAGTCCTATAGCGATGCAGGAGCAGCGTGAACGACTGTTCGTCGCCCGCCTTCACGTCCAGCATCAGTTGGACGTCCGACCTGGCCATAGCCGCCACACTGTATCAAACCCACGAGGTCTCAGAAAGTTGCGAATGAAAGCGGCGTCAGAATGGGGCTAATGCGTTGGCGGAGCAGGCTTTAGGCGCTGCGTTCATGTAGCATTTAGGAGATCGTTTTGGCAGTCCTAGAAATGGAATAAGCGCTGCATTATCAATAAGCTAGCGACACCGACGAAAACTAGCAGGGCCATCCGCCAGTTCGGCTCACGGTTCACTTCCGGAAGCAGGTCCGTTGCGGCCACGTAAACGGTCACCCCTCCCGACAGCGGGAGCGCATACTTCAGCTGCCCCTCAAGGGCGCTGGTCAGGAGCACGCCAAACAACGTCGCCGCACCTAGTAACCCGGCTCCCAGAATGGCGTTGCGCTTCCCGCGTCCGCTCGCGAGAGCGACAGACGCGATGGTGAACCCTTCGGGCAGCTTGTGCAGGAAGACGGCGACAAAAAGGACCACGCCGAGCCAGGTGGAGATCAGAAATCCTGCGGCGATGGCGACGCCATCAAAGAAAGTGTGAATCGTCATGCCCAGCAGCACGGTCCTTCCCGCGTGCTGATGGCTAAACTCTTCGTGGTGCGTTTCTTCGCCGAAATGAAAATGCGGCGCGATGGTGTGCTCGAACAAGTGAACCAGAAAGAATCCCAGCAGCACGAAAATCAGGGCGTTGTCTCCGGAAAGCTTAACGGCTTCCGGGATGACTTCTACGAACGCTACGGCGAGCATGTATCCGGCGCCGAGGGCGAGAAAATATTGCAGGTATTTTCGAGGCCACTCCTTGCGGACCACAAAGTATCCTCCCAGCAGATTCCCGAGCGCCGCCACCAGGCCAAGGAGTGCCGCTATTATCGTCCGCAATGCGACATCGTGCGCCATTGTGAAGTGATCAGAGACCAGAGAACAGAGATCGGAAAACAGAACGCCAACAAAAAATCCATGGTCGACCTGCCACGGGGGGCTCTCCCTGATTACGGATTTCCGATCTGTAGCCTCTGTTCTCTTTCATCCGGAGTGGCGGAACAGAATCACGTCGCCTTCTTGCACTACGTACTCTTTTCCTTCCAGCCGGACTTGCGCCTTCTCTTTTGCTGCGGCGATGCTGCCTGCGGCGAGCAAGTCGCCCCAGCGCACGACTTCGGCGCGGATGAAGCCGCGCTCGATGTCGCTATGGATTACTCCTGCAGCTTTCACGGCGGGGTCGCCCTTGTGAATTGTCCAGGCGCGCACTTCCGGCTCTCCGGCGGTGAAAAATTGGATCAGGCCCAGCAAATCGTACGTCGCACGAATCAGCCGATTCAGCCCCGGCTCTTTTAAGCCGTATGATGCCAGCAGCTCTGCCGCTTCCTTCTCGTCCATTTCCGCCAGTTCCGCTTCAAGCCGACCGCAGACCGCTACCACCGCCGCGTTCTTTCGCCCCTGCAGCGCGCTCAGTTTGTGCCGTTCGACCGCCGTGTCCAGCTGGTCTGCTTCTTCGTCGCCCAAATTGAGCACGTACAGCACCGGCCGCGCGGACAAGAATAAGAATCCCCCAATCGACTTGCGCTGTTCCTGAGTAAGTTCCAATTCGCGCAGAGGCTTTTCAGCTTCTAGCTGGGCTTTGCATTTTTCCAATACAGTTTTTTCGAGCTCCAGCGCTGGATTGCGCTGCTTTTTCAAGTCCTTTTCCACGCGCTCAAGCCGGCGGGTAATTTGGTCGTGGTCTGAAAACATCAGCTCCAAGTCCAGATTTGTCGCGTCGCGCAGCGGATCGATGCCGCCTTCCGAATGTGGGACGCTCGCATCCTCAAATACGCGAATCACGTGCGCAATCACGTCCACTTCGCGAAGTTGCGCAAGAGCCTCGCGCATGCGCTCTTTCTGCATGCCGCCGAGGTCCACATAGCTCACTGTGGCATTGGTGATTTTTTTGGGGTTGTAGAGCCTCGCCAGCTCCAACAGCCGCGGCTCAGGCACTTTGGCTACGCCAACGTGCGTCGCGGACGCTCCGCTCTTCCCCTCGAGCTGCGCCTTCGTCAGAATCCGGAACAGCGTCGTCTTACCAACTTGTGGTAGCCCAATGATTCCCGCTTGCACTCGCGCCCTTCCGCTCTGCTAATTTTCCGCCAACGCAAACTCATCATCGTAGCACACACGCGCGTCAGGCCCGCGCGGCCAATGGCTACCGAAGCCAAGGTCATCTGTCTAGCGGAATAGCAATGCTGGCACGCAAACAAAAGCTCACGGTGCCAAAGGCGCTACCAATCGCCGTACTTTGTGCCGTCGAGGCTGGCTCGCTTGGAATTTGAATGTGCGTCAAGCAGTCCCGCGACTGTGAAGACTCGCGGGCGTGTGGTACGTTTCGTGAGCAAAAACCATCCACACCAGTAGACTCAGCGCACAGAGTACCAGGCTGGTTCGCACCTTTAGCCGTACCTTCACAGCCATGCAGACGCTAGCATAGCATTTAGTGAAACGTTGGGGTGTTTCGGGCCGTCTCAACGGCTATGCTTCATCAGCGCCTCCAATGAACGTCACCGTCCTCGATCTCTCTGCGTACGTTGGCCTCGTGGCTGTTGGCGCGATTACCCTGAACCTGCTCCTTGGGATGCTGATGGCGTTTCGCTATAGCCCGCATCGTTCATGGCCGCATCGGCGGTTCAATTACTTTCGACTCCACAACTGGTCGGGCTACGGCGCTGTTTCCGTCTCGCTACTGCATCCCGCCATTCTGCTTCTGAACAAAGACCCACGGTTTCGACTCTTGGATCTCATTTACCCGGTCCATTCCCCGAGCCAGCCGCTCGAAAACACGATTGGCGCTATTGCCTTTTACCTGCTCGCGTTCGTGGTCATCACTTCCTACGCTCGTCTTCGGCTGGGCCGCCATCTTTGGAAGGCTTTCCACTTCAGCATTTACGTCGCTGCGGCCGCTCTCTTCTTCCACAGCCTGTTCACGGAACCCGCCTTGAAGGGCGCTCCCATCGACTGGTTCGACGGCGGCAAGGTCTTCGTGGAATTCTGCTTTGTCCTGATCGCGGCGGTCAGCCTTCTGCGCTGGCGTCATTCACGGAGAAAAGCATCGCACCTCCGGGAGCTCTCGCGCCAAGCCGCCAGCTCTACCTAAAGCAACCCGAGCCCGAAGAAGAACGGGTCTTGAGACCCGCCACTACAAGGGCGACATTTGCTAATCTATTCGCCCCGTTTCCGGAATGGAGATTCATGGTCGCTACCGAATACGAAATGCCGCCGTTTGACCTGCGTCTCGCCATGGACACCTTGGCCGCGAAGGATCCGCAACTCGCTCCTCTGATCAAGGAGACACGGGAGTTTCGCGTTGAAAAGGGCGCTGTGGAATCACCTTATGAGGTCCTAGTCGAGGCTGTCACGCATCAATCGATTTCCGGCAAAGCAGCCGCGACGATTTTTGGCCGCGTTAAGGCGCTTGGCTCGAACGGGCGGATTCCGACCCCCAAGGAAATGTTGAAGCTGCGCAAGCCTGCTCTTCGCAAAGCCGGACTATCCGGCGCGAAAATCCTGGCGATGAAGGACTTGGCTAAGAAGGCCATTGACGGAGTCGTGCCGACGCTGGATGAGGCGCATAAACTTTCCGATGAGGAGCTTGTCAAGCGGCTGGTCTCCGTGCGCGGGATTGGCACCTGGACCGTCGAGATGTTTCTCATTTTCCGCCTGGGCCGACCCGACGTTCTTCCCATTGACGACCTGGGCGTGCGCAAAGGCTGGGCCATCACTTACGGAAAGAAGTACATGCCCGCGCCAAAGGAGTTGCTCAAATTCGGCGAACGTTGGCGGCCCTACCGCACCGTAGCGTCGTGGTATATGTGGCGCGCCTGCCAACGTGCCGGCAACGCCGCGCTGCGCAAGATCGGCCCGCACAAAACCAAACCTCGCCGTCTTGCCAAATCAGGCAAGAGGTCTCTATCGAGGTGAGCCGCAAAGTCGGCCAGTTGAATTCGCAAGAGTGAGCAAACGGATTCTAGAGTGAAGAGAATTTGTCCGCTTCAGGAAGGCCTGAGGGCCACTTCACGCACCATCAGATAAATCGCCGCGATTCCTGCCAATAAAACGCCACTCTCTAAGGAGACGGAAATTCCGTGCAGGCGGGTGAACTCCCTGAGAAGCGGGCTGTGGGCGCTTGTGGCTTGAATCGATCCCATTTGCGCGCGTAGAGCGGCCATTTTGGCGCTCACCGTGAACTGCGAGATCACGGTTAGCGCAATCATCAGCACTACGCAGAGCGCCGCCGGCGTGGCCAGACTCGCAAACGTCCTGGTCCGCAATAGGCGCGCCAGCAAAAGGAAGCATCCGCAGATGATTCCCCCGATGTGCATGGCGTTCAGCGAATAGCCGACCATGGCGCCGGCCTGGTCGCGGCTCCCCAAAATGCGGAATGCCCCCGGCGCGACCACGAAGCTCAGGAAGACGTCACTCCCCAGCCACAGGCTCAGACCTAGAAACTCGATTGCACGAAGGAAGGTTGACATGCGGAGATTTTAGCTAGAATGGCTTAAGGCGCAAGAAAAGATGGTGGGCGACAAAGGACTTGAACCTTTGACCTCTCCCGTGTGAGGGGAGCGCTCTAACCAACTGAGCTAGTCGCCCGAAGTTCCCAAAATGACGCCAACGCGAGGCCGCCAAGCATCATCTATGTTGTAGCAGGAAAGGGCCACGGTTTTCAATTGAAAGCATAACCGCGAACCGATTCAACCAATGCCAACTGCCACCTCTCAAGTCGTCTCGCAGCTCCAGCGCTCGATCGCGCGCGCCATTTTTGGCAAGGAAGACGCCATCCAGCTGGCGCTCATCACGCTTCTTGCGCGCGGTCACCTGCTTATCGAAGATGTTCCCGGCGTAGGAAAAACCACGCTGGCGCAGGCGCTTGCGAAATCATTCCATTGCAGCTTCCAGCGCATTCAGTTCACTTCGGATTTGCTGCCGAGCGACGTGCTCGGCGTAAGCGTCTACAATCCCGAGAACCGCGAGTTTGAATTCCGGCCCGGGCCGATTTTCGCAAACGTCGTGCTTGCGGACGAAATCAACCGCACCACGCCGCGCACGCAATCCGCGTTGCTCGAAGCCATGAATGAAGCGCAGGTGAGCATGGACGGCAAGACGCAGCAGCTCCCGCAGCCCTTTTTTGTTGTGGCCACGCAAAATCCTGTCGAGCACCACGGTACTTACCCGCTGCCCGAGTCACAGCTCGACCGGTTCCTGATGCGCATCAAGATGGGCTACCCCTCACACGAAACGGAGCGGGAGATCTTGCGGAAGCGCATCGGGGAAGATCCGATCCAATCGCTCGAACCCGTCGCGGATTTGAGTGAAGTGCTGGCGATGCAGGAGGCGGTCAACCACATCAAAGTGGACTCAAGCCTGCACGACTACGCCCTGGAAATTGTCAACCGCACGCGGAAGACCGAGCAGCTGGCCCTTGGCGTGAGCCCGCGCGGCACATTGATGTTGCAGCGCGCCGCACAGGCCCGCGCGTTCCTCGATGGCCGGGATTATTGTCTACCCGATGATTTCAAGCAGCTTGCGGTTCCTGTTTTCGCGCATCGCGTCGTAGCAAGCTCGCGCCACGCGTCCTTGCAGAAAAAATCGGAAACGACGGAATCGGTCCTGCGGGAAATCGTCGAATCGGTTTCCGTGCCGCTGTGAATGTGCGTCTTTAGTTGTTCGTTTTTGGTTGTTCGTCAGAGAAGGGGAATTGGAGACGGGTTTGGGCGAAGTGGAATCTCGGGCTTCTGATCCCAACGCTCTTCATCCTAACTCTTGCATTTGTGCATGACACTGGGAACTACCTTTCAGACACTGGGAAGCGAACGAGCCGGAAAGACGAGTCGTCAGAAAAAAATGCTTCTTCCTTTACTGAAAACTAAAAACTTAAAACTAAGAACTCAGTTGTAGTCCTATGGCGGCGATTCGCTCCACTCTCGCGCAAATGGTTGCCAAGGCCGACCGGCCCGCCGTGCGCGCGTTTTTTCTTTCCATGGCAGCGCTGTCCGGAGCCCTCCTGCTGGCGCTCTATTCGAGCGCCGCGGCGGAGCTTGGCCAGATTGTGCTTGCCAGCACTACGGCGCTTGCGGCGCTGGGCATTGCGGGGTGGGTTGCGGTTACGTTGGTTCCCACGCTGGCGCGCCGCACGCCGCTGCGCTGGATTGGTTTCAGAATCCAGTACAAAATTTCTCGAGAAGGTTGGATCTATTTCGGTGGACTGCTCCTGGTCGCGCTGGCCGCACTCAACACCGGCAACAATCTTCTCTTCTTGATTCTCGCGTGCCTGATCGCGCTCATTCTGATGTCCGGAATTCTCTCTTCCATCAGCCTCTCCGGCGTCGAAATCCGTCTCCTTCTCCCCGACCATATTTTCGCGGGACAATCCGTACGCGCCTTTGTCGAACTGGAAAACCAAAAACTCACCCTGCCTTCTTTCTCCTTGCGCGTCGAAGCGGCCGGCGAAAAAGGCGCGGCTCCCTCAGCGATTCTCGAGAAGCCGGTATACTTTCCGTATCTGCCCAAGCAGGAGCGACTCCAGCAAAGCATTCCGCTGACTTTTCAGCTCCGGGGAGTTTACCGGCAGGACGCCTTCCGCATCGTCACGCGGTTCCCTTTTGGCTTTTTGCAGAAGTCGCGGCGCCTGGACCTGAAAACGGAAGCGATCGTTTATCCCTCCGTGCAGCCGACGCCGGAATACATGGAACTTCTGCCCGTGCTTCAGGGAGCGCTCGAAAGCATCACCAAGGGGCGCGGCCAGGATTTGTATGCGCTGCGCGACTACGTCCACACGGACAGCGCGCGGCTGGTGCATTGGAAAGCGACGGCGCGCTCCGGGTCGCTGATGGTACGAGAATTTACGCGCGAGGAAGATTCGCGCGTGCTGCTGGTGCTCGATCCTCACTCTGAGGCGGTTCAGCCATCCGCAACAAATTCCCTATCGGCAGCGGCACCGATCAACGCACGCTTTGAACGCGCGGTCGCCCTCTGCGCCAACATCGCATGGCATTTTTATCAGGCCAATTCCATGCTGCAATTCCGCAGTGTCGGTTTTGATGTGCCGCTGGCGCCCGCCGAAAGGAACATTTTTGCAATCCTGGGTCATCTTGCCGCCGTGCAGCCGTTGCCGATTGATTCAGAGCAAAAGCTTATTGGCGAACTGGCTTCGAATCCGGAAATCTTCAAGATCATCGTAACCAGCCAGCCACGCGGTTTTTTTCCTCACGCGGTGTGGAGCACGTCTTACATCGTCTTCCTCGACTAGCTGGCGGAATCCCGGTCCAAAGCGTGCGTTCTCGAATAACTCGGCTACATATGCGAGAATTGCGACGCACGCATGCTGAAGGGACGAGAACTCGCCGCGTTTCGCAAACAATTGCTCGCCTGGTTTCGTCAATTCCGGCGCGACTTGCCCTGGCGGCGCACTCGTGACCCATATTGCGTATGGCTCTCGGAAATCATGCTGCAGCAAACGCGTGTGGCCGCTGTAATTCCCTATTACGAACGTTTTCTCAAGCGCTTTCCGACCCTTCACGCGCTTGCCGCTGCGCCGGAGGCAGAAGTGCTGAGGCTGTGGTCCGGGCTAGGTTATTACAGCCGCGCGCGGAATCTTCACCAGGCGGCAAAGGAAATTGTCGTCAAGTATGGAGGGGAGTTTCCTTCGCGCCGGGAAGATGTGCTGGCGCTGCCGGGCATTGGGAGTTATACCGCAGCGGCGATTCTCAGCATCGCTTTCGGGCAGAAGCATGCGGTTCTGGATGGCAATGTTGCGCGCGTTCTGGCGCGCCAGCGAGCCGTTCGCGGAGATTTGAGGGAATCGGGGCGCTGGCAAAAGTTGCAGAAAAGGGCGGATGTTTACCTTGAGCCGAAAGCGCCCGGTGACTGGAACCAGGCGATGATGGAACTCGGCGCAACGCTTTGCTCTCCAAAATCGCCGCAATGCTTGCTTTGCCCCGTGGCGCAATCTTGTGAAAGCCGCAAACTTGGGATTGCGGATCTTCTGCCGGAGAGGCGCAAAAAACGCTCAGCTGTCGAGATCCGCTTGGCCGCGGCAGTCTTTGCCGATGGAAGCGGCCGGACCCTTCTACTTCCACCGCCTAAGCAAAGGAGAACTGAGGCGGCCGCCGATTACGTGCCAACGCTGGTCTCGAATTTGTGGCATTTTCCGACAATCCTCGCGAAGGGAAACCCCGTTGCGAAATTGCGCGAACACCTGCGAGGCTTGCACATTGAAAGCCCGAATGGCCGTTTTTATTTTGCGCCTTCGGTCAAGGTTCAGCATACCGTGACGTACCGTGAAATTACCGTCGAGCCGTTTTGTATCAACGTGAAAAGACTCCCCCGGATCAGGGGCGCGGAACAAGTGCCGCTGAGCGAAATCACGGTTCTCCCGGTTTCTAACCTCACGCGAAAAGTTGCCCGAGCTGTACTTGCGGCAACTGCTTCCGCTCGCTAGCGGCCCTTAGAGTTTATCCTTTAGCCGGCTCTCGCAAGGACCGCCGCCTGGTGGAGACTGCCGATGTTAGGATAAGAAATTCTCATGGCCGCGACCGCAACAACTCAGACGGCGGCAGCGTTGCCCGCCGAGCAATACTTTCGGGCATCGCTCTCCCTGCTGGTTCTCACTTCGATCCTCACGTTAGCCAGCACGGGAAAATTGGATTTACTCACATCGCTGACTGCGCCGCTTGCCGCGCTACACAAAGGTTACCGCTGGTGGCACGGGCGTCCCGCCGAGCTTTCTTCCCGCGCCGCCACCTGGTGCCTGCTCGTGTATCTGGCGTTCTTCCCGGTGGACGCGCTGTTTGTCTCGAGGTTTTTTGTCGGTGGCTCTTCGAATCCGCCGCTGTTCGCCCTGCTTCTGGCCGTGGTGCACTTCCTCATTGTGGCCATCCTGGTTCGCTTTTACAGCGCTTCCACGGATCGCGACGCGCTCTTCCTCAGCATGCTGTCGTTTGCCGCAATTTTGGCGGCGGCCATTCTCACCGTCGACACGCTGTTCCTGACGTTGTTTTTCTTTTTCCTTTTGAGCGGAATTTCGACATTCATCGGATTGGAACTGCGCCGCGGAGCCACTGGAGCCATAACACCGGTTCCCGCACACCGGGGAACGGCGCGCAAGCTCAGCCGCTCGCTGAGTCTGGCGTCGCTGAGCGTGGCCGTAGGCGCCATCGTTGTTGGTGGCATGTTCTTCTTTTTCTTTCCGCGGTTTAGCGCCGGTTACCTGGGACGCGTCAGCTTCAGTCCCACGCTCATGACCGGTTTCACCGAAGACGTCGAGCTCGGCCAGATTGGAGAAATCAAGAAGAGTTCCGCTGTGGTTATGCGCGTGGAGACGGACAAGCCGGTTGGGTACGAATGGCTGCGCTGGAGAGGCATCGCGCTGACGACGTTCGATGGCAAGCGGTGGAGCTCGAACGGCGGCAACGCACAGAGCTTGCGGCCGGGCGCAGACGGGTGGATTCATACTCCCGATGCGGCCCAGAAGGGAAACACACTTGGACAGACCATCCACTACACGGTCTTCCTCGAGCCCGTGGCCACCGATGCCGTTTTCATCGCGGGAAAAGCCTTGTCTCTTCAAGGAAATTTCAGCGGAGGAACGACCAATTCCTTTGCGGCCATGCAGCGCAACTATCTTTTGATGGATGCCACTGACACCTTCAAGAATCCGTTCCGAAACTACGCGGCCGTCCGGTACGCGGGCATTTCGCGCCTGCCGTCGCGCGACGCCGGGAAGCTCCGGGCTGCGGGAACTGACTACTCCAGTGACATCATTGCGACCTACTTGCAGCTTCCCGACCAACTGGACCGGCGCATTCCGGAGTTTGCGCGCGAAATCACAAAGAATGCGCAAACACCATTCGACAAGGCGCTACGCATCGAAACGTATTTGCGTACGCGTTTCGCCTATACGCTGAATCTCACCGGGAAGCCCGGGCAGGATCCGCTAGCGCACTTCCTATTCGAAACGCGGGCGGGGCATTGCGAATATTTTGCTTCGGCCATGGCTATCATGCTTCGAACGCTCGGCATTCCTTCGCGCGAAGTGAACGGTTTTCTTCCCGGAGAGTACAACGATCTTGGCGGCGACTATATCGTGCGCGCAAGCGATGCGCACAGCTGGGTGGAAGTGTATTTCCCGGGCAGTGGCTGGCGGGTCTTCGACCCGACCCCGTCCGCCATCGAGGACGGGAATGGTTGGTTGACGCGGCTGGGCATGTACGTCGACTGGATGCAAATTACCTGGAATGAGTGGGTGATTGGCTACGATTTCGCACACCAAGTGGCGCTAGCGCAGAACCTGCAGCGCGACTCGAAGAATTGGGGAGAGTCGGCACGGACGTGGTTCGACCGGAAACAGCAGGAAGGCAAGCGCTGGCTGAAATCCTGGCAGCTGGAGCACGGCTCGCTGGGGTATTTGCTGCCGGTAGCTCTGGTGCTCTTGCTCCTCGCATTGCGTTATAACGTGCCGGCAGAAGTGATTCGGCGACTTCGGTTGTTTCTGCGCATTCGCGCGGCTAGATCGGGGCGTTCCGATCCTCAACTTGCCTCGCGGCTGTATGCGGAATTGATGCGTGTGCTGGCGCGGCGTGGCCTGCTGCGTAGTGAAACGCAAACGCCCTTGGAATTTGCGGCGGCTGTGGATTCCCCGCAGTTGGCTCCCGCGGTGAAGGAGTTCACGCAGCTTTACGTCCATGCGCGCTTTGGCGGCGCTCCGTGCGACACCACGCGCCTGGGCCAATTGCTCGGGCAAGTTCGCACGGCGCTGCGCGCGCGGCCACGCCCCTCCAACTAGTCAGACCTGCAAGCCACTGCAAATTCAAGTCTCCCGAACGCCGCATGGTAGAATTTAGAATTGCGCTAACGGGGGATTTTGCTGCCTATGACAAAGGTCGGATTTGTGAGCCTGGGATGCCCGAAGAACCTCGTGGACAGCGAGGTGATGATGGGCATTCTTGCGCGCGACGGCTTTGAGCTGACGCCCCGCGCCGATGAGGCCGAAGTGCTGGTCGTCAACACCTGCAGCTTTATCGAGACGGCGCAAAAGGAATCCGTAGACGCCATCCTGGAAATGGCGGAGCACAAGAAATTCGGGGCGGCGAAAAAACTGATTGTTGCTGGCTGCCTGGTGGAGCGCTATCGCGAACAGATTCTGGAGCAAGTGCCGGAAGTAGACGCCGTGGTGGGAACGGGTGAAGTCGAGCGCATTTTGGAAGCTGTCCGCGGCGACTTGCGCGTCCTGCCGGCGCAACCGCCGACGTTTCTGTATCACGATTTCACTCCGCGTATCGTCACGACGCCAAGACACGCGGCGTATATCAAAATCGCCGAAGGCTGCGATCACCCCTGCACGTTTTGCATCATTCCGGAGCTGCGTGGAAAATTCCGCAGCCGGCGATTCGAATCCGTGATGCGCGAAGCAGAAAATCTTGCGTCCGCTGGCGCACGGGAAGTCACACTGATTGGCCAGGACACGACTTCTTACGGAGAAGATTTAGGTTTGGGCGACGGGCTGGCGCAATTGCTTGCCAAGCTCGGGCAAATCGAAGATTTGTTGTGGGTGCGGTTTCTTTACGCGTATCCCAATCGCGTGACGCAGGAATTGCTGGACACCGTTGCCGCGCATCCGCGCCTTGCGAAGTACATTGACATGCCGCTGCAGCATGCCAGCCGGAACGTTTTGGCCAGGATGAAGCGTGGGTCGAACGGAGAGGCATTCCTGCGCCTGCTCGAGCGCATGCGGAAGACGATCCCGGGCGTGTCGCTGCGCACGTCGTTCATCGTGGGGTTCCCGGGCGAGGCGGAAAAGGATTTCACAGAGCTGTGCGACTTTGTGAAGGCTGCGAAGCTGGACTGGATGGGCGTGTTTGAATATTCGGACGTGGACAACGCCGAGAGCCACGCCCTGAATGAAAAAGTGGACGCCGAAACGATTGCTGACCGTCGAGACCGTTTGATGACGATCCAGAGGAAGATTTCACGAGAGAATTTGCGCGCGAGATATCGCGCAGCAAGGAAAAAGACTTTTGTAGCATTGGTCGAAGGTCCATCGAAAGACAATCCGCTGGTGTGGGAAGCGCGGCTGGAAGGCATGGCGCCGGAGATCGACGGGAAACTCTATTTGACGGATATCGAGTTGCCGAGCGGACAAGTTGCGGAAGCAGGTGACGTGGCGCGCGTCAGAATCACCAAATCCGATTCGTATGACCTGATTGGGCAGGTAGTGGAGATCTTGCCGCAACCAGCCAAAAGAACAGAAACGAGCGCAGGCCTAACGGCGACTGTTCCGCCTGCCGAGAAGCTTCACAGGATTGCTACCGGGGCGCCGCTGCGAGTGCTCCAGTAGGCTATACTTTCACCTCTGGGATGGATTTTCTGTGGGCCCATTTCCGCGTTTCTTCTTTGTTTCGCGTTCTCTTTAACACCGAGGACACCCGGGCTCGCAGAGAAGAGTTTCACGATGAAGCACAGATGCCCGATTTGCAAGACGGAAACAGACTCGGACGCGCACAAGGATTTTCCGTTTTGCAGCGAGCGCTGCCGGATGCAAGACCTAGGCAACTGGGCCAGCGAGAAATACGTGGTCTCCGACCCAATTTTCGACCAAGAAGAAGCTGCGGAAGGCGAGCGCAAAACGATTCTGCTCGATCTCGACAAATCCGATGACACTGAATCCTAACGCTGCTCAGGCACTAGAAAAATCACGCGAAAAGCCGCGACTCGCGGTTGCCGTCGCCACCGTCTTCGGCATTGGGTATATTCGCAAGGCACCCGGAACTTTCGGGTCCATCGCCGGAGTCGCAACCGCTTTTCTTTCGGCCATATTCTTTTTGCATCCTCAGTCTGTTCGCGATCTGTTTTCGCTGCACCCGCTCGCGGAAACCATTCTGCGAGAAAACTTGTTTGGCACACCGGGAACAAACGTCCACAACTCCACTCTCGCTTTTCCGTTACTCATTACCGGCGTGATCTTCCTTCTACTGTCGGCTCTCGGCGTTTGGAGCGCTTCGCGCGTGGCTTCTTACGCACGCATCGAAGATCCGCAGCACGTAGTGATTGATGAAGTCGCTGGCCAGCATCTGACACTGATACTGCCGCTCATCCCCATTGCCTTGCCGCACCTGATGACCCACTTCGACTTTTCCGAATACACGATTTTCTTTGCGTTGAGCCTGGCCAACTGGAAATACCTGCTTTTGGGTTTTATACTTTTCCGAGTATTCGATATCTGGAAGCCGTGGCCCATTCACCGGCTGGAGAAATTGCGCGGCGGCTGGGGCATCATGGCGGATGACTGGATGGCGGGAGTGTTTGCCGCAATCCTGTTGCGTGTGGCGTTGTATTTCGGCCTTTTAACGATTCACATTGGTTGGGTATGAAATTTGGCTTCGGTCCCTCGGCTGAAAAGAACGGCATTCCACACATTGAGAGAGTTGCGCCCGCAGCGGCTATTCCTGGCGGGGAGATGACCATTTACGGGCGCGGATTCGCTTCGCGCGCGCAGGCGAGGCCCGTGGTTCATTTTGGCGATGCCGAAGCGAGCCTGTCTCTTGCCAGCGAAAGCCGGCTGATTGCGCGAGTTCCGGAAGGCGCCAGCGGTGGAACCGTTCGCGTGGCTTCCGAGGGTCAGGAAAGCTCCCCTCATCCCGTGCACATCGGCATACAAATCGCAGACAATCTGCATCCCGTTGCGAATCCTGCCGTGGATCACGAGGGAAACATTTATGTGACGTTCTCCGGCCCGCGCGGCCAGCGCGTCCCCGTTTCGCTCTACAAGATCACCGCGAACTACAACGTGAAACCGTTTGTGACTTCGCTCGTGAATCCCACGGGGCTGGCCCTCGACCGCGAAGGAAATCTTTTTGTTTCGTGCCGGAATGACGGAACGATTCATCGCGTCTCGTCCGAAGGCCGTTCCGAGCCGTGGATTGAAGGCATGGGCATCGCTACCGGCATCGCCTTCGATCGGGTGGGCAATTTGTACGTGGGGGACCGCAGCGGAACGATTTTCAAGATCAGCCCGTCGCGCGAGATTTTTGTTTTTGCGACCCTTGAACCTTCTGTGGCTGCCTATCACCTGGCCTTTCATCCGAATGGCGATCTGTATGTATCCGGGCCAACGACTTCCAGCTTCGATCGCGTCTACCGCGTCACTCCGGGGGGTGAAGTGAGTATATTCTTCCGCGGACTGGGCCGGCCACAAGGATTGGCCTTCGATCGCGACGGGAATCTGTTTGTAGCCGCTTCCTACCAAGGGTGGCGAGGCATCGTACGTATTGACACCGAGGCTCGCGCGGACATTGCGCTGAGCGGTTCGGGTTTGGTGGGGCTGGCGCTGCAAACCTCCGGACGCGCTATCCTGGCCACTGCCGGCGCGCTTTTCACCTTGGATTGGGATGTGCGCGGCTTGCCGCTCGCCGGATCATTGAGCTGATGAAAGCCGAGATCATTGCGGTTGGTTCGGAACTGCTGACTCCGGACCGCCTGGATACCAACTCATTGTTTCTCACCGAAGAGCTCAACAAACTTGGGATCGAAGTCGTTCGCAAGACAATTATTGGCGACAATCGCGAATTACTGGCCGAAGCGTTTCGCGACGCGCTCGACCGCGTGCCGCTAATCCTGGCGAGCGGCGGACTCGGGCCCACCGAAGATGACTTGACTCGCGAAACCGTGGCGGATTTGCTCCATCGCAAGCTCATCCTGAACGAAGCCATCCTTAAATATATCGAGGGGCGCTTCCGTCAATTAGGTCGAGAAATGCCGGCGGTGAACGTTCGCCAAGCCATGGTGCCGGAAGGCGCGGAAGTGCTGGATAATCCCCGCGGGTCGGCCCCGGGATTGTGGCTCGAAGACCAGGGGCGCTATGTGGCCTTGCTGCCCGGCCCGCCTCGTGAACTGAAGCCAATGTATTTGGAGCAGGTTCTGCCGCGGTTGGAGAAGCGCCGCTCGAACGTTCGCATGTTTTACCGCGAGTTGCGAGTTGCAGGAATGGGCGAGTCGGCCCTCGAGCAGCGCATCAAAGCCATTTACACGCGCTATGCCGACGTGAACACCACCATTCTGGCGGCTCCAGGCGAAATCCAGATCCATCTGCGCATGTGGACCGACAACGCCATGCAGGCGGAGCAAACGCTCGATGAAATCGTGCAAAGCTTCGAACTCGCGCTGACCGACCGGATTTACTCGAAAGATGGCTCTTCGATGGAAGAAGTGATCGCGCAACTCCTGAGGACAAATCAGGCGACGATTTCTGCGGCGGAAAGCTGCACCGGAGGTTTGCTCGCCGAACGCTTGACCAGCATTGCTGGCAGCTCGTCTTATTTTCTGGGCGGCGTGGTTTGTTATAGCAACAATTTGAAAACGTCATGGGCGGACGTACCTGCCGAACTGATTCAATCGAAAGGCGCGGTGAGCAGTGAAGTGGCGAAAGCTTTGGCCGACGGCATCCGGCGCAGCGTGGGGAGCACGTTGGGGGTGGGCATCACGGGCATTGCCGGACCCGCTGGCGGCAGCGAAGAAAAGCCTGTCGGCACAGTACACATTGCGCTTTCGCACGTGGGGGGAGTGAAAGAACGCGGCGTGCGCTTTCCCGGGGACCGGGAAGCCGTTCGCTGGCATGCGTCGCAGCTTGCGCTGGACATGGTGCGTTTGCATTTTCTCTACAACGGCGGGGAGCCGCCGAGTCAAAGCGCGAAGAGGTCCTGAGCGGTGCGCTTGTTCGTCGCGCTGGAAATTCCTGCGGCGGTACGGCAAAATTTCGCAGCCCTGCTGGATTCCTTCAGAGCGATCAGCAAAGAGCCGCGTTGGGTGCGGGCGGAAAATCTTCACGTCACATTGAAATTCCTGGGAGAAGTCGACGAGGGGAGGGTGGGTGCGATTCAGAGCGCGCTCGAGGGGATTCGTTCCGAGAGCCCGGTTGTTCTGGAGTTTCGTGGCTTGGGATTCTTTCCAAGCGAAAAACATCCACGCGTCTTCTGGGCCGGCATGGAGGCGTTGCCGAACTTGAAAACGCTAGCCGCCGATATCGAAGGCGCTGCGGAAGAGCTGGGGATTCCACGCGAGAAGCGGGAGTTTTCACCGCATCTCACGCTGGCGCGATTCGAGCGCCCACGCCTGCCGGAAGCTCTCCGCAAGCTCATCGCCGACCATCAGCAACGTGACTTTGGTTCTCTGCGCACGAATGAGTTCCACCTGGTTCGAAGCAAGCTCATCAAACCCACCGGGGCGGAGTACACTACCGTCGCAACTTTCCAATTTGCTGCCGGTGCTGAATAAGATGGCTTTCGCGTTTCACATTCCAGTTGTGTTGGTAATTCCGTTGTGCGCTTACCTCCTGGGCTCGATTCCGTTCGGATTGCTTTTAACAAAGGCGCTCGGGCACGGCGACGTCCGGAAAGTGGGCAGTGGAAACATCGGCGCAACCAACGTTGCGCGCGCTGCAGGACTTCGGGCTGGGGTATTCACTTTGGTGCTGGATGTAGCCAAAGGTACGGGCGCGGTCTTGCTCGCGGAAAAACTCTCGAACGACAGCGCGACCTGGATGATGATCGCCGCATTCACGGCCTTGCTGGGGCACTGCTTCCCTATCTGGCTGAAGTTCGAGGGGGGCAAAGGCGTCGCGACAGCAGCCGGAGTATTTCTTGTTTTATCGCCTTTCTCGTGCCTGGCCGCGGTCGTTTTGTTCCTTCTTGTCGTAATTTTCTGGAGGTACGTTTCGCTGGGCTCAGTTTCTGCGGCTGCTGCTATGCCGTTGTTGATTTATTTTCTTTGGGCCCCTGGCCATGCTCCGCCTCGGGCGGTTACGAGTGGAACCCTAGCGGTGGTCTTGCTCGTCATTTACAAACATCGAGGAAATTTGCAGCGCTTGCTCGAAGGCGCGGAGCCAAAGTTTGCATTCTCCAAGAACAAGGGCCCGGAATGACGCGAATCGCCATCCTCGGAGCCGGAAGCTGGGGAACCGCGCTGTCCGTCGTGCTCTCCCGCGCGCGCCAGCCGCACGAGATCTCGCTCTGGGCGCGTAACGCCGAACTCGCGGACGCCGTACAGCATCAGCGCGAAAACACGGCGTATCTTGCTGGCGTTCGATTGCCAGATAGCGTTTCGGCTACTTCCAGCATCGCCAAGGCGCTAGCCGGCGCCCATATCGTGGTCGGCGCGCTGCCATCGGTACACGCGCGAGCGGTTTACGCGCAAGCTCTGCCCTTCGTCACGCCCGAGACGGTCTTTGTAAGCGCTACGAAGGGGCTGGAGCCGGCGACGCACGAGCGTATGAGCCTGGTTCTTGCTCAGATGCTTGGGAAAGCAGGAACGCCGGCGGCACCTCCGCGCATCGCGGTGCTCTCCGGCCCTTCTTTTGCTGCGGAAGCCGCGCGCGGCGAGCCCACCGCCGTCGTGTTGGCAGCTCAAGATGCGGGCCTCGCAAATCGCTTGCAAGAAGAGTTTTCCGGTCCCTCTTTCCGCCTCTACACCAACGACGACGTTCTGGGCGTCGAGCTGGCCGGCGCGATGAAAAACGTAATCGCCATCGCCGCCGGCGCCGGCCAAGGGCTGGGCCTGGGCTCGAATCCTTTGGCAGCGCTTATCACCCGCGGCCTCGCCGAAATGATGCGCCTGGCGGCAGCACTCGGAGCACGCCCGGAAACACTCGGCGGATTGGCGGGATTGGGCGATCTCGTGCTGACGTGCACGGGAGCCCTCAGCCGCAACCGATACGTGGGAGTGGAACTTGGCAAAGGCCGCAAACTCGCGGCCATCCTCGCCGAAATGCGCATGGTTGCTGAAGGCGTGGACACCGCGGCCCCGCTCCTGGCGTTGGCGCGCGAACATGGCATCGACATGCCCATTACCGAACAGGTGGATGCCATTCTGCACCGCGGCCAATCGCCCAGGGACGCCATTCGCGAAATCATGGATCGGCCCCTAAAACGCGAATAACCGCGTAAAATGGCCATTCGCCAGCCCATTTTTGGCGATTAGTACTAAAGTCCTAGTTGCAATTGCGAGACGCCCCGCGTCAGTTCTCTCCTTCTGACCGCAGTCTCACCCTAAAATTTAGAGCTAGATGCCGCCCACCGCTCAATCTCTTTGGGCCCTCTGGAAACGTCTGCGCGCAGGACATGTGCGCATTCTGTGGCTCGTGCTTGGCGCCCTTTTGATGGTCAGCGTCCTCCCTCTGGGCCTATATCACCGCCTCGTTTTGCAGCTCAGCCAGGATAAACTGGTCGACACCGAACGCGTGCAGCAGACCGACCTGGTGCGTTCGCTCGCGCAAGAAATCCAGCACTTTGAATCCAACCTGACGGAACAGCTGATGAGCGAGCGGCAAATCATGGACCTCACAGACGTCATCAAAGACGTGGAGGATCCTGCCGCGGAACCCAAGGTGACGCATCTGTTGCAGAACTTTGTTGAAAGCAATCCGAACACCTTCCTTTACCTGACAGCCGTGGGCAAATCGGGCCGAGGCACAAAAGCATCGCAGGGAAATTTTCAGGCCGAGCAGGATCCGTTTGTCGCGAAGGCGCTGCAGCGCGCGTTTGTCACCTGCCTACAGTCGCAGCAGTTGCAAGTAACAAAATTTCGCAGTGACCCGTTGGCGCTGGTGCCGGACAATCGGCCGGCGTTTGTCGTTGCCATTCCGCTGAAGGACGCCAACGATAATTTCACGGGCATGCTGGCAGCGGTGGTCTCGCTGGACTCCATCCTTCACCGATTGCAGGATGCCAGCGTGCGCGGCCGTTCCGTTTTTATCGTGGACCATAACGGCCGCATCGTGGCGCATCATGACACGAATTTCGTTCCCGGCGCGGACGCGCGTGGCGACACTCTTGTCGACCAGGTGCGGGGGCTCCCTCAGGACCTTCGCAATACCGAGACGATGCGCTTCTCGGAAACCGTCAAGAAACGCTCCGTCGAAATGATCGGCACCTACAGCACGTTTCCCGAGCTCAATTGGGCGGTCATCGCGGAGCGCCGGCTGGACGCCGCAGAAAGCGACACGGGTGTTGATGAGCTGAACCGGCAAGCGCTGGTGTTTGCTGCGATCGTGGTGCTGGCCGCCATCGTCGTCGGATATTTCTTTGCGGTGGGCATCAGCGGGCCAATTCGCGGACTAGCCGCGTCAACACGCGCCATCAGCCGTGGCGAATTCCATCAGCGCTCGGTCGCGCGAGGGGCTCTGGAAATCAGCGAACTCGCTGAAAACTTCAACAAGATGGCTGGCGACATCGAAGAATTCATCGAAAAACTGAAAGAAGCCGCCGAAGAAAACCGCGAATTGTTCATCGGCTCGATTCGCATGCTCGCCGCGGCCATCGACGAAAAGGATCCCTATACGCGCGGTCACTCCGGCCGTGTGGCGAAGTATTCCACGCTCATTGGTCAGGAACTCGGGCTCTCCACCGAAGAGTTGGACAAGCTGCGCATTTCCGCGCTGCTCCACGATGTTGGAAAAATCGGCGTTGAAGATCGCGTATTGAAAAAGCCCGGCGCGCTTACGCCCGAAGAGTTTGGCTTGATGAAGCAGCACACCGTGAAAGGCGCGAACATCATGCGCCCGGTTTCGCAATTGAAGGAAGTGCTCCCCGGCATCGAATTGCACCACGAACACATTGATGGCCGCGGCTATCCGTATGGATTGTCGGGAGCGCAGATTCCGATGATGGCGCGCATCATCGGCGTGGCCGATACCCTTGATGCCATGACCACCAACCGCCCCTATCAGACGGCCATGGATTTGGACTTCGCCATGGAACGAATTCGCACCCTGGCTGGCTCGAAATTCGATCCGGTCGTAGTGACCGCGCTCGAATCTGCCGTTTCACACGGCAAGCTCCGACTCAGCGCCGTCGAGGTTCACGTCTGATCATCGGCCGAAATGAGTTCATGGAGCCATGAACATAGGCTTGCAACTTCACCCTGCACAGACGCGTTTTAAATTATCCGCGCTGCGGCGAAAGAATGAGTTCCTCATTCGAGTCGACATGTGGGGCTTTGTAAGCATCATGCTGGTGCTGCTTTTCATTTTCCTGCCTTTGACGCCCGACACGCCGCATGCAGTCCCGGTGGACCGAACCCACTGCTTACCACTCCATCCCCATGCCCGGCGCTCTCTAGAGAAGACGCCATGCTGGTTCGGTTGACCGGTGACGGCCGCGTCTATTTCGGCAATCACCAGGTTAGTTCCGGGGATTTACCGAAGGAGATCCGCGAACGAATCCGCGCTGGCGCGGAAATGAGAATTTATCTTGCCGTCGATGCGCGTGTGAAATATGGCGACGTCAAGGCGGCGTTGGATCGAATACCGGCGGCAGGCATAGAAAAGGTCAGCTTCCTCACGGCGGACCCTACATCCCGATTGCCCATCTGCGACTCCCGTCAAACGCTTCTGCTACAATTTTGAGTTGCGCTGACAACGAGGCGCACGACGGTATGATCTCCCTGTTTGGCAAAAATGAGCCGGAGCCGACGTTTCTTGACAAGCTGAAGAAGTCCGTCAGCAAGACGAAGGCTGCGCTCTCGGAAACCGTAGACACGATTTTTCTCGGCGAGCGCAAGATCGACCCTTCGGTCCTCAAGAATCTGGAGACCGCGCTGCTCTCGACCGACCTTGGCGTGAAGCCGACGCGCGAAATCCTTGACGCCATCCGCGAAAAAATGGATCGCGACGCCCTCTCGGACACCGCTCAGCTCAAGCGCGAAATCAAGTCCCACATTCTTCGCATTCTAAACTCGTCAGCCAAACCGGACGCCGCCGGTGCGAGCGGCATTTCCGTCTCGCCGAACGGCGCCGGAACGCGGGTCATCTTCATCGTAGGCGTCAATGGTGCGGGCAAAACCACCAGCATCGGCAAGCTCGCTAACCGCCTACGCCAGGAGAACCGGAGCGTCGTGCTCTGTGCTGCCGACACCTTTCGTGCCGCCGCCATCGAGCAACTGGAAATCTGGGCGCAGCGCAATCGCGTCGAAGTGGTCAAGCAAAAATTCGGCGCCGACCCAGCCGCCGTGGTTTACGACGCCATGGCCGCGGCAAAAGCGCGTTCGGCGGACGTCGTCATCGTCGACACTGCCGGCCGCCTGCACACAAAATCTAACCTCATGGCCGAACTCGACAAAATGAAGCGCACAGCCGCCAAAGTGATTCCCGGCGCGCCGCACGATGTTCTGCTCGTTCTCGACGCCACCACCGGACAAAACGGCCTCGCGCAAGCGCGTGAATTTACCTCGACCGTCGGCGTCACGGGCATCATCCTCACCAAGCTCGACGGTACCGCCAAAGGCGGCATCGTCGTGGCCATTTCGCGCGAGTTGGGCCTGCCGATCCGCTTTGTTGGAACCGGCGAGCAGATCGGCGATTTGGTTCCCTTCGACGCCGAAGCGTACGCGAATTCCCTTTTCGACTAAATCGTGAACGAACACGACATTCACTTCATGGAGCATGCGCTGGCCCTCGCGCGCAAAGGTGTTGGCCTGGCCAGCCCGAATCCCACGGTCGGCTGCGTCATTGTCAAAGATGGCGAAATCGTTGGCGAAGGCTTTCATCAATACGACTGGCGCGACCACGCGGAAATCGTGGCGCTCGAGTCTGCAAAAGAGCGGGCGCGCGGCGCAACTGTTTACGTGACGCTCGAGCCTTGCAGCCACACGGGCCGCACCGGCCCTTGCACCCAAGCGATTATCGCCGCCGGCGTGAAGCGCCTCGTCGCCGCCATCGAGGATCCGAACCCGCTCAATGCCAGCCGGGGCTTCGAGCGGCTGAGGCTGGCCGGCGTGGAAGTCGTCAAAGACGTTGGCGAAGAACAAGCACGCCGCCTGAACGAGGGCTTTGCCTGCTGGATCCGAACCAAGAAACCCTTCGTCACGCTAAAGTCCGCGCTGACTCTCGATGGCCAACTCGCCTTGCCGCAGGACGGAAAAGGAAACGCAAAACACACCGGCAGACGCCATGGGTTGGAATGGATCACGTCTGAAGAGTCGCGCGCCGAGGTGCACCGCATGCGTCACGCGTCCGACGCGCTCCTCACCGGAATCGGAACGATTCTCGCTGACGATCCGCTGCTCACCGATCGCAGCGGCTTGCAGCGCCGAAGACGCTTCTTGCGCGTCATTCTCGACTCGAAACTGCGCTTGCCGCCGAAATCGCGCATCGTCGAAACCGCCGATGACGATCTCATGGTCTTTACGACAGTCTCTCTAAAATCATCTCTAGCGCGGAAGTTACAGAACTCCGGAGTCGAAATCGTAGCAATCAAAGCAAAAGGAGGCCGCCTTGATTTGCGCGCCCTTCTGACGGAACTAGGACGCCGCGAAATTCTCAGCGTTTTGCTGGAGGCTGGCCCCGCGCTGAATGGCGCGGCCTTGGCCGCCGGCATCGTTCACAAACTCTTTCTGTTCTATGCGCCGAAAATCGCAGGTCAAAACGTCGTTCCCTTTGCGCTCGCCCCGCCCCTCGCTCTTCCCGCACTGCGCAATATCCGCATGCAGGGATTTGGTCCCGACTTCGCGTTCGAAGCCTACTTGCGCGACCCCTTTCGCGATTGACTTGCCAATCCATCGCGAACATACTTTTCTCAAGTCCGTTTTCGATTTTCGTCTCCCTCGTTTTGTAGTCTTTGGTCCGTGAAGGAGCGAACCACATGCGCCGCGTTCCGATGCTTTTTGCAGTTCTTCTTTTTTCTAAATCCCTGCCCGTGGCCGCCCAGGAACACCACCACGAACTCTCCGCCGAAGAAGTAGGCTCGGTCCGGTTCGCGACCTCCTGCTCGAAGGCGGTTGAGTTGAGTTTCGATCGCGCAGTAGCTTTGCTGCACTCTTTTCAGTACGAGCAAGCCAGGGAGGCGTTCAACAACGTCTCCAAGCAGGACCCCTCCTGTGCGATGGCGCAATGGGGTGTGGCGATGTCGCACTACCACGGTTTGTGGAGGAACGGCGACACATCGGCTGGCCGGCTAGCCCTAAAGAATGCGCAGCTCATTGCAGATTCCAACTCTGCCACCACAGGCCGCGAAAAAGCGTACATCGACGCTTTGGCGACGGTGTACTCGGAAGACAACAAGGATGCTCTTTCGTATGACCGTGTTTTCGAAAAAAGAATGGCGGTATTGCAAGCCGCTTATCCCGACGATGACGAAGCGGCCATTTTTCACGCTCTCACGCTTTCCATTACGGCTCCCAAGACAGACAAGACCTTCGCGAATCAGCGCCGGTGCGGCGAAATCCTCGAACCCATTTTCCAGAAGCGGCCCCATCATCCGGGCGTCGCGCATTACATCATCCATTGCTTTGACAACGCCGCGCTTGCGGAGAAAGGCCTGCCTGCGGCGCGTCTGTACGCGAAAATTGCGCCGGCTTCCGCTCACGCCAATCACATGCCCTCGCACATCTTCACGCGCGTGGGCTCATGGGATGAATCCATCGCGTCGAACATCAAATCAGCCCAGTTGGCGGCTGCCGCCGAGCCCACTTCACAAAACGGCGAAGCGCGCGACCAGCGTCTTCATGCCATGGACTATCTCGAGTACGCGTACCTCCAGAGCGGCCGCGTGAAACAGGCCGTGGCCGTGCTCGATGAAATGAACGCGCTCCCTCCCGTTTCTGGGCTCACCCTGACAGGCAACTACGCTCTTGCTGCGATCCCTGCGCGCGCCGCGATTGAACTTGGCGATTGGCAGCAAGCTAGTACGCTAACGCCGGGAACAGGGATGGTTCCTTGGGCGGAAGCCATCACCTGGGCCGCCATTGGGGAAGGCAGTTCGCGCGCCGGAAACCTCGAACGCGCCGCCAATGCCGAGCAGACGCTCGCAGCGCTCCGCGATGCCGCAGCGAAATTGAACAATACCTACTGGGCAAATCAAATCGAAGTCCAGCGTCGCGAAGTTGCGGCCTGGATGGCGGAAAGATCCGGAAACAAAGCCGATGCGTTCTCCAAGATGCGCTCCGCCGTCGAGCTAGAAGAAAGCATGGACAAAGACGCGGTCACGCCGGGCGCCGTCACTCCCGCCCGGGAAATGTTGGCCGAACTCTACTCGCTGGAGAATCAACCGAAGGAATCTCTCGCTGAATATGAAGCGGTTCTCAAGGTGGCGCCGAACCGCTTTAATGCCGTTTACGGAGCCGCGCGTGCCGCGGAAGTTTCCGGAAGCCGTGAGGTTGCCAAGCGCTACTACCAGAAATTAAACGAAATCTCGCCCGGCGACGAGCGCCCAAAAGCGCCAGTAAGAGTCGCCTCTACGTCTTCGTCCACGAACTGAGTATTTATTCGCGGACGCGCAGAACCGCCGCCCCCAGAATCGCGTCATTTTTCAACGCATTGAGCGCGCGATTCGCATCCCGCAACGGGAAAATCTGCACGTGCGTCCGAATCGGAATCTCCGCCGCATTACAAAGAAAATCCTCGCCATCCTGGCGCGTATTGTTGGCCACGCTGGTAATCATCCGCTCTTGATACAACAAGTCGTAAGCAAGCGAGGGAATTGGACTCATGTGAATTCCACCGAGCACGAGCGCACCGCCTTTTTTCAGCGCCTTGAGCGCCGCGGGAACAATTTCTCCCGCTGGCGCAAATACAATCGCCGCATCCAGCCTCTTCGGTGGTTCATCCAATGTCCCGCCGGTCCAGACTGCGCCTAATTCCAATGCCAGCTTCTGATGACGCGCATCTCGCGTGGAAGCATAGACCTCTACGCTCCAATGCCGCGCCACTTGAATCGCCACGTGCGCCGCCGCCCCGAAACCATAGAAGCCTAGCCTGCCCCCGGGCTTGATCCCCGAAAGCCGCAGTGAGCGAAATCCAATAATCCCCGCGCAGAGGAGCGGCGCGGCTTGCTCGTCGGGAAAACCCTCCGGAATCTCGTAAACGAAATTCTCCGACGCCACGACGTACTCGGCATAACCGCCGTTCACCGTGTAGCCGGTAAACTCAGGGGCATCGCACAGATTCTCTCTACCCAAACGGCAGTATTCGCAGGTTCCATCCGTTTTATGCAGCCAGGCAATTCCTACGCGCACCCCAACAGCAAATCGCCGCGCGCTTTGACCCAGCTTTTCAACCACGCCTACCACTTGGTGCCCCGGAATCACCGGCGACTTGCGAGGCGGCAACTCGCCTTCCATCACATGCAGATCCGTTCGGCAGACTCCACAAGCATGCACACGCACGCGAATTTCGCCTTCGCCCGGCTCGGGAACAGTAACGTCGGCAAATTCGAGCGGGTTTGTTTCCACTCTCGCTGGTGCTCGCAAAACACACGCTTTCATCGCAGACCTCGTGGATAAGACAGCGGGCTGACTGGGCTCCAGTCTAGTGCTTTCAGCCTTTGTCGCGAAATGCTGTACACTCAATCGCTGAGGCAACCAAAGCAACCGTGTTCACTGGCATCATTGAACATCTCGGCACGATCGAATCCCTCGATCTCCATCCTGACCGCGGCCGAATCACCATTCACGCGCCATCCCTCGGCCCTTCTCTCGCCGTCGCGAACAGCATTGCTGTGAACGGCTGCTGCCTGACCATCGTGGGAATCCACAACGGACGCTTCTCGGCTGATCTGTCCGGTGAAACGCGGGCCAAGACATCCTTTGGCGCAAACGCGGGCCCTCCCCGCGTCGGTTCTCGCGTTAATCTCGAGCGTCCTCTCACCGCCGGCAAGGAATTCGGCGGCCACTTTGTTCTGGGACATGTGGATACGGTCGGCGGCGTGACGCATCTGACGCAGGAAGGCGAAAACTGGTGGTATGGTGTGCGCGTTCCCGCGGATTTCGCTCGCTACGTTGTTCCGAAGGGTTCCATCAGCATTGACGGCATCAGCCTAACCGTCGCGCGCTGGCACAACAACATCGCCGAAGCCGCGATCATTCCTTACACCTACGACCACACCAACATCCGCGATCGCAGACTCGGTGACGCCGTCAACCTCGAAGCCGACATCCTGGGCAAGTACATCGAGCGCTATCTGGAATCGCGAAATGAAACTCGTCGGTCTTCGCTGACCGTCGAGGCGTTGATTCGCGAGGGCTTCTAGCAATTTTCCTGGGGTAGTTCTTATAACTTCTTCTTCGGCGCGTCGCACATCGCGCGGCCCTTCTCCAGAAGTCTGAGAGAACCAATTCGCAACGTCTTAGCTTGTTCGTTCAAATCGCCGCTGACTTCAACGTAGTCTCCAACACGCTCCGTCGCCGCATCGGGATTCTCGATGGTCAGCAAACGCTTGTGATCCGGGTCCACCAGAACCATCTTTTTCCCTGCTCGCATACATCTCTTCGCGCAATCGGGGTTTGTTCCGGTGTACAGACCGCCTGAGGCACGGCCGCGGCCGCAGCTTTCATCGGAAAGCCAGCCGCGCAATTCCGTCTTCTCAGTATTTTGTTGGGCGCGGGTTTGGGACCAGCAAACCCAACCTACTAAAACCGCAAAGGAAACAAAGAGTCGAAAGCGTTTCACGCGAGCCTCCATGCGGCGGGCCCAGGTCTGCATCGGCCTGATGACAACATGGACGTGCTATCCGCGATTTCGTTTGATTGCTTTTGATTGCTTACGTCAACTCGCGGGCCTTTGAGCGCGCTCCGCGCCAGTACAGTGTAAGGCCAACAGCCAATGCACCAATGACCCACAAAAGCGTTCGGAAAAGGAAGGCCAGCCGGTTGGAACTTTCTCCCGGCGGAAAGACCGACAACGCGATGGAAAGCAACGTGATTAGAAATGCCACTCCACTAACAATCCATACGCCCGCAATCCCGCCGGGAATCAGAACTACCTGCTTGCTGTCTGCGCGGTCCTTGCGACCTGAGAGCGATATTGCTGCGGCAAACATGTAGAGAAACGGGATGAAGTAAAGAATGATTGCCGCGTCCACCAATTCTTGGTAGGAATCTCGCGTCGACTGATTGATCTGACTCGCCAGCAGAACGAACCCAGAAATTATGGCTTGCACAAGAATGGCAACGTAAGGAGTTCGCCAGCGCGCATGAATTTTTCCAAACGCCGCTGGTAGATAGCGATCGATGCCAACGACGAAGGGCACGCGCGCGATTCCCGCAACCGTGCTGCCGACTCCGCCTGCGTTCCCTACCGTGACGAGCACCGCCGCAAGAATCCCAAAGAAACCCACTTTCAGCGCAATCGACCCGACGGTAATCGCGTGAAAAACGCCGCTCGTCACCGAAACATCGGCGGCAGGAACCAGTACAAGGACGGCGAGCGTTCCCACAACGTACATCGCGGCAATCAGCACTCCCGCCCCATACACAGCGCGCGGCAGCGTCCGCTGTGGATCGCGCACCTCCGCGCTCATCGCCGAGACGAGTTCCAGCCCGGTAAACGCAAAAGCTATTTGAGACCAGAAGTTCACGGTGTCCCAATTCCACGTGGGCAAGACACCACTGAAGTTGAAGTGTGTCACCGAGCCGTGCCGCAACCAAAGCAAACCTGCAACACCCACCAGCAGCAACAAAGGCAAATAGGTGCACGTGCCGCCTGCGTTCTGCAGCCACTTCCCTACATTGAGCCCGATGATATTCAAGACCACTGCGACAAGAAGCAGTCCCAGCGAAACCAGCAAAAGGAATGTGCGATCGTGCTCCAGCCGCGCGCCGCTTTCCCCAATTACATACGCGCTCATGGAAGCGCTCGCTAGCAGTAATCCCGGAAAATAAAAAACCGTGTAAATCCAATAGCACCATCCGGCAACAAATCCGTGAAAATCACCAAAGGCTTCTTTGGACCAGACGTACAGTCCGCCTTCGTGGGGAAATCGCGAAGACAGCTCGTTGATTACCAACGCCGAAGGAACAAAGAAAAACACCGCCGCGATGACCCAAAGACTGATCGAGGATGTTCCGTTATGCGCCGCAGCCGCAATCCAGCGCGGCCCCAGCACCGTTGCGATGTTGAAAAGCAGCACATCCCAGAACCCCATTTCCTTGCGGAGCTGCCCAATGGGATTGGAAGAGTTGGGGCTCGAAGAGGAGTTGGAATCTGAGGAGCCGCTCGCGGCCTGGCTCACAGAGTCACGTCCAGCGCGGGAATCAATTCGTCTTGCTTGCGGAAATTGACGATAAACGGATCAGTCGAGTTCTCGAATCCGCCCCACGGCCCGAAATACGTTACGCGGCCTTCTTGCAGAAAAACGACAGTGTCGGCGAGTTTCTTCGCCAGGTGCGTGTCGTGCGTCACGACAATGGAAGTCTTGTGAAACGCTTCCTTCAACCGCAAAATCAAATCGCCCATGTGTCCCGCCATGATGGGGTCCACCATGGTCGTCGGCTCGTCGTACAAAATCGCTTCGGGGTTTTGCGCGAACGCGCGCCCGATGGCCACCGCGCGCCTCATGCCTGTAGAAAGCTCGCTCGGCAGCTTGTCGAGCACATGGTCCACTTCCAGAAGATGTGCGATTTTCTCAACGTATTCGTCCACATCTTCGTAGGTCAGCCCCGGCTGGCCGTCCAGCGGAAAAGAAATGTTTTCGCGGACGGAAAGCGAATCAAACAGCGCGCCGGACTGAAAAACCATCGTCACTTTGCGGCGCACTTCCGCAAATTCCTCTTCCGTGTATTCCGTGACATCTTCTCCGTCCACAATCACGCGCCCCGAGTCCGCTTTCAGAAAGCCCATAATGTGTTTCAGCGTGACGGACTTTCCCACTCCGCTTCTTCCCATGATGATGCAGGTTTCGCCGTGCTTCACCGTGAAGCTGACGTGATCCAGAACTGGGCGTTCGTCAAAGGCCTTGCAAACGTCGCGAAATTCGAAAAAGTTCTCGGAACGCGGATCGGCATAGTCCTGCGCCGACCATTCGCTGGTGTCTTCGCTGGGAAATTCCAGCCTTGTGGGCCCGCCTCGATTGATTTTCAGAACGTCGGTCATCGTGCTTGCGACTCCAGAATCCGCCGCGCTTCTTCGTACTCCGCGGGCGTGTTCATGTTCCAGAAAAGCCGACCACTGTTATCAAATCGTTTCCAAGCTCCTTCGTCGACCACATCCATGCTAACGCGTTTCATGGCTTCGGTCACTTTGCGGATGCCGTCTCGGAACGCATATTGCAACTTACCTGTCGCGCTTGTGTGCCAGCAAGAGCAGAGCGGCTCAAGCCCCGAAGGGGATTGCGGAGTCACTACGGCCGCGCCGCTTGCGAGGGCGCGCTCCTGCAAGAAGGCCAGCCATTCGCCGGTAAGGAATGGCATGTCGCACCCGACAATCAGGCACCAGGTGTGCTGATGATTTTGCACATGCGCATCCATCAAGGCAGTAATGATTCCGCCCAGAGGCCCTTCCCCCGGCCAGCGATCTTCCACGATGCGCTCGCCAGACTCGGTGTAACGCCCAAACGGTGCAACCACGCTGACTGGCCCGGTCACATCCTTAAGCAGAGCGCACATCCGCGCCAGCATCGGCTGGCCGTTCAATTCCGCGCGCGCCTTGTCAAAACCAAAGCGCGTGCTGCCGCCGCCGGCCATGACGTATCCGGACGCCGCAAATCTGCTTGGTTGAGTGGTCATTCGAATCTCTTGGGCCTCTTTGCCCTCCGCGAACCCCGCGCGCTCTAAAAGAATTGCTATTCCTCTTCTATCGGCTCACGGCCAGGCCGCCGGATCCCCAGTTCGCGCAGTTTCTCCTGCAGACTCTGCCGGTGCAAACCAATCGTCGCAGCCGTGCGCGAAACGTTCCAGCGATGCTCGGCTAACTGTTTCATTAGAAAAGCCACCTCAAACTTCCGTTTCGCCTCGCGAAAATCCCGTTCGCCCATCCCATTGTCCGGAGTGTCCCCGCCGTGCTTTATGGAGATTGCCTCGCCGTGCGCCACTTCCGCCGGCAAGTCGCCGAAGCCGATTTCTTCCTTGCGGGAAAGCACCACGCTGCGCTCCAGCGCATTCCTCAATTCGCGCACGTTGCCTGGCCAATCGTACTTTTCGACCGCCGCCAATGCTTCTCGGTTCAGCCGCGCCGTCCGCCCCAATCTCGCTCCGTGCATTTGCAGAAAAGCCTCCGCCAGCAGGGCAATGTCGCCTTTGTGCTCGCGCAACGGTGG
>Ga0126381_100000543_pt1 | contig 41083 bp, 30 predicted proteins | sample PanSoiMetPlot_28_FD_96465 | JGI IMG/M metagenome (GOLD analysis project Ga0126381, IMG submission 96465) | Tropical forest soil microbial communities from Panama - MetaG Plot_28 | ecosystem: Environmental > Terrestrial > Soil > Tropical forest > Bulk soil | place: Panama | collected 2016-02-17 | reverse complement strand
GCGCAAGTCACGGTCAATCCAGGTCGCATGAGCAATTCACATCAGTTGCCAGTTGCTAGTCGCCAGTTGCCAGTTGGTGCGGTGCAAGTTACGGTCAATCAAGGTCGCATGATCAATTCACATCAGTTGCCAGTCGCCAGTTGCCAGTTGATGCGGCGCAAGTTACGGTCAATCCAAGTCGCATGAGCAATTCACATCAGTTGCCAGTTGCCCGTTGATGCGGCGCAAGTTGCCAGTTGCTAGTCGCAGTCACGGATCAATCCATTTCGCATGAGCGATTCACATTCCTCAATCTGCCCAACTGGATTGCTTTAGAAAACCGGAAACAGCAACCAGAAACTCTCGTTCGGCAGCGTACAATTTCGCGCATGAAACGAAAGCTCGCAATTTGCAGTCTTCTGTTTCTCTCTTTGCTCCTTCTGGCCAGCAGCTCGTCGCGGGTTGCCGCGCGACAACCAGAATCCAGTGGCGTTCGCCCGCCTCGGACGATGCGCGTCGACTACTATCACACTGGTAATTCCAAGGACGAATGGTTCAGTCTGGATCGCGTTGTGCTCGAGCCGCTGCCCTGGCCCGGGAATCCGACGAAGGCAATCGACGACAGCAATCTCGGAAATTACCTCTTCGAAGTTCGCGAGAAAGACGGAGGAAAACTGCTCTATTCGCGCGGATTCAACACCGTTTTCGGTGAGTGGAAAGACACCGAGGAGGCGCAACACGCCAACCGCACTTTCTCTGAGTCGCTGCGCTTTCCGCGGCCTGACGTTGCTGTCGATGTCTCGCTGAAAGAGCGCGGCGATAACGGCTTCCGCGAGGTCTGGAAAACCGTTGTCGATCCGGACGACAAGTTCGTTGACACCTCGCGTCCGTCATCGCCGGGCAGACTCCTCGAGCTACAAAAGATGGGCGATCCGGCCACAAAGGTTGACCTACTGGTGCTCGGTGACGGATACACCACCGAAGAACGCGGCAAGTTCGAGGCCGATGCGAAACGTTTCGTCGAAACGCTGTTCGCAACTTCTCCATTCAAAGAGCATCGCAAGGACTTCAACGTTTGGGGCCTGTGTCCCGTGGCGGACGAATCCGGAATCCCGCGTCCGTCGACCGGCATTCACCGGCGTTCACCGCTGGGGACCACCTACGACACTTTCGATACCGAGCGCTACATCCTGACAACCGAGAACCGCGCGCTGCGCGACGTGGCTTCCTACGCGCCCTATGAATTCATCGAGATCCTGGCGAATGGAAAAACGTACGGCGGCGGCGGTATCTACAACCTGTATGCAACCGTGGCAATTGACAACATGTGGGCCGGGTATGTGGGCGTGCATGAGTTCGGGCATCACTTTGCCGCGCTCGCCGATGAGTACTACACCTCGGATGTCGCGTATCTCCCGGGCGAAAAGAAAGAGCCTTGGGAGCCGAATGTAACCGCGCTGCTAGATCCCGCGAATTTGAAATGGAAAGACCTGGTTGAGAAGGGCACGCCAATTCCGACTCCGTGGGACAAAGACCAGTTTGAGGCATATGAGCACGACATCCAGAAACAGCGTCACGAGTTGAGAGCGCAAAAGAAGCCCGAGTCCGACATGGAAGAACTATTCCGCAAAGAACGCGAAAAAGAGGACGCGATGCTCGGAGCGCAGAAATATGCAGGCAAGGTCGGGGCGTTCGAGGGAGCGAATTACCAGGCGAAGGGATACTACCGTCCAGAGGTGAATTGCATCATGTTCACGCGTCACCAGACCTTTTGCGCCGTCTGCCGCAGAGCGATCGAGAAAGTGGTGAAGATGTACGCGGATTGATCCGGCGATTAGCAATTGGCAATTGGGCATTTGGCCATTAGCAGGCGTTTAGCTCTTAGCGCTTTCCGGCTGGTGGTATCTGTGTCTCTGTGCCTTTGTGGTGAAGGCTCTTCCGGACAAACTGCACAACCTCCGGCGTCACATAATGCGGTGGATGGATTGCGAAGGTCGGACATTCTTCCACCGGCTTCAGGGAAACGCGCTGCCACGCCGGAGTGTCCTTCGAGGAAGAATGGAGCAGCACGGCATCGGCCCGATCCAGAAACGTCTGCGCTGAAGACTTGAAGTCAGCGGTCTGGGGATCGAGCACCGTCATATAAAGATCCGGCTTCAGGAAGCGCAGAATGCTGTTGGATTCGATGATGACATTCTCCGAGCCTTCCAGGACCTGGCGGACGCGCGGCATGGCTTCGGCGAGGCGTCCTTGCTCAGTGCGTACCCACCAGGAATGAGCGGCACCGGCAAGCAGAAAGCGTGAAGTATCGGATTCTCCGGAGCGGTCGCGCTCCTCGGTCACAGCCCAAGCGTGATCGGCGGTCGCACAATCGCAGGCTTCACCGTTGGCAGAGCAGATGCCGTGTCCGTATTGGGTGACTTTCAGAGCAGTCCAATGCAGTTCAGGCATGGCCGAGATCAGGCCAGCAACAACGCTGGTCTTCCCGACGCTCCGGGAATGTCCGCCAATAATAACTACAGGCATCAGGTGTCAGGCTACAGGTGATGGCAGAGGCGGCAAGCAGTGGCTCCGACGATGTGCTGACTCCGCTACCGCTCGCTACTCGCCGCTTTGCTTTCTCGCTGCGCGTGCCAGAAACGCCAGTTCCTTAAGATACTCCTTAATCGGCCGCGCAGGCGTTCCCCAGAACACCACGCCTTTTCCACGAATCACCTTCTTCGATGGGATGCCGCTTTGGGCGCCGAGGATGGCACCCTCCTCGATGCGCACATGATCCGCAATACCGACTTGCCCGCCGACGATCACGTTGTTCTCGATTGTCGCGCTGCCAGAGAGCCCGGTTTGCGCGGCGATGACAACGTCCGATCCGATTTGCACATTGTGTCCAACATGGACGAGGTTATCGATCTTTGTGCCGCGGCGAATGCGGGTTTCGTCGAGTGCGCCTCGGTCGACGGTTGCATTGGCGCCGATTTCGACGTCGTCTTCAATCACAAGCCGCCCAACCTGCGGGAACTGTTCGTAGCGCCCGGTCTCGCGGTCGCGCACATAGCCGAATCCCTCGCTACCGAGGACAGCGCCTGCCTGAACGATGACGCGACTGCCGATCGTCGTCCCTGGGTAGATGCTGACGTTGGCGTCGATCCGGCAATGGCTTCCAATCTCCACGTTGTCTCCGATGATGCAACCCGCGCCGATATCCGTTTGCGCGGCCACGCGCACAAACTTGCCGAGTACAGCGCGCGGTCCCACGGAGACGTTCTTGCCGAGATGCACCGGCATGGGGACGATGGCTGTGGGATGAATCCCGTGCGACTGGTCCGATGAGTGCGCGAGCAATTTCGCGGCACGCGCGAAGGTAAGTCGCGGCTGATCGGAGATGAGAATCGGCTTGCTTCCGGTTCCGGAAACGAATGCGCCCGCAATGACTGCGCCCGCCGGCGAGGCGAGAGCGGCGTCGAGATGCTTCGCTTCCTCAACAAAGACAAGGCTGTCAGATTTGGCTGATTGAAAGCTGGCGACGTGCGTGACGGCCGCGGACCCATCGCCGAGGAGCTGGCAGCGAAGTTGCTCCGCGAGCTCGCGAACGGTGCGTTTCATGGCGTACCCTTTTTCGCGCTGGACTCTAAATTAGTGGAACCTTAGTTGGATGGCTTATCGTTCGCAGCCGGCTTGTCGGCGGGCGGATTCTCTCCGCCATCGGGCTTCTCAGCCGGAGGCTTTTTTCCGCCGGAGCCCTTCTTGGCAAGCGAGCGCACGTAATTGACGATATCCCAGATCTGGTCGATTTTCACACGGTCGCCCTCGGGCGGCATGTCGCCGTGTCCAGTCTTAATGATGTAGAACAGATCGCCATCGGTGCGACTGCTTTGGGTGGATGGATCGGTGAGGTTGGGAATTTTCATTTCTTTTGGCGCATCGCCCTTGCCGTCGCCCGCAGTGCCGTGGCAGAGCGCGCAGTCATAGGTGTAAACCTTCTTTCCGGCAGCAAGGGATTCGGCCGTGACTTTCACGGGATTCGCCTGGCGCGACGCCGAAACGGGCACGGGATAATAGGCGGCGGTGGGCGTCGTGGGCGCGGCTTTAGCTTCCGGACTCTTGCTCTCCTGCGACTTCGTGTCCTGCGCGGGACACACGTTCACTACAAACAGCAACGCGAAAACGAGCAACCAAGCCCTGGGCATAGCGCCTCCTTGTTTCCGCACAATGAGAAGGTTATGTGTAAATTGTACGACTGTTGACAAGCCGGGAGCAGTGATGAGCGAGGGTCGGCCGCGTGACGGAGAACACACCACTTCCTGAGGGCTTTTTCAGTCTCTTAGCGGCGAGTTAGTCCTTGACGGCCGCGTCGGTGATAGCAAGCCCTTTGTCGATGATGGCAAAGGCTTCCCGCAACTGGTCTTCGTTAATACAAAGCGGCGGATTGGTGTAAAAGGTGTTCCAGCGAACCAGGGTGTAGAGTCCGTTTTCGCGGAAGAACTTGCCGAGCGCCGCCATCTCTTCCGAGGTGCCATTGAAGGGCGCCATCGGCTGGCGGGTCTTCCGGCTACGGACGAGTTCGACGATCCCGAACAGGCCGATCGAACGCACCGCACCCACCGAAGGATGCTTCTTCTGCAGATCGGCGCCAAGGTCCTTCAGAACCGCGCCCATCTTCCGCGCGTTTTCAATCAGCCGGTCTTCTTCGTAGATGCGAATTGTCGCCAATGCAGCGGCGCATCCCATCGGGTGTGAATTGTAGGTAAGCCCGCCGTAAAAGACCTTGTCCTGGAAGTGCTGCGCGATGTGATGACGCATTCCGACCGCGCCCAGGGGCAGGTAACTTGCCGTCAATCCCTTGGCCATCGAGATCAGGTCGGGGACAACTTTCCAGTGATCGATGGCGAACCACTCGCCGGTTCGTCCGAATCCGGCCATGACCTCGTCGGCAATCATCAGGATGCCGTACTTGTCGCATATTTTGCGCACGCCCTGCATGTAGCCATCGGGCGGAATGAGAATGCCATTCGTGCCGGTGACGGTTTCGAGGATGAAGGCGGCGATCGTCTGAGATCCTTCGAGCTGGATGACCTCTTCGATCATGTCGAGCGATTTCTCAGTCGAGTCGGCTTCGCGGTCAACGCCGTGGTAAGGATCGAATACGCGGACAACGCCCGGAATGCCAGGCTCGGCTGCCCATCTGCGGGGATCGCCCGTCAGGCTGATCGCTCCGGCGGTCGCGCCGTGATACGAACGATAACGCGCAATGATCTTGTGGCGACCGGTGTAAAAACGCGCGATCTTGATGGCGTTCTCATTGGCCTCGGCCCCGCCATTGGTGAAGAAGAAAGTGTCGATGTCGCCAGGAGTGATTTCAGCGAGCTTCGCACCGAGGCGGGCACGCGGCTCAGTTGCCATGAACGGATTGGCATAGCACAGCGTTTGCGCCTGCTCGTGAATAGCCTGGATGACGCGCTCGTCACCGTGTCCGATGTTGACCGACATCAGCTGGCTGTTGAAGTCGATGAAACGCTTCCCATCGGGCGTCCAAAAATAAATGCCCTTGGCGCGGGCAACCGGGATCGGGTCAACCTTCGACTGCGCCGACCACTCGAAAATCGTGTGCTTCTTAGTGAGATCGACAATTTCCTTGCCCGTCATCGTGGAGGTTTCAGTAGCAGTCGGCATGATTCGAAATCCTCTCCACCACAGAGTCACAGAGACACAGAGAAAACCAACAGCTTTGGTAAAGACACTTCATAACATGAGGCAAATCACAAAACCCGTCGAACAATGCCATCCTTAAGCAGACTCAAGTGCTCAGTGATTGCCGCACCATGACATTGTGACTAAAACTTCCTGCTATGCTCCTTCGCCCAGCGTTCGACGACAACTTTCTTTTCGGTATAGAACTCGATCGCGTCGCGGCCTTGTCCGTGCATGACGCCGAAAAAGCTGTCTTTCCATCCGCTGAATGGGAAATAGGCCATCGGGGCCGCAACCCCGATGTTAATCCCGATATTGCCCGCCGGCGCTTCATAACGGAAACGCCGTGCCGCTGAACCGCTGGAAGTGAACAACGATGCTTGATTTCCAAATGGACTGCGAGCGAGGAATTCCATTGCCTCATCAATATCGTTGGCATGAACCAGGCTCAGCACCGGCCCAAAGATCTCGGTGTTGGTGAGTTCGCTGGCGGCGGGCACGCCATCGAGCACCGTAGGCTTCACGAAGTTGCCAGCCTCGTACTTCGCAATTCTTGGGTTGCGGCCGTCGAGCACGACTTTGGCGCCATCTTTCGCGCCCACGCCAATCAGGCTCTGGATGCGGTCTTTGCTCTGGCGAGTTATGACCGGGCCCATCTGTACCCCTTCGTCGAGGCCGTTGCCGACGCTCAAATTCGCCGCAGACTCGGTAATGGAGTCTCGAAACGTCTTTTGTGCTTCGCCAACGGTTATCGCGACAGAGACGGCCAGGCAGCGCTGGCCAGCGCATCCAAAGGCGCTGTCGGAGATGATCTGCGTCGCCATCTGCATGTCCGCGTCAGGCAGGACGATGACGTGATTCTTCGCTCCACCCTGGCATTGCGCCCGCTTACCATTCGCGCCTGCGCGCGCGTAAATGTATTTCGCGACGGGGGTCGAGCCGACGAAACTGACGGCGCGCACTGCCGGATGATCGAGCAGCGTATCGACCGCAACTTTGCCGCCGTTCACCAGGTTGATCACGCCCTTCGGAATGCCGGTTTTTTCCAGCAGTTCGAAGGCAAGCTTCATGGTGAGCGGGACGCGTTCCGACGGCTTGACGATCAGCGTGTTCCCACAGGCGATGGCATACGGCAGGAACCAGAACGGAATCATCCCTGGAAAATTAAACGCAGTCACGGCAGCGACTACGCCGAGTGGCTGACGGATCATGATCTCGTCGATGCCCCGCGCCACATCTTCCAGGTTGTAGCCCTGCATCATGGTGGGAATCCCGCAGGCCACTTCGACATTCTCGATGGCGCGCCGCATCTCGGCTTTCGCTTCGGCGAATGTCTTACCATTTTCCTGCGTGATGATCCGTCCGAAGTCGTCGATGTGCTCTTCGAGCAACATCTTCAGCTTGAAAAGCGGCTGGATGCGGTCTTCGGCGGGAGTGCGCCGCCATTCGGGATAGGCCGCTGCAGCGGCGTCGATTGCGTGGGTAACTTCGGAAGCGTCCGCGAATGGTACTCGCGCCAAAATCTCGCCAGTGGCAGGATTCACGATGTCCTGCCATTCGTTGGTATGCGAGTCAATCCATTGGCCATTGATGTATTGAGGAATTTTTGTAACCGGAGGCGCTGCTACTGTCATGGAAGAATACCTTTCGCTGTCGCGAAGAATAGCGGGAGACGCAGCAAGCTGCGCCTCAATGGAACATCTCAACTTCAAACTAACTGACTAGACTGCTGCAAGAGCACCTTTCTTTTCGGCGACGTGGGCGAGGGCTGCTTCGAGCACGTCCATAGCTTCGTCCATCTGCGCATCAGTCACGACCAGCGGCATGAGCAGGCGAATCACGTTGCCGTACGATCCAGCGGTGATCAGCACAAGCCCGTGTTCATAGCAGTATTGTGCCACGTGCCTGGTTTCTTCGTCGGCGGGCCGGCGGCTGGATTTCGAACGAACCAGTTCCATCGCCTGCATGGCGCCCAAGCCGCGCACCTCGCCGACCAGTTCCCACTGCGACTGCCACTTCGCCGCACGCTTGCGGAAGCGATCGCCGAGTGAGTCGGCGCGGGCGCAAAGGTTGTCTTTCTCGATGATCTCCAGCACTGCAAGGGCGGCTTCGCACGACGCCGGATTTCCAGAGAAGGTGCCGCCGAGTTGCCCGGATGCGGGCGTGTCCATAATCTCGGCGCGGCCGGTGACTGCAGCCAGCGGCAGGCCACCGGTCAGGGACTTCGCCATGGTGATCAAGTCAGGTTCGAGACCGAGGCGGTCGCAAGCAAACAGTGCGCCGGTGCGCGCGAATCCAGTCTGTACTTCGTCAGCGATCACCAGGATGCCGTGCTTATGGCAGATCTCTGTGAGGATGGGAAAGAACTCCGGCGGCGGCGTAACGAATCCGCCTTCCCCTAGAATCGGCTCGACGATGACGGCGGCGACGGTTTCCGCCGCGACCACACGCTTGAATGTGTCTTCAATGTGCTTCGCACAAAACATTTCGCACGACGGATACTGCAACGAATACGCGCAACGATAGCAGTACGCGTAAGGGATGCGATAAACGTCGCTCGGAAATGGTTCGAACCCCGCCTTATATGGATGCGTTTTGCTGGTCATGGCCATCGCCATGTAGGTACGACCGTGGAAGGCGTCTTCGAAGCTGATAATCGCGGGGCGCTTCGTATAGGAGCGCGCGATCTTCACCGCATTCTCAGTGGCCTCGGCACCGGTGTTGACGAGCAGCGTCTTCTTCGCATACTTACCTGGCGTCAGCGCGTTCAGCTTTTCGCACACGGCCACATAGCTCTCATAGGGCAGCACGTTGAAGCTGGTGTGCAGAAAGCGGTCAAGCTGGCGTCGAACGGCGTCGATCACGGCAGGCGCGCGATGGCCAGTATTGACGCAGCCGATGCCGCCGGCGAAATCGATCATGCGATTGCCGTCGACGTCTTCGATGACAGCCCCCTCCGCCTTCGAGATGAAGACCGGAGTTGCGTGATAGGCCGCATGCACGACCGCAGCATTGCGACGCTTCATCAGCGCCTGCGAGCGCGGTCCGGGAATCGGAGTGCGAAGTTGAATGGAAGGCATAAAAACAGTTCCCAGTTGTCAGTTGTCAGTTGTCAGTTCCCAGAACCAGTTCTCAGTTGCCAGTTCCCAGTTGTCAGAAACTACCAACTCTCAAGAATTGACGCGTTAATCGAACGGTAGATCTTCTTGCTGAGAACTGACAACTGTTTTTCAGTACCACCCGATCGGAGCTTCGTTCAAATTAATATGAACCTGCTTGGTTTCGAGGTATTCCTCGATGCCCCACGGGCCAAGCTCGCGACCGAAGCCCGATTGTTTGTAGCCGCCCCACGGCGCCTCGACATACGTCGGCTGCATGTGATTCACCCATACAATTCCGGCACGCAGCGATTTGACCGTGCGCATCGCTTTGAAGATGTCGCGCGTCCACACGGCGGCGGCTAGTCCGTAGGGCGAATCGTTCGCAATCTTCAGCGCGTCTTTCTCGTCTTCGAACGGGATGACCGCGGCGACGGGCCCGAAGATTTCTTCGCGCGCAATGCGAGCGCTGTTATCCACGTCGTAAAAGATGGTCGGCTGCACGTAGTAGCCTTTCGCGAATTTTTCTGCGCGGCTTCCGCCAGAGGCCACTTTCGCTTCTTTCTTGCCGACATCGAGGTACGAAAGCACGCGGTCGTATTGTTCCTTGCTGACGAGCGCACCCATCTTAGTTTCGCGTTCCATTGGCGGACCGAGCTTGATGGCCTTCGCTTTCTCGGCCATCGCGTCCACGAATTTCTTGTAGATCGATTTCTGGACCAAAATGCGGCTGCCCGCGGAACAGACTTCCCCCTGATTGATGAAGACGCCAAACAACGCACCGTCGATGGCCGCTTCGAAATCGGCGTCGGCAAAGAAAATGTTCGGCGACTTGCCACCGAGCTCGAGCGTCACGCGCTTGATTGTGTCGGCCGCCTCTTTCACGATAATTTTGCCAACTGCGGCTGAGCCCGTGAATGCGATTTTGTTGACGTCGGGATGTTTCACCAGCGGCGAGCCGCAGCTTTCGCCGAATCCCGTGATCACATTAATTACGCCTTTTGGCAATCCGACTTCCTCGAACCATTTCGCGACTTCGAGCGCGGTAAGCGGCGTTTGCTCAGCCGGCTTCAACACGCACGTACAACCGGCAGCAACGGCCGGCGCCAGCTTCCAAGCGGCCATGAGCAGCGGATAGTTCCACGGGATGATCTGTCCCGCGACGCCGACGGGTTCTTTCAGGGAAAGACTCATTGCATTGTCGGGCACGGGATTGACATAGCCGACCACCTTAGTCGCCAAGCCGCCGTAGTATTCGAAGCAGGTGGCGGCGTCGCCGATGTCGTATTCGGCCTCGACGATCGGCTTACCAGTGTTTCGACACTCGATTTCCGCCAACATCGCCTGGTTCTGCCGAATCTTCTCGGCCAAACGGAAGAGCACACGCCCGCGCTCCTGTGCAGTGGTTGTCGCCCAGGGCCCATCTTCGAACGCGGCTTTGGCGGCAGCCACGGCGCGATTCACATCGTCGGCATTGGCATCGGGCACCTGCGCAATGACTTCTTCGGTTGATGGATCGTAAACAGGAAAATTCTTATTCGATTTGCCGGCGACCCATTCGCCATTGATCAGCATCTGATAAGTTTTGACATCGGCTTGAACACCGCTTGGCATAATTCCCTCACATATTGCCCAGGGGCCAACGCCCCTTCCCAAATAACTGTCCGGCGCCTGACTCAAGTCGCTGGTTTTTTCTACACCGAGCGCGCCGCTTCCAGATTCTTCTGTTCGACACCCATGCTGCGCGGCTCCTTCAGACGTCCATAGACGAAGAAGAAGAATGCCGCCAGCGCCAGGAAAAACAATGTAAATCCGAACATCTTCACTTCGTATTTCCACAACGAAGTAATCTGCTTTGCCGGAAAGAAGGCCAGTGCGATTCCCAACGTGGTGGTTAGAAATCCGCTGAAGCCCGCAAAAAGTAAAGTCGCACGACGATAGCGGGCGCCTGCCAGGTCTGTGCGGAACGCAAACTTCAGCAACGCCGCGAACACATAGAGAAACGGGACTAGTTGCAAGACCACCGCCAGCGATAACATCGTCTGAAACGCTTCCTGCACGCCGCCCGAGGCGGTGAAGTTGATGACGATCAACAACAACGACACCAGACCCTGAACGATCAACGCAGCGTGCGGCGTTGCATATTTCGGATGCACTTTGCCGAGCCACGACGGCATGTAGGAATCGAGGCCGGCAACGAACGGAATCCGTGCCGAACCGCCCATCCATGCCGAACCGATTCCCGCGATCGATAAGCTGAGCATGACCGCAAACGGCGTAATGATCCAGCCCACACTGACGCGCTGCGCCATGTGGCTCACAGCCTGCACGATTCCCTGCAGCACGCTGATGTCGTTTTTCGGGATCGCGACCAGCAGCGTGAGCGTTGCGCCGATATACAGCGCGCCCGAAACGACGCCGCCCCAGGCAACTGCGCCCGGCAGCGTCTTGCGCGGATCGCGAATCTCGTCTCCCATCACGGATGCGAGTTCGAGTCCAACCAGCCCGAAGCAAATCACGCCGAAAGAATTCAGAACGAATCTCGGATCGGCAGGAATGCGAAAATCGGCCGTCGTCACCGTGGTTCCGAAGCGCGAACACACAACGATGCCAAGCCCAATCAGGACTGCGGCCGCGACAAAGGTTCCGATCGCCCCCAAATTGTTCAGCCACTTCCCTACGCCGAGTCCGACAATGTTCAGCACGGTCAAGAACGCGAGCAGAGCGACGGAGGCGATCATTGCGAAGTTCTTGCTGTCGGCCAGACCAGCATGTCCTGGCCCGAGCGCGAATACGGACACGCCGACGAAGTACAGCATCACCGTCGGCACGTACAGCATGTTGTTCGTCCAGTAACACCAGCCGGAGAGGAACCCGTGAAAGTCGCCGAAAACCTCCTTGGCCCACAGGTAGACACCGCCTTCACCGGGATAGCGGTGTGCCAACTCAATCACAGCGATGCCTTGCGGCCAAAAGAAGAGCAGAAGAGAGATGAGCCACAACCAAACCGTGACGCCACCGTTGGCTGCGATCGACGGCACCACGTTCAGGTTGAATACCGCTACGACAAACAGCAACACCAAGTCGAAGCGTCCGAGGACGCGCTTCAGATGAGGAGAGTTGTTATCGGTCGTGGACATTGTTTCAACGATGCACGGTTAAGAATCGGGCCATTGAGTCATTGAATCATCGGGTGATTGAACACCTGCTTCCGATGAGATTTTCAATGACCCAATGCCCCAATGATCAATCGCTCAATGGGTCAATGATTCTAGTGCGCTGCCACCGCGCCCATTCGCTCCTGCTGAGCTTCAGCAAGTGAGGACGCGATATCGTCGAAGGCTGCCAGGTGCTTATCGATGTCGGCCTCGGTGTGCTGGACGGAAATCGTCCACTGCTCGTCCCACCAATAGGGCTGTGCCATTATGCCGCGGTTGACCATGCCGAACCAGTAGTGCCGCCATAGATCGACATCAATCGGAAGCCAGTCGCGATAGTTGCGAATCTCCTGCGGATAGAGCATGAGCGCGCCATTCACGCCCGCACTCGCGATGTAGCCCTGCAGGCCGGACTTGGCGACGATCTTGCGATAGCCATCGGTCAGCTTCTTGCTTAGCTTGTCGACGTGCGAGTAGTTCTCGCGCGTCAGCACCTCGCGGAAAGTCGCGAGACCGGCGGCCATCGAAACCGGATTCGTGTTGTAGGTTCCACCGTGGAAGACCTTGTGATCGGAGATCAGGTCCATGACGCGTTTGTGCGTGCCGAAGGCGGCGAGGGGAAATCCTCCACCAATCGACTTCGCCAGGCAGATCATGTCAGGCGTGACGCCGAAATATTCCGACGCACCGCCCCATCCGAGTTTCGCGCCGGTCTTGACCTCGTCGAAGATCAACAGTGCGCCGTACTTGTCGCAGAGCTGGCGCAGGCCTTCGAGGAATCCTTTCTGCGGAATGCAGAGGCCCACGTTCATCATGATCGGCTCGAGAATGATGGCTGCGACTTCGTTGGGGTTCTCCTTGAAACGGCGCTCAACCGTCTCGAGATCGTTAAACGTAGCAATCAGGACGTTAGCGACGCTGGCTTTGGGCACGCCCAACCCACCTGGCACTGGCTTGGGATTCTTGACGTCCCCAAAGTCATCTTTCGGCGGATGCGGCTTCACGCTAACCAGCGCCGAGTCGTGCAGACCATGATAGCCGCCTTCGAATTTGATGATCTTGTCGCGTCCTGTCGCGGCACGCGCCAGGCGAACCGCATGCATGGTCGCTTCCGTACCCGAGGAACCGAAGCGGCACATCTCTACCGGAAACCGGGCACAGATTTCTTCTGCCAGTTCCCACTCCATGTTGTGGGGCATGCCAAACATCGTGCCGGTGGAAAGCCGCTTTTCGACGGCCTTCATTACCGCCGGATGGCAATGTCCGGCCATGAGCGCGCCGAAACATAGATTGTGGTCGATATATTCGTTGCCATCGAGATCGCGGAATTTGCTGCCGGAGGCGTCCTGGACAAAGATGGGATACGGATCGTAGGCGCGGTAGTTGCTGGCCACGCCCAGGGGCAGGCGCTTCAGATTTTTCTTATGCGCCTCGGCGGACTTCGGAGTACGACGCTCGAAGGTCTCGAGCTCCTTCTTAAGTGCGGGGTACATCTTGATCTCCACTAAGACTCAGGCCGCAAGGGCCATTAGATTGGGCCCGGGCGGGTGTGCCGCCCGGGGATACCTCTATTCTAGAACGCAAACTTCAAAGCGAACTGAATTTGGCGCGGATCGCGAGTGTGTTTCACGATTCCGAAGTCAGTCCCATCGCTGATGTTGCCATCCGGGTTCAGGAACTGCGTGTGATTGAAGATATTGAAGAATTCAGCTCGGAACTCCAGATGCATGGTTTCGCGAATCGACGTGATTTTCTGGATCGACAGGTCGAAATTGTTGATCCCCGGTCCGCAGCAGATCGTCCGTGGGGAATTGCCCAGAAGTTGCAGCGGCGTCGAGGTATCGGTCTGTTCGGGAAGGGCGAACGAATTGGGGTCAAAGTAGTATCCGCCATGCGTCCGCGGATCCATCGTGTGGAAAGGCGCGATCAGGTCGGGCTTGCCTGGCAATTCGAAATCGAAGCTGTTCATCAACTCCGAATCGTTGCTTGACTGGATACGAATCGGGAATCCGCTCTGGAAGCTGGTGATTCCCGAGACAGCCCATCCGTTGAGAATCTTCCCTTTCGCTCCCTGATACTGAGGGACCGGAAGTTGCCACAAGTAGCTAATGACCAGTCGATGTCGAGCGTCGAACAACGACAGCGCGCGATTACAACGATCGCAGATCGGCTTCAGGATGTTTTCGAAGCTCGAAGCGTTATCGATCGACTTGCTGTAGGTGTAGGCGAACTGGAACTGGAGGCCATGCGACATGCGCTTTTCCACCGACGCCTGCAGAGAGTTGTAGTTGGAGTTGGCAATCGTGTCCTGGGCGAAGATGCTCGAAAATACCGGAACTCCGTCGGTCGGACATCCATTGCCCGTGAAGGGATCGCAACGGGGCGATGAGTACTTTCGAAGTCCAACGAGTGTGATCGGCGTCGGGTTGGGACCCGTGACTGTTGGCTGCGATCCGTATGGCATGTGTAGCGTGACGCCGGCAGGAATTTCTCCAGCGGCGATGGTATAGGGGCTATCGGCAAAGAACGGTCCGCAGGCAAGATCGCCGTCGCCAGTGAGATCGGAAATGTGCTGCAGATCGATACACGTTTGTGGGTTCCCGAAGTTGAGGTCTTTCGTCGCAAGCAGGCGGTGACCCTGCGAGCCTACGTAACCGATCGACACCACCAGGTCTCTGGCGACTTCGCGCGTAATTCCGAAGTTGTACTGGGCGGTATATTGCGCGCGCAGTTTCGGCTCGAGTTCACCGAAAAGCAGAATCGGACGGAATGCCGACCAATCGACGCCCGAACCCGGCTGCGGATTCAAGATACCGTTAAACGGATTGGGGGTGATCGTCTCGCCCTGGCCCACAAACGGCGTGTTGAACAGTCCATTCGAGATGAGAGAGCTACCGCCGAACGGTGGCTCACCTTGGAACTGCTCGAGCACGAGCTGCTCGATCGGGTTGTAGAACAAGCCCCATCCGCCGCGAATGGTGGTCTTGCCGTCTTTGAACGGATCCCACGCAATACCGATGCGTGGCGCCCACGCGTTGTAGTACGACTTGGTAAGCCCGCGCGGAACTCCCTGATCGCCAGGAATTACGAGGCCAAGTGGAAACACAGCGGCGGAATCGGAATTGGGGTCGGCGCAATTTGGATTGGTGTAGCCTAACGTATCCAAGCTGGTCTGGGAGAGAACGCAGTTGAACACCGTGTCGGCCTGTCCTGGACGGAACGTCTGGTAACGCTTGCCTGCGTCGTAGATCGGCTGGTTGAACTCCCAACGCAAGCCATAGTTCAGCGTCAGGTTCGGCTTGATCTTCCAACTGTCCTGCGCGAACAGATAGACTGATTTTCCACGCACGTCTTCGGTTTGTGCCGAGCCCTGCAAATAGGAGTCGGGCAATCCAAAAAGATAGTTGGAGTAGAGATTCTCATTCCCGAGTGCGTCAAGCGCGGCCGGATCGTTGTTACCTCCGCCGAAATAGCTGTAATCGCCATTGACGTCGAAAAACAGCGTTTGCAGGAAGCGCTGATCGCGGAAATCCACTCCAAACTTCATGGTGTGTGTGCCGAGAACCTTGGTGAGGTTTTCGCTGATCTGGTATGAGTTCCCTATTTGCGGCAGTTCGCCTTCGAAATTGTTGCCCAGTGTGACGCCACCAGAAATCGAAATGAACGGAACGCCTTCGCGGTTCGGCCCCAATCCGGGTGTAATTCCGAACTTTGGGTTGCCCAGTCCGCTCGGATCAAGATTATTCACGGCCGCGGTGTCCGCTAGTCCGGTAAAGCAAACTGCGGCTGAAGTGGAGTCGCACGAATCCACCACGTTGTTGGTGCGCTGTGGATGCAGGAACGTTCCTTGCGCTTCGCGGAAGTAGGTGAGGCGAATCTCATTGACGGTACTTGGGCTGATCGTCCACGTATGGGAAAGATTCAGTTGCTGCACTCGGGTGGCGTTATTGTTGCCAAAACCCTGCAGCAAACTCGGTGTTGCCGCCTGAAATCTTGTGAATGGTTGAGCATCAAACGCGTCATTGAAGAAGTAGTAGCCGCTCAGGTTCTGTTGCGCATTGATCCGATGATCGATTTTCACTGAGAACTGATTCGCGTGACTGTCTTCGTTCGGAATCGAGCGGAATGACGGGTTCACACCTGGATCGAGATTCGCACAAGTCGGATCCGCAGTTGGACACGGAATGAACCGGTTCATGATGGACACGGCCGCCGGATCGAAGCAAGAGAGTGGCACCTGGCTGCCGGGGAAAAGATCGGCGTAAGCCGATCCGGCGCTGGCGCCGACGCCGCAGCGGTCGTTCAGGATGTCCGCTACAAGCTGATCGTTGATTACACCCGTGAACGGCGTCGCTGAAAAGTCGCCGGCCCGCTGCGCAGCCGTGGGAACAACCACCGGGTCCGAAGAGATGCCGTGCACGACACGACGGCCTTCATAGGACGCGAAGAAGAACGTGTGGTCTTTGATGATTGGACCGCCAAAGGTACCGCCGAATTGATTCTGCTTGTCATCGGGGCGGCGGAGATCGAGATAGCCCTTGGAGTTAAGCGACTGGTTGCGCAAAAATTCATAGACGCTTCCATGCCAGCTATTGGTTCCCGACTTCGTCACAACGTTGATGACCGCTCCGGAGTTGCGTCCGTATTCTGCATCGAACGTGTTCGAGAGCACGCGGAACTCAGCAATGCTGTCGGGAGTCGGCTGTACCGCTGGCGCGTTGACGAATAGATCGTTACTGTCGCCGCCATTCACGTTGAAGTTGTTCGAACGGCCTCGTCCGCCATTCACCGAAACCGCGCCGGCTGTGTTGCTGCCATAGAAGAGATCGGAGCCGCCTACGCCCTGCACGCCCGGCTGCAATTGCAGCAGTTGGTAGGTATCCCGCGAATTCAGCGGCAGGTTCGAAACCTGATGCGCGTCCATGACCGCGCCCAACTGCGTGCTGGTGGTGTCGACCAGCGGCGCTTCTGAAGTAACTTCGACCGTTTCCTTCGTCTGGCCGATCTGCAGTACGGAGTTGATCGTCAGCACCTGGTTCAGATCCACATTCACGCCGCGCTGCAAGTTCTTCTTGAAGCCTGTGAGATCGAACTCCATGCGATACGACCCGACCAGAACCTGCGGGAAGACATAGTCGCCGCTGTCGTTGGTCGTGGTCTCGGAACTCACTCCGGTGGCTTCATTCGTGAGCGTGACCTTGACGCCTGCCAACACGGCGCCGGTGGGGTCGGCCACGCGGCCCAGGATGCGGCCTCCGGTGCTTTGCGCCAGAACGAAGGTGGAGGTAAACAGGCACAGACTTGCGATGGCGAGGCAGCGCCCCGCCCAGTTGGGTCGGAGAGACGGCATGGGGAAGTACCCTCCAGATTCTTCGAGAGGCAAATTTTATGATTCCCACTTCCGCTTGCGCGTGTTACAAACCTTGCTATAATCGCGCAAGGTTAGTGAGTCGCCGGTCGCCTGTCAAGGGGAAAATTCCTTTCTAGCTCATCGGAAAAGTGAACGGGAACTCCATATCCGACGGTCAGAGACCCTACTTGAAAATCGGGGACATCTCGCGTCTGGTGGGTATTTCTCCGTCCGCTATCCGTGGCTGGGAAAGCCTCGGACTCATTCGCCCTCGTCGTACCGAAAGCAAATACCGGCTGTATACCGGTGAAGACGTCAAGCTGCTCAAGCGGGCGCGCTACTTGCGCAAGGTTCGCGGGCTGAACGCTGCCGCGATCGTGCAGACCCTCAGGCGCGAAGGAGCGATCAAGCCGCCCGCGGATGGAGCGGCGGGCGCGATCGGTCCGCGTCTGCGCCAGCTCCGACTCAAGTGTGGTGCCAATTTGGCACAAGTGGCCGCAGCCGCTGGAATCTCGGTAGGCTTCCTGAGCGCTCTCGAGCGCTCACAGATGACGGCCTCGGTCGGCACGCTACGCAAATTGGCTCGCTACTACCGCACGAACATTCTTGATTTTTTCGATCCGACGGAATCCAATACGCGGCTGGTGCCGCCGGGCCAGCGAAAAGTGCTGGAAGCTGGGCGCGGCGTCCGCATGGAATTGCTCGCGTGGGGCAACACAGTCATGGAGCCGCACCTGTTTCGCATCGCTCCGGAGGCCGGAAGCGGTGAGTCATATGCGCACGAAGGCGAGGAATTCCTATTTGTCCTGCGCGGCGAATTGCACATCGCCCTGGCGGGCGAGGAATATCGACTGAAGCGCGGCGACAGTTTCTATTTCGAAAGCGCTACACCGCATCATTGGAAGAATCCCGGGCGCAGTGAAACCTGGGTATTGTGGATCAACACTCCACCAACGTTCTGATTGGACAAACGATCATGGGCTTCCCCCGTCTCGGTAGCTGTTTTGGTTGTGTACTTCTGTTCTGTGTGTCTGCTTTCGTTGCGGCGCAGAAAGCAGCGCCGCCTGCCGACCTGATCGTCACCAACGCGCACATTTATACCGTCAATCCTCAACAGAAGTGGGCAGAGGCGATCGCCATCAGCGGGGGCAAGATCGCCGCCGTCGGAGACAAGGCAAAGATCGACGCGTATCGCAGTCCCACCACAAAAGTGATCGACGCCGCCGGTCATCTCGTTTTGCCTGGATTCACCGACTGCCACATCCATTTCATGGATGGTTCGCTGCAACTGACGCGTGTCGACCTGAATGACGCGAAGACGGTGCCCGAAATTCAAAAGCGCGTGAAGCAGTATGCAGACTCGCATCCGAACGAACCGTGGATTCTCGGCATGGGCTGGACTTATCCGACGTTCGGGCCGGCGGCGCTTCCCAATAAGAAGATCCTGGACGATGTCGTGCCTGACCGCCCGGTGTTTCTCATCGCCTTCGATGGTCACAGCTCCTGGGCCAATAGCAAGGCGCTCTCGATGGCCGGCATCAATCGCAACACTCCGGATCCTCCGAATGGAAAAATCGTTCGCGACGAGAATGGCGAACCTACCGGGGCGCTCAAAGAATCTGCCGGCGATCTTGTGGACCGCAATACGCCGAAGCCAACCCGATCCGACCGTCTGGATGCGCTGCGCAAAGGAGTGCACGAGGCGAATCGAGTCGGCCTGGTTCGCGTGCACAGCGCCGGGCAGGATTTCGAATATCTTGACCTGTACAACGAGCTACGCAAGAGCGGCGATCTGACCGTGCGCTTCTACATCGCTTATTTTCTCGATCCGCCCGGATTGAATGAGAAAGCGCGTGCGGCGATCGAGAAGGCACGTCGTGAATATCACGATGATTGGATTTCCGGCGGCGCGGTGAAGACGATGCTCGATGGCGTGGTTGAGGCGCACACGGCGGCCATGCTCGCGCCTTATTCCGACGATACTTCGGTTAGCGGCAAGCTCTTCTGGGATCCGGAAAAGTACAAGGCGGCGATTGCCGAGCTCGATTCACGCGGCCTGCAGATCTTCACTCACGCCATCGGAGACCGCGCCGTCCGGCTGGCATTCGACTCCTATGAGAATGCTGCGAGAGTAAATCACACCAAGGATGCGCGGCCGCGCATCGAGCACATCGAGACCATCAGCGCGCAGGACATTGATCGCTTCGGAAAACTCGGCGTCATCGCGAGCATGCAACCGCTGCACTCGTATCCGGACGACGACACGCTCAACATCTGGGCCCGTAACATCGGCCCAGAGCGCGCGTCTCGGCCCTGGGTGTGGCGAAGCATCGCGCAAAAAGGAGGCGTACTAGCGTTCGGGAGCGATTGGCCGGTGGTGACCCTCAATCCGTGGCAGGGCGTGCAGACTGCCGTCACACGACAAACTTCAGAAGGAGAGCCGGTGGGCGGATTCGTTCCTCAACAGCGTTTGAGTGTCGAAGATACGATCCGTGCGTACACGCTGGGTGCCGCTTTCGCGGGCAGGCGCGAGAAGACGGAAGGCTCGCTCGAACCCGGCAAGCTCGCGGATCTGATCGTGCTCGACCGCGACCTGTTCAGCATCGAGCCCTCGGAGATCGACAAGACGGAAGTTCTGCTCACCATGGTAGGGGGCAAGGTGGTCTACCAGTCGCCGAACTGGAAAGATTCCACCGTATCGGAGAACAAATAATGATGCGGAAACTGCTTTGCGCGGTCCTGCTTGCGCCGATTATGTTGTTTTGCGGATCGTGCGCAAAGAAAACGCCGAGCCTCAACCTTTTGGTTTGGGAAGGCTATGCCGATCCTTCTTATGTCCGCGCTTTTGAAGAGCAAAACCACTGCAAGGTTTCGGCCTCGTACATGGGATCGAGTGACGAACTCGTTTCCAAGCTGCGCGGCGGCAGCTCCGGAAATTATGACGTGATTTCACCGTCGAGCGACGTGGCAGGAATGATTGCAACGTCTGGCCTGGCGGCCCCGCTTGACCTGAGTCAACTTCCCAGCTACTCGCAACTCTCGCCGCAGCTGACGTCGCTTTCGCTGGTCAGGTCGAAGGGCAACGTGTACGGAGTCCCCTTCATGTGGGGACCGGATCCCATGATTTACGATACGACTGCTTTTCCGCAGGCCCCCGACACCTGGGGTGTGATGTGGGATCCGAAGCTGAAGGGGAAGGTGTCGGTCTGGGATGACGTTTCCACGGTCTACATGGCCGCGCAAATGCTCGGCTACGACAAGCCCGATCCCAGTCATCTCTACAATCTTACCGATGAAGAGCTCGAAGCGGTGAAGAAGAAGCTGCTGGAGCTCAAACCAAACGTCCGCAAAATGTGGACGACTGGCGGCGAGTTGACCAATCTGTTCCAGAATCATGAGGTCGTGATCGCGATGGGTTGGCCGCTCATGACCAACCAGTTGCGCAAGGCAAATTTCCCGGTCGGAGAGACCATTCCCAAAGAAAACACGACTGGGTGGATCGATCACCTAATGATTACCGCGGGCAGCGAGAACAAAGAACTCGCGCACAAATTTCTGGAGTTCATGATTCAGGCGCAGACCCAGAAGAAAGTCACCGATGTCACCGGGTACACGCCGGCGAATCCGCACGCCGCACAGTTTATGACCCCGGAAGAACAGAAGAGCCTGCACCTGGATGATGTGGACAATTACCAGAAGCGGCTTTATTTCTGGCAGAACGTTCCGCGCCGCGCCAAGTACAACGAGATCTGGAACGAAGTGAAGGCAGCACAGTAAGTGGTGTGGCACGGGCGTGTGGCGCCGGCATTCCTGCACGCGGATCGTCTTAACGCACTCGGACAATGGCAACAACAACCAAAGCCGCGAACTTGAGCGCCGGCGCGACTGAGGTTCGATCCCTTCTCTCCATCCGCTCCGTCGCCAAGCACTTCGGCAAGAACATCGTTCTCCGCGACATCTCGCTCGAAATCGCCGAGGGCGAATTCCTCACCATCCTCGGTGAAAGCGGCTCAGGAAAAACCACGTTGCTGCGCATTCTTGCCGGATTCGAGCAGGCAACCGTGGGCGAAGTCTGGATGGCAGGCCAGCGCCTCGACGATCAGCCTCCCTATCGCCGCCGTGTAAATACCGTCTTTCAGCACTACGCTCTATTCCCTCACATGACGGTCGAAGAGAACGCAGGCTACGGACTGCGGATCGCCAAGCGGCCAGCGGCCGAGATCGAATCGCGTGTGAAAGAGGCGCTGGCGAAGGTGAAGATGTCGAGCTTCGCCAAATCCAAGCCGTCGAAGATCAGCGGAGGCCAGCAGCAACGCGTCGCACTTGCCCGGGCTCTGGTCAATCGTCCGCAAGTGCTGCTGCTCGACGAGCCACTCTCCGCGCTCGACGCCAACCTTCGCCGCCAGATGCAATTGGAGCTCAAGGCCCTGCAGCGCGAAGTTGGCATCACTTTCATCTTTGTCACGCACGATCAGGAGGAAGCGATGGTGATGTCGGATCGCATCGCGCTCCTTCGCTCGGGAGAGCTCGAGCAGGTCGCAGCGCCGCGCGAAATCTACAGCCGTCCAGCCACTGCCTACACGGCGCAGTTCATCGGACACACCAACCTGCTGAAAGCGGACGTTCGGCAAGGCCGCGCTACTTGCGGTGCGCTCGCTTGGCCTGTCGCTCTCCCCGATGGCCCGGCAATCTTTTCCTTGCGCCCGGAGTGCATTCTGCCCGCGGGAAGCGGTGGGGCTAATTCAGCCCGATTCACTGCCCGCCTGCTCGACCATGCATTTCATGGGGCAACTGAACTGCTGCGCGTCGAATGCGCGGATGGGCAGATCCTCACGGTTCGCTCCGCAAGCCGCGACCTGCGCGACGGACAACTCGAATTCGAGTTCTCTCCTGCCGACGCAGTTCCCGTGCGCGCCTCTGAGGAACGCGCCTGATGTTCTCGCGCGCCTACAGGACTGCGATCACCGTCCCTCCGCTGGCGTGGGTGGCTGTTTTTCTGCTTGTGCCCTACCTGCTGATGTTCTGTTACAGCTTCTGGTCGGTCACACCGTCGCAGGAAATCGTGCATTCCTGGAATTTCGGCAACTACCAAGACTTGATCACGAAAAGTCTTTATTGGGAGACACTCCTGCGGTCGATGTGGATCGCGTTCCGGGTGACGATCTTTTCGCTGCTGCTCGGATATCCGCTTGCCTACTTTCTCTCGTTTCATGCAGGAGGGCGTAAGGATCTTTACTACCAGCTTGTGATCATCCCGCTATGGGTGAGCTACCTGGTGCGCGCATATGCCTGGAAGACAATTCTTGGCACGGATGGCGTGTTGAACACGCTGCTGCAATACGCGCACCTGACGCGGCATCCGCTCGAGTTCCTCCTCTACAGCCCGTTTGCCGTCGTGCTCACTCTGACCCACATCTACACCCCCTTCACATTTCTGCCGATTTACGCTTCGCTTGAGCACATCCCGCGCAATCTGGTCGAGGCTTCGCATGATCTTGGCGCGCCTCCGAGGCAGACCTTCTGGCGAGTGATCTTTCCACTGTCGATTCCGGGGGTGCTAGCCGGTGCGACGTTCGCATTTGTACTGAGCCTGGGAGACTTTCTCGCGCCGCTGCTGCTCGGAGGGCCAAGCGGCATCATGATCTCGAACATCGTGGTCACGCTATTCGGTGCGGCTTACCAGTGGCCGATGGGCGCGGCAATCTCGTTCTGCATGCTGTTGCTGGTGATCGCTCTACTGTTCGTATCCGAGCGGCTCGAAAAGAAATGGAGCTTCTCATGAGCCACGCCGCCGAGCGAAGTTCACGCTGGCTCACAATCCATGCACTCATCGTGTTCGCGTTTCTGTATCTGCCGATCGCGGTGCTCGTCCTTTATTCATTCAACGGTGAGGGTGTTGGCGGATTCCCGCCGCATAACCTCACCCTGAACTGGTATCGCACGCTTTTTGACGACGCGCCGATCTGGGACTCGGTCCTGAATAGTCTGACCGTGGCCTTCGCTGCAATGGCCATCTCACTTGCCTTTGGAATTCCGGCAGCGCTTGCACTCGACCGTGCGCAGTTTCCCGGGAAAGCTATTTTTCGCCGGCTCGTGTTGTTGCCTCTGATCCTGCCCGGCATTATTACGGGTCTTTCGTTGTTGATGCTCTTCCGTGAGGCCACCGTCAGGTTAAGCCTCGTCACCGTCATGCTCGGACATGGCACGGCGCTCATCTCGGTCGCCACCACTGAAGTCTTCGCTGGATTGCAGAAGCTCGATCGCCGCCAAGAAGAAGCCTCGCTTGATCTCGGGGCGAACTACTGGCAGACCTTCTGGCGCATTACAGTTCCCAATCTCAAGCTATCGATCATCGGAGCGGCGCTCTTGATCTTTACGCTTTCCATGGACGAAATCGCGGTCAGCTTTTTCCTGATCGGCCGAAACAACACGCTGCCGCTCGAAATCTGGGGACGCCTGCGCCGCGGCATCACGCCTGAGATCAATGCGATCTCCACCATCATCTTCGTGTTTTCTCTGATTGCCATCGTCTTCTGGTACCGCTTGCGGGTCCGGGCGGAGGGCGCGCCTGAGGTCGGCGCGGAACTGATCGAGAGCGCGATTCCCGAATGCACTTAACGTCCTTTCGCAATTGCGCCTCCCTTGCGACAATGTGCATGCTTTGTCAGCCGCGATCGCAGCGGCAGAAAGGCCTTCATGAAACGCCATCTTCAGTTCTGTCTGATTGTCTTTTTCTTTTCGTTATTCGCGGCGCGATCCTTTGCCGCAAACACAAAAATCCTCACCAACCATCTTGGATACGAAACCCTCGGCCCCAAGCACGCCGTGATCCTGGGACACGCCAGCGACGAAGTTTCTGGCTGCGTCCTCAAAGATGACAATAGCGATCGCAACGTTCTCGAGATCGCAGCGAAAGCCACGGGCCCGGTTCAGAAATGGAAAGACTGGCACTTCTGGACGCTCGATTTCGACTCCTTCCGTACGGAAGGCAAGTACTATCTGGAATGCAAGACCAACGGCGCAAGCATCCGCTCGTTTCCTTTCTTTGTGCAAACCGACCTGCTCGAACGCTCGACGGTGTCTGAGGTCGTGTACTACTTCAAAGAGGAGCGCAGTTCCGGCGAACTCGACAAAGCCGACCGCCATCTCTCGTTCGAAGGCACCAAGCAAGGCACAGTCGATGCCCACGGCGGCTGGTGGGATGCAACCGGCGATTATGGCAAGCATCTTTCGCACCTCTCTTTCTCAACCTACTTCAATCCGCAACAAATCCCGCTTTCCGTCTACAGCCTTCTGAAGAGTTACGAGCAGGCAAACCGCCGCGGGTTGCAGGGCTTCGCGCGTTACAGGGTCCACATGCTCGACGAAGCCATGTTCGGCGCCGACTACCTGGTGCGGATGAAGGTTCCGAACGGATCGTTTTTTCGTTCGGTATCGAATGGCGGCGTTGACCAGACTCCCAGCGGACGCAAGATCGCCGGCGAAATGAAGCAGTTCGGGATCGAGAGCAAGCCTGGGCAGGGCGCGGCGGGAATGATCGAACGTGCCGACAATGACCTCGAATATGAAGTGAGTTATCGCTCCGGAGGAGGTATTGCAGTCGCCGCTCTCGCCATGGCCAGCACTTATCCCGTCTCAGGCGAGTTCCAGAGCGGAGACTATCTAAAAGCCGCCGAAGATGCTTTCGACTTTCTCGAGAAGACAAATCTCAAGCTGATTAACGATGGTAAAGAAAACATCGTCGACGACTACTGCGCGTTAGCCGCCGCAACGGAACTGTATCGCGCGACGCATCGCGATCAATACAAGCAGGCAGCCGACCGCCGCGCCCGGAGCTTGATGTCGCGCCAGATCAGCGCCGGAGGGTACCAGAATTACTGGCGTGCCGATGACGGACAGCGTCCGTTCTTTCACGCTTCGGATAGCGGTTTCCCTGTCGTGAGCCTCCTCTATTACTCCGAGATCGCTGACGACGCGGCCAAGGCCAAAGTGCTCGAGGTTGCCAGGAATTCTCTGAACTTCGAGCTTTCCATCACGTCGGAGGTCAACAATCCGTTTGGCTACAGTCGTGAATACGTGCAGGACAAGACGGGATCGCGGCGCACGAGCTTCTTCTTCCCGCACAACAGCGATGCCGCTCCCTGGTGGCAGGGAGAAAATGCACGCCTGGCGTCGGTCGCAACGGCTGCCCGACTGGCCGAGCTCGCCTTTCCGCAGGATGATGCATTTCGCGCCAAGCTCGATTCGTTCGCGACCAGCCAGTTGAACTGGATCCTCGGGCTCAACCCTTTCGACTCAACCATGCTGAATGGCGTGGGGCGGAACAATCCGCCTTACATGTATTTCGACTCTTGGGAATTCACCAACGCGCCGGGAGGAATTTCTAACGGCATCACCAGTGGCTTCAAGGACGAAAGCGACATCGACTATCTGCTGCCCTATCGTGAGACCGGTGCCGACAACGATTGGCGCTGGGGAGAGCAATGGCTACCGCACGCGTCCTGGTACCTGCTCGCGGCAACGATGGGAGGAAGCGCGGGACATTGAGAATCGAGGAGTAACCTCTACAATTTTCGACCGGCAGATGAGGCTTCGTCGTTCCGAGCCAGGCGAGGGATCTGCATTTCTGTGCCGAAAATACGGCGTGAAACTTCAGCGGTCGATCTCGCTTCGAGGCGTTCTTGATTCGCTCGTCATAGTAAAGTAGTAATACACGCCCAACGGCAATCCCAGAGGAGCTTTTGTCTGAACCCCAATCTTCGCAATATCGCCATCATCGCGCACGTTGACCACGGCAAGACCACGCTGGTCGACGCCATGCTCAAGCAGAGCGGCACATTCCGCGCGAACGAGGCCGTGGCCGAGCGCGTCATGGACTCGAACGAACTCGAGCGCGAGCGCGGCATCACCATTTTGGCCAAGAACACCGCCGTCTTTTACGAAGGCGTAAAGATCAACATCGTCGACACTCCTGGGCACTCCGACTTCGGCGGTGAAGTAGAGCGCGCCCTGAAGATGGTCGACGGCGTCATGCTGCTCGTTGACGCCAGCGAAGGTCCCTTGCCGCAGACGCGTTATGTGCTGAGCAAGGCGCTCGAGGCAAATCTGCAGCCGATCCTCGTCATCAACAAGATCGATCGCCCCGACGCGCGTCCGCAGGAAGTTCTGAACGAGGTCTATGACCTCTTCATCGATCTTGACGCCAAGGAAGATCAACTTGATTTTCCCGTGCTCTACACCAACGCCAAGGCGGGTACAGCCGCGGTCCATCAGGGTGCTTCCGGGGAAGATTTGCGCCCGTTGTTCGAGGCGATTGTCGATAAGATCCCCGCACCGCGTGGCGACGCCGCTGGTACCCTGCAAATTCTGGTCGCGAATCTTGACTACAGCGATTATCTCGGCCGACTCGCCATTGCCCGTGTTTTTTCAGGAACGCTCCGCACCGGCGAAGAGGTCGCAATTGCCAAGCGCGATGGTACATTTCACAAGACCAAGATCACCAAGCTTTTCAGTTTTTCGGGGCTGAAACGCACCGACATCACGGAAACCGAACTGGGTGACATCGTGGCTGTCGCCGGGGTCGAAGGCATCACCATCGGCGAGACCATCACCAATGCCGAGGCGCCGGCACCTCTCCCGCCCATCGTCATCGACGAACCTACGATCGCGATGAATTTCACTATCAACACCTCGCCTTTCTCCGGACGCGAGGGCAGCTTCGTCACATCGCGCAACCTGCGCGAGCGCCTTGAGAAAGAGTTGCTGACGAACGTTTCGCTGCGGATGGAAGAAACCGGCAGCACTGATTCCTTCAAAGTCCTGGGCCGCGGTGAACTACAGCTTTCTATCCTGATCGAGATGATGCGCCGCGAGGGCTACGAACTGATGGTTGGCAAGCCCGAGATCGTCACCAAGCGAATCGAAGGCAAGCTCATGGAACCGGTTGAGCACCTCACGGTCGATATTCCCGAAGAGTTCGTCGGCGTGGTCATGGAGCAGCTCGGCTCGCGCAAAGGCGAAGTGGTCAACATGCATAACCACGGCTATGGACGAGTCCGGATCGAATTCCGGGTGCCTAGCCGCGGCCTGATCGGGTTGCGCAGCCAATTGCTCACCGACACCCGCGGCACGATCGTGATGAACTCGCTGTTCGACGGTTACACCGAGTGGCAAGGCGAAATCCCACACCGCCTGACCGGAGCCCTGATCGCTGACCGTGCTGGCGTTTCGACTGCCTATGCTCTTTGGGGATTGCAGGAGCGAGGCGAGCTTTTTGTGGGTCCAGGCGTAGAACTCTATGAAGGCATGCTCATCGGCGAGAACGCCAAAGATACTGATCTCGACGTGAACGCCGTCCGCGAGAAGAAACTGACCAACATGCGTGCTTCGACTGCCGACGAAGCGATCCGGCTTGTTCCTTTCCGTCAGCTCAATCTCGAACAGGCCATCGAGTTCATCGCCGACGACGAGTTCGTCGAAATCACACCAAAATCACTGCGGCTGCGCAAGAAAGTCTTACAATCGAATCAGCGCAAGAAAAAGTCTTTGGCGATTGTCGAAGAGGCCTGATGAAAAGGGCTCCAAAGGAGACCGCGGCAGCAGCAGATCCGCGCATGTTCCTGATCCCCTGCAGCTGCGGCACCACCTTTGCCGTTTCCGAGGAATACGACCGCAGGGGAATGCACCTCCGCAGTTTCATTCCCTGCCCCACATGCGGCAAGCGCCATGACCCTCGCAACCGCCTGCTGCATCTTGGTTGCTACCAGCACCGCTTCTGGCAAGTGGAAGATTGCTGATGCCTCGGCACCTTCTCGGCATCTGTTCATTCTCATAGGAGTCTCCGCATGGCGCAAAAAGTCTCCCTCGCCGTCGTTTCGGACGCAGGCCGCACGGCGATTGCGACCGCCGTCTCTTATCTGGTCGCGCGTGCCGCCGGAATGCCGGAGGCCTACTGGGCGCCGATCATCACCGCGGTCGTGATTCAATCGAAACTGGGTGCCGCGCTCCAGATCTCGCTCGACCGCTTGATCGGCACTGTTCTCGGCGCAGCGCTCGGCGGCCTTCTGGCCAGCCTCTTCTCCCCAAGCTGGTGGCTTTTCGGCATCGGCGTGTTCATGCTCGGCCTGATCTCCGGGGTCGCAAATGTCCCCAACTCATTTCGCTTCTCCGCCATGACCTTGGCCATTATCGAACTTGTCCCTCGTGGCTATGCGCCATGGAAAATCGCGATCCATCGTTCAGTGGAAGTCACGATTGGAATTGCTGTCGGCGTAGTCATCACTGCGATCTGGCAGGATCGTCCCGGTCCCGTGACGGAGAAGAGTCCAGCAAGCTGACGCACGACTTCGGCCTGCGCTGATATAGGAAGCTCGCGATTCTGAACTCGGTCGAGTACCGAGATCGTGTTCCCTCCGCTCCCAGCCTATGGTGTTAGGGAAAACCCACCGCATCTGGTGATGTGCGTCCGACATCCGTCGTGCGAAGTTCGTTGTGAGTCCTCATTCCGCTGCGCGAAGCAAAAAGGAGCACATGTCACATCACCTCGACTCACCCATCGCTCGACACGACATCCGCCTCGATATCACCGACCTCTATGTATTCCGTGGACAAACCGGCACGGTATTCGTCATCAATGTTTGCCATTCGATTTTCGGTCCAATCCCCGTGCCCGGTTACCACCCGGAAGGAATGTATGAGTTCAAAATCGATTCCAACGGGGATGCCGTTGAAGAGATTACGTATCGGTTCACGTTCGATGAACGTGACAAGAATGACAAGCAACGGTTTGTCGTGCGGCGAATCACCGGGGCGGAGGCCGCCGATCCGCATGCGCACGGAATCATCGTCGCTGAGGGAATAACGGGCGACACCACCATCACGCCGAGGGGTCTACGCGTGTGGGCCGATAAAGCAGGAGACCCGTTTTGGATCGAGCCCGATGTGTTGCACGCCGTCGGACACGCCTTCCAGGACGGGACCACTGTAAATCTGTCCGGTTGGGAACCCAGCCGCGCCAGAAACTTGTTCGCGGGCCACACTCTGTATTCGATCGTGTTGGAAGTGCCCGATCAGGAACTGCTGGCCGCTACCGGCGGTAGCCGCCAGATTGGAGTTTGGGCGGTCTCCACGCTTGCCACAGACGCAGGTGGATGGCGCTCGATCAATCGCGTAGAGCTTCCGATGATCCCTCCGCTCTTCACTCAGTACAACGAAGACTTGGGCAACCGCCTGAATGCCGGACGCCCGTCTGACGACTTTGCAACTTATGGTGAGGGGATCACGAAGGCCATTGCTTCGGTGGTCGGCGCTTACGGGACCGCAGAAGATCCGCGTGCCTATGCCGAGACGTTGGCACACCGGATCTTTCCGACTATGCTTCCGTACAAGATCGGCACGCCTGCGGTGTTCGGGTTCGCCGACTGGAACGGCCGCTCGCTGACTGACAATGCGCCCAATGTGATGTTCACACTTGCCGCAAACACCCCCATACAACTCGGGATTGGCAAAGAATCGGTCGTGTCGAAGCCATCCCGGGCATTTCCGTACATGCCGGCCGTGCTTGCTGTTGCTGCCGAGCATAGCGCCGCCTGATCGCACTCCGAAGCCACGCCAGCGCGGAGCTGGCGTGTCGACGGCTGTGAGGGACGTCGATTCGGTATACTTATTGAGGTACGAGGTAAATCTTTGTGGGTAGATCAGGGCCAAGGGCCGCTGATCGATCCTGCAGATCCCGCGTAAGTAAGGCAAAAGGCCGACGCGCGCCCGTAGCTCAGCTGGATAGAGCGGCAGCCTCCGGAGCTGTAGGTCGGGAGTTCGAATCTCTCCGGGCGCGCCAGTTTCCCTGCAAATTTCTTTAGCTGTAGAGAAAAGCAGAGCCTGCCCCTCGGCGGAGGGCGCCCCCGTTGTCTGGATCAACTCAGGGTTTCGGCGTGATCGTCCAGAATCTGAATAGCTTGTACGCGGCGAAGAGAATTGGAGCGAGTAGTATCCAGTAGATGGGCGAATAGATCGTCCACATCCTGACCAAATCGAGGCCGATAGCTGCAACGCCGGGGATCTCGATGTTCGTCCTCACACGCAAACAAATGAATGTGAAGACGAGAACAACAATCGTGGTCAGAACAAACAAGACTATGCCCTTCAATATCTGCATCGTTCCGTCCTCACCAGTGCTTGCCCCTTGCCGGTCATCGGACTTCGCTCACGCCTCCTAACCGCCTCTACTTCGGCGTTGCCTCGAACCCGTGGACAACGCCGTCGTTTCCCATGAAGCTTCCCGCCACGACACCGTAGTCATTGATCGCCTGCACGTCGGTGAAGATGCTGGTCGGGAAAGCGATCGAAGAAAATTGATCCTGCTGCAGCACGAATCCGTGGAAGTGCGAAGCTACGCAGTCGTCCGCAGTCAGGCCGTACGACCCTGCGATCACGTCCTTCTGGCTGATCCAGTGTGCCGAGGTGCATGCTGCTCCCGCAAAGTCGATGTTCACAAAATGATCGGGCGTCGGCCGCAAGTAGCCGTGAATCTTGCGGTCAGTTGGGCCGCAGAATTGTCCGACTGATGCCTTGCCATCGTCCTGAGTCATCCACACCTCCGTCCCGCAGGAGTCGATGATCCGCACTCGATAGAAAACACCTTCCCGGAATAGAAAACCGCTCTCGGCGCCGGCGGGATTGAAGTAGCGTCCCGTGACATCGCCGGCGTTATTTACGCCAAGAGCCTCGGTGGTAGCTGCTTTCGGATAGTCAATCTGCGTGAACTTGCCGTCCGTCAAGAGAAACCCGTGCTCGTGCCCGGCGCTATCCAGAATGCGCCCTGCAATGTCTCCGCGGGCATTGATGCCGCGCGCTTCGGTCAACGACGCTTGAGGAATATCGATGCTCGTGAATTTTCCTTTTCGCCAGAAAAATCCATGAGTGGCGCCCTTGCTGTCGACGTAACTTCCCACCAGGTCGCCCCGGGCATTCACGCCACTCACAACCGTTTTCGTGGCGTTGGGAAAGTCAATCTTCGCGTACTGATAGTTTCCCGCTGCCGCCGCAGCGGGCAAGAACAAGCAAAAGACAGTCACGTGGATGAGTCGGGGCATGAGAGCACTCCAGATTTGCGCCTGACCGGCCGATTGAACAATGGAGGGAAGTTTCAGCAAAAAACAGCAGTGATTGGCCGGTAGTATGGAACCGGCGGCAGCGGCCTGTCAACTTCGACCGCACTTCTGGCCAAGAAATCTGCACCCAAAAAAATGGCGGGACAGAAGTCCCGCCATGGCTCACTAGTTTGGGAACAACCTTATTTGCCCGTTCCTTGCAACGGGATGGTCTGTGGGTTGTCGGCGGCGTTGTCGGTGATGGTCACAGCGCCGGTCCGCAGTCCAACCTGGGTTGGGCTGAATGTGACCTTGATGAAGCAGCTCGCGCCCGGTGCCACTGTCGCCTTGCACGATTTCGCGACGACCTTGAACGTGAAGTCGGTCGGCGCAACCGTCAGGCTGCTGATGTTGAGCGTGCTGCTGCCCGTGTTGGTGAGAGTCACCGTCTTGGTCGCCGGGCTCCCCACCAGTCTCTTGCCCCACGTCAGCGAAGTCGGAACCAGCGTGACCACTGGACCATTCCCTGTCACTGTGAGCGACAAGTTGGTGGTCTGGGTGATACTTCCGGACACGCCCTTGATCGTGATGGACGAGGTTCCGGTCTGCGCCGTCTGGCTCGCCGTCAGCGTCAGCGTGCTGCTCGAACCGGTCGGGTTCGGGCTAAAGCCCGCCGTCACGCCGGTCGGAAGCCCCGTGGCGCTCAAAGTCACGTTGCCCGAGAATCCGTTCAACGGAGTCACGGTGATCGTGCTCATCCCGTTGCTGCCCTCGGCGACTGTAAGAGAGTTGGGGGAGGCTGACAGGGTGAAATTCGGTCCCGAACTGCAAGTTGGAAACTTGAAGTTGACGATTCGGGTGTTCCAACTGAAGGTGCCGGTGGTCTTGCTGTACTCCTGCGTGTACCAGAAAGTGCAGTCGTCAACCGGGTCGATGCTCATGTCGCTATAGTCTCCCCAGCGTGTGGGGCTCGTCTGCGACCCGCTGCCATTGACAACGACCTGTTCGGTTTCCATCGACCCCAGAGGATCGCTGGGCACACGGCCCGTCATGAACACCGATGGGAAGACCGTGGCGCTGCCCAGCGTATACCCGAGGCCGATGTTGCCCGCCTGGTCCATGCCGATGCTGCCCATCCATCGCGTGTTGGAGTCGTTGGCCAGGGTCCCTTGCTGGAAGATCGTCGGCGTTCCGTTAGGATCGCGGATTTCATACCAGCGCAAGCCGGTAGTGATCGAGTGATTGGTGACTAACGATTCGTGTCCGTCCGCGAACTTGCGATATGCGAGACGGTACATCATGCGGTCGCCGAGCATATCGAGCTTGTTGGTGGTGTTCGGCTGCGCGACGCAACTGCGATTGCAGCCCTGCGTGAAATTCGCCACCGACAAGGCGGTGGGGCCTGTGAATGTTGAATTCGCCGGCGTTGCGAAGTCGACATGGAACTTCCAAAGCTTCAGGGAATTGGTGCCGAAGTCCACAAAAAAGGCCGGTTCGCCCGCGGCGGGCTGAATCGTGCCGTCCATGTCCGACGGCAGAAGCGTGTTGTTCGCTGCGCCCTGCTGGAAACAGATGATCGTTGCCGCTTGCCCTGCCAGCATGGCGTTGCGGTCCAAAGCGCAGGCATCCGGGCCAATGAATACCGATCCGTTCCGGAACATGTTGAATGACATGTAGTAGGCGTCCGGCCAGATACCCATCTTCGGATAGTCGTTGAAATTGATTCCGAACGTGAAAGCGTACCGGTTGTAAGTTCCGGTGGCATCGCTGGTGGTCGAAACGGCGATGCACTGCGTGTACGGAGTGCTATCGACGGCAAATTGTGTGAAGATCCAGCGATTCGCGATCTTGTCGTATTGCACGATCGGATCGCCATCATTGCTCGTCTGGCAGACGCCACCGAAGCCGGCCCACATCGTGTTTCCGAAGTGCGGACCTGCGACCAACGCGCCTGTTGCTTTGTCGAATACAGCAAATTCCAAGTTCACCCACTGCACGTACTGATTCAGTCCAATCACTCCTTCGGTATCAGGAGGGGCGGCCTGCAATGCGAATCCGTACTGGCCAAGGCCCAGTCCCTCAAAGTTCAGACCGAGAGTCGCAGCGACAGGAGCCAGAACTTTCTCCTGTACAGCGGTATCGGGCGCTTCGAAGAGCGGCCGCACGGGTTCGGCACCCGTCGGCAGAACATTCAGCAACCGCGGCGAGAATTGGTTCGGCTGCAGCGGCGTCATGCTCACCATCTCAGCGAGCGGCGGCGAAACATCATGCTTGATTTCCTTGATCACGACCATTGTTCCTGCCGCGAAAGCAGAAACCGGAATTAGCAGCGCCAGAATTGTGGCGACACACAACACTGCGCCCAACAACTGGGAGGACTTTCCATTCATGGCAATCTCCAGAACTGCCGGTTTCGACCTGATCAACGTGTCTCTCGATGGGCCCGCCAGGAATGCGCGGGAGGTGTGGGGGACTATTACTATCGCGCGGTAGTATATCCACAACGATACAAAACTCACAGTAATTTTTTGTGTTTGTTCGAATATTTTTTTGGCGCGCTCTGGAATGCACAGTTCGCTGCGGGAGTTTTCGCAAAAAAGTGCAAGTTCTTTCATCTTAACGATTCAGATATCGAAAAACTCTGCATTATCGAATGAGTACGCGGCCCAACCGAAGAAGCGGCTCACCTCAACACTGGCTCTCGAAGTTAGGATTGGTGAAGATAGCGGGAACCAGGGAACCGGAAGGGGAAGAAAAATTAAAGGCGTCCAGTGACGCCAGCCCTGGACGCCGAACAATTCATAAGAGCGTCAAAAGACGCGCTGAACGCCAAGTTAGTTCAACTCACGATTCGCGGCAAGATTCCTCTCGTCATTCGCACGGTGATTACTTACAGGCAGGTCGAATCATCTTGGGCTACGGGGCTCCAGACGCTTGGCCCTGGCGAGTTCCGCATCGGCCTCGGCTTTCTTGTCCAGTTTTTCGTACGCCTCGGCCAGCAGACTGTGCGGTTCAGCCATGTCGGGTTGGAGCGTTGCCGCTTTCGCCAGCTTAGGCAATGCGGCCTCATAGTGCTGCGATGCGACCAGCGCTCTTCCCTCAAGAATTAACGCCTCGTAAAGCTCAGGCGCTGTTTCCAGCACGATTTCGCACTCCGTTACAGCTTCGCGCATATGATTCGTTTGGAAGTACGCCGTCGCGAGCATAAGTCGCGCACTGGTCCACTGCGGAACTTTTTCCACCACTGATTGCAACTCAGTCACAGCGCCGGGAATGTCATCGGTGGATAGCAGCGCGATAGCAAGCTCAAAGTGCGGAACCGGCGGCTCTGGATTCAATTCCACCAGCTTACGCAATACCGGCACCGCCTCGGCGTACTTTTGTGTCGCTAAGAGACAGGTCGCGAGCTGCGAAAAAGGTAGCGGCATTCCAGGCTCTTTGGCGCTGAGCCGTTGCAGCAACGGAATTGCATCCTGATAGCGCTGGCTCTCGATCAGGTAGTTTGCCTTGTGGAGCTGGTTGCCGATTTCGATTTTGTCTTTAGGATCTGGCCTCTGCCCTTGAGCAGTGCCCTTTGTGTTGTTGCTACCGGAAGCGACATAGCCCAGCGCCGCCAATTTCGCCTGCGCAACAGGGTCCAGGTTCAGCTTCGGGATCTCTCTGCTGCTGGTTGTCTTTTTCTCAAACTCCTTCAGTTGTCCGGCAAGCGTGCTCGCAACACCCGTTGAGGCCGCGTATAGATTGCGCTCTGCTTTAGGATCTGCGGACTGGTCATACAGCTCAGCATGTGGTGCTTCGACGTACAAATACTTTCCGGATCGCAACGCTTGTAACGAACTCCAGCCGAAGGCAACTCGCGGATAGTCGGATTCCGAGTACACCGCGCGCGTCGCCGCTGCGTCAGAGACGGAACCACCCTTCGCGCTCTCCGGCAGCATCATGCCAAGCAGCGATAGTCCCTGCATCTCCTTCGGAACCGCAACACCGGCAGCTCCGAGGAGTGTCGGGGCTACATCCACGAGGCCTACGCGGTTTTCGATACTCTTTCCCGCGGAAGCCTGACCCGGCAGCTTGATCATCAGGGGCACGCGGATCGTTTCGTCGTACAGAAAAATGCCATGGGTGTCTTCACCGTGATCGCCGAGGGCTTCGCCATGATCCGCCATAACGGCGACCACCGAGCTGTCGAAAAGTCCGCGTGCTCGCAACGCCGCAAACAGTCTTGCTAGCTCGGCATCGACGTAGGCAATCTCACCATCGTATGGAGCCGAAGCGTATTTGCTTTTGTAGGGCGGTGGCGGGTCGTACGGATAGTGCGCATCATAGAGATGCACCCAGAGAAAGAACGGCCCTTTGGGGCGCGTATTCAGCCATGCCACAGCGCGGGAGACTACGCTGCCAGCACGTCGTTCGCGAGTCTGATACCGGTCCAGCGACGGCTTCCAGTCTTTGAAGCCCGCGTCATATTTGTCGAATCCTCGATCGAAACCACGTGCGAACTGCTGTCTCGGATCGAGCACAACCGATGCGACAAATGCCGCCGTGCTGTATCCCGCCCCCCGGAAGACTTGTGGCGCGTATGGCAGGTCCTCGGCGAGAGGAATTTGAAAGTCATTCACCTTGTGGTATTGGGGATAGGTCCCGGTGAGAATCGTCGCGTGCGAAGCGGTTGTGAGCGGAACCTGCGAGTAGGCTCTCGTAAAGACGACCGACTGTCGCGCCAGGGCATCGAGATTCGGCGTAAGTCCGCGCTGAGAGCCAAGAAAACCCATGCGGTCGGCACGAACCGTATCTAGCGTGATCAGGACAACGTTCGGCGGCGCAGCCCATGTCGTGGCAGCCAGCCAAAACAGGGCCAGGGCCACACGAATCACGGACGATTTCCGAATCCTGTGCGTGGCCCGATTGCTCACTCCGATTTGTCCGGCATCAGTTGTTGTGCTTCGATTTGCTCACGTGCCGCATCCTCGTCGCGCCCCAGCTTCAGATAAACGCTGCTCAATGACAGGTGCGGCCCAGCTGACTTTGGCTGCAGCGCGGACGCCTTTTGCAGTTCCGGCACTGCGCCTTGCAAGTCGCCCGACAGCACCATCGCCCTAGCGAGAAATAGCGTGGCTTCATAGTGGTCAGGATGAAGTTCAAGGATCGCATTGTATTGCTTGATGGCATCCCGATAACGCTGCGATTCGACGTAGACGTTCGCCAGCACCAGGCGCGCCCGCACCCATTTCGGCACCTCGTTGACGACTCTCTCGAGCTCCGGCAGCGCCTCGGGAAGTTGCTTATTTCCGAACAACACTTTTCCCAGTTGGAAGCGTGCAAGCGGTGAATCGGGATTCATTTCGACCAACTTGCGCATGAGCGGCACTGCCTCAGCATAGCGATGTTCCAGCGTAAGACAGTGCCCCAACTTTGCGTACAACGTATCCATTCCGGGCTCTTTGAAAATCAACTGTTGCAGAATCGGTATCGCCTCATTGCACTTGCCGCTGTCCCGCAGAAGATTGGCCCGGTGGATTAGATTGGCCGACTCGATTTCATCTTTCGGGTCGGCTCCTTCTTTACCACTTGTGCGCGCATAGGCATTGCCAGTCGAAACGTAGCCGAGTGCTGCCAATTTCTCTTGCGTTTCCGGATCGGTGTTCGATTTCGGCGCTTCTGAAATGCTGCTGGTTTTTTGGCGGAAGGAATCCAGTTGACCGGCTAGCGTGCTCGTCACTGCGGTAGAAGATGTCGCCAAATTACGTTCCGCCTTCGGATCGGCGGCTTGGTCATAAAGCTCGCGGCGGGGGGCGTCAAGGTAAAGATACTTCCCTGTTCGCAGGGCGTGCAGCGAAGCCCACCCGTATGCGTTGTGGCCATAATCCGACTCGGCATACGAGGGCCGGTCCTGCGCCGCTGCCGCATCAGTTTTTGGCGACGGCTTCATCATGCCGAGCAGCGATTGACCTTGCACTTCCTTCGGTATCGGAATTCCGGATTCCTCCAGAATCGTGGGCAGAACATCTACCAGCCCCACACGCGTGTCGACGCGTTTTCCTTCCAGTTTCGCCGCTCTGGCCGGTGCCGGCAACTTGATCAACAGAGGAACATGAATCGTCGCATCGTAAAGAAAGATTCCGTGCGTTTCCTCGCCGTGATCGCCGAGCGCTTCGCCGTGATCCGCCATCACCGCGATGATGGAGCTCCGATACAGTCCTCGCGCCTTGAGTTGCGTCAGAAATTTCCCCACGCACGAATCGGCATACGCGATCTCGCCGTCATATGGAGCCGAGGCATACTTCGTCGCGTACGGTTCAGGAGGCTCGTACGGATCATGCGCGTCGTACAAATGTACCCACAGCAGGAATGGTCCCCGTGGATGTTTGTTCAACCACGCGAGTGCGCGCTCCACAACTTCGCCGCCACGTCGCTCGACCGAGTGGTAGCGGTCGCTTCCCGACGGCGAGTGGCCGTAGCCGGCGTCGTACGTGTCAAATCCGCGGTCAAAACCCGGTGCAGCGCCGGCTCCGGGATCAAGCGCCAACGCGCCGATGAATGCCGCCGTGTGGTACCCCCGCGCCTTCAGGATCGAAGGGGCGTAAGGCAGATGATCCGAGAGCGGCACTCCGAAATTGTTTACCTGGTGGTACTGCGGGTAGGTTCCGGTGAGGATTGTCGCATGGGAGGGAGGCGTGAGCGGGGCTTGCGAAAACGCCCGCGTGAATACTGTCGAATCCTTGGCCAGAGCATCCAGGTTCGGAGTCAGCCCGCTGGTCGATCCCAGAAAGCCCATGCGGTCGGCTCGCGTCGTATCCAAGGTGATCAAAATAATGTTCGGACGACTAACCGGGGCCGCCAAAGCGCTCGCCACCAGACAAACAACGCACAGCAACTGTCTACGCATAATTCAAAAAAAGTTTATCACTGGAAAATCCTGGCACCACACCCATTGGTCACTTCTTCGAATCGCCAGCTGGGGGCGCTGCTTGCGCGGGAGTATTCTTCTTTTTCGGCGGTTCTTCCAACGGCGTGCAGGACTTCGGATGAATGAACAAGGTCGGATCCTGCGGCCCCAATACCACATTCTTGTAGCGGACCGTCGCGTACTTTCCGTTGGGATAAAGGAACTTGACCTGGATCGGGAAACCCTGCAAATCGTCAGCCAGCCACACCCTCAGCTTCATCGGCATCACGCCTTTTTGGGCGGGAGTGATGGTGATGTCTTCAATTTGGGAAGGGTGTCCTTCGAGAGTTTCTTTTTCAACGGGCACTCGATCGACCTTGGTGCCAGGCTTGTTCGCCGGAAATGGTGTGGTTCGAAAATACGCATGTTTCGAATGGACGCAGGGACCAGTAGTGATTCCGTATGTCTCCATGGTTTCCAGGTTGGTAAGGAAATACCCTCTGCCCTCCGGTCCCTCAATTCTCATCCATTCTCCGGACCGGTAGACGTATGCCTCCCCTGTGCCTTCCCCCAGGTCCATGCGGGTTCCGACCGTTATTGCTGAGAACTCCTTGAAATTGTCAAAGGGGAAGTTGGACTTTTCCGAAGATGCGGTGGGGGGCTGGCCGTTCTTGTGATCCGCTGCCGGTGCTTCTGCCGCTCCTCCTTCCTTCGGTTCTTGCGCGGTAGCCTGCAACGTGAGGCCCGCAGATGCCACGAGACACCCGAACACTACGAGGACCCTGGAACACCGGAACATTCCTTCCTCCACACTCGAATCAAGGTAAGAGATCCCTTCCACACTACAGAAAAAAGGCTACGCCGTAAATTGACGTAGCCTTTTGAGGTAACAGGTTCGGATTACTGGACGTGCTTCACAGCCTTGCCGGCGTACTTCGCTTGCGCGACGCGGAAGGAGCTCTTATTCGTTGCTCCATTCGTCTTCGCCGGGCCCAGGTGAGTCGTCAGGAAGCCCCAGTTGCCGAGGTAGTCGGATCCGCCGCCGAAGGTCAGGAAGAACTGCCAACCAAACTTACCATTGTTGATTTGGTTCTTGGTGGAGGCCTTCGTCTTGGTGAACCACATGAGTTGGATACCGGTGAAAGCGAGGCTCTGAGCGTCGGCCACATTGTCAGCCAAGGCCAAGCCGCCGCCAGTAACCGGCAACGCCGTCGCAAGGGGGACGGAGGCCTTCAGGCCAACCATCGCCCCGTCGTACGGATAGCCGCAGCCGGTCGTCAGTACGTGCGTTCCAGCAGCAAACGGTGCAAATTCCGCGATTGTTTCGTAGTCGCAATACTGGATGGACTGATCATAGCTCTCGAAGCCGAGACTGAATGTCTGTCCAAAGGCAGCAGTGCAGCCGAGAACGAACAAAGCGACAACCAACAAGGTCTTAATTTTCACTGAACTTTTCCTCCTGGAAGTGTGTGGTGGTACTGGGTGAAGAACGCGACAGTTGTCAACGCGGCAGGCTCGGGGGAATTAGCCCCACGCTGATTTGGAGATCAAACATAGCGAATTGTTGCGTCAAGTCAAGTTAATAATGCGCCACCCCTCCCGAAAACTTTCGGAGTGAAAAAGATTTGCGTTCTTTCGGCAAATCGCATCACCGCGTTGCAAAGTTTGCGCACACTTCCAACCGCGTGGTCGGTTCTTCTCGCAGTTAGTTCTTAATTGTTGTCGGAATTTGGATCCGATTGTTGATCAGGCTCAGGAGTTACGGTCTGTGTTCCATTTGCCCCTGAGGGATCGGCCGGCCGCGTGCGGTTCAGGTTCATGAAAGGTTTTGGCGGTTGCGGCTGGCCACCAGGTGACTGTGCGCCCTGGGCTGGAGCAGCAGCGGGTTGATCGTTCTCAGCGTCGTCGCTGGCGTCTTCGGCGTCGGCGTCTTCTTCCGCGTCTTCCTCATTCGCACCTTGTTGTTGGACCACTGGACCGCCCGGTCCAGTACCTGGCGCCATCATCTGCTGCGTCATCTGCGGTTGCGAATATTGCGGAGTCGGCTGGTAAGCCATCGTCGGAGTCGATCCGGCGTTCGACTTGGGAATCAGCACGACGCTTGAGACCCCCGTCGGATTTGTTTCAGAGCCCGCCAGCACATAATTGAATGCTGAACCGTTGAGCAAGCTCGCCAGCACGTCGCGGGGCGCTCCCGGCCCGAATCGAGCGGCCACTCGTTCATTCGCGCTCGGGGGCACGTCGATCTTCGCTCCCGTCTGTTTGTGCACTTCGCGGAGAATATCTCCCAGATTCGAATTTTCCGCGACGATGGTAAGCAACCCATTTGCGTAGGTCACCTGCGGCGGCGTCGACGGAATTTGGTCCATCGGGATCTGCGCCAGAGGCGTGTGGGATGGTGGAATGATCGGCACTCTTTGAATAATCACTGAGCCGGGACGAAAGTTCGGGCGAGGCGCAGCATTCTGCCCCCAGGCTGTCGCTGCCAGCGACAATCCCACAAACGTCAGGGAAATGACTTGAAACGCACGCGGCATTCTGTCTCCCACATCCCGCTCCTGGCACGAGTTTTGGCTACTCGGGCGCAGGAATCTTAGCATCATTTCCGGCAAAGCTCGACCGGCAATTTGACTGGCTTCAACTGAAGGATTGCAACCCTTGCGGCAGGTCGAGAGCATTGTGTGCAGTTCGAATATCAACATTGAGCCTTTTATTGCCTTCGCGTGAAGCTCCCTCCCGATCCGAGCACGTTCTTGCTCCTGTGCTTCGATCACTTAGGGATCGGAGTACGCGCGTCCGCATGTTGGGCGGAACTGACAATGAATCGCGATGTCTTT
>Ga0126381_100000542_pt1 | contig 41192 bp, 34 predicted proteins | sample PanSoiMetPlot_28_FD_96465 | JGI IMG/M metagenome (GOLD analysis project Ga0126381, IMG submission 96465) | Tropical forest soil microbial communities from Panama - MetaG Plot_28 | ecosystem: Environmental > Terrestrial > Soil > Tropical forest > Bulk soil | place: Panama | collected 2016-02-17 | reverse complement strand
GTCCGCTTGCGGAAGCCTCGGGCGTAGGACCATCTCCGGCCAATTTGATCGCCGCCGCTAGGCTAGAATGGCGCCGCTGCGAGTCAAGTTCTTTGGTGCCTTCATCTGTCATTGACGCCCGCGGTAATGGCCAGCCCTCTCTCTCATCTCACTGTTCTCGATCTCTCCCGCGTGCTCGCCGGCCCATGGTGCACGCAGCTACTCGCCGATCTCGGCGCCGAGGTGATCAAGGTCGAGAAGCCCGGCACTGGCGACGATACGCGCACCTGGGGCCCGCCGTTTCTCAAGGACGAGAAAGGCCGTGACACGGCCGAGTCCGCGTACTACCTAGGGTGCAACCGCGGCAAAAAGTCGGTCGCCATCGATTTCACTCAAGCGGACGGTCGCGCGATCGTACTCGATCTCGCGCGGAGCGTGGATATCGTCATCGAGAACTTCAAGGTTGGTGGTCTCGCCAAGTATCGCCTCGACTATTCGAGCCTCGCTGAAATCAATCCACGGCTCGTGTACTGCTCGATCACCGGCTTCGGTCAGACCGGACCCTACGCAGAGCGCGCGGGCTACGATTTCATCATCCAGGGGATGAGCGGGTTCATGAGCGTTACCGGCGAGCGCGACGATCTACCTGGCGGCGGACCGCAGAAGGCGGGCATCGCGATTTCGGATCTGATGACCGGCATGTACGCCTGCAGCGCGATCCTTGCTGCCATCGCGCACCGCGACGCGGGAGGACGCGGACAGTACATCGAGCTGAGCCTGCTCGACAGTGCTGTCTCGATGATGGCGGCCATGAACATGAACTACCTCGTGTCCGGCGTACCGCCAGTTCGCGCCGGCAACGCGCATCAGAACATCGTCCCGTATCAGGTGTTTGCCTGCGCCGATGGACATCTGATCCTTGCGGTTGGCAATGACGCTCAGTTCGCGCGCTTCTGCGAAGTCGCAGGGGAGCCCGAATGGGCATGTGATTCCCGCTATGCCGCCAATGCGGAGCGCGTCAAACGGCGTGATGAGCTTGTTCCGCTGGTCGCCGCCGTGATGCGCACCCGAACGCAGCGCGAATGGCTCGAAGCGCTCGAGGCAGTTGGCGTACCTTGCGGACCGATCAATCTGCTCGATCAGGTGTTCGCTGATCCCCAGGTTTTATCACGCGGAATGCGCCTAGACTTGCCGCATCCGCTGTCCGGAACGGTACCGCAGGTTGGCAACCCATTGCATTTCTCTATGACCCCGGTTGGCTACAGTCGGGCGCCGCCGCTCCTCGGCGAGCATACTGCGGCGGTGCTGCGGGAGCGTCTAGGCTTCCGCGATAAGGGGCTCAAGGACCTTGCCAAGCGGGGCGTCATCGGCATCGCGCCGTCGGAACGTCGTTGGTCAGCGTAGGTTGGTTGCGAACAGGTTCATTTCGCCGGAAGTCGGATGCTCGCGAGGTCGGTTCCTACAACGATAGTACCCCGAAATCCGCTCTCCTCGACCGCTTTGCTGTAATCCGCTTTCGTCAGTGGCCCGCCTGGAATCTTCCAGGGGCCTTGCTTGTCCGCTCCGATCGCAGGGATCAGATGCGTAAGCATGAGGTACTTCGCGTCTGCACGTTTCGCCATCGCCCCAAGATCTGTGGCGGTGCTCTGGCGATAGTAGGCGTACGCATACATTCCGCTGCCGTTGTCCGGTCCCATAATGGGGTGGATCGTCGAGTGCACGATGATGTCGGCTCCCTTGGCCAATTTCTCCACTTGAGTTGAGGTCGAGAAAGGTCGCGGCGGCGCCAGCGCATCATTGCCTGCGTCACCTCCGATCACAACGCTGCCAGCGGGTGTGTCAACACGATAGGAGGCGTGCCCCACGATGTGCGTTGATCGAATGGCACTGACCTTCACATCCCCGGAAGACCAGACGACCTGTGACTCGTCCTTCGGCTCGAAGGTGATCGTATGGATCATGTCGGCTGGCCCGCCTGCTGTGCGGTTCGGGGGGTCCTCGGAGTGGCGCTGGGCAACCTCGCCGGAATAGATGAAAGCGTCGCCGATATGCGCGGTGAAGTTCTTGCAGCTTACGGTGAATCCTAGCGGCGAAACGCTATCGGCACTGCAGATGACATCGATCTTCGGCCCCGAGCCGTTAAAGAACCAGCGCAGTGTCACGAGATCTGCGAGACCCTCCGTGTGATCGGTATGCATGTGGGTAAAGAAGATACCGTTGAGTTGTGCAGGTGACACGCCGAGCTCCGACAACCTGATCGTTGTCCCGCGACCGACATCGAACTGCAGGTTCACGGCGGCACAGTTGTTGCTGTCCTCTCCGTAGCGGACCAGCGTTCCAGGACCGGCCAGACCATTGAAGACTCCCGGGCCAGGCCCGGTGCCAGTCAGGGTCACGATGAGGCACGGCGCTCCTTGCGCCGTCGGTACGGTGGCCGAGATCCAAATGCCGCCGACGAGCGCTATCGCGATCACGCGCAACCGACTGAGCCCGCGTGCGCAGGCAAAGCCGCGTCGTTTCATTCGCGCCTCCTGGGCCATTGCTGGACCAACCCTAGGGAAAGGCTACGCCGATTGGCGTACCGACGTCCATCCTGGCCTTCTGTTCGCCGTCAGAATGGAGCCAATCTGGCCGCCTCGTGTCGCATTGCCCTCGGCAGTGACTCGTAAGACTCGGCGAACTATGCTTTCGGCGACAGTAAATTCACGCCCAAACACACGGCGTTGGTCTGCTTTGGGTTGCGGATTCAACTGGCCGACGCCTCGAGACAGGCTTGAGCCGCGACCAACCTGGATGTAGCCTAATGGGGCGTGTGCCCGAGTGACGCCGAGCACGTGCGGCACGCATTGGCAGCGAAGGAGGGACAATGAAGCGACAGGCATACCGTCAATCCAGCCGCCGTTTCGTCGCCTCGCCGCACGCGGAGTCACATTCGACTTGTGCGTACGCGCTCCTCGCCATCGTCGTCTCTCTGCTGTGGGTTGTAGCGATCGGCGACGCGCGAGCGCAACCGGCTCCGGACGGACCCGGCTCGGTCTCCCATCACGCCGTGGCTCGCAAGGATTGCTTCGGAACCGCACGCAACACGATTTCTAAGGTCTGGTACACCGTCGCTGGCGGCGTTCTAAGCGATGTCTACTATCCGACCATCGACAATTCAAACGTCGAGACATTGCAGTACATCGTTACCGACGGGTCGACATTTACCGATTTGCAGGCGCGCGATATGAGTTACACGGTGCGCGCGCTGGACCCCGGTGGCATGGAATGCCGGGTCACGACGAGTGCAAAAAGCGGCAAGTATCAAATCATCACCGATTATGTGACCGATCCTGCACGCAACGCGCTCCTGGCGCGGGTTAGTTTCGAACCTCAGGTCAAGGGATTGCACCTTTATGTGCGATTCGATCCATCCGTCAATGGCAATGGCGGCGGCGGTGCAGCGAATGGAGGCCCCGACGGGGCAGTGATCGACACCTCCAATGGTCACCCTGTCCTTGTCGCGTTCGATCCGGCGACCGCGACGAATGCCACTAATCGCGACTACGCGCAGCCGGTATATGTCGCCCTCGACGCATCGACGCCGATGGGTGCGGTGACCGTTGGATTTGCGGGAGCCGGCAGCGACGGACTCGTGCAGCTCGACCTTGCTCACACCCTCACCGCCGCGTACACGCAAGCGGGACCGGGCAATGTGGTCGAGACAGCGGAAGTGGTGCTGTCGCGGGACAACACATTCACGCTTGCTCTGGGTTTTGGCTCCTCCCAAAGCGAGGCGGTGAATGTAGCGGAGGCTTCACTGGCAGATGGGTTTCCTGCTGCCCGCAAAAGCTATGAGCGGGAATGGGCTACGTACGACGCCTCGCTGAACCCACCGCCTTCGTCGATCGCGGGGTTGACGAAAAAGCGTGCAAAAGAACTTGGTGATCTCTATTACTTCAGCGCGAACGTGATCAAGGCAGCCGAGGACAAGACGTTCCCCGGGGCCATTGTCGCGAGCCCTGCAGCGCCATGGGGACAGGCGGTCTCAGCCGCTGACCCCGCTAACACGTTCTTCGGCTCGTATCGCGAAGTACGTCCGCGCGATCTGTACTCGGCCGCCACGTCCTTGCTGTTGGCCGGCGATGTCGCAACTGCGCGAGACGCGACGCGTTTCCTCTTCGCTCAACAGCTGGCCGATGGTTCCATGCCTCGCAGTAGCTTGCTGAACGCGAAGGCTGCCCCAGATTCATTCAATACGCAGCTTGATGAAACTGCCTTCGCGATCCTGGCGGCCGATCAGCTTGGCGTGTCGGATGCCGCGTCCTATGCAAATCACATCAAGCCGGCTGCCGCATTCCTGGTCGCGCACGGTCCATCATTCGGTCCTGAACGGTGGGAGGAGCAGGCAGGGTATTCCCCGTCGACCATAGCGGCCGAAATTGCCGGGCTAGTCGCCGCCGGTCATCTCGCGCAGTTGAACGGCGATACGGTCTCGTCCAACGTGTTCCTTGGCGTTGCGGACGACTATCAACGCTCGGTCATCGGCTGGACGGCCACCACGAATGGTCCGCTCGCTTCGAGTCCGTATTTCATTCGTCTTTCCAAGACGGGAGACCCAGACGCTGCGATCAGCTACAACCTCGGGAATGGCGGGCCCACGCTCGATCAACGAGCGGTGATTGATCCTGGGTTCCTTGAGCTATCGCGCTTGGGCGTTTTTTCGGCGACTCTTCCTGTGATCGTCAACACGCTGCCTATCGTGGACAACAAGCTCAGGAGTGTCACCGCCGCCGGACCGGCCTGGCACCGATACAGCGGCGACGGTTACGGTGACCGGGCGACGGACGGTCGTCCGTGGGCACCGACGGCCTCGGGCAGCGGCCACGTGTGGCCGGAGTTGTCCGCAGAGCGCGCGGCCAATCTCGTGCAGGTCGGCGATCTCGCGAGTGCTGCGAGCATCATCGATGCAATGGCAAGGCTTGCGGGCGGCGTTGGGTTGATCCCTGAACAGGACTGGGAACTCCCCGATCTGGCAGCTTCGCCATTTGGAACCGATCCTACGGTGGCGTCGATTGGATTCACCAACGGGCAACCAGATGGCTCGGCTGCGCCCCTCGTTCGCTCTGCTGCCACATTCGTTCGTATCCTTAGCGATCTCGGAGCCGGAAGGATTGTCGAGCAACCGAGCGCCACGTTCTCCCGCTACGTCGCGAACACCCAAGGGGCCACCAACCTGACCGTGACGAGCCCCCCGGACGAATCGGCGGTAAACACCTCCACGGTTACCATTAGTGGTACGACCGCGCCCGGTAACTCTGTTTACATCGCCGCAACCAACATTGACACATTCGAAACCACAACAGCCTCGGGTATAGCCGGGGGAGGGAGCTTTGACATCCCCGTTTCGATCAGCGGAGGAACGACCGTCATCAATACCGTTGCCGTGAGCCAAAGCGGCGCGACCGCGCACGACAAGCGGGCGATCGTCTTCGATTTCACGCCTGGAACGGTACTTCTTGACGTAACGGATCCGAGTGGCGACGACAACGGACCAGGAAACTACGCGTATCCAACTGCAGCGGATTTTCGCCCAGGTGCCTTCGACATTCAGGAATTCAAAGTCATCCTTTCTCCCGATGGGTCCACGGTGACCTTCAAGCTTCGAGTGCGCGACCTTACGCCGACGTTTGGTAGTCCGCTGGGCGCTCAGCTGATCGATGTCTACGTCCACAATCCGGGTGCTGCGGTTGCTGACACGTCTACGGTGGCATCATTCTCGCAGAGGAACTACATGATTGCGGCGGGCTCGGCCTGGAGCCGTCTGCTCGAGGTGCAAGGATTCGGTCAACGCTACGTTGATGCGCATGGAACCAGTCTCGGCACGATAGCGATCAGCGGCAACGCCATCTCGCGGTTCATCACATTCAGCGTGCCTACCGTGTCATTGGGTGGCTCGCCAGGTCCCGGCTGGGGATTTACCGTCACGCTGACGGGTCAGGACGGGTTTTCGCCAGATCAGGCGCGCGGATTCAGTTCGACACCGCAGCCTTTTGCATTCGGTGTATGCGCCACGGCGAGTTCTGACGCGCATTGCACCGTGGATCCCGCGACAGTGCCGAAATTGATTGACGTGCTGACGCCGCCTGGAGTCTCTCAGTCCGATGAGCTCGACTACACCGTGCATAGCACTGTCACATTGCAAGGAGTGTTTATCCCGTAGCCTGCTGACTTCTATCTGCTGGCGCGCGAAACGCAACGTGCAAGCCCAAGAACAGACGTAGCGCTAACTCAACGCCAAGGGGAGGAGGGGTTCGACGATGCTGCCGGACTTGGTTTCGCTGGCGCTTTTCGTGCGTGCGGTCGAGACGAACAGCTTGTCCAAGGCGGCCGAGCAGTCGCATATCGCGCTGGCAGCGGCAAGCCGGCGCATCGCGTTGCTCGAGCATCGCTACAAGGTGCAGCTGCTCTACCGCTCGTCACAGGGTGTCGAGCCGACGCCGGCGGGCAGGGCGCTCGCGATACACGCGCGGCGGATGATCGAGCAAGCGGAGAAGTTGCAGGCGGACCTGTCCGACTACGCCCGGGGCGTCAAGGGTCACATCCGGCTCAAGGCCAATACGTCGGCGATCACGCAGTATCTCCCGAGCGATCTCGCGCAGTTTGCTGCGAGCTACCCGGACGTCAAAATCGAGCTCGAGGAAGCGCGCAGCGTCGAGATCGTGCAGGCGCTGCGCGAGGGCAGGGCCGACATCGGCATCGTTATGGAAGGCGTCGGCGTGGAGGGGCTGGCAACCTACGAATACAAGCGCGACCGCCTCGTCGCGGTCGTTTCGCGCGGGCACGAATTGCGGGTGCGACAGACTTCGTTCGCGCAGCTGCTCAAGTACGACCTCGTCGCCCTTGAAAGCTCGGCGGCAATGATGCGCTTGCTGGGCGATGCTGCGCTGGGCGCCGGACAGCCACTGCGCCTTCGCGTGCAGGTGAAGAGCTTCGAGGCGGTCTGCAAGCTCGTACAGGCCGGAATGGGCATAGGCGTGCTGCCGGAAGCCGCGGCCGTCGACTTCGCGCCGCAAATGGGCCTGCGGTTAATACGCCTCAACGACACCTGGGCCGGGCGAGTGATGCACGTCTGCGTGCGCGACATCGAGAGCCTCCCGCAGATCGGCCGCAAGCTCGTCGAGCAACTGGTTGGCGCCGAAGGCCTTCGCAAAGCGCGAAGCCCGACGTGACCAGATTCTAATTCGCCTCGACTCGCGCGGGTCTACACTGCCGCATCGAGGCGCGCTGCGGCCGGACCATGCTCCGTGCACGCCACCGCGCCGAAGGAGGCGAACAGTGAGCAAGCTCTTTATCGACGGCAAATGGGTCGACGCAGTGAGCGGCGAGACGATCTCGGTAGTTTCACCGGTCGACGGCGAGGCATTCGACGCGATCGCACGCGGCCGCGACGCCGACGTCGACGCGGCGGTGAGCGCTGCGCGGCGGGCGCATGAAGGCGCGTGGGGACGGTTGAGCGCGACGGAACGTGGACGCATTCTGACAAAGCTCGCGCAACGGATTGCGGATAACACCGAAGAGCTTGCGCGGCTGGAAGCGCGCGACACCGGCAAGCCGATGTCGACCGCGCGCAACGACATCCAGGTGCTCGCACGCTACTTCGAGTTCTACGCCGGCGCCGCCGACAAGGTGCACGGGCAGATCATTCCGTTTCTAAACGGCTACACCGTGTCGCTGCTGCGCGAGCCGCTTGGGGTCACCGCCCACATCATCCCGTGGAACTATCCGGCGCAGATGCTGGGCAGGACGATCGCGCCCGCGCTCGCGATGGGCAACGCCACGGTACTCAAGCCGGCGGAAGACGCCTGCCTCTCCACCCTGCGCGTGGCGCAGCTCGCAGTCGAAGCCGGATTGCCGGACGGTGCGCTCAACGTCGTCACCGGCTACGGTCATGAGGCCGGCGCTGCTCTGGCAGGGCACCCAGGCATCGATTTCGTGACGTTCACTGGCTCGAATGAGGTGGGCACGCTGGTGCAACAGGCCGCCGCACGCAATGCCGTGAAATGCGTCCTGGAGCTTGGCGGGAAGTCGCCGCAGATCGTGTTCGCCGACGTCGATGCAGCTCGCGCGGTGCCGACCATCGTGAAAGCGATCGTGCAGAACACCGGCCAGACCTGCACCGCTGGAAGCCGGCTGCTCGTTGAGCGGTCAATCTACGAGAAATTTGTCGGCCAAATCGGCGAGGCGTTCGCCGCGGTGCGTGTTGGCACCCCGGAAATGGATTTCGACTGCGGCCCGGTCGTCAATCGCACGCAGTTCGAGCGCGTCAACGCCATGGTCGACGCCGCGAAACGAGGGGGCGTGCCCGTGGTTTCGCAGGGTCAGCTCGCCTCCAACCTTCCGCGCGGCGGGTACTTCGTGCAGCCAACGCTGTTCGGCAACGTTCCTGTCAGAAGCGATCTCGCGCAGAAGGAGGTCTTCGGGCCGGTGCTCGCCGCGTTCCCCTTCGACGACGAGGCGGACGCAATCGCGCTGGCGAACAGTACCGACTATGGTCTGCTCGCGGCCGTCTGGACCGAGAACGGCGGCCGCCAGCAGCGCGTCGCGAAGGCGGTTCGCTGTGGGCAGGTGTTCGTCAATTGCTACGGCGCGGGCGGGGGCGTCGAGCTGCCCTTCGGCGGTGTCAAGCGAAGCGGCCACGGCCGTGAAAAAGGTTTCCTGGCGCTCGAGGAAATGAGCACGACCAAGACGGTGGTGCAGTTCCACGGCTGACGCAATGGATCTTGGCGTTCCGGTGGCGGTCCCGCGCGCGCTGCCAGCGCGCGTCGAGGGCTACGGTGGCGTGCGGCCGTTCACCGGCGCGTTCGCCAATCTCGGTGCAGTCGAGAAAGCGCCGGTGCGGCTTTCGAGTGCCGTCCCCGGGCGCTCGAAATTGGTGCCTACGATTCGGGCAGTGATAGAAGCGTGCGGACTGCGCGATGGTGGCGTCGTCTCGTTCCATCATCATCTGCGAAACGGCGACCGTGTGCTCGAGCTAGTGCTCGCCGAGATTGCACGGGCTGGCCTTAGGGACATCACCATCGCGCCGAGCTCCCTGTTCGCAGTGCACGCACCGCTCGTCGAGTACATGAAGCGCGGGGTCGTCACGGGTATCCACACTGCGTACATGGCGGGCCCGGTGGCCGATGCGGTGTCGCGCGGCGCATTGGCCAGGCCGGCGACGATGTGCACGCACGGCGGACGCGCTCGCGCGATCCAGTCCGGCGACCTGCGTGTCGACATCGCGTTCATCGGTGCGCCGACCGCCGACGCGTACGGCAACATCAATGGCGTGGATGGCCACTCGGCTTGCGGCAGCCTCGGCTACGCGGCGGTCGACGCAGAGTGCGCCCGCCACGTGGTCGCGCTCACCGACAACCTCGTGCGCTATCCGGCATGCCCGATAGACATCACGCAGGACCAAGTCGACGTCGTCGTCGCCGTCGACTCGATCGGTGATCCGCAGGGTATCTTGTCAGGCACGACGCGCCCGACGAGCGATCCGGTGGGGCTGCAGATCGCGCGCACGGCGGCAGATGTAATCGCCGCGTCCGGGCTGCTCGTCGACGACTTCTCGTTCCAGACCGGCGCTGGCGGTATCTCGCTCGCGGTGGCTGCAGCGCTCGCCCAGACGATGCGCGAGCGCAACGTGCATGGAAGCTTCGCCTCGGGGGGGATCACGGGCGCCATCGTCGAGATGTTCCATGCGGGTCTTTTTCGTGCGTTGTTCGACGTGCAGTGCTTCGATCTCGCCGCCGTCGATTCGTACCGACGCGACGCCGCGCACCTCGGCATGAGCGCGTCGATGTACGCGAATCCGCATAACCGCGGCGCCGTCGTCAACATGCTCGACGCGATGATCCTCGGCGCTGCCGAGATCGATGTCGATTTCAATGTCAACGTCACCACCGGCACCGACGGTGTCATCATGGGCGGGTCCGGCGGCCACGCGGACACGGCAGCGGGCGCAAAGCTCGCAATCGTTACCACCCGGCTCAATGCCGGGGGCTACGCGAAGGTTGTAGACCGTGTCACGACGGTTACGACTCCAGGCGAGACGGTCGACGTTCTGGTGACAGAGGCGGGAGTCGCTGTGAACCCAAGGCGCGGCGAATTGCGCGACCGGCTTGTCGGCGCCGGCCTTCGCGTCGTACCGATCGATCAACTGAAGGAGCTTGCCGCGCGTGGCGCATCTCATGTCCACCCCGCAGCCCGCGGCGAGCGGGTCGTCGCAGTAGTCGAATATCGCGACGGCACGGTCACCGACGTCGTGCGCGCGGTTTCCTGAGCTCGCGATCGGCGTTTTTTGGCAGCAACCCGAAGGGAACGGGCGCCCAAAGCGTTAAAAGGCCCTACCGGTCCAGGATCTCGCGCAGACGCGCCGCAGCGGCGCCGTCGATCGCGCCGCGGCGCATTCCGAGCGGGATCGTGCGATCGCAGACGACGCGGTAGAACTCGAGCACGTCAGGTCCCAACGGGGCGAGCGCCGCGACGTGCTTTTCGATCGAACCGATGTCGCCGCGCGACACCGGCCCGGGCATGCCGTCGGCAAGCCCCGCCGATTCAATCGACGCGAGCGTTCCTCGCGCGAGCGGCAGCAGCGCACGCACCGCGTCTTCCTCACTCGCACCCCACGACTGCCAGATGCGTGCCGCCTCGGCGAACAGCGCATTGATGAACTGGGACGTGTAGCCGGCGGCGGCATGGTAGCGACCGCGCATGCCGGGAGGGAGCCGGTTCACACGGCACTCGAGACGCTGCGCAATGGCGACCAGCGTCGCGTTGAGCGGTTCCGGCGCTTCGATCGTGATGGTGCAGCCGGGAAGTGAGCGAACGGCGGCAGCGGGGTCGCCAAACGTCTGCATCGGATGGAAGCCGCCGGTTACTGCGCCGCCCCGTGCGGCGGCGTCGAGCGCGGACACGTCGGTGACGCCGCTGCAATGCACCGCGAAGACGTCGCGGCGCCAGCGCGCGCTCGCCGCCGTTGCGGCGATCGCGTCATCGGGTGTGGTGACGAACACGAGGTCGCAGCCGTCGACGACCTGCTGCGCGCTTGGCAGTACGGCGCAGCCTTCGATGGACGCGGCAAGCTTTTGCGCATCGGCGGCGACCATGCTCGTGACTGCGAAAACGCGCAGCTCGCGCTGCGCGAAGCTCCACGCGAGCGCCGTGCCGAGACGGCCTGCGCCGACGAATCCGATGCGAAGCGCTGCAAGATCCTGCGGAGTCATCGTGGTAGTCTTCGGTGACCGTTCAGTGTCGCGGCGGCCAGGTGCGGTAACGGTCGAGCGCCAGGGCGTCAGGTGTGGCGCCGAGGCCGTCGCCCTTGGGTACCGGCACGCGGCCGTCGGCAACAGGCAGCAGCGAGCCCACGACAAGCTCACGTCCGGCGTTCGGATGGCAGTCGAATTCGAGCAAGCCCGTGCCGCCTGCAGCCGCCAGCACGTGCAGCGAGGCGAGCAGCGATACCCCGCCGCCGAAGTAGTGCGGGCAGTAGCGCTTGCCGGCGCCGACTGTCGCCCGTGCGACACGCGAGTTGCCGCTGACGCCACCCCACTTGGTGACGTCGGGCTGGATCACGCGCAGCACGCGATCGGCAATCGCATCCTGAAACTCGCGCCCCTGCAGGTTCTCGCCGCCGGCGAGCGGAATTGGCGATGCGTCGGCAAGCCTGCGCCACCGTTCGATCGGTGTGTCGACGCGTATCGCCTCCTCGAACCACTGGATGTCGATCGGTGCGGCATCGCGCGCGAACGCCATCGCGGCCTCGACTCCAAGCGCCTGGTTCGCGTCGCAGGTAAGCACGGCGTCGGGGCCGAGCGCCTCGCGCATGGCGCGCAGGTTGCGAAGGTCGCGTGCGTGGTCGAACCCGGTCTTGAGCTTGAATGCGCGATGGCCTTCGGCGTAGCGGTCGGCGGCGAAGCGCTCGGGCTGGTCCGGATTGATGCCGGTGGCGTATACCGGTAGCGAGTCGCGCACCGGCGCTCCAAGCGCCCGGTAGAGCGGCAGTCGTTGCCGCCGCGCGGTGAGATCCCATAGCGCGATGTCGATGCCCGCGATCGCCGATGCGATAGGACCCGGCTCGCCGGTTTGCAATGCAAGAACCTCGAGTTCGGCGCTGAGCTGCTCGAATCCCTGCTCGGGCGATTCAAATTTGCGTCCGATCAGCCGTTCGCCGATGTCGGCGGCGAGCCTTGCCCGGTGCTCGGCGCCGACCGCGGGCCAGTTGCACCAGACTTCGCCCCAACCTTCGGCGCCGTCGTCCGTGGCCACGCGTACGAGCACCATCGGGCGATCGCGGAACGTTCCGAACGACACTTTCACGGGCGTCGCGATGGGGACGCGATACGCGAAGGCTTCGACCGATTTAACATTGATCAGATCCATAGACGTCATTCCCATGTTGCGGCGGCAGTGGGGGTGAAGCGTGGCTCGACGAGCCCGCGCACGCCGGTGTCAATAGCGAGGAGCGCGCCCGCAAGCGGCTGCTTCGCCAGCTCCTCCGCGCTCATCTGCTGGCTCGCAGTTGTAATGTAGAGCGTATCCAGGTTCGGGCCACCGAATGCGCAGCACGTCGGCCGGTGCGTCTCGAGCTCGACCACGCGGTCGATGCGGCCGTCGGGCGCATAGCGCACCACCCGCCAGCCGTTGAACTCGGCGTTCCATAAGAAGCCCTCGGCGTCCACAGTCGAGCCGTCCGGAAACGCCGGCGCTCGCGTCGTAGTGAAGACGCGCTTGTTGGTGATCTCGCCGGAGTCGACGTCGAAGTCGTAGGCGAAGATCGCATACTGCAGCGAGTCGGCGAAGTACATTGTCCGCCCGTCGGGACTCCAGCCCAGGCTGTTCGGAATGCAGATGCCTGATGTGACCGCCACAAAGCAGCCCCTTGGGTCAACGCGGTAGAGCACCCCTTCGGGCGCTCGCGTCACGTTGTGCATCGTGCCCGCCCAGAAGCGGCCCTGACGATCGCAGCGGCCGTCGTTGAAGCGATGGCCGGAAACCCGCTCCGGCACGGCCGCGAACGGCTGCAGTGCCGCCGTCGCGGTGTCGAAGAACGCGAGCTTGTCGGGAAGCGCAACGAGCAGCCGACCGTCGACACACAACGCAATCGAGCCAATCAGATCGGGCATCGGCCAGGTGTCGATGCGGCCGCTCGCGTGGTCTAGCCGCCGGATCGCGGGACGCCGGATATCGACCCAATACAGGACCTGCCCGCGCTCGTCCCACAGGGGGCTCTCGCCAAGGATGTCGGTCTGCTCGCCGACGCGTATCACTGGTGTCATGCGGTGCCGCAACGTGATCGATGGGCGGCATTGTCCGCTTAAGGCGCCGTGTCACGGTATTGCATTTTCGGCAAGCGCGCCTTCGCTTGACGCGAAAAGCCTGGAACCGGCGCCTGCCTCTTCGCAGAAAGCGAAGGCCGGCTAGTTCGAATTCTAATTCCGGTGAGCTGGCCTGAGCCCTAGCATTCGCAAACGTTGACATACGAAAACGAACTTGGCCCGCTCGGCGATGCAATCGAGACATCCGTGCAGCGCGACGCGAGCCGACAGCAGGAGAATCGCATGTTCGAACACCTTTCGCCGGCGAAGCTGTTTTCGCTTCAAGGCAAAGTCGCGCTGATCACCGGCGGTGCGGGTGGCATCGCCTCCGGACTCTCGCGCGGGTTTGCCGCCGCGGGCGCGCGTCTGATTCTCGCGGACCGCAACGAGGCTGTCGCGCAGCGCGCCGACGAGCTGCGCCGCGCCGGCGCCGACGCTACCGCGCTCATGTTCGACATCACCGATGCCGAGGCCGTCGAGCGCGCGTTCAAGGATATTGTGCAGCGCTTTGGCCGGATCGACGTGCTGGTGAACAACGCAGCGATCATCGTCCGCAAGCCCTTTCTCGAGCTCACACTGGAGGACTGGAAGCGCGTCATCGACATCGGTCTCACCGCCTGCTTCAACGTCGCGCAGCAGGCGGCACGCACCATGGTCGCGCAGCGGTCGGGCCGCATTATCAACCTGAGCTCGATCATGAACCACGTATCGCGACCGAATCTGGTTCCATACGTGACTTCGAAGGGCGGCCTCGCCGCCTTTACCCGCGCCCTCGCCGCCGACCTCGGCGGAACGGGCGTCACCGTCAATGCTCTAGCGCCAGGCTACACAGCCACCGAGTTCTCGCAGGCGAGCAACAAAGAGTTCCACGACTTCATCCGCGATTGGACGCCGGTACGCCGCTGGGGCACGCCGGACGACATGGTGGGCGCTGCGCTGCTGCTCGCCTCCGACGCCGGTGGGTACATCAACGGCACTGTGCTCTACGTCGACGGCGGCTTTCTCGCCGTGACGAAGTAGCAACACTCGCACGGCGGATGAACCTTATGAACCAGACGCAAGTTACGCTCGAGCCAAGCCGCGCCATGGCCCAGGGCGCGGGTACGGCGGAATCGTCACTCGCGCCCATCGTGACCGCCGACGTCGCGCCGCGCGCCGTCGCGATCGGCGCGCCCGTGTCGCGCGCCGGAATTGTGCGCCGAGCCCTGCGCACGCGAAGCTTCAGCGCGGTGATTTCCTTTGCCGTATTCCTTCTGCTCTGGGACGTTATCGCGGAGTGGCTCGATGCTCCGATCCAGTTCCCATCGCCGCTGCGCGTCGCTTCCGCGTTCGTGGATCTCGCGAGCGGAGGAGAACTATTCGAGCATGCACTGATCAGCACCACGCGGTTGGCGATAAGTCTGGCGGTCGCGCTGGCGCTCGCAGTACCGGTCGGCTTCTTCATGGGCCTCAACGAAAAGGCGAACGCCTACATGGATCCACTGGTTGAGCTGCTGCGTCCGATTTCCGGTATCGCCTGGATTCCGCTCGCGCTGTTCATCTTCGGCATTGGCGATGTGCTCCCCGTGTTCATCATGGTCTATGTCGCATTCTTTCCGCTGTTGCTGAGCACGATCGCCGGCGTGCGCAACGTCGATCCCAAGTTCGTGAACGCCGCTCGCACGATGGGCGTAGGGCGCGCGGCCCTGCTGCGCAAGGTCATCGTTCCTGCCGCGCTGCCAACCGTGATGGTGGGCTTCCGGCTCGCGTTCGCCGGTGCATGGGCGGCGATCATCGCAGCCGAGCTCATCGGTTCGCCCAGCGGTTTGGGGTTCGCCATCGAGTGGTACCGCGAGTTGCTGATGAGCCCGAAGGTATTCGCATTCATCGCCGTGATCGGCATCGTTGGTTACCTGTGCGATCTCGGTTTACGCGCGCTCCAGCGCCGGCTCACGCCATGGGCAGAAGGGACGGGACTGGCATGACGACAACCGTGGCACCCAAGAGCACCGCGCCGACGCGCATCCTGCAGATGACGCTGCTGCCGGTCATTCTCATCATCGTGTGGCAGCTTTGGGCCATGTTGCTGGCCAGCGATCCTCGCACGCCCGTTCCCACACGCATCGTTACCACTTTCGTTGACCTTGTTGCGAACGGCGGGCTCGTCGGCGCGCTCGTGCAAAGCCTGACACGTGTCGTCTCGGGCTTCGCGATCGCATTCGTCTTCGGGGCGACGCTTGGACTGCTGATGGGCTCGTATCCCCGGCTGCGCAACCTGCTCGACCCGATTATCGAGACGTTCCGTCCGCTCGCTCCCATGGCGATCCTGCCGATCGTGCTCCTGTGGTTCGGCACGGGCACGCCGGCCGCCACCGCGATCGTGACCTATGCGGCGTTTTTTCCGCTGCTGCTCAACACCGTCCATGGCGTAAGCCGTGTCGATCGGAAGCTCGTGCTGGCCGCCTCGACGATGGGCGTATCGAAGCCAGTTATCCTCGCGCGGGTCGTGTTACCGGCCGCGCTCCCAAGCGTCATGCTTGGGGCACGCCTCGCCATGGGCATCGCATGGACGGCCATCATCGCCGCCGAGCTGGGCGTCGGCGCCAAGTCTGGTGGCGGCACCTCAGGCGGCATCGGGCAAATGATGTTCGTCTTCTATTCCTACAGCATCGACCTCAACGCGATCGTGGTGTGCATGATCGTCGTGGGCGTCGTTGCGCTTGCCATCGACCGCATCTTCCGCTTCGCGGAGCGGCGCCTCATGCCTTGGAGACAGTGAACCATGACCAAGCAGACCTCCACCCCCAAAGTGCGCTTACGCAACGTGTCGAAGCAGTTCGTCGCCGCGCGCACTGGGCAGCTCACCACGGCTGTGACCGACGTCAACCTCGACATCCAGACTGGCGAATTCATCTGCGTCGTCGGGCCATCTGGCTGCGGAAAATCGACGGTCATGAACCTCATCGCCGGCCTCGACACAGCCACGTCGGGGAGCATCGAGGCAAACAGCGCCCCGATTCAGGGCCCCGGCGCCGACCGAGGCGTGATGTTCCAGGATTACGCGCTGATGCCATGGATGAGCTTCCACGACAACATCGGCTTTGGTCTGAATTACGGTACGCCGGGCAAAGGTCTTAGCCGAGAGCAGCGCGAACAGCGCATTCGTCATTTCATCGAGCTGGTAGGGCTCGAGGGCTCGGAGAAGAAATACCCACATCAGCTTTCGGGCGGGATGCGCCAGCGCGTTGCGCTTGCGCGCCTTCTCGCCAACGAGCCGGACATCCTGCTGATGGACGAGCCGCTTGGTGCACTCGACGCGCAGACGCGCCTCATCCTGCAGGTGGAGCTTCTGCGTATCTGGGGCGAGACGTCGCCTCTCGATGCGCGAAAGACCGCGCTGTTCATCACGCACGATATCGACGAGGCCGTTTTCCTGGGCGACCGCGTGGTGGTCATGAGCACGCATCCCGGGCGCGTGAAGGCGGTGATTTCGATCGACTTGCCGCGGCCGCGGACCGAACACGTTCGCGCCGAGCCGCGCTTCGGCGAGCTCGTCGAGCAGATCTGGAAACTGATCCGCGACGAGGCTTACCGCGCGATCGACGGCAAGGCGGCAGCGACTGAGAAAGCCGCAGCCTAGAACGCAAATCTCACATTTCACACGAGCGAGGAGAGCATCAAATGTCGAAAGCATCGCAAGTCGGGTTCAACCAGCGCCGGCGTGACCTGCTGCTGGGCGGCGCGGCAATTGCCGGTGGCGGCATCCTCGGCGCGCCGCACGTCGCACGTGCGCAGGGCGGAAAACAGACGCTCAAGGTCTCGGTCGGCTGGATTCCGTGGGCCGCGGCCAACTCGCCCGTCTCGAAGTACATGATCGCGAATAAGCTCTTCGAAAAACGCGCGGCCGAGCAAGGCTACGAGCTGACTGTCGATTGGCGCGAATACCCGACCGCGCTACCGATGGTCGAGGCTGTCGTCGGCAACAACCTCGACATCGGAATGTGGGGCAACACGCCGATCGTGCGGGCGATCTCGACCGGGCTCCCGATCAGCCTCGGTGTCGTTGGCGAAGGCCACCTGCGCTTCCTCATCACCACGCGCAAAGGCTCACCGATCCACACGATCCAGGATCTCAAGGGCAAGACGATCGGGGTCTCGCTCGGTGGCGACCCGCAGAGCGCGCTCACGCAGATGATGAAGTACGAGCTTGGCAGTTCCGATCCGAAAGACTCGGGCATCAAGTTCATCAACATGCCAACGCATGCGCAGGCGGCCTCGGTGCCGACCGGCGTCGATGCGACATGCACCATCTCGCCTGCGTATTACGCCGCCCAGGCCACCGGTACCGTGGCGATCATGAACTCCTTCGGCTACACCGAGGACTACTACGAAGGTCCGCTCGGCAAAGGCGCGGGCATCCTGATTCCGTCGGTGAAGAAATCACCCTTTTATCCCGACGGCTACTATCTCCATCGCTCGTTCTGGCTGATGCGCAATCAGATTCCGGAGAAGCATCCCAAGGTCATCGTTGCCTACCTTGTGGCGATGCAGGAGGCAGTGGCTGCGCTGAGCGCGATGGACGCTGGTCAGGTCTCTCAACTCGTGAAGGACTACTGGAAGCTCGATGCGGTTTCGGGCGCCAAAGTCGTGAAAGACGACGTCCTGTTCGAGCGTGGGTGGGATTGGCCTACCGAGAACGATGCCAGGGCCGTGCTCGAAGCGTCCAAATACATGGTCGCCAACAAGGTCATCGAGAAGCCGCTGACCTGGAAGCAGGTGAAGGAAGCGTTCGTGCGCACCGCCCCGCTGGTGAAGCAGGCGTACGACATTCTCGGCGCGAAGCCGGCCCAGGCGGAGTTTATGCGCACTGACGCCAAAGACTTGCGCGGACTGCCCGTTTGGCAGATGGACAAGTGGGGCGAATACAGCTGACGTTTCGTAATCATCATCATTCGATCGAGGAGCAATCATGCTGAAGGTAGGATTTATCGGATTGGGTGTCATGGGTGGGCCCATGGCGCAGAACATCGCTAAGCGCGGGCATCCGCTCACGGTGTATGACTTGAGCGCCGAAGCAGTCGCTCGGCTGACGGCTGTCGGCGCCAAGGCTGTTGGATCTCCGAAGGAGGTCGGCGCCGCAAGCGACGTCGTCGTAACCATGCTGCCCGAACCGCAGCACGTCAGGCAGGTCATACTCGGCGCGAACGGCGTCGCCGAAGGGTTGCGCCGTGGCGGCGTGGTGATCGACATGAGCACCATCGATCCCTATACCTCCCAGGAGGTCGGCGCCGAGCTCAAGAAACGAGGCATCGACATGGTCGACTCACCTGTCGGCAAGACCTCCGAGCATGCCGCAACCGGGACCCTCACTTTGATGCTCGGTGGCGATGCGGCGGTGATCGAGCACGTCAAGCCCGTGCTCGACTGCATGGGCAACGAGACCTTCTATTGCGGCGGCTTGGGCATGGGCCACGCGATGAAGATCACCAACAACCTGCTAGCCACGACCATCATGGCCGCGAACACCGAGGCGCTCGCCATCGGCGCGAAGTGCGGGCTCAAGCTCGAGCTCATGATGGAAGTCATGAAAACAACCATGGGCAACAACGCGCAGCTCTACGTCGCGATGCCGAAAAAGGCGTTCAAGGGCGACGACAGCCCCGGCTTCATGATCAAGCTCGCCGGGAAGGATGTCCGATTGGCCGTCGAGCTCGCGAAGAGACAGGGCTTCGATGCGCTGGTCGGCGCCGGTGCACAGGCGACGCTCGAGCGTGCGATGAAGATGGGCTTAGGGGAGCGCGACACCGCCGCGCTCATGTTCATCCGCGAGAAGGAGCTCGGCATCAAGGTTCGCCCAAAGGACGCAGCGTAGCGGGGTGCTGAAGATGGTTGCCTATTTCATAAACGACATGGAAGTGACGGACCCGCAGCTTCTGGAGGAATACAAGAAGCTGTCGCCGCCGACGGTCGCGCAATATGGCGGACGCTTCCTCGCGCGCGGCGGGCGCTGTGAGACTCTCGAAGGCAACTGGTCGCCAAAACGGCTCGTGATCATCGAATTTCCGAGTCTCGAGCAGGCGAAGGCGTGGGCCAACTCGCCCGAATACGCAGCCGCCAAGCGGCTGCGACAGAGGGCGTCGCGGTCGAACATCGTCATAGTGGAGGGCGCTCCGACGACGTAGGTTGAGCCTTCGCGGCGCGCGAAACGCCGATTGCTCAATCGGCAATGGCACGGGCACCGCGGGCGCAGTAGCATCATGGGAAAACGAATCACCAGGAGGAGCGCCGACCAATGGCGACAGTCGTCCAGCAGCAGAAAGTCCGTCCCAAGATCTCGTTCGCGGGTATGCAAAAGCGCTATCCCGGAAAGGGCCAGCGCGAGGGAACGCTCGCGCTCGATGCGTTCGATCTCGACATAGCACCGGCGGAAATCGTGTCGATCGTCGGTCCGACCGGCTGCGGGAAATCGACTGCGCTCAACGTTCTGGCCGGATTCGAGGAGGCTTCAGCGGGCTCGGTCGCCGTCGACGGAGAGATCGTCACCGGCCCGGGAGCCGATCGTGGAGTCGTGTTCCAGCAGGCGGCGCTGTTTCCATGGATGACGGTGATCGCGAACGTGGTCCTCGGGGTCAAGTGCCGCGGCGGGGCGCCCGCAGACTACGAGCCGCGGGCTCTGGCGCTGCTGGAAGAAGTTGGCCTCAAAGGCTTCGATCGCCACTATCCCTATCAGCTCTCCGGGGGAATGCAGCAGCGCGTGCAGATCGCACGCGCCTTGATCAACCAGCCGGACATTCTCCTCATGGACGAGCCCTTCGGCGCGCTCGACTATCAAACGCGCTTGCTGATGCAGAAACTCTTGCTGCGGCTGTGGGCGCACTTCAAGCCGACCATCCTGTTCATCACGCACGACGTCGGCGAAGCGGTGTTCATCTCCGACCGCGTGATCGCCATGACCAAGCGACCTGGGCGCGTCAAGACCATCGTGGACGTGCACGCACCGAAGCCGCGCGACTACGAATTCATGGGCACGCCCGAATTTACGCGTCTCGAGCGCGACCTCGTTGTCGCCGTTCAAGGCGAAGTCGAGGGGGACGAAGCCGTGGCAGCTCATTGAGCAGGAGACGAACGATGAAAACGATAATATTCCTGCGTGCGGTGACTTTTGCTTGCGCAGCGCTACTCTACAACGCCGCCGCCGCGCAAACGCCGAATGCACCGCTTGAGTTCAACTACGGCATCCCCAGCGCTGATCACGCCACGGTCTTCGTCGCCCAGGACTTAGACTTGTTCGCGAAGGTCGGCCTCAAGCCAAAGTTCTTCTATTTCCAGTCTGGCGCGCCCTTGCTCGCCGGACTGAAGAGCGAAAGTCTGGACGTCGTCACCGCTGGGCTCGCGCTCACCTTCGCTATCGGTCAGAGGATCCCGCTCAAGTTCATCTTTTGGGAAGCGAACAACGCAGCCGGCGAGGGGCTGGTGGTCGACCCTAAGTCGGGCGTCAAGTCGTACAAGGACATTGCCAAAGCGAAGAAGATCGGCGCGGCGTCCGGTACCTGTGCGCAGGTGTCACTCTACCTGATGGCAAAGAAGGTCGGCGTCGACTACGGGAGCCTCGACGTCGTCAACATTCCGGCACCGCTGTTTCGTAATTCGTTCCTGAGCGGATCGATTGACGCGGGAGTGGCATGGCCGCCGTATTCGTTGCAACTGAAGGCGGAAGGGTTCCCGATCGTGAGCTTCGACGAGGATTACACGCCGGCGGGCGGCGCCTGCCCCGGGTTGACCGCCGTGCGCCCGGCGTTCCTCAAGCAGCATCCCGAGATCGGCGTGAAGCTCGTGCAGGTCGAAGCGCTTGCACGGGAGGCGATGGCGAAGAACCCGCAGGTGGGCATCGACGCGTTCGTCAAGCACTTGTCAGTAACGCCCGAGGTGGCAAAGGCAACGCTGGAGCGCGAGTGCTGCGGCCGTGTGCCGAGCTTCGCCGACCAGCTTGACCCGCAGTCGCCGTACTCGATGACGTCGAAGGAGGGGGGGCTCGCGGGCAAGCTCCAGCTCGCGAGCGACGTGCTTTATACGACCAAGGCGATCCCCGAGCGTATTCCGCTTGCGGCAATCCAGGATGCGATCGATCCGACGTACATCCGCGAGTACATGAAGATGTCAGGGAAGTGAGGACGACATGAGCGATATCGCGATCGAGGGTGTATCGAAGTCGGCGAAAGAGGAAACGAAAGCGACTGCGGGGCGCGGCGTTCCAGACGTCGTCTACTCGGTGGGCGCGATCGTGCTGCTGCTCGTGGTGTGGTACTTAGCGTCGCGCTCGAGCTTGATTAAGCCGGGCTACCTGCCGACGCCCGAGGAGTTGGGGGCGACATTCGTAGATCTGGTCAAGAACGGCTACCAGGGACGACCGCTGCTCGAGCACATCGGGATCAGCCTTTTTCGATCCTTGACGGGATTCGTCCTCGGCGTGCTGGTCGGGGTTCCACTCGGTCTATTCACCGGATACAGCCGGCGCGCAGGCGCCATGATCTCTCCCATCATGGCGTTCATCCGACCGATTCCTCCCATCGCGTTCATTCCGATGGCGGTCCTGTACTTCGGCCTCGGGGAAGTCGGCAAGATCGTGCTGATCTTCTTCGTGTCGTTCACCTACGTGCAGGCCAATGCACAAGCGGGAGCCGCGAATTTCCCGATCGCGTATCGCCGCGCTGCGCAGTCGCTTGGACTGACTCGTTCGCAGACATTCTTCCGCATCGTGCTCCCAGGTGCGCTGCCACAGATCTTCACCGGGCTCAAGGTCGCGCTGGCGTTGAGCTGGGCGGTCGTCGTCGCAGCCGAGCTGGTCGGCGCCCAGAGCGGTCTCGGGTTCATGATCTCGGATGCGGCGCTCCTGTTCCGCATTCCCGTCGTCTTTATCGGCATCGCGTTGATCGGTGTCATCGGACTATTGCTGAACATGACGCTCAATCTCATTGAACATCGTCTCGTGCATTGGAAAGGACGCTAGCGGCGTCATTTGGAGAACCCATGAAACGTCTCGCACAGCTGCTTGCCGTATTGCTTACGCTGATCATGCCTGTCGTGACTAATGCGCAGGGCGGCGCACCACTGGAGTTCAACTACGGCTATACGACCGCCGATCACGTCAATCTGTACGTCGCGCAGGATCTCGGGCTGTTCGAGAAGGCGGGCCTCAAGCCCAAGTTCTTCACGTTCCCGTCGGGTGCGCCACTGCTCGCCGCGATCAAGAGCGAAAGCGTAGACGTCGTCACCGCGGGCCTCGGCTTCGCATTCGCGCTCGGGCAGAAGATTCCGATTACGATGCTTTACTGGAACTCGAACGACTCGACCGGCGAAGGGCTCGTCGTCGATTCGAAGAGCGGCATTGCTTCCTGGCGCGACCTCGGCAAGGCTAAGAAGATCGGCGCCGCGTCCGGAACGTGCGCACAGGTGGCTCTGTACCTGATCGGAGAGAAACTCGGCATCGGCTATTCGAAGTTCGACGTGGTCAACATCCCGGCGCCGTTGTTCCGCAATTCCTTCCTGAGCTCCTCGATCGATGCCGGCATCGCGTGGTCGCCGTACTCGGTGATGCTCGACACGGAGGGGTTCAAGGTCGTGAGCTGGGACTCCGAATACACGCCGCCCGGCGGCCTGTGCCCGCGCACGACCGCGGCGAGGCCCGCGTTCCTCAAGGCGCATCCCGAGATCGGAGTGCGGTTGTTGCAAGTCGACGCGATGGCGTCCGAAGCCGTCGCGAAGAATCCGCAGGTGGCGATCGACGCTATCGCAAAACGTCTGCAGCTTACTCCGGCAGTTGCCAAGGCCACGATCGACCGCGTCTACATGCAGCGGCCGACATACGCGCAGATGCTCGATCCGGCCTCGCCGTATTCGATGACCACGAAAGATGGCGGTCTTGCGGCGAAATACGTGCTCGCGACCAAGATTCTGTTCGAGACGAAGAGCATTCCGGAGCCTGTGCCGGCGTCAGTCATCCAGGACGCCATCGATCCGACCTACCTCAAACAGTTTCTCGCATCAAAGCCTGCGAAGTGATTTTTCTCCACGAACCCCCGAGGCAAGCATGACCAAAACCTACACCAAGCGGCTTGGCATCCTACGCAAGAAGCCAGGCATGACCGACCAGCAGTTCCGCGAACACTGGCTCAACGTGCATGCGAAGCTCTGCGTGAAGCTCCCGAAGATGCGCCGCTACTCCGTCAATTTCGTCGACCGCGAGCGCTTTCCGAAGTTCGGCTACGACGGTTTCTCCGAGCTGTGGTTCGACTCGGAGGCGGACCTCGTCGCGGCACTGCAGAGCCCGGAAGGCAAGACGCTGCTCGCTGACCTGCCGAACCTCACCGACCCCAACGACATGAACCCGATCATCGCGGTCGAGTACCGGATGCTCGGGGACTAGCGCACATTTGCGCGTTTACTCTCAGAGGCTGCAAAAATGGCACAGCTACAAGGCAAGGTCGCGATTGTCACTGGCGCCGCCGGCGGGTTCGGCGAAGGCATAGCACGACTCTTCGTCCGGGAGGGCGCGCGCGTACTGGTCGCCGATCTGGATGGCGCCAAGGCGCAAAAGGTCGCTGCGGAGCTGGGTTCGAATGCCAAAGCGCAACAATGCGACGTAAGCAAGGGCGCTGACGTCCGCGCGACGGTCAATGCATGCATCGACGCGTTTGGTCCGCCGGACATCGTCGTCAACAACGCCGGCACGACGCATCGCAATCAGCCGATGCTTCAGGTCGACGAGGCAACGTTCGACCGCGTGTTCGCGGTCAACGTCAAGTCGATCTACCACATGGCGCAGGCGATCGTGCCGATCATGCGCGAGCGCAAGGGCGGCGTAATCATCAACGTCGGCTCCACCGCAGGCATACGACCGAGGCCCGGCCTGACGTGGTACAACGCGTCGAAAGGGGCGGTGAATCTGATGTCGAAGTCGATGGCGGCCGAGCTTGGCCCCGACAACATCCGCGTCAACGCGATCTGTCCGGTGATGAGCGCGACGGGGATGATCGAGCTTTTCCTGGGCGCGCCGGACACGCCGGAGAATCGCGCCAAGATCACGGCCGGGATTCCGCTGGGCCGTATGTCCACCACGGAAGACATTGCCGCGGCTGCGCTGTTCCTGGCGAGCGACGCGGCGCGGTTCATCACGGGGATCGAGCTGCCGGTCGACGGCGGCCGCACAATCTGACGCCTCGCCTCGCGGTCGTGGGTAGATCGCGGCGATGAGCGCATCTCGCAGCCGCGTACTGTTCGGCACGGAAGAGCCGGTCCCCGAGGCACGTGCGCTTCGCGCGGGCGCGCTGGAAGTTATCGTCCGTGGCCCGCGGCTCGTGCGCATCGCGTGCGGCGACGTCGAGATCTGGCACGGCGCAGCCTTCCTGTTCCGCGACGCCGATTGGTGCACGCCGGAGCCGATCGTCGACGATTTCGATGAAAGCATTTCGACATCGGGATTCAAGCTGCACGCGGTCGGTCGCTTCCCGGTATCGCCGCCGATCGATTTCAGGATCGACATCGAGGCGCGCGATACTGGCGTGATCGTCGTTGCCGCGCAAGCGACGCCGCGTGGCGACATCCTTGCGAGCCGTCTCGGTCTGTGCGTGATGCACCCCATATCGGTTGCCGGCGCGCAGGTCGAGATCGAGCACATCGACGGACGCGTGAGCCGCACGACGTTTCCGCGGCTCATTCCGCCGTGGCCGCCCTTCATGCTGATCCGGGCAATTCGCCACCAATACCCGCCAGGCCGATGGGCACGCTGCTCGTTCGACGGCGACATTTTCGAGCTCGAGGACCAGCGTAATAACGGCGACGCGTCGTTCAAGACCTACAGCCGCTCGAACCTCATGCCGCGGCCGTATTGGCTGCGCGCAGGGGTGCCGATTCAGCAGTCCGTCGAATTCGCGATCGAGATGCCGCGTGCCAATACAGCGTCGCGGCGACCGGGCGCGGTCAAGGTGCAAGTCGGAAACGACGCCGGTGAATGCCCGACGATAGGGGTGGAGATTTCGCCGGACGACGCGCACGCCGGCGAAGCAGCACGCGCGGCGCTGGCCGCGATGCGGCCGGGGCACCTCCATCTCACAATAAGGCCTGACACGGGGGAAATCGATTGGCGCGCGATTGCCGAGCTCCTGGCGGTGGCGGGCGCTGAACTGCGCCTCGATGTTGCACGTGCCACGCTCGACAAAGCGGTGGAGGAGGTCGGCTCCTTGCGCGAGAAGCTGTACGATGCCGGAGTCGAACCGGCGAGCGTCGCCGTATTTCCCAGCGAGCAACGCGCCATCGACGCCGCGCGGCGCGCGTTCCCGGGTTGCAAGATCGGAGGCGGCACGCCTCACTTCTTCGTCCAACTCAACCGCCTGGACAATCTCGGCCACGCTGACTTTCTCACATTCACGACGTCTTCCATCGTTCATGGCGCCGACGACGAATCGGTGATGCTGACTCTGCAGAGCTTGCGCTCGATGATCGAGACACTGCGCGCTCGCTATCCGGATGTACCGATCGCCATCGGACCAAGCGGCATAGCGGCGCGAGCGAGTCCGCTCGGCGCGCAGCCCCCGACCGATGGCCAGCACCGGATTGCACTAGCGGCTAACGATCCGCGGACGCGCGGACTCTACGGCGCAGCGTGGACGGTCGGCTACGTCGCACAACTCGCGACGACAGGCCTCGATGCAGTGACCGTGATGAGCCTCACCGGAGCTGCCGGCGTCGTCGGCACGGACGGGCAGGGCCCCTTTACCCGTTATCCATCGTACTTTGTCATCGAGCGCATGCGTGGACCCGCGAGCGTTTGCAGCGTCACGGTGTCTGAGCCCACGCGCGTCGCCGCTTTCGCGCTTCGCCGCGGCGACGGGCAGGAGTTGCTGATCGCGAATCTCACTGCTGAAGCACTTGACGTCGATGTTGCCGACGCAGTGGGAGGGACGGCTGCGATCCTCGACGCCGAGACATGGCATGCATTTGGTTCGCACCCCGACGTTTGGCATCGCGCGCGCGGTGCAGCCCAAACATCGTGTCTGCGACTCGACGCGTACGCGGTCGCAAGCCTGCAATGGCCATGATCGTGGTTGCGTTACTTACCGGCCAGCGTGAGGCGCGGACGTGGCGTTTCACGGCCAGTTCTTCTTCGGTCAATCGTCGAGTCCTGCAATCGCTCAGGAACGCGTTGGAGACGTCTCGACCTTGCTCGGACGCTGTCCGACAAAGTAATCAGAATGGCGCCGATTTCCAAGACGAAACCTGTCGACTAGATTGGTTCAAGAGGTGCGGCACAGGAGATGCCGACAAGCCCGCCGATCGCGCGGCAGACTTTCTGAATCGTCCAATGGAGGTGCTTTCGAGGTTCGTCCACATGAATCATGGATCGCAAGCACTTCGATTGCCGGCTGCCCGATATGTGGGTGCGCAACCATGACTACAACCGAGCAGCACATCATAAGCAACGAAGGGCGATTCAGCAGATTCGGACCGTTCCCGGAGCGACTGACAAAGATTGAGCTCGATGTTTTAACATTGCTCAAGGTCGGGATGACCAATCGGGAGATCGCGAGCAAGCTCGGCATGACGGTGGGAACAGTTAAGTGGTATATGAACCAGATCTTTGGCAAACTCCGAGTACGAAATCGGATCGAAGCGTTCGCATGTGCCTGTAATTTGTTGGCACTGGACGAATCTGGAATCGAATGGCTACCCCCAGTCCCGACACCAACTCCGCTTCGAAAAATCGAGTACGATATTCTGTCCTTGGTTGAGCAAGGCCTTACCAATCGGGAAATTGCTGGCAGCCTTGCGCTTACGGTGGGCACCACGCGCTGGCGCATCAACCAGATCTTTGGAAAGCTACGGGCACGAAACCGCATCGAGGCGCTCGCGCGTGCGCGGCAGTTTGAGTGGCTGTAGCGGTTTTAATCGCTCTGAAGACGTAGGCGTTGGTGGCGCGCTGGCCTTGCATTGTCAGCTTCTGCGAAGCGCAAATGACGGGCGAGGGTCAAGAGCCGCGCGTTTCGCCCATCATTGACAGTCGATACAGCTAGGACATAGCCATTCCAGCAAAACATTCGGTGGCGATCCTCGGGGGTGGCGTAGGGGGACTCAGCGCTGCGCACGAGCTTGCCGAGCGCGAATTTGCGGTGACTGTATACGAGCGCAATGCGGTGTTCGGGGGCAAAGCGCGCAGCGTACCCGTAGTGGGTAGCGGAGTCGGCGGACGCAAGGATCTTCCCGGAGAACATGGTTTCCGCTTTTTCCCGGGTTTCTACAAACACGTCACCGATACCATGGGTCGAATACCGTTTGGGACCCGCAACGGCAACTGTCGCGACAACCTTGTGCAAGCCACACGGATTCTGCTGGCGCGACAGGGAAAGGTCGATCCGGTGTGGGTCGCCCGGTTTCCCGAAACGCTGGATGATTTCCGAACCGCCTTTCTGGCCCTTTTTGACAATCTCGACATTCCACAAGACGAGATCGTGTTCTTCGTCACGCGACTGTTGGCACTTGCGACAAGTTGCGACGACCGCTACGAGCGAGAGTACGAACAGATCGCATTCTGGGACTTCATCGAAGCGGAGACACGATCCGAAAACTATCGCCAATATCTTGGGCAGGGATTGACCCGTTCGCTCGTAGCAATGCGCGCCGAGGAGAGCAGCACACGTACCGTGGGACGCATCTTGTTGCAGCTCTTCTATGGCATTCTCGTTCCAGGACGAGTGTTCGATCGGCTGCTGAGCGGACCGACGACCGACGTGTGGATCGATCCATGGCGGACGCACCTGACCGAGCATCTCGCCGTGACGCTCGTCCCAAACGCGACCGTGCGCTCGTTCAACGTAGCGGGCGATCGGATTCGCAGCGTTTCGGTCGAGCGCGATGGAATCGTCGAAGAGGTGACCGCGGATTTCTATGTTGCAGCATTGCCGGTGGAGATCATGCAGACGCTCCTCAGCTTTGACCTGACACGTGCGGCGCCGTCGCTCGCACGATTGGGCGAGCTTCGCACGGAGTGGATGAACGGCATCCAGTTCTACCTCGAGACTGACGAGCCCCTCGCCAACGGGCACGCGATCTATTTGGACTCGAGCTGGGCGCTCACATCGATCTCGCAGCGGCAATTCTGGCGCGGCTACGATCTATCGGAGTATGGCAACGGACGCGTGGGTGGAATTCTCTCGGTCGACATCTCCAACTGGACGACGCCTGGGTCCTTCAACGGAAAGCCAGCAATCGCCGCAACATCGCGCGAGGAGATCAAGGATGAAGTCTGGGCAGAGTTGAAAGCTGCACTCAATGCACCCGGCAATGCGCAGCTCGAGGATAGCAATCTGGTCACCTGGTTCCTCGATCCGGACATACAACTCCCCAATCCCGGGACCGTAACGAACCTGGAGCCGCTGCTCATCAATCGTGTCGGATCGCTCGCCCTACGGCCCGAGGCTTACACGGAAGTCAGCAACCTTTTCCTCGCCTCCGACTACGTACGCACCTATACGGACCTTGCAACCATGGAGGCGGCGAACGAGGCCGCGCGGCGGGCCACGAATGCGATCATGGCGGTGTCCGGCGTCACTGCGCCGCCATGCGAACTGTGGGAGTTCGACATCCCTATCGTCATGCGCAACGCGCAGCGGTTCGACGAGCTACGATTGCGGATGGGCCTGCCCAACCTGTTTCTCGCGCAAGGGTGATCGGCAGACCCTAGAATTCACCCTGATCGCGATGCCACTACCTCCGCGATCATCGTCTCGCTGATGTCAATGCCTGCTGCGTTTCCGGGAGCAACGAGGGGCGCAAGCAAGCGCAGCATATCTCCCGTTCCGCATCCAACATCGAGGACGCGACACCCGGAGTGAAGATCCAGCGGAGCGACGTCTTCGAACCAAGGATCGGGTTTCGAGATTTGATCTACTTGTTGCCACAGTATTTAATGTCTACGATGCCATTGGTCAATGCTGTTCTCAAGAAACACCCTGGTTAACCCCAAAGGAGGACGCGCTATGAAGGTGTTGGCCCTGGTTTACCCTGGTATGACCCTGCTCGACTTGGTCGGTCCCATGCAAGCGTGGAGTTTTTTGCCCGGTTACGAAGCTCAGTACGCCTGGCACCGATCCGGTCCAGTGTCCACGGACTGCGGCCTCAGCGTGCAGGCGAAAAATAGTTTCGAGGATGCCTGGACCGATCCAGACGTCCTTTTTGTCGGTGGCGGTGCCAAGCCTACACTGGATTTGCTGCGCGATTCCAAGGCAATCGCGTTTGTGGCTGATCGCGGGTCGCGCGCTCGCTGGGTCTGCAGCGTTTGCACAGGGTCCCTGTTGCTAGGAGCGGCCGGGCTGCTGCGAGGCTATCGCGCTGCTGTGCACTGGGGTGCCCAGGACGCCCTGGGCCAATTCGGCGCGGAGCCCAGCAGCGAGCGCGTCTGCGTCGACCGCAATCGCCTTACTGGCGCCGGTATCACATCGGGAGTCGACTTCGGTATCAAGGTGGCAGGGCAATGGGCTGGCGAGGGTATGGGGCGCGTCATCGAACTCATCATGGAGTACGCGCCACAACCGCCGTATGGGACAGGCCGTCCTGATCTAGCAGACGCACAAACCCTCACCGTCGCGCGCGCGGCGATGCAGCAAGCGATGACAGGTGTAACAGCCTAGCCACTCGCTGCCGCTTAGCTTGGTGCGTCAGGTGTTAAGGCACAATCGCGTGCGATCGATCGAGCGATCTCGCGGATAGCAACGATCATGCATGAAATTATCGCAATTGCGATCTTCCTCTGTCTGATTGCGGCCTCATTCGGTGCGATCGTAGTATCCGAGAGATTGCAGCCACGCTACCACCACGACGACACGAACAACGTCGTCAGACTCGCCGCTAACATTTTCATAGTGACGACCTCGCTTGTGCTCGGCTTATTGCTGAACTCGTCCAAGAATCAATTCGAGGCGATCGATCGCCACGTGCACGGCTTCGCAACGGATCTGATCCTCCTGGATCGGAGCCTGCGGCACTATGGCCCGGAAGCCTCGGAAGTCCGCACGCGCCTGGCCGCCTATGTGCGCCAGGCCGTAATCGGCACCTGGCCGGAGCAGGGTTCGCCCGTCCTGGACGATCGCGCGGCCGAGCAGCTGCTCGATGACGTGGAAAATGCGTTGGCGACCATGCGGCCATCCGACCCTCTGCGTATCGAATTGTGGCGCGAGGCCCAGGCCAATTTGCAGAACGTGGTGAAAAGGCGCTGGGTTTTGATCGAGGAATCGCAGGCAACGATTCCACCAGTATTTCTTGTGATGCTGGTCGCTTGGCTGGTACTGATTTTCGCGAGCTTTGGGTATCGAGCGCCACGCAACATCGTAGTAATTTCAACGCTCTTTGTAGCAGCGCTGATGATTGCGGGTTCCATCTACCTGATACTCGACATGGACGTACCATTTGCGGGGCCGATTCAAGTTTCGCCGGCGCCGTTGCTGCGCGCCGAGGAACAATTGCGGAGGTAAGACGCCGGCCGTAGGCGAATTATTAAGCTCGACGGTGAGCTTGCCGTACGGCGACCCGGTAAGCAGCGTGATCCGGAGGTTCTAGAGGCTCGCTGTGCGGATTTCATGGGCGGCGGATGTCTGGTGACCCGTGACAACATGGAACAGAGCATCTATGTCGAGATCGTCGCCACTGCCGCGCCAGGCAACAATCTGGTCCGGGCGTATGAGGGCAAGGTCCGCTTCGTACAAATCACGTGCCTCGGGCAATAGAATCTCGACGACCTTGAGCTCCAGGCCGAACGCTTTGGCTGCGTTCCGGAAAGCACCAGCAGCGGAGCTTGCGGCGCCGCGCTTGCTCATCACCAGCAGGCTCCACTCAAAGCCGAGCAAGTCGTAAAGGCTTCGTCCATCCTCGAGCCAAAGGTGCGGGGCGCGCCCGCCCGGCGATGCTGTCGGCACATAGACGTTCGCCGCGTCATCGGGAATGACAGCAGCGTCGGAACGGATGATCGGCGAGCCGTCGTAGCGACCGCCGAAAGTGACCCCCGGGATATTGAATTCTCGGCGGATGTAATCGTTCAGGAAAGCGCCCGCTGCCGCTCGCGCCGCCTCGCCGTCAGGCCCTTCATGCTCGATTGCCGGGTGCGGAACAAAGTTCCCTATCTCGCTAGCGAATTGCCGCGCGTAAGCCGTGTTGCGTGTGGCCAGCTTGCGCCGCTCGAAGACATAGCTCGGCACGAGGTCGGGGCCGGCGACACCTGTCACGGCCGCAGCCAGCTTCCAGCCGAGGTTGATCGCATCTTCGACAGCGGTGTTGTATCCCAGCCCTCCGGCCGGCGTAAAAAGGTGCGCAGCATCGCCCCCGATGTAGACACGGCCGCTCCCGAAGCTTTCCGCGACCAGCGCATGGCCCGCGATCCACGTGTCCACGGCGAGTACCTCGATTTCAAGCTGGGAGCCCATGGCCTGAAGAAAGAGTTCACGCGCACGGTCATGGCTGATAGCCGTGTCATCCTCTCCCTGCTTGAGCTGTGTATGGAAGGCGAATTCGTCGCGTCCATTCACAGCCGCCAGCCACGATCTACGCTGGGGATTGAAAGCCCAGTACATCCAGGATCGGGGATGGACCATGACCTTGTAGAAATCTGGTGCACGAAGATAAACCGCCACCATCTTGCCGCCGAAGAAGTTCCGGGTGATGCCGGTCTCGCCGCCATAGCGGATTCCTAGCTGCGTCCGAACCGCGCTGTGCGCGCCGTCGGCGCCGATGAGATAGTCGGTCGTGACGAAGCGCCGCTCTCCAGTTTCGATTCTCTCGATCGCTGCAGTGACGCTATCAGCCTGCAGCGAGAAGGAGGAGAGCTGCCATCCATAGTGGAAGGAATTGGACGGGCAGGCGTGGGCATGACGCTGCAACACCTGCTCGACGAACTTCTGCGAGATCCGATGGGGCAGCTCAGGCGTGCTCCACGATCCCCCCGAAGATCGAGCGACCGTACTCGCCTGCTGTGAAGCAGGGAGACTGAAGCGAGCCAGCTCGTAACCGGCGTAGCGAGTGAAGTAGGCGATGTCCGTCGGATAGTCTGGCGGCAATCCGAGGGCGCGTATTTCGGAAGCGATACCGAGTCGCCGATAGTATTCCATCGTGCGCGCTTGCGTTGCATTCGCCTGAGGGTTGACCGAGGTGCCTGGTTTCTTGTCGACAACTACAGTCGATATCCCACGGCGTCCAAGTTCAAGCGCAAGCATCAGACCACACGGTCCACCGCCTATGACGAGAACCGATGTTCTGGATGGCGGCTGCATTCGGTCAAGGTGATCGCGTAAGCGCTCACAGGACCGACAGAAGCGCCCACCGTGCACTCTCCCGTCGCATGGTGACGCTGGCCGACCAATTTGATCCGAAACGCTGAGGACCGGCGTCTGCGAGGGATAAGTTCAATACCACGCGATCGTACTGGCTTGAGGTGAGCACCATGTATACCACGCCGATCTTGGATAGCACCATCAAAGGGTTAACAAAGCCGCGAATGGTCGAGGCGAGTACACCGTAAAGGCACGTACCACTGTGCAAGGTTCCTGCACGCCTGCGCGCCGTCGGTGCAAGCCGGAGATCGATTTGGCACCGTCCTTGCGTAGCCCACGTGGTTAAGTACTTCCATCCAGGTGTGCCCATGTCGGCCTATCGAAAATTCGCTCCGTCGGTTCGAAACGCTAACGACATTCCCAGCGACGTGTATGCGATCGAGAGCATGAAGGCTTCGCTTGCCCGGCGAACCACGCCGCAAATTCGCCCAGCTGAGGACCAATATAAGCACTTGCGCAAGACGAGTCCGGCAGACGTACCTCTTCGGCGCACGCTGGAGTGGGTTGAAAGTCTTCCGCCGCGGGTCCGACCGATGGCCCTGATGCGTCAGTTTGCGCGAGTTGCCAACCTGATCGCGGCCACGTGGGGTGATCTGGAAGCATTCGAGACGTACATGGAGTCGCTGCTCACGGACAAGCGCGGAAACCGCAAAGGATTCCCGCCTGATGTGGTGGCAGAACTATCGGCCTTGGAAATCCATCGACTCGCGATCGAGCGGCGAGATTCGACCTCGACAGGTGTGAAGAAGCGCGCGTGACGCCTCACAGACCTGAGCTACCGAAATGCGTGCAGGCTGGATGGCGCTCACAGCACCGCAAAGGGATCGGTGCGTCTTTGATGATGCTCGTGGGGCCTGGACCAGCGAGTGCTTGGCGGTACGCTTAACCATCGCGACTGGCAAACCGTTTGGGTTCACGAGGCTTCTTACGGAAGCTGGAGCGCCGCAGAAGAGCCCCGCCATGGTGCTGATTCGCGGCGAGCTTTATCAGCTTGTGGTCACGCCAGTGCCGGCGCCCCGACCGATCGGCTGGCTCGCGATCGGGTTCAGTGCCAACGACCGGCTCGCCCGGAATCTGGGGCACTTGATTCTGTTGGTGGATGCGCGGGTCGGCGTGGACGCGCAGCGTCCGCGAGGCCGTGGGCCTGCGGCGAGTAGTGTAGCTGTCTCATACAGCGCGGGCTGGGCGACACTCGCGAACCAAAGGCGAAATTCGCTACACTAGCTGCTCAACTTCACCTGAAGAGTCCTCAACGTGGCCGGATCGGTGCCCCCGGCGGGGGGGGCGTGTCTAAGCGAAATGACGCGCCGCGCGAGCTGCCCCAGTTGCTCGAAGTCCGGTGCGTAAACAAAGTCGCACATGAAGATCCCTGCGCGCGTATTCAATGTATCGGCGGAGTGCGCGACGGAGTGACGTGGAAGCTCACCCAGACCGAAGCGATGCAAGCGATTGACCGAGGTGACGCCCGGTTTTACGCGCAGTTCGGCAACCACAGCGTAGCCATCGTCATCGATGAAAACGAGAGTGGACGACGCTATTTGAAATGCTTCACTGACGGGAGCGATCCGGAAGGCTTGCTAAGTCTGCCCGAGTGCCCGCGCTCTTCTGGACGGCCACGAGCGCATTTTGACTGGGCGGAATAGCCGCGCAGATTCGCGTCGCCACCGCTCTTACCCTTGTCCTTGCTCCATGGGCATCTGTGCCGTAGCCTGATGATATGGGACTTACGTAACAGGAAAAGGCGATCCTGGCGCGCTTTTGCACAAATCCCAATTGGTTCGCGTTCGCTAGAAACATACAGTGCCGGCAGGCGGATTGAATATCTGCCGCGTGATTGCCTTGTGTTGCGTGACTCCTTTCGCCGTGTAGTCGAAGCTACCAGTGTTGCCGTCGGCAAAGGTGAGCGTCGCGTTGCCGACATTGGTGCGCGTCACCTGGTTGGGGTCAAACGGAACTGAGCTGAATGCCGGCCCCGCTGTCTGGATCAGATCGCCGCTGAAGCTCTGACCGACTCCTTGCGCCAAGGTCGATGACAGCCACAGAGGCGTGCCATCGGTATCATAGGTGAACCAGGTGGTGAAAATGTTGCTGCCCTCGTGGGTCAGGTTGATTCCCCAGCCCGCCTCGGCTCCCGCCGGAGCTGCCCACCAAAGGTCGGTGAAATTGGTCGTTACTGCAGGGTTGGCTTGCGCCGCGTAGGTGCACGTCGGTAGCGTTCCGAACACCTGCCGGGTGATCGGCTTGTTCTGTTGCGTGAGTGCCTCCGCTTGAGCTCCCGAAGCAGTCGTCACCGAATACGCGAAGGCGCCGTTGTTGGCATCGGTGAAGGTCAGCGTTCCCGTGCCTACCACGGTACGCGTTACCTGGCCCGGATCGAAAGGCACCGTGCTGAAGGTCGGACCATGGGTCTCGATGAGCTGGCCGCTGTAGGTGTCAGGGTTGCTGGCGGTCTTATTCGCAGTCATGGACAGCCACCACTCCTTGCCGGCGGTATCGTAGGTGAACCAGGTCGCGAATATCGTGTCGCCCTGATGCGCGACGTTGAGACCCCAGCCCGATTCTGATCCAGCTGGGGAAGCCCACCACAAGCCTTGGTAATTCGAAGAGATGGCTGGACCGCTAGATACAAATAGTTCTGCGGAACCGGCGGGGCTCTGACTGGTACCCACGGTGAGGACGATCGGAAGCGCCGTCCCTGCCGGCACGCTTGCAGGCACAACGAGCGCTACCCACAACTTTCCTGCAGGAGAAAGAGGAGCCTCAACCGCGCTGATCACCTGTGCGGATTGACCACCGATGCTTACGGCAACTGCGCCCCGCGGAGTCGGCAGGTTGTCCGTGCCTGAGACTTGCCCGTCTACACCCGCGGGGTCGGTCTGTCCTTCTCCACTCGCAAGGAAGATGACGACCGAGCCGCGATCGGCCAGATTCGACGACGAATTCGCGGAACCGTCTGCGTTTAGCACGCTCTGCGGAAATATGCCGGGATTCGCGTCGACCAGTGACAGCGTCATCGGCACGGACTGTACGCCCTGGTACTCGAGCTGCAGATTCGTCGTGTCCTTCCAATACGTGAAGTAGGGCACGATCGCCGTCACCTCCGTTGCAGAAACCGACAGCAGCGGCGCCGGCACACCGTCGAAGAGCGCGCGCACGTTGGCAACGCTCTTTTGCAGCCGTCCGTACGACGTCGCTTGTCCAGCGACCGCACCCGGCGGGCCGAGGCCCTGACCTTGAATCGCGACGATTTCTCCGGGAGCGACCGGACCAGCTTGTCTGGTGGCCGCGTGTACAACGGTGGCCACGACTGGAGCCGGAGGGATCGGTCCCGGCGGAGAATAGGTGATCGTATTGGCAGTCTGCCAGTCGGGGTTCACGGACGCCATCGATTGAATGGTCAGCTGATTGGACAGCTGCGTGCCGTTGTTGAAGATGGTGTTGCCCGTGAGGTCGATGCCCTCGGAGGTCGCCTCGATATAAACCCCTACCCGCTGCGGCCGATCCGGCGCCGTGTTTCCGATGAGGTTTCGCGTGAGCGCCCAATTAAGATTGATCTTGCCCGGAAATGGCGACGGCAAGAAAGCGATGGCAGCATCCCCCGCATTGTTGAGCACGAAATTGTCGACGAAGGTCCCGGATTCCTCGCCCACAACGTAGAAGGCGAGTCCTCCGCACCCGCCGTTCCGTTCGAAGAGATCGTCGGCGATCAGGAACCCGGAGCCCTCCACGCCATCGTCATTCGAAGAGCCGCTCCCGACGAAAATGCCGCTGAAGCAGTTGCCGATGACCGCGTTGTCCTCGACGCTGTGGTTTTGCGGGCGGAATCCCATGCCCAATCCGTGGGTGTTCCTCATGAGAATGTTATGCAGCGCGGAATTGTTAGGGCCGCCATTCATCGAAATGCCGGCGCCGCCGCCGTGAGAGCTTCCGTCGACGTGAAAGGCGCCGTTGTCGTGGATATAGCAGCTCTCGACCGTGAATCCCGGCCCTGGCAGCACCCCGACGCCGTCCTCGAGGGCGTTGCGCAGCTCGCAATCGCGGACGATCGGTCCTTGCTGCGGGTTTCTGCCGTAGATAATCCCGGAGACGATGTTCCCGTGCGGCCAATCGAAGGAGAAGCCCGTCGCCGGATCGCGCAGATACCTCGCTGACGCGTTCCCGTCGAAGACCAACTTTTCGACCAGCGAACCGGCCCCACGAAGCTGGAGTATTCCGAGGCGCACCGGCATGAGCTCCAGAATCGAGTGCCGTCCCTCGCCGCGCAGCATCAGCCCGACGGGAACGTCCAAAGCATACGATTCGCTGGCTACCCCGGTCTGCGCGACTTGCGCCGGCGAGTACATCACGGGCGGCCCGTGCGCCGTTCCCAGCATGTAGGTGCCGGCGGGGAAGAACACGGTCCCCCCGGGCAAGGTATCGTTGATCGCGCTTTGAATCGCGTTGGAGTCGTCGGTAACGCCGTCGCCCTTTGCCCCATAGTCCGTGACCACGGTGTTCAAGACTCCGGACTGCAATGGAGTCGCGAGAAGCAAAGCCGCTACAACAGTCAGAAGCCGAAGGGTAATGGCGATTCGCTTGAACATGGCCAACCTCCGGGTGTCGTTCAACAGCGCTCCTTACCATCACATTCTCACGCACTGCTGATCGAGGAAAGCATGCCGAAGTAAACTTACCGTAACGCAAGGCTCCCGACAGCAAGGCTTCCAGTCTGTGCGCCGAAGAACGATCGCGCCAGCATCGTAAGCGTAGTTCGTTCTTCGGGTTTAGAACGCCGTGCGGGCAACGACGGGTCTTAGCTCGAGACCTGCCTTGGTCCGAGGCGCCCAAGAGCGGACTTTGAAAGCCGCTGTCGACTCGTTGCTGACGTTCGCAACGCCTCAAGCAGTCGTTAACGAGCCGCATGGCGTTGGGCGGCACTTTGCGTCACGCACTCGGAAGCTGGAACCCTGTATGTTTGAGGAGATCAGGGTGAAGCGGGCAGGATATCGCGATGTAACGAAGATGTCGGCGTAAGCGTGACAGCGGATGGTCTGGGAACTCTACATCATGTTCTTCTGAGTCGGCGTCCAAACCTGCCGCGATCTCCCGCGCATCAACTCCGGCAGGCTTGTTCTTGAGCTTGCGGTCGAGCAACACTGCCTCTCGAATACCCGTGATACCGTGCTCTTCGCACTGAACCTTGAGGACATAGCTGAACTTCGCGAATGGAATAGTGAACGTACCAAGGTAAGTCATGCCGCTAGGTATCTGGGGTACCTTCACGATCTGGCGGACGGCTGGCAACTGGCCGATTCGAACAATGTCGCACTCAAGTAAGGTCGCGTGAGAGGCAGCGGCTACATCTTGGATCTGCGAGAGAAATGAAGCCAAACTATGTGACTTCGGTAGGTCAGGCTCCACGTTGAAGAAGTAGACGCCAACCGCATCACCGTCCGCGAAACGCCAGACGCAGTTGGCACCAGTATCTCGCTCGATCGCGACCTGATCGCCGACAATACTGATCCAGTCGCGCTGTGGAGCGCCAAGGCCAAACCCGAACCCTTTCCAGAACCCCAAGGTCATGCCTCCTACTTCCGGCCCGGCACGTTTCGCCGTCGCGACGCCGCTCTTGGCTGACTACGCGCCTTCCCCGGATGGCCGCTACCCGTAGCAAACCGGACATTGCCCGCCAGGTCAAATCCAATCTTCCGCAGTCTATTGCCATGAACAAAGCGGTCATCTTGGGTGGCGTTGCGGCCGCTGCGTTTCTAGGTCCTTTCACGCAGACCGTCTATGCGCCGAGCCTGCCCGAGCTGCAGGACTTCTTCGGCGTCGACACGCTGCTTGTGAATCTGACCATTTCGCTCTTCACAGCCATCCTCGCGCTCAGCAACTTCGTGGTCGGACCGGCGGCCGATCGCCGGGGGCGACGTGCCGTGCTTCTTCCTGGGCTCGTCGCCTTTGTGCTTGGGTCGATCCTCTGTCTGTCTGCGACGTCCTACTCGTTTTTTCTCGCCGGCCGCGCCGTGCAGGCGTTCGGAATCAGTACCGCGCTGCTCGTCGCACCGACCGTGGTCGGCGACATCTTCCCGCCGGCCGAGCGAGCTCAAGCGATGAGCGTCTATCAGACCGTGATCTTCCTCGGCCCTGTTCTTGGTCCGTTGCTCGGAGGAGTGATCGCCCAGCAGCTTGGCTGGAGGTGGTCGTTCGCGCTGCTCTCGGTCGCCGGTGCAGGCGTCTGGTTCTATAACCTCCGATGTCTTCAGGAAACAAAACCGGCAGTGCTTGCCGCGGCGGGCCATTCACTGCGGCCGTTCGTCAGCGTGCTCGTAAACCGCTCGGCGCGCTCGATCATCCTTGTCGGCCTTAGCCAGTTCTACGGCTACTACGTGTTCCTCGTTTTCCTGCCCAAATTGCTGACGGCGCTCTCAGTGTTTTCCACCGCGGTCAAGGGCGCCATGTTTGCACCGCTGACGGCAGGGATACTCGCCGGCATATATGTCGGGCACCAGTGGCAAAAGCGATGGTCGCGCACGCGCATCCTCGCTTCCAGCTCTTTTCTAATCGGCAGCAACGTGCTCGTTCTCTGGCTGGCGGTGTTTGCCGGTGCCCTGACTGTTCCTCTACTGGTTGCACTGCTCCTCGTCTATGGCGTTCTCCTGGGATGCAGCCTGCCCGTGCAGTCAACAATCCTGGTCAATCTCTTCACGAAAGACCGCGCGACGGCGGTCGGCGCCTACAATTTCTTCCGCTTCATGGGGGCGGCAATCGGTCCGATTGTCGGCGCGTTGGTAGAGGCCTGGTTCGGCGTCCACGCGGTTATCCTCAGCGTGGCGGTGCTGCTGGGACTGTCGGCGGTCGCCCTTCGGTTTAGCCTCTACGATCCCTTCGAGGCGAAGGTTTGACCGTGTCCTGTCAACGGAAGAGTAATACTGCCCCCGACACGATCGCGAAGACGAGCACGAACGCCCGCAGCACGCGGCCGTCAAGGCGATGGTGTACGTGGCGGCTTAGCATCGCGCCAAGAACCAGCGGCGGTACGAGGAAAAGAGCCGCTTCAAATTGGGTAGCACTCGTGCGCCCGGCAACGGCGAGCGTTGCGAGCGAGATCAGTTCGCCGACTAGGAAACAGAACGCGATAGTGGACCTCAACACGGCCGCCGCGTGATGCTGGTAGACGAGTGCGAGCGGAGGCCCTCCAATACCAGTCGCCGTTTCGGTGACGCCCGTCACCAGTCCCGCCGCGATGAAGGCCTGACGGCCGGCGCGAAACGACGGTAGAACGAGCGTCGCGGCCGCAGCGAGAATCGTTGCAGCCCCGATCAGCACATTAAGGGCGCTTGCCGGCATGGCAGCAAGGATCCACAAGCCTCCGAATGTGCCGACAAAACGGCCAAGAGTAATCCAGCCTGCGCCTGACCGGTCAAGTGCGGCACGTTCACGCCACGCGACATACACGTTGAGGGGAAGCATCAGCACGAGCAGACACACCGGCAACAGCGCAGGGGCTAGCAGTCCGACAATCGGCGCAACAATCAGCGCGAATCCCACCCCCGTTGTACCCTGGACAAACGCTGCGACTGCGACACAGGCTGCTACGACCGCAAAGGTAGCGAGATCCACGGCAACGCGTCAGTGGAGTTCACGCACCCAGTGCTGCTGGCGAACCTCGGCACGATCGTTGACGGACGGGGCGTGAATCTTGTGGATGGGTGCGTTCCTGACGGCGATCTGTGCGATCCGCGACACATCGTCGAGCAAGGCGCGTGCGTTCCAGTCGACCGGCCAGCCGCGCCACAGTTTGAGCTCGCCGGCGACAAATACAGCGGCGATCTGGTCGCGATTACCCAGCCGCACGAGCTCCCAACTCAAGTCGAACGAAGGCTGGAACTCCGGCACATCGATGTCGATGATGAGAAAGTCCGCCGACTTGCCGATCGCAATTTCCCCCGCTACCGTGCCTAAGCCAACAGCGTCGGCACCCCGCCATGTGGCGTGGTCAAGCCACATCCAACCGCCTCCGCAGGAGGCATCGCCGACTTCCAGAGCAAACGCAAGCTTTTGTGCGGCCTCCGCTGCGTCCATCAAGCGAAAGCCGTCGCTGCGCGTCGCGTCGGTTCCGAGTGCGAAGCGGATGCCAAGCGCCGCCATCATCGTCGCAGGCGCGACAGCATTGCCTTTCCACTGGCTCGCTACCGGGTTGTAGCTAACCGCAGTGTCGGTGTCACGCAGGATGTTGAGCTCGAAAGGCGTCACGAGTGTCACATGCGCGAGGAGCGCCTGGGGACCCAGCGCGCCGGCATGATGGAGCAATCCGAGCGGACGCATTCCCCGCGCGACAAGGGAACGCTCGACTGCTGCGAGGTGCTCGTTCACGTGGGTCTGGAAGATCGCGCCCGCCTCGGCACACATCGACGAAACCATGCGCAGCATGTCGTCAGTAGCAACCTCAGGGATTGATATAGCCAGAGATGGATGGACGAGCGAGTCTTTTTGCCACCGACCAAGGTGCTCACGCGCGCGGGCGAGAATCTTTACGCGCTCATCG
>Ga0126381_100000541_pt1 | contig 41316 bp, 30 predicted proteins | sample PanSoiMetPlot_28_FD_96465 | JGI IMG/M metagenome (GOLD analysis project Ga0126381, IMG submission 96465) | Tropical forest soil microbial communities from Panama - MetaG Plot_28 | ecosystem: Environmental > Terrestrial > Soil > Tropical forest > Bulk soil | place: Panama | collected 2016-02-17 | reverse complement strand
GGCGCGGAGAGAATGGCGGCAGCGAGTTCATCGCCGATATAACCGCCGACTCGAAGAACCAGTTCACGGGCGAACTCGGTTTGCTTGTCGATCGAGAGCCGGAAGCCCAGCCCAAATTCTGCGTTGTCTTCGAACAGAGAGTTAGCCCAAGCCGGACCGCGTCCGTCGGCGTTCTTCGACCAGGGTGTGGTGGGTAGATTGCCGCCGTAGATCGAGGAACAGCCAGTTGCGTTGGCGATGAGTGCGCGGTCGCCAAACAATTGCGAGAGCAGTTTGAGGTACGGTGTTTCACCGCAGCCGGAGCAAGCTCCGGAGAATTCGAACAAAGGCTCCTGTACCTGTTGCTGGCGAATCGTGGTTGGCTTGATCTTGCGGCGATCCAGTTCAGGAATGTTCAGGAAGAAGTTCCAGTTGTCGCGCTCGGGCACTCGCAGTGGAGGCTGTGATTCCATGTTGAGAGCCTTCAGCCGCGTTTCCGTTTTGTTCTTGGCGGGACAGATCTCGACGCAGATGCCGCATCCAGTGCAGTCTTCCGGCGCCACCTGGATGCTGTACTTCATACTGGCCCATTCCTTATCGCGAACTTCCGTGGACTTGAAGGTTGCGGGCGCGGCCTCCAGTTCCCGCGAATCGTAGACCTTGATCCGTATCACCGCATGCGGGCAGACCATTGCGCACTTGCCGCACTGGATGCAGGTTTTGGTGTCCCAGACTGGAATTTCGAGAGCAAGGTTGCGCTTCTCCCACTTGGCGGTGCCGGTGGGGAAGGTACCGTCGCAGGGGAAGGCGCTGACGGGCAACTCGTCGCCGCGTCCTTCGTAGATCGCGGCGAGGACATCGCGTTCGAAGGCCGGTGCTTCATCGGAAAAGGCGGGCGGCATCTCGATGGCGCTGGAAACAGAGTCTGGGATTTTCACCTCGAACAGATGCGACAGTGTCTCGTCCACAGCCTTCATGTTTTTCTGGACGATTTCTTCACCCTTGCGACCGTAGGTGTCGCGGATCGATTTGCGAATGGCCTCGATCGCTTCTTCGCGGGGCAGAACCTTGGAGATGGCGAAGAAGCAGACTTGGAGGATGGTGTTCATGCGGCTGCCCATGCCGGTTTCGCGCGCAACTTCGTACGCATCGATAACGAACAATTTGGCTTTCTTTGCGATCAGCTGCTGTTGAACGGTGCGCGGGAGATGATCCCAAACTTCGTCTTTGCTGTAAGGACTGTTCAACAGGAACGTGCCGCCGGGGACCAGCGCGCTCAGCATGTCGTAGCGCTCGAGGAAGATCCATTGGTGGCAGGCGACGAAGTTAGCTTTCGAGACGAGATACGTCGAGTGGATCGGCTTGGGTCCGAAACGAAGATGAGAGACTGTCATCGCACCGGATTTTTTGGAGTCGTAGACGAAGTAGCCTTGCGCGTAGTTGTCGGTATTCTCGCCGATGATCTTGATGGAATTCTTGTTGGCCCCGACGGTTCCGTCTGCGCCCAGCCCGTAGAACAGCGCACGCACGACGCTGTCAGGTTCGGTAGAGAAGTCGGGATTGTTGTCAAGACTGGTGTGGTTCAGGTCGTCCCGAATCCCGATCGTGAAATGCTCTTTAGGGTTGGTCTTGGCCAGGTTGTCGTAACAAGCTTTGACCATGGCGGGCGTGAACTCTTTGGACGACAGTCCGTAACGGCCGCCAATCACGACGGGAATCGTCTTGAAGGAACCATATTTCTGCCGGTGGCCTTCCTGGATTCCATTCACAATGTCCAGATAAAGCGGTTCGCCTGCAGCGCCGGCCTCCTTGGTGCGATCGAGCACAGCGATCGAGCGGACAGTCGCGGGCAAGGCTTCACAGAAATGCTTTACGGAGAAAGGCCGATAAAGGCGGACTTTGATGAGCCCGACTTTCTCTCCACTAGCATTCAGAGCGGCCACAGCTTCCTCGGCTGCTTCCGCGCCCGATCCCATCATCACGATGACGCGTTCGGCATCCGGCGCTCCAGCGTAGTCGAACAACTTGTACTGGCGTCCGACGACTTCCGCGAATTTGTTCATGACAGCCTGGACCTTCTCGGGGCAGGAGTCGTAGAAGGCATTGGCGGTCTCGCGAATCTGGAAGAAGACGTCGGGATTCTGGGCGGTTCCGCGAATGACTGGATGATCGGGCGAGAGCGCGCGCCGGCGATGCTCGAACACCCGATCCATGTTGATCAGGGCCCGCATGTCGTCTTCGGTCAACATTTCGATCTTGTTGACTTCGTGGGAGGTGCGGAATCCGTCGAAAAAGTGCAGGAAGGGGATGCGCGACTCGAGGGATGCAGCATGAGCGATCAGGGCTAGATCCATTGCTTCCTGAACAGAGTTCGAGCAGAGCATGGCCCATCCGGTGGCACGGCAGAACATAACGTCACTGTGATCGCCGAAGATTGAAAGCGCGTGCGTGGCCAGCGTCCTGGCCGTTACGTGAAAGGTCGCCGGCGTCAGTTCACCGGCAATCTTGTTCATGTTCGGGATCATCAACAGCAGACCTTGGGAGGCAGTGAATGTGGTGGCCAGAGCTCCGGTCTGCAGTGCTCCATGGACCGCCCCAGCCGCCCCGCCCTCACTCTGCATTTCGGCAACGTGCGGGATCGTTCCCCAGATGTTCGGGACGTTCTCGGAAGCCCATTGATCGGCCCATTCGCCCATTGGGGAAGACGGGGTGATGGGATAGATAGCAATGACCTCGTTCAGGCGATACGCAACGTGGGCGACGGCCTCATTCGCGTCCATGGTCTTGAATTTGCGCTTCATGAGCATCCCTTTAGCGAGTGTTGCCGGGCCAGCTTTTAGGAGGACTAACCCCGGTACAGCCAGCTAACGCCAGCCGTTACATACAGAATGAAGGCTGGGGGCGCAGGCGTCCCGTACATGGGTCACAGCAGGTTGTGACACCAATCACACCGGGGTTTACGCGACCGAGTCGCCAGGATTTCAGAATCTGAGCGTTCGCGAGTGAAGACATTGCCGCCGAATTATTAATGGATTGTTACAACGATTGGCGACGTTTTGACCGCGGACGACGGTAGCGACGATGGTTTTCCTTATTTACGCGTTCGGAAAAGTGGCGCATAATCACCGCTTCCAAATTGCCTACCTGGGGCGATGCGGATGTGTGCGTAGAATCCGACCGGATTCGTCCGGACCGCAAGGCGCGAGGTCACATGGGCACAGCATCAGCAAATAGCGGAACCACGGCAGAGCGGCCATATAGTTTGCCGCTGGTGATCACCGCATCGTCTGTGGGAACGATGATCGAGTGGTACGACTTCTATATTTTCGGCAGCCTGGCGGCGGTGCTGTCACTGAAGTTCTATCCGCCGGGGAATGCGACCTTCGCCTACATTGCGTATCTGGCAACCTTTGCCGTGGGGTTCGTGGTACGGCCGTTCGGCGCAATCTTCTTTGGACGCATTGGAGACCTGATTGGAAGAAAGTATGCCTTCCTGGTCACACTCTCGATTATGGGGCTTTCCACAGCGGTGATCGGACTGATGCCGACGTATGCCACCGCGGGATGGTTCGCTCCCATCGCGTTGATCCTGATCCGCGTGCTGCAAGGATTGGCTCTTGGCGGCGAGTATGGAGGGGCCGCTGTCTATGTTGGCGAGCATTCGCCCGACAATCGACGGGGTTTCTATACCAGCTTCATCCAAATTACGGCCACGCTGGGGCTCTTTATTTCCCTGTTGGTCATTCTGGCCACGCAGTCCTCGATGAGCAAAGAGGATTTCAGCGCGTGGGGCTGGAGAATTCCGTTCCTCCTCTCGCTCGTGCTGGTGGCGATCTCGCTCTACATTCGGCTGAAGTTGCGAGAATCTCCGATTTTCTCCGCGATCAAGAGCTCGGGCAAGGCATCGATCCGGCCACTGACGGATGCGTTCAGGCAGTGGCCTAACTTGAAGCAGGTTCTGATCTCTCTGTTCGGGGCCACAGCGGGACAGGGTGTAGTTTGGTACACGGGGCAGTTTTATGCGCTCTTCTACTTGCAGACCATTCTGAAAGTGAATCCGCGAACTTCGAACATCATCATTGCCATCGCGTTGGCGCTCGGCATGCCATTTTTCACGGTTTTCGGGGCGCTATCGGACAGGATCGGGCGCAAGAAGCTGATGATGGCAGGGTGTCTGATCGCCGCGTTGACGTACATACCGATCTATCATGCGATGCAGCGAGCGGCTGGAAACGATGTAGTCACGGTGCAGTCGACGAAGAGCAAGGTTACCGGCGCTATCAGCTTGACACCCTTGACCACCGATGCGAACGGAGCGCTGGTGCCAGCGAAGGAAGCGCCTAGTCCGGCGCAAGGCATGTTGATCCTGCTGGTCTTTATTCAGGTGATTTACGTCTGCATGGTGTACGGCCCGATCGCTGCGTATCTGGTGGAAGCATTTCCGGCGAAGGTCCGCTACACTTCGTTGTCCCTTCCGTACCACATTGGTAACGGCGTCTTTGGCGGATTGCTGCCCTTGATTGGACTGATAATATGCGCGGCGACAGGGAATATTTATGCGGGATTGTACTATCCGATCGCTGTCGCGCTCGTGACTTTCGTGGTGGGCAGCTTACTCTTGCGTGAAACACATGCCACCAAGATCTGGGACGAAGTTGCTCCGCAAGACGTGGCATCGCCAGAAAAACTGCGTCAATTTTCTTAAAGGACCCGCACACTGTTTTGGCGGGTATGGACTTTTCGACTGTTGCGCTGCGCACAGTCCGCGCCTGTCATATGCCAGGTGCGCGGGACGTTTTCTGTTGGCTCGCTGACAGGGAGACTTTTCTCCCTTCCACGCAGTAGAATTTCCGAAGAAAATCCAGCCTTCTACGAGGAAGCCCAATGGCAGACAAGGCAACTCTTCCGACCGATAACATCGATTCCGTTCTTCAGGAGGACCGAAAGTTTGAGTGTCCTTCGCATTTCGCCGAGAAAGCGCATATCAAGACGCTGGACGAATACGAGCACCTTTATCATGAATCGATCGAGCAGCCGGAGAAGTTCTGGGGGCGCGTGGCGGAGGAGTTGCACTGGTTCAAGAAGTGGGACCGGGTGCTCGAGTGGAATGCGCCGTGGGCGAAGTGGTTCGCCGGTGGTCAGATCAACCTCTCCTACAACTGCCTCGATCGTCATGTAAAGACATGGCGCAAGAACAAGGCGGCCATCGTTTGGGAAAGCGAGCCGGGCGAGATTCGCACCTACACCTACCAGCAGCTTTGGAAGGAAGTACAAAAGTTCGCGAATGTGTTGAAGTCGCTGGGCGTAAAAAAGGGGGACCGCGTCGCCATCTACATGGGGATGACACCGGAGCTACCGATCGCGATGCTGGCTTGCGCAAGGATCGGTGCTCCCCATTCCATCGTGTTTGGCGGATTCTCGTCGAACGCGCTGATTGATCGTATTCACGATTCGCAGGCGGTTGCGGTAATCACGCAGGATGGGTCTTACCGGCGCGGAGCAGAGGTAAAGTTATTTCCGGCGGTCGAGGAAGCGCTCAAGTCGTGTCCAAGTGTGAAGCACGTAGTTGTCTATAAGAGGACCGGAACGCCTATTAATATGCAGGCGGAGCGCGACCACTGGTGGCACGATTTGATGGCGAAGGCATCGGATGAGTGCCCGGCTGAGCCGCTCGATGCCGAGCATCCCCTCTACATCTTGTACACGTCTGGCACGACGGGGAAACCAAAAGGCGTGGTGCACACGACGGGCGGCTACTCGGTTGGCACGTATCTGACGACGAAACTGGTTTTCGATCTCAAGGAAGAAGACACCTACTGGTGCACAGCGGACATCGGCTGGGTGACGGGGCACAGCTACATTGTTTACGGTCCATTGCAAAACGGTGCAACAAGCGTGATGTATGAAGGCGCGCCAAACTATCCAGAGCCGGACCGTTTCTGGGCGATTGTCGATCGGCACCAGGTGAATGTTTTCTATACTGCGCCCACCGCGATTCGCACGTTCATCAAGTGGGGCGACGAATGGCCGAACAAGCACAAAATGGACAGCCTGCGCCTGCTGGGAACCGTCGGCGAGCCGATCAATCCGGAAGCGTGGATGTGGTATCGCGAAGTAATCGGGCACAATCGCTGTCCGATCGTGGATACCTGGTGGCAAACGGAGACGGGGCACATCATGATCTCGCCAATTCCGGGCGCGATCGCGACCAAGCCGGGATCAGCGACGCTTCCAATGCCGGGAGTGGTGCCCGAAATCGTGACGATGGACGGCAAACCGGTGCCGGACGGCTCCGGAGGATTTCTGATCATCAGCAAGCCTTGGCCTGGAATGCTGCGAACGATTTACGGCGACCCCGATCGCTACGTGCGGCAATACTGGAGCCAGATTCCGGGCGTATATTTCACGGGCGACGGCGCTCGCAAAGACAAAGACGGCTATTTCTGGATCATGGGCCGCGTCGACGACGTGCTGAACGTCAGCGGTCACCGTCTGAGCACGATGGAAGTTGAGAGTGCGCTGGTTGCGCATGATGCCGTCGCAGAAGCGGCCGTAGTGGGCAGGCCGGATGAAATCAAGGGCCAGGCTATTGCGGCGTTCGTAACGTTGGAGAAGGGAAGAGATCCGTCCCCCGCGCTCAAAGAAGAGTTGAAAAAGTGGGTGGCGAAGGAAATCGGTTCGCTTGCGAAGCCGGATGATATTCGCTTCACCGATATGCTTCCGAAGACGCGCAGCGGGAAGATCATGCGCCGCTTGTTACGAGAACTGGCGACCAGCGGCGATGTCAAGGGCGATACAACAACGCTGGAAGATTTCGGCGTAATCGCCAAACTTAAGGAGAGTGACGAGGGCTAGATTTCCCTGAATTTTGATTTTCGAAGAGGCGGGCTCAGCGTCCGCCTTTTTTATTGGGACCCCTGTCATGCCTCTGGGCTGGTGTACACTTCCGCCGCGCCGCAGCCGCGCTCGAAGCATCTCGCAATTGTGAGGAGTCATTTCGTGAAGATTCTGATTCGAGTCTTATCTGTGCTGGTTGCTGTTTTGTCAGCAGTGTTGGCGGTGCCGGCGCAACAGACAGAGCCTGCGACTCCATGGCCCACAACGGAAGGCGATTTCGTGGTCCACAACTTCGCCTTCAAATCAGGCGAGACTTTGCCCGAGGTGCGAATTCACTACGCGACGCTCGGCAAGCCACAAAAAGACGCGGCCGGAAAGACCACGAATGCCGTCATCGTTCTTCATGGAACTGGAGGCACCGGAAAGCAGTTTCTTCAGCCCATCTTTGCGGGTGTGTTGTTTGGGCAGGGACAGTTGTTGGATGCGAACCGTTATTTCATTGTTTTGCCGGACAACATCGGCCACGGCAAGTCGAGCAAGCCGAGCGACAGCATGCACGCACATTTTCCGCAATATGACTACGACGACATGGTCGCCCTGCAGCACGAACTGCTGGTGAAGGGATTGGGAGTCAATCATCTGCGACTGGTGATGGGCACCTCGATGGGCTGCATGCATTCGTGGGTGTGGGGCGAAACTTATCCCGAAATGATGGACGCGCTTATGCCGCTGGCATGCCTGCCGGTGCAGATCGCCGGACGAAATCGATTGTGGCGGAAGATGGTGATTGACGGCATCCGGCAGGATCCCGACTGGAAGAACGGCGACTACACGACGGAACCGCGAGCGGGGTTACAGATTGCTACGGACTTTCTGCTGATTGCCGGAAGCGCACCCTTGCACCAGCAGGATGACCTTCCGACGCGCGCCAAAGCCGATGCGTTTCTGGATAGCTACGTCAAGCGCGTGACGGCTACTCTCGACGCCAACGATTTTCTGTATGCGGTGAACTCGTCTCGAAATTATGATCCGTCACCGGCGTTGGAAAAGATCAAGGCACCCGTGATGTACATCAACTCGGCGGACGATTTTATCAATCCCCCGGAGTTGGGAGTTGCGGAGCGGGAGATCAAGAAGGTGAAATCCGGCAAATTCGTTTTGGTCCCCACGTCGGAGCAAACCCATGGACACGGTACGCACACTCGGGCCGCCGTTTGGCAGGCATATTTAAAAGAGTTGCTGGAGGAATCGTCGCACTAGGTAAATTTCCATATGTTCCGTTCAGGTAAGTGCTCCTGGCGGATCCCCGAAGTTTGACGGAGCGCGCCTTACTCCCTAAGATGGTCGCTCTCCGTGATCGGCCAGACCATCTCGCATTACCGTGTTCTCAGCCGTCTGGGCAGCGGTGGCATGGGGGTGGTGTACGAGGCGGAAGACCTCACGCTGGGCCGCCGGGTCGCCCTCAAATTCTTACCCTCCGAAGTCGCTTCCGAACCAACAGCTCTGGAGCGGTTCCTGCTCGAGGCACGCGCCGCGTCAGCGCTGAATCACCCGAACATCTGCACGATCTACGCGGTTGAAAATGCGGAAGGCCAGACCTTCATTGCCATGGAACTGCTGCAGGGGCAGAGTCTTGAAATGCGCCTTCACGGCGGCGCGTTGCCGATGGATCAGGTACTGGAGATCAGCGTTCAGCTTTCGGATGCGCTTGATGCGGCGCACGCACAGGGCATCCTGCATCGCGACATCAAGCCCGCCAATATTTTCATCACGCCGCGCGGACAAGCAAAGATCCTCGACTTTGGACTTGCCAAGCTGACCGCTGATGCACATCTCGCCAGCGATGCAACACAAACTGCCACGGCTCGTCTGACCAGTCCGGGAAGCACCGTGGGTACGGTCGCTTACATGTCTCCAGAGCAGGCTCGCGGAGAAACGCTGGACTCGCGCTCGGATCTTTTTTCGCTCGGCGATGTGATCTACCAGATGGCGACGGGACGACTAGCTTTCTCGGGTGCCACTTCTGCCGTCATCTTCAATGCGATTCTGGAAAAAGAGCCGATTGCTCTAACCGATGTGAACCCGCAGCTGCCACCCAGATTGGAAGAAATTGTTCATCGGGTGCTCGAAAAGGACCGCGAGTTGCGCTACCAGTCCGCTGCGGACCTGCGAGGGGACCTGAAGAGGCTCAAACGTGACGTCGAATCGAGCAGGAAAAGCGAGTCGTCCAGTTCACGGGGAATCTCGAGTGCGAAGACCTCTGCCGCATCTCAGGCAACCGCCGGCCGGGAAGAGCCGCGTCCAGTAAGTTCGCGGACCCTGGCGGCGGTAAGGCAGAACAAAGTAAGCAGCAGCATTGGAGCTCTGATCGTATTGTTGGTGCTGGTGGCTGCGGCATACGGCGTGTATGCGCTGCTGCGACATCCGCCCGCCGCTCCCTTTGAAGCATTTTCGGTGACCAAGCAAACCCAGACTGGCAGAGCGACACATACCGCGATATCGCCCGACGGAAAATACATCCTCAATGTTGTTGCCGGCAACGGCCAGGAGGCCCTCTGGCTGCGGAATGTTCCGACCAACAGCAACGCGCAGGTGATCGCGCCGGCCAATGTTCGTTATACGGGCCTGCGCTTTTCGAAGGACGGTAACTACCTGTATTTCATCCGCAGCGAAGCGGGCAGCCAGGAACTCGAATTCCTTTATCGAGCACCGCTGCTGGGTGGGTCGGCGGAAAAACTAGTCTCTGACATCGACTCGAACATCACGTTCTCGCCCGACGGAGACCGGTTCGCGTTTCTTCGGTACAACGATCCCGAGCCCGGAAAATATCAACTCCTCATTTATTCCCTCGATGACGGATCGGAGCGCGTGCTGACGACCGGACCGGTCAGTTCTGATCTCTTCTTTCCCGCATGGTCCCCCGACGGCGCGAGGATCGCGTGCGTGATTCTGCAACCGGCGAACGCGATCACGGGACTCATTACGGTTGATGTAGCGAGTGGAAAGCAGCAGCAGTTTTTTGCGGCGAGTACGGGCATTCTGGGTAGTACGGCATGGCTTCCGGGCGGAACAGGCATCCTGGCCCTGATTCGCGATCAGCAATCCAACTTTACGCGCAACCAGGTTCTTTATATTTCGTATCCGGGTGGACGGTCTCGGCAGGTCACGCGCGATATCAATGACTATGCCGACTTGAGCGTATCGGCAGACGGTCGCAATGTCGCCACCGTTCTGAACGAGGCGCATTGGAATATTTTCGAGGAGTCGTCACAAACTCCCACAGGTGCGCCCGTGCAATTGACCACGGGTGCGCCCGTCAGTTCGTTCACTTGGACTCCGAAGGGGCAGCTGATCTTCACGCAGGAACTCGCGCTGTTCTCAGTGGATCCATCCACGGGAAGCAAGAATGCGATCAACCTGACAGGCGGCGGACTCGCGACTCAACCTTCTGCTTGCGCGAATGGCAAGTACATATTATTTGCGCTGGCAGGGCACGAAGGATCGACCAGTCAGAACATCTGGCGTCTTGAACCGGACAGTGGCGAACTCAAGCAATTGAGCAACGGAAAACTGGAACAATTCCCGGCGTGCTCGCCAGATGGCCAATGGGTGTATTTCGGCGACACGAGCAGTGGCGGAAAGTTCTCCAGGGTTTCTATTGAAGGCGGAGGCGGACAGAAGCTCAGCGAGGTTCCACTTGTCGGCGATTTTGGAATATCGCCCGACGGGAAAATGGCGGCCTTCGCGACGGTGGATCACCTGGGCAGCCACGAAGAGAAACTTGTGCTCATCGATACCAGTTCTGGTTCTACGTTAAAAGAACTTGGATTCGAGCGGCCGCGCTACGGACCCATGCGCTTTGCGCCGGACGGAAGCGCTGTCGTGTATCCAATCAGGCAGGGCGACGTTGCCAATCTTTGGCGGCAACCCCTGGATGGCAAACCGGGAAAACAAATCACGAACTTCAATTCTGAATGGATTGGCGAGAGTTTCGCGTGGTCGCTCGACAAGTCAAAGCTGGCCATTATCCGCGGGCACGTCGACAGCGACGTTGTGTTGATCAAAGATTCACGGGAGTAAAGAACCACCGAAGAGATCGATTCACCCGGCGGCTCTAAACTCCTCCGGCCATTACACCCGTTCCGTGGGGAGCATCGTGCGGACCGTTTGCCGCTTCTAGCGTCACCGCAAACGTCTTCGCTTCAACACCAGCCGGAATGCCAGGCGGATTGATCACGCTCGCATTGCCCCGCGCATCGGGTTTGAACAGGCCTGCGGCAATCGGTTTTCCGTCCGGAGGAATCAACCAGAGTTCGTAAATTTTGTCGGGCGGCAGGGGCGCAAGGTTGTTGGCCACGAAAACCAAGCCGCTGCGATTTCTAAGGTAGAACGCTTTGCCCTGGGGCTGCGGCGGAGTCTTGCCCGCCACCAGCGTTACGGTCTGCGCTTCCGGTGCGGTTAGCGTGTCGACAACGCGGCGCGCATTTTCCAGTTCGATTGTCTGCGATCCAACCACCGAGCCTAATGAGTTCACCGCTATCTGCAGGGATGTGTTTTGCCGGCGAAGCTGGATCACCACCAGAAACATTCCGATGGCGGCGGCCCATCCGAAAAACGCCCAGAGATTGAAGTGACGCGCGGGCGCAGGGACTGAGGAGCCGCGTGGCTCTTTAGCGATCGCATCCATCAGGCGCTTGCGGGATCGCTGCGGCGGCTTGGGGCCGGTCGCTGCGAGCGCGAGTAATGCGCCATCGCCGCGCAACGCTTCCAGTTCCTGACGGCAGCTCGAGCAGGAGTCAAGATGCTTCTCGAGGTTGACGCGCTCGTCTCCCTGCAGGCTGCCGAGAGCGTACAGCGCCAGATCCTCTGCGTATTGTTCGTGGCCGGTCATTCTTGAAATGCCTTGCGTAGAGTAGTGAGTCCCGCGCGAATTCTCGTCTTGATTGTGCCCAGCGGTTCACCGGTCTTGGCGGCGATCTCGGTGTGCGTCAGACCTTCAAAGTACGCCATCTCGAGCGCGGACCTTTGTGCAGCGGGCATCGAGCCGAGTATGCCCCGCACTTTTTGGGCGGAACGAGCGCGATCCGCCTCACTGGCCAGGTCCGTTTCTACGCTGATCACAATATCTTCGATGTCGTTTTCCGGACGCCGCTTCCGCAGGGCATCGATGGCCCGGTTTCGAGCGATCACTGCCAACCATGCGCCAAGGCTTCCGCGGCTCGAGTCGAATGCACTCGGATTACGCCAGAGCTGCATAAATACATCCTGCAAGACATCTTCGGCCGCCCCCGTATCTCCTAAAACGCGCAGAGCTACTGAATACACAATAGGCGAATAACGATCGTACAACGCTGCCATGGCGTTCTGGTCGCCCGCACGGATTGCCGAGACCAGCTGCGAATCCGGCGGAGTTCCTTTTGGGTCGGAGCTCGACAAAACGCTCTACTCTTCCTTCCTATAGTACGTTCTGGCTAAGTGATTGGATTGGCGCGAGAAAGCCACGATCGTAACCACACACCGTAACCGGGCCGAGGATCCGAAGAAGCGACTCGTCACGATACCAGTGCGGTGCGAACCCGCACAAGTCGGGATCCCCTGGGAGTGGAGCGCAAAAGAAAAACGGGATGCCGATAGTCGCGCATCCCGGATGAAAGAAGAGAAGAACAGCCTTAACGGTCGCCCTCTCCGCCGAAGAGGTCCGACATGACCTTCACGTTCGCGTCACACGCATGATTCAGGCATCCAAGTCCGAAAGCTGCATCGAGACTCTTGGTCAGTGAGAAATGCGTGTAGTAATTGTTGCTGTTCACGTGGTGAGATCCGTAGTTCGTATCCACGATCACGAGCACCTGATTCAGATTGGGCACAAAACTGTAGTCGTTTTCATCCCAGACGACCACAATTGCGTTCCGGCCGCGCTTCCACACCGGAGAATTGTGAATCGCCTTCACGAGAGTTCTCAAAGTCAGGTCGCCGACGTAAATCAACGCTGGATTCAGACCGGCCTGCGAGCCATCGGTGACCGGATCAAAGGCGCACTGCGAGCCACCATTGCCACGTCCATGCTGATCATTGCACTGGTTCGGCACGATGAACGCCAAGTCCGGGATGTGGCCAGAGTTTAAGTCATCGTAAAGGCCTCGCGCTCCTTCGAAGCCCACGACGTTCGCCAAGCTATTCTTCGGGTCGTTGCCCTCCTGCACGCTCTTGAAATACACAAACGGGTTGTGCTTTGCGGCATACAGTTTAAGGAGGCCACCCAGGGCAGTGGGAGGCGGGGTGACATCGGTAAAGAAGCCGTCGCTGTACGCGATGAGGTCGGCCCCAGTTGGGGGCAGGCTTTCCTGATAGCTCTTCCAGCGGCGTCCACGTTCCGCCAATTGATCTCCAATACTCTTGCCTACGATGTTGGTCGCGGCAGGAATCCCGGTGCCGTCGATGCTGATTTGCCCGGGCGGGCAAGGAGAGGTTGAGGGGCATTCATTGACGTCATCCACTGGGGGCGTGGCGGCATCGACGCCGGTGCCCGCAATCGGACAAACATTGGGGCTGGCGGGAATGTCAGTAGTGGTATAGCCAGGAGGCACAATATTCGGGATGCAGCTGGCGTCATGCCAATCGGGGCCGTTATCGCTGCGCACGCCGAAGTTTGACCCCCCCACGATTTCCAAATAGTTTGTGAAACTGGGGTGTCCGATAGCGAAATAATTGTTCGCCGAATTGGCCGATTTTGCATACTGGTTGGCGAACGGAGCAGCTGGGTTCCCAACAATCTGACTGTAACCATGGTTTTCCATCAGGATCACGAACACATGATCCAGGTGTGGGACACCTTTTGGAACTGGGCCCTCAGCAGCGAACATCGTGCCCGCGAGAGCTGTTACTGCCAGACCCAGGACTGCGGCCTTTTTTGTCATTTCAGTCACCTTGAGAGAAGAGTGTCGACCCGCCTGGTTGCTGCCGGGCTCCGGGTGCGACCGGTGAAAACGTAGCCGACGGTTGTTAAGAATCCATTACAAGGTGATGAACATTTGATGAATCACGAAAGATGGCACGCGCCGAAAGCCGCGTTTGGCGCGCCCTTTGGACCTGATTGATTGCTACGCCAAATTGATGAGACTTCCGGTCACGTGGGGAATATTGCGGCTGGCGCAGAATACCGGGCATCTGGATTTGACAAAGGCGTCCAGCGACGGAGAGAATTTTTTAACGTTAAATACAGAGGAGAATCCAAGTGTCACTACGAATCAACGATACCGCGCCTGATTTCAGTGCGGACACGACCCAAGGACCTATTAAGTTTCATGACTGGATTGGAGATGGCTGGGCCATCCTCTTCTCACATCCCAAGGACTTTACGCCTGTCTGTACGACCGAGTTGGGGTACATGGCCGGGCTGCAGCCCGAGTTTTCCAAGCGGAACTGTAAAATCCTCGGGCTGAGCGTCGATCCGATCAGCAGTCATACCAAGTGGGCTGCCGACATCGAGGAAACCCAGGGTCATAAAGTGACGTATCCCATGATCGGGGATCCGAAGCTGGAAGTGGCTAAGCTCTATGACATGCTGCCGGGCGGAGCCGGAGACAGTTGTGAAGGCAGAACCCCCGCCGACAACGCTACGGTGCGCACGGTCTTCGTGATTGGGCCGGATAAGAAGATCAAGCTGACGTTGAGCTATCCGATGGGCACAGGCCGGAACTTTGATGAAGTGCTACGTGTGCTCGATTCGATTCAGCTTACGACAAAACACAAGGTCTCCACACCCGTGAACTGGAAGCCCGGCCAAGACGTCATCATCGCTGGCGCGGTATCCAACGAAGACGCTGCAAAGATCTTTCCGGGGTATAAGACCATCAAACCTTACCTGCGGACGACGCCGCAGCCGAAGTAAGTGTTGGTTTGGAAGAACGAAAGCCGCGATCCTCGGATCGCGGCTTTTTATTTGTTTGATGGCCTTTGTATCGCGGACGCGCAGAGCAATTGCCCGTTAGGTCCTGAGACCTAACACCTGAGACCTAAGACCTAAGACCTGGTCCTAGTGCCTGCCTCCGCCGTGGCCGCCGCCATGGCCACCGTGACCATGACCGCCGCCGCCGCGCCCGTTGTGGCGCCCTCTGCCTCCACGACGACGTCCTCCACCTCCGCCACCACCACCACCACGCGGACCACGATCCCGATCCGGACCGCGATCACGGCTGCGATCATGTTCTCCGCCTGCCGCGACGCCCTGGGGTGCATCGTCACGGTTGAAGTTGGGCTCGTCCGGTTCCTCTTCGAAGTCACCGCCGCCTTCGATGGTCATGGAAGCGACGGGCGGCGTTTCGGGCGGAGCCTCGCCCCCACCCATCTTGGCCCGCTGCTCTTTCAAAATTGCCTTGCGCGAGAGGCGAATGCGGTTGCCTTCGACCGCCAGCACTTTCACGAGAACCTGATCGCCTTCTTTCAGTTCGTCGCGAATGTCTTTGATGCGGTGCTCCGCGACTTCGCTGATGTGCAGCAGACCGTCGGTACCGGGAATGATTTCGACAAACGCGCCGAAGTCGGCCAGGCGTGAAACCGTTCCCAGGTAGGTCTTGCCGACCTCGGCGGTTGCGGTGAGGTCCCCGATGATCTGGAGAGCCTTGTTCGCGGAGGCTTCGTCGTTGGAGGCGACATTCACTTTTCCGGAATCCTCGACGTCGATCTTCACACCAGTCTGGTCGATGATGCTGCGGATCATCTTGCCGCCGGGTCCAATAAGGTCGCGAATCTTGTCGACCGGAATCTGCAGTGTGTAAATGCGCGGAGCAAATGGCGAAACCTTCTCGCGATGCGATCCGAGAACTTCATCCATCTTCCCGAGGATATGCATCCGGCCAGCCTTCGCCTGCGCCAGCGCCTCACGCATTATGGCCGGGGTGATTCCGGCAACCTTGATGTCCATCTGCAAAGCGGTGATGCCGTCTTTGGTGCCGGCAACTTTGAAGTCCATGTCGCCGTAATGATCTTCGGCGCCGGCGATGTCGGTAAGGATGGCGTACTTCTCACCCTCCTTGACCAGGCCCATCGCGACTCCAGCCACGGGAGCCTTCAGCGGAACGCCCGCATCCATCAACGAAAGCGCCGCGCCGCAGACCGTCGCCATTGACGATGAGCCGTTGGACTCCAGGATGTCGGAGACGACGCGCATGGCGTAAGGCCACTGCTCTTCGGTAGGCAGAACAGCCGAGACGGCTCGCTCCGCGAGGGCGCCATGGCCGACTTCGCGGCGGCCAGCGCCTCTGAGGAACTGCACTTCGCCGACCGAGAACGGCGGGAAGTTGTAGTGAAGCATGAAACGCTTCTTGGCTTCGCCTTCGAAGGCCTCAAGGCGCTGCATGTCGTCGCTGGTGCCAAGGGTGGTTGTGACCAGGGCTTGCGTCTCGCCGCGAGTGAAAATCGCCGACCCGTGAGTGCGGGGTAGAACGCCAACTTCGATCCAGATTTCCCGGATCTGGTCGAAGGCGCGGGCATCGGGACGCCGTTTCTCTTCGATCACCTGCTCGCGGAAAATCCGCTCGCGCAGGACTTCGTAGTAGTTCTTGAGCTTTTTGAGTGCCTCTTCCTGGCCTTCACCTTCGGGAATCTCAGCTTCGAGTTCCTTCCGGATATCTTTCACCAACGTGTAGCTCTCAGACTTCGGATGCTTCTTGGTATCGAGGGCGTCGGTGAGCTTGCTACCGATCTTTGCCTTGAGTTCGTCGTAATACTTCTGATCGAAGACGGGGGGCTCGACTTGGCGTTTCTGCTTGCCAACTTTGCTACGGAGGTCGTTGATGGCGGCGCAGATCTTCTTGATTTCGCTATGGGCGTACTCGATCGCGTCGACGACGGTTTCTTCCGTCACTTCTTTGGCACCCGATTCGATCATCACGATCGCGTCCGCACTGCCGACCACCATGATGTTGAGCTGGCTATCGCGCATCTCGGCATAGGTCGGGTTGGTAATGAACTTGCCGTCTACGCTGCCCACGCGGACTGCGCCGACCGGACCAAGAAACGGGATATCGGAGAGGGTTAGAGCCACGCTGGCTGCATTGATCGCTGAAACGTCTGGGTCGTTTTCAGTATCAGCGGATAGAACGAACGCAATGACCTGGGTCTCACACTTAAAGCCTTCGGCGAATAAAGGCCGGATCGGCCGGTCGATCATGCGGCTGGTGAGAATCTCGCGCTCGCTGGGACGGCCTTCGCGTTTGATAAAGCCGCCAGGAATGCGTCCGCCGGCGTACGTATACTCGCGATAGTCGACTGTCAACGGAAAGAAATCGATCCCTTCGCGGGGATCGGCGTTGGATACCGCGGTGGCGAGCACAACATTGTCGCCGATGCGCACTACAGCAGAGCCGTGTGCCTGCTTGGCGATCTTGCCGGTTTCGATTTTTAGGTTTTTACCGCCGGAGAGTTCTACGCTAATTTCTGTCGGTTCTGGTTTCATGGTTCATCCTTCTTTGTGCGCAGGAGGGCACTGCATGCGATGGGAGATCGCACGTTAGGGCAGTGAATGCCGATTGAATTGCCGCAATGGCCGGGAATCGCAAGTTCCAAAGATTCCTTGAGATCGTCCAGCGGCACGCGCCGTGGGACGAAGGCGAGGGGACCTCGGATACACTACGGCGCCGAGGTCTTCAGCATGCAAAATTACTTGCGGATGCCGAGTTTCTGGATGACGCCCTTGTAACGCTCGGAATCGTACTGCTTCAGATAATCAAGCAAGCGACGCCGCTTGCTGACCAGCATAAGCAGGCCGCGGCGCGACCCGTGATCTTTCTTGTGCGTCTTGAAGTGCTCCGTCAGTTGACCAATGCGCTCGCTTAACAGCGCGATCTGGACCTCTGGGCTACCCGTATCGGTAGCATGCGTCGCATACGTGTCAATGAGGGACTTTTTTTGCTCTCTGGCTAGCACTAACCTGATGCACTCCTGTCTCTGAGTTTCTTTTTTCCCTTGTAACGCTCTCAAGAGTAACACGTTAGCGAAATAAGTGTAAAGCCGCAGAAGCGTGGGGGGCGCGCCAACGCCCCTGATCACGATGAAATCGCAAGGAGTGAAGACGGGTGGGGTCGGAAGGATCGTGGGGTCAGGCGCGTTGGTCATCTGTGACGCGCCTCCGTAGACCCGTAGCCTCAAGGATATCGAGTTTATCCAAGGGGGCGTAACGTTAATGAACTGGAGAATTTTGCGTCGGAGTGCCGGATTGATCCTTGCCGCAAGTATTGCGTTGCCGGGAGTGGCTCGGGCCGACAAGCACGGAAAGCACGATCGGGACGACGATGACGATCAGGGCCGACATTATTACAGCGACCACGATCGGGACTACATGACGGGTTGGTACCACGATCACGATCATGAAAATCACCTGCCGCCGGGACTTGCAAAGCGGGATCAGCTTCCGCCAGGACTGGAGCGTCAGCTACGAGTGCGGGGAACGCTTCCACCTGGATTTGCGCAAAAAATGATGCCCTGCCCAGAAGAAATTGAGCACCGCTTGCCACCTCCACCGGTCGGCTGTGAACACGTGGTGCTTGGTGGGCATGTTGTGCTGGTGAATCGAAGCTCCTATGCCGTGCTCGACATTTTGCACTTCGAGCGATAAAAGCCAGAAATTGAACACTCTGACTGTGGACGACACGCCTCAAGGCTTCGTGAAGAACTTGTGAATGCGAGGCCAGTAATGCTGCACGATGTACTCCGTCCGCAGATGTCCACCGCGGGGGAGCAACTTGAGCGGGGCGCCGCTGAGCCGGGCAAATCTCGCGACGCTTCGCCAGGGGACGTGGGGATCATCTTTGGCGTGGAACATGATGATCTTCGACGGGTCGACTTCTCCTGCATGGTAAATGGGGTTATAGAACTTGCCGGTGTAGAGCTTGGCCCAGTTCTTGGCTGAGAGTCGATAGCCGTTTCCGAAAGCTTCGCGAACGTAGCTCGTATAGCTGGGATTGGAGGTCTCGGTTTTCTCGCTCGCGCGCAAGATCGACCAGTCGACCACCGGGCAATTGGCGACAACGCGTTTGACGCGGGCATCGAGAGAGCAGAGGATGGCCGCCGGACCGCCGAAGCTGCCGCCGATCACGAAAACTTCGTCGGGAGCCAATGCAAACCTCTGGCCGAAGGCGGCATCCCGAAATCCCCTGGGAAGTTGATCGATGACGTCCAGTACGTCGAGATGTGGAGACCTGGCGAGAAATTCGCCATCGCTCTCCCACGCTCCCCGATAGCGCGGATAGAAGACCCAGTAGCCCCATCGCGCAAGGAAATCTGCGAGGGCCTGCTTGCGCGGCATACCGGGCATGCCATCGCACAAAACAATCACCCGCTTTTTCGCAGAGCGGCGCGCCGCAGGCAGGAATTCGGCGACAATCTGTTGCTTGAATCGCGCACGAAACATGCGCGAAATGGTAGCAAAGACAGGAGGGTTCTCCGATTCGGATCTTGCGATGAAGATCCCTCGCAGACCTGAATTGGGGAAACCACTGGCAGTAGCAGGGAAGTGAGCGGTATGGTTATAGAGGGGAGAGAAACGAGTGCTTTGTCGATATTGCGGTACCGACAATCCCGGCATACATCGGTTTTGCGGGATGTGCGGAAAGCCGTTGGAAGACGGACCGGCCGCGGAGTTCAGCAGCCCCAAAAAAGATTCGAGTTCAGCTCCGGAAGCACAGACAGAAACTTCTGAGCGGGCCCCGGAGCGCCCCGTGCCTGCACCCGCGTTCACGGGAGGGATCTTTAATCTGGGCGCTCCGAGTGAGTCATCTGGCAGTGCTGACTACCTGCTCGAGGACGACGAACCGCGATCGGGGAAAGGGCTGCTGTTATTGGGCCTGGTCGCCGTCGCTCTGGTTGTCGGCCTGGGATGGATGCGGTTTCGTCAAACGGGGCTTCCTGGCCTGAAAGGACTAATTGGGTCATCCTCCTCGGCGAAACCCTCAGCATCGACCGACGCCCCTGCTCCGAGTCAGACGCCTGCCGATGGATCGAGCGGGGCGCCAGGCAGTTCCCCTCCGAATGCTCCCGAGCAACCGCCAGCCTCAGGCACGGCTCAAACATCAACCCCGGCGGCGAGTGCACCACCGAGCGATGCAAGCGCGTCACAGCCACCGGCCGCGACGGCAACTCCACCCCCTGCCGCAGCACCCTCAAATCAATCAGCGCCAGATGGGGATGCCCATGGCGGCGCAGCAGCGCAAGCCGCGGCACCCGATCAGGCTGCTAAGCCAGAGGAACATGCGAGCGAGACAGCTCCTGCACCGGCACCGGAGGCAACACCGCCCCCGGCTGCTGCTCCGGTCAAGCCCGCTCCGGCAGCTACGTCTGACACCCCGGACGTTCCCGAAACGCCGAAGAAGCTGCCAAAACCAACGCCATCAAAACCCGAAGACACGGTGGCATTGGGCGAGAAGTATCTGTACGGCCGCGGAGTTCCGCAGAGTTGCGAAAAAGGGTTGCGCTACATGAAGCCGGCCGCAGAGCAATCCAACAACAAGGCCATGATCACTATGGGGGCTTTGTACGCAACCGGGCATTGCACCTCGCGAGACTTGCCCACGGCCTATCGATACTTTGCGCTGGCCCTGCGCCAGGATCCCAGCAACAGCGCACTAAAGCAGAATGTCGAGAGGGTTTGGGGCGATATGACGCCGTCAGAGCGACAGCTGGCAATTCGGCTTACCCAGTAGGTGAGAACGACCTACTGAACTGTCTATTCCCTAGAAAAAATCAGGCCGACTCCTGTGGAGTCGGCCCGTTGGGTTTTGAGGTCTCGATAGACTTAAAGTATCCCTTGAAGTCTACGTAGCCCGTTCCGCCATGGTAACAATCCAGCCTTCCGGATCCTGAAACGCGAATTCGCGCATTCCATAGAACTGTGTTTTTAGCGGCATGATCACTTTCGCGCCCGCATTTTGGACCTTGGCGAGAATCTCCTCGATACCTTCGCACTCGATGAACAGCGTCAGGGTTCCACCCAGGGGATCCTTCGCCAGGGGAGGATAGTCTTCGCCGACAAACTTCTGATCGTTGAAGAAAATCTCAACGCCACCGCCATTCGTCACGGACGCGAAAACGAAAGGTGGATTGTCAGGCACGGACATGCCTCGTTCGAAGCCGAGCACCGATTGATAGAAGTTGGCGGTTGCTTGCACGTCGCGCACAACGAGATTGGGAGTAAGCTTCGTGTATTTCACTGTGATCTCCTCAGAGTCGAGGTGTGCGCGGAGTGGAGTCGGCACACCTCTGGTGTGCTCGCAACTCCTCCATCCACGCTCCCGCGAGGAGGAACGTAGGTAGGGCCCCTGGTTGAACAGCATCAAAGCGGGCGGGACCCGCGAGGTACGGGCAGAGTGTAGCACGGAAAAAACGCGAAGGATAACCGGTCAGAAGACGGGCCAACATCGCGGGCAGCTACCGATGTGCGGTTCGTATAAGTCCGAGATTCCTGCGAAATTCGGGCCCAGAGCCTAACTGGCTTTCTTCAGCTTGATAGCCATCGGTCCGACACAGGCCGGACAAGCACCTGCGCCGACGAACACAATCGCCGCGTCATACTCCGTGTTGTAAGTTTCAGGATGTTCCTCGTCCCATCGCCAATCGCAAAAAACGCATTGGTAAACGAGGGGGAGGGACTGCGTTTCGTTTGCCATACAGACATTTGATGCTAGAAGGGAAGGAATGCTTACGTTACGGAAGTACAGTGGCCTGTCAGATCGGGAAGCCGGGGCCATAGTGGGAGATCCGCCCGACGCCGCGGTTACGCGCTGAACTTAGCCGTTGGCGCCACGGCGTTTCGGGAAAATCTCGCCAATCCGGCGAATTTCGGCGCCGACACTTTTCAATTTTTCCTCGATGTGCTCGTACCCGCGATCGATGTGGTAAACGCGGTCGATGATGGTTTCGCCGTCGGCGACCAACGCCGCCAGTACCAGTGAGGCGGAGGCGCGCAAGTCGGAAGCGAGCACGGCGGCGGCGCTCAGAGGCGTCTTTCCGCGGACTACGGCGCGGCGGCCTTCGATCTTGATGTTGGCCCCCATACGGACCAACTCGAGGGCGTGCATGAAGCGGTTCTCGAAGATGTTCTCGGTGATGACGGACGTCCCATCCGCCTGCGTCGCCAGCGCCATATATTGCGCCTGCATGTCGGTTGGGAATCCGGGATACTCCTCGGTGTTCACGTCTGCCGCCTTGTGCGGCGTGTCTCCCATAACGCGAATGGATTCCGAGGCATGAGTGGTCTTGACCCCGACCTCCTGCAACTTCTGAAGCAGAGACGTCAGGTGGGCTGGCTCGCACCCGATGACGTTGATGTCGCCGCCAGTCAGCGCACCGGCAATGATGAAGGTCGCAGCCTCAATACGGTCGGGAATGATGCGGTGCTTGGCGCCGCGAAGGCGGGCCACGCCCTTCACGCGAATGGTCGACGTGCCCGCACCTTCGATCTTGGCACCCATCTTGTTGAGCAAATCGGCGAGGTCGGCCACCTCGGGTTCACACGCGCAGTTCTGCATGACGGTTTCGCCGTCGGCCAGCGTCGCGGCCATCAGAAGATCTTCTGTTCCCGTGACGGTGATCTTGTCAAAGACGATCTCGGCACCTTTGAGGCGAGTCGCGGTGGCTTCAACGTAACCGTGTTCAGTGGCGATCTTCGCACCCAGACGCTCGAGTCCCTTGATGTGTAAATCGATCGGACGCGCGCCGATCGCACAGCCGCCGGGTAATGAAACGTGAGCGCGACCACATCGGGCGACCAGCGGTCCAAGGACGAGGGTGGAAGCGCGCATGGTTTTGACAAGCTCGTAGGATGCTTCGGGGGCGTTGAGAGTGCGCGCCTGAATAGTCGTGCGATGGTGTGCGCGTCCGTAGCCTAGTTCGACTTCCGCACCCATTGCCGAAAGCAGACGCCGAGTCGTCTCAATGTCGCGGACCTGAGGAATATTTTCGAGAACAACTTCTTCCTCGGTCAGCAGAGCGGCTGCCATGCAAGGCAGCGCGGCGTTCTTAGCCCCACTGATGCGTACGGTACCGAGCAGCGGATTGCCGCCGCGCATGACAAGCTTGTCCATATCAACTTTCTGTTTGTGACTGTCGCCACAATCAATTTACAGGAGCGACGCTCAGATGCGGTGATTCCTTTGGGCCAGGTCGATCGCCTTCCGTACATGTCCCGCGGTTGTCTTCAATGCTTTGACTGCCAAGGCGCGTGGCACGCCGGCTTTCTGCATCACCAACGCGACGGGGACGTCATTGCCTGCTTCGTGAAGAGCCTTGCGGGCCGATTCGCGGTCGAGATCGGCGGCCCACTGCAGAATCGTCACGCCGCGCTCGGAAAGCTTCTTGTTTTTGAGGCGCAGGTTCACCATCAAGTTTCCGTAGACGTATCCCAAACGGGTCATGGCGCCGGTGGTGATCATGTTGAGCACCATCTTCTGCGCCGTCCCAGCCTTCATGCGGCTGGAGCCGGTAAGGACCTCAGGGCCGACATCGGTAACGATGGAAAAGTGCGCCGCCCGTTCAAGGGGCGAGTCGCGGTTGCACGTGATGGCGATGGTCTGAGCAGTACGACTCCGCGCGTATTCGATGGCGGCGATGGTGAACGGCGTGCGGCCACTCGCGGCAATTCCAATAACAACGTCTTTCTTGGTGGGCTTGCGCTTGGCCATTTCAGCGCGGCCAAGTTCACGTGAGTCTTCGCTGGCTTCCGCTTCGGCGCCCAGAGCCTTCGGACCGCCGGCGATGATGTACTGCACCAACGTTGAACTGGTGGCAAACGTCGGGGGAATCTCGGAGGCATCAAGTGCGCCGATACGTCCGCTCGTCCCGGTGCCTACGTAGATCAGGCGTCCGCCCTTTCGAAAATGAGCAGCCACCAGATCGATGGCGCGGCCAATCTCGGGGATGGCGCGGCGCACCGCGACCGCGACTTTCGAGTCCTCGGCATTGATAATGCGCGCAATCTCGACTCCGCTCTTGAGGTCTAGATCCGAAGAGGCAGCGTTGGGACGTTCCGTGGTTAGGTCGTAAATTGCTTTTGATTTCATGCAGACTGGAGGGCTTCGACGACAGCGTCGTGGAAACACGGGCGAACTTTCTGAATGTCCTTATTCTGGCAATCCGGCCACGTACGGTTCGTCAGCAACGTGATCGACAGACGTCTGTCGGGGTCGATCCAGTGCGACGCTCCTGTGTATCCGAGATGGCCATAGGAATTCTGCGAAAAATATTTACCCGATTGCGAGGGAGATGAAGGCGTATCCCAACCCAGCGCGCGGGAAGTGCCTTCAGGTGAGGACACGCGCTGCGTGAAAAGAGAGATGGTCTCCCGACGCAGGATCGGTGCTCCGCCCTGGATCATGGCATGCGCGAAGGTGGCGACGTCCAGAGCCGTAGCGAATAGGCCAGCGTGGCCGGCGACGCCGCCAAGGACACTGGCGTTCTCGTCCTGAACTTCGCCCTGAATGACGCGGTGACGAAAAGTCTGATCGTCGGTGGTAGGCGGAATTGCAGAGCACAACTCGAGCGCGGGGTTGAACGTAGTGCGCTGCATGCTCAGCGGCCCGAAAACTTCGCGCTGGCAGAAGCGGTCTAATGTTTCGTCGGCAAGACGCTCCAGCGCGACCCCGAGAATGATGAACCCGATGTCGCTGTACTCGGCATGCGACCCCGGTTCGTTGGCGAGCGGAACTGCGAAAGCGGCTTCGAGCAACTCTTCACGGGTATGAGCGCGAAGAAATAGACGCTCATACGCGGGCAGACCGGAAGAATGTGCCAACAACATCCGGAAGGTAACCTCGTCGCGGCGTGGATCCTCGCCTGCGAACTCTCCAACGACAGAAGTCACTGGCATATCAAGATCGAGCAGGCCGCGCTGATAAAGCAACATCGCCATGCTGGTGGTGGCCACGACTTTCGTGACGGAGGCCAGATCGAAGAGCGTTTCGGTCGTGGGTGGCTGCGATTCCGGGTCGTAGGTGAAATGGCCGAAGGCGCGAAGCGCAATCAGATCGCCGAGATGGGTCACCGCAATCGAGGCGCACGGAAACGATCTGCCCGACACTGCATCTTCCAGAATCCGAAACGCGTTGGCGAAACGATCGTGTTGATCGTCGTACTTGGCCGTAAGACCGGGTATAGAGTGAGGAAATGCGCGTGTCAGACAAGAACCTTCCAAAACCGACCAATTTGCAGGGACTTCTTGGGTTATAGCAAATCGGATTACCAAGGGCAAAGAAAACGGACAGTGGCAGAGATGGCACCTCCGATAGACGCTCGGATTGAGGAAGAGCCGCGCGCTTGTGTAAAGTCAAAACATCCCACATTGAAGGCCCAGATCAAATCAGTGCAGGGACTCCTCTTGCCTCTCGCGCGACACGGCGTCGCGTGGGCGTATTTGTGTGCGTTGCTTTCGACAACGCTCATTTCGATTCCGTTCCCGGCAGTTGGAGAGGGAAAGCCTGCAACGTCGCTCACGCGGCTGGCGGTAGTGGATCCCATCCTGCAGCAGGCGATTCACGACGGGCAGATTCCCGGCGCAGTCGTGTTGATCGGGCACAACGGGCAGGTGGTTTACAGAAAAGCATACGGAAGCCGCTCGCTTGAGCCGCGCCGAGAAGTGATGACCCTCGACACGATTTTTGATCTGGCTTCGCTGACCAAGGTGGTTGCGACGACTACGTCAGTAATGCAATTGGTCGAGCGCGGCAAGATCCGATTCAATGATCCGGTGTCGAAATATCTCCCCGAGTTTGCACAGAACGGAAAAGACGACATCACGGTCCGGCAGCTCCTCACGCACTATTCGGGATTGGCCCCAGACCTCGACCTGAAAACGCAGTGGTCCGGGAAAGACACCGCCTACAAAATGGCGTTCGCGGAGAAGCCTGACACGCCGGTAGGAGGGCAGTTCGTTTACAGCGACATCGGTTTTATCGTCCTCGGAGCCCTGGTGGAGCAGGTCTCAGGACAGAGTCTCGACGTGTACACCAGCGCGCATGTGTTCACGCCACTGAAAATGATGCATACGCGCTACCTGCCCCCCAAGAGTTGGCGGTCGAAAATCGCTCCGACACAATACGACGATCACAATCACATGCTGCGCGGCGAAGTTCACGATCCGACAGCATTCCGGATGGGTGGAGTCGCCGGGCACGCCGGACTGTTTTCTACCGCGGACGATCTATCCAAATTCGCGCAAGCGTTGTTGAACGGCGGAGCGGGCATCCTGTCGTCCGCGATGGTGGAAAAGATGACGACCCCAGAGCAGCCGCCGAATGCGACCGCGGTGCGTGGCTTTGGCTGGGATATCGACACTCCGTTCTCTTCCAATCGCGGGGACCTGCTTCCCGTCGGATCGTACGGGCACACCGGATTCACGGGAACGTCACTTTGGATCGATCCCACAACCAAAACCTACATCATCTTGCTGACCAATGCGGTTCATCCGCGCGGAAAGGGAACCGCCATCGCCCTTCGCTCGAAAGTTGCAACCGCAGTTGCCGCAGCCCTTCCCCTGAACGTTGAGGAAAAGGACAAGCTGCGCTGGGAGAGCATCACCGGATACAACGAGGCGCAAAGCGCGGCGCGCAAAGTAGCGACGCGTAACGGCAGCGTGAAGACCGGGATCGACGTGCTTGAAGAGCACAACTTCGACGTCCTGAAAAATGCCGACGGCTCGAAACGCAAGATCGGGTTGGTCACCAATCACACTGGCGTGGACTCTGAAGGACGCCGTACGATTGATGTGCTGGCCGCCGCGCCGGGTGTATCACTCGACGCGATCTTCAGCCCGGAGCACGGTGCGACCGGAACGGCCGATACGACTCACATCGCGAACTCGAAAGACGAGGCCACAGGCGTCCCCATATACAGCGTTTACGGCGGAACGGACGCCGCGCGCAGACCCTCGGTCGATGTCCTGAAAACGCTGGATGCAGTGGTGTTCGATATCCAGGATGCAGGAGCGCGTTTCTATACTTACGAAACCACGCTGGGATATTTTCTCGAGGGTGCGGCGAAGGCTGGCATTGAGATGGTCGTGCTCGACAGACCCAATCCGGTGAACGGGTCGTTTGTGGAAGGGCCGGTTTCCGACGCAGGGCACGAAAGCTTCACCGACTACTTCCAGGTTCCGGTGCGTCATGGAATGACGATGGGCGAACTGGCGCAGATGTTCAACGCCGAGCGGGGCATCAACGCGAAGCTGAAAGTTGTGACTATGGACGGCTGGCTGCGCGGCGATTGGTTCGATTCGACCGGGCTCGCGTGGATCGATCCGTCGCCAAATCTGCGGAGCTTCCGGGCAGCAATGCTTTATCCCGGAGTGGCCATGATCGAAGGCACCAACGTTTCTGTCGGCCGCGGCACGGATACGCCGTTTGAGTGGATCGGCGCGCCCTGGATCAAGAGCAAGGAACTCGCCGACTATCTGAATGCTCGCGCAATTTCGGGAGTCCGTTTTGTGCCCGTCAACTTCACTCCATCGGGGAGCAACTACTCCGGGCAATTGTGTTACGGGGTAAGCATCGTTCTGATGGATCGCAATACCCTGGATGCAACTGAAATGGGGATCGAACTGGCGTCGGCGTTGCACAAGCTGTATCCGAACGACTTCAAGCTGGAAAAGATTACCGACCTCCTGGTGAACCAGGCTGCATTCGAAGCATTGCAGCGGGGAACCGATCCACGGCGGATCGCTGAGAACTGGCGCGAGAAGACAGCGGAGTTCGAGCAGATGCGGCAGAAATATCTCCTATACAAGTGAAGAACTGTCGGGCTCTTGTATGTCCGATGCGTTTCGCTAGAATTGTCAGTCCGACGAACAGGCCGGGTCAGGAGAAAGAGAATTGAGTTCCGCGGGTCCGAAAGAACCATTGCCAAATCCGTTCTACCGTTGTGCTGGTCCAAACTGTGGAACGTTGAAGGGCTCGAGCGACCGGTGGTGGCTTATGTGGACGTCGTTCGCGGACCTGAGCATCCCCGTGCTCTATCTTTGCCCCTGGGATGAGGATATTGCGCAAAAGGAAGGCACGCTGCATGTGTGCGGCGAACTGTGCGCCCAGAAGCTGCAATCCCAGTTCATGGGGAACGTCCGCGAAAACCTCATTCGCCGCGGTGAACGATAGCCCGGTCCTAGCCGCGCGTCCGATTATCCCGCTCGGAACGCAACCCCGAAGTCAACTCGCTTTGGGAAGCCTGCATCTCACAGAGTCAGTATGGGCGTGATGTGAGACGAAACTGCGCCTATACTTGGGGCGGGAGATTGGGAAATCCGCTTGGGGAGACGACTTATGCGGTCGATTCTAGCTGTGCTGACGATCTCAGCGCTGAGTTTTGGGCAGGCAGCCGACACAAGCAAGTCATCGACGGTCATCCCGGCCGGCACCAAAGTGGCACTCGCGCTGAAGCAGGCCATCTCGACCAAGACTGCCAAAGAAGGTGATGCCGTCTATGCGCAATCGACCTTTCCTGTCGTGATCGATGATCATATCGTGATCCCGGCGGGAACCTACGTTCAGGGCAAAATAAGCCACATCCAGCGGGGCGGCCATATGAAAGGGCGCGCCGAATTACTCATCCACTTTACGTCGCTGATCTATCCGAGTGGCTATACCGTGATGCTGCCTGGAGCGCTCGAGAACGTGCCCGGCGCAGAGCATGCAACCACGAAGGGAAGCGAGGGGACGATCCAACAGGACAGCGAGACGGGTAAGAAACTTGAGACGGTCGCCAAGACGGCGGGGACCGGAGCCGCGATTGGCGGGGTGGGCACCGGGACGTGGAAGGGTGCTGGGATCGGCGGTGGCATCGGAGCTGGTGTGGGCGCAGCCATAGGCATGCTCTCCCGCGGATCCGACGTACGGCTCGAGCCGGGTACCTCGGTCGAGATGGTCATCCAACGGGATGTGCCCGTAGATTCGGCACGCTTGCCGAAATCTGGCGGGTAAGCAAGTTCCGCACAATTCATCGTTCCTTGTATAGGCGTTGCGCCAGCGATGCCAGTTGAGGTTGTGTCTGACTCGGGACAGCTCTGGAAAGCGTAATCGGGAGCGCTTATGAAGAGTCTCCTTCCGTTTTTTGTTGGCGTGTTAGTGAGTGGGGTTGTTGGATTGGCTCGACCCTGCGCAGGTCAGCTCTCCGGAGTGGAGTCTTCGTCGGGCACAGTTGAGCCTCGCACCGGATTCATCCGCGGGAGCCTTACGATGGAACCGGGCTTGATGCGCATGGGGCCGCCGATCACCGGAGCGCCCTACTCGGGAGAAATGGAAACCGAGCGCATACCGACCTTGAACGATGGGACGCATATCGATCAGAAGCGCGAGCTCTCTCGCCTGTATCGCGATTCCCAAGGACGGACGCGAACAGAGCGGTTGTTGTCTCCCCCATGGCAGAGCTCGGCGAAGGAAGAACAACCGAGGTTGGTTCAAATCTACGATCCCGTGGCCGGATACAACTACACGTTGGATCCCCGGAAACTCATTGCGGTTCGGGTGGTCGTAGAGACTTAGGGGCGCGGCCGGAGAACCCCCCAAAATCGCTCCAAACAGGAAATGCTGATCCCAAGCCGCCATCGAGTGGGTTGCCATCAGCGGGGCCGATCAGTCTTGGGAAGAACAACATGCAACGCGAATCCTTGGGAACCCAGACGATCGATGGCATTGAAGCTGAGGGTTGGCGAACTACGATCACGATTCCGGCGGGAGCAATGGGAAACGACAAGCCGATTACTCACGTCTGCGAAACGTGGCCCGCAACCGAACTGAAAGTCCTGCTTCTCTCGAAGTGTTCCGATCCGCGTTCGGGAGCATCGAGCATGCGCCTGAAGAATCTCAACCGCATGGAGCCTGATGCAATTCTCTTCGAAGTACCTCCGGAATACACGATCGTGGACGACAAAGGCCGGTTCACGATGAGCGAGCCGTAGGTGCTGCGGGAAGATTTCTTCGCAACGCCTACTTCAACGTGAACAACGCGTTCACGTGTGCGGTCACGTTCACAGTCTGCGGCGTGAATTCTTCCGTTGGAGCGGGCGCCGCCTCGGCCTTCATTGCCATCGACCGCGCCATAATCGGCACGGGACGGATATTTTCGAACGTATCCACCGAAGCGTAAGACAGCTCACCGACACTTCGGTTCGCCGCGTGCGCCACGGAGTCGGCTGCGGCTCGAGCGCGCCGATACGCATCTTCTACTGCCTTGGTTTTTGCCTCATCCATGTTGTCCAGTGTGTAGCTGATGGATTGGCTCTCGCTGACGGCTGTGTCCGCCAGTTGCTGCGTGATCGGACCGATCTTGAGGAAGTCTTTGAGCTTCACGCTCACATTCGTTGTGGCTTGATATCCGACGAGCTTGCGCTTCGCTGTTTTCCAGTCATACATCGGCTGGATGGAGTACGAGCTGATGTTCGCAGTCTTCGGATCGATGCCGTTGTTTCTCATGATTTGCCGGACCTGCTCGGCCTGTTTGGAAACGGCATCGTAGGCCTCTTTGGCAGTGTCGGCTTGGCCAGTAATGTTGAACTGAACAAGAGCAGTATCCGCAGCGGCCTCGAACTTACCGTCAGCTCCAGCGAAAACGGTGTTGGGCGATGCGGTAACCGTGGGTGCTTGCGCCATTGCTAAGCATGCCGTCAACAGAAACGAAGTAATCGATAGGAAGAGGACTTTCATCGGCAATTCCCTCCATTCGTGATCCGGAGAGAGTGTATACGGTTTTGTGTTGTGTCTGGAAAGTGGGACGAAACGTGTGCGCCGTGTTGGTTGGTCGATGAGAGTTCCGGCGACGACCGCAGCAAATCGTACTGCGGAATTTTATGTGCTTCCCTTGGCGCCATCGGCGCGCGTTGGATAACGTGCGGACTGAGCATCGATTTGCTTGCGCAGGTCTTCCCAAATGCTATCGGGCATCGAGAGAAAGACTTTCACAATCTCGGGATCAAACTGACGACCGGACCAGGCTTTGATTTCTTCTTTCGCCGCTGACAGCGGCTTTGCGGCGCGATAAGGACGGTCGGAAGTGATCGCGTCAAGCGTATCGCCGATTGAAAATATGCGAGCGCCGAGTGGAATTTGATCGCCTTTTAGTTGGCGCGGATAACCGGTCCCGTCATAGCGTTCCTGGTGCGCGTAGACGATCTCAGCGGCTTCCTGCAGGAACGGAATCTTCTTCAGCATCTTGTAGCCGAGGTAGCAATGCTCCCGCATGATCGTTACCTGGTCGGGAGTAAGAGGTCCCTTCTTAAGCAGAATGTCGTCGGGGATGGCCATCTTCCCGATATCGTGAAGGAACGCGCCGCGCGCAATGATGTCCATTTGCTCTTTGGGAACATCCATGGCGCGAGCGACGGCGATGGTGTACGCCGTGACACGCTTGGAGTGTCCCTCGGTTTCAGAGTCCTTGAGGTCCAACGCATCGCCGAGTGCTTCCAGCGTGATGTCGTACGACCGCTCCAGATCCAGGAATGCAGTTCGCAGTTGCTGCGTTCGTTGCGCGACCAGAGCTTCGAGGTTCGTCTGGTATGCGCGATTCTCCATCTTCAGGCGCCGATTCTCGAGAGCGCGGCGAACGGTCGCAAGCAGTTGCTCGCGCTCGAAAGGCTTCAGCAGGTAGTCGTAAGCGCCGTTGCGGATGGCCGCCAGAGCCACTGAAATATCGTGCACAGCGGTAACCATTACGACCGGCATGTCAGGGTATTTCTCTTTGGTCCGCTCGAGCAGGCCGATACCGTCCAGCTCGGCCATCATGAGGTCGGAGAGCATCAGCTCAAATTGCTCGCCGGACTCAAGAACAGCCAGAGCCTCCCGGCCGGAAGACGCCTGACGCGTCTGGTAGTTAGCGAAAGAAAGCATCGAAGAAACAATCTCGCGGATTGGCTCTTCGTCATCCACCACCAGAATCCGGTCTGCGGGCATAAGTTCGTGAAAAGTCTAATGCATAATACCCCGAAAGGGAGGTTCCGAAAGTAACCAAAAACCCACGGAAAACTCATTGGTAACTGGTTTCGGCGTGATATTTAGAAATCGAGCGCTCACGCAGCGAAACTGTAATGAACCTTCCTCTTTGGTGCGCCTCGTATCTGGTCGGCGACCTCGCGTCGAAGCTGACGGCCTCGCAGTCGGCGGCATTAATCATGCTTGCCGCAAGTCTTCTCGTATTTCGCACGTTTCGCGAACGTTTCCTGATCATTTGGTCGCTGGGATGGCTGGCTTACAGTGCGTCACAGTGGTTCGCAGGAACCCCCGGAGGTGCCCAGGCGTCTCCGCAGATGCAGGGCCTCTCGCAGGCAGCGTTTGTGCTGTCGATTTGCCTGTTTGCCGTTTCGATTCTTTTGTACACGCATCTCGAGAAATACGCTCTGCCGCTGTTCATCGCGAGCGGTTCGCTGATGGCGTTTGCTGTCGCGCGAGTACTGTATTGGCCGGATGAAGTCGTCGCACGAGTTCCATTTGAACTAGGGTTTCGCGTAGTTGCGGTTGGAGCAGCGGTTCAGTTGATTCGGTATCGCTGGGGGCGGATCGAAATCGGTCCCTGGCTGGTGAGCGCAAGCCTACTGTTTTTGCACGTGAACTGGCCCGGCGTTACGGATTCTGTCCCTAACGAGCTGTACTTGTTGGCCGACATCTCGCTGGGCGTCGGCATGTTGTTCATGGTGTTTGACGACTCGCGAGCGCGTACACGGCGCTTGGGCGTGATCGACTCGTTGACTTCTGCGATCGGTAAGACCCAGCAGCATGGTCCGATGATGCAAGCAGCGCTCGAAGAGCTCAGGAAGCTGATGAACGCGAAAGCGGCCTGGTTCAGTTCGCTGGATGGCGAGCGAGTCACGCTTCCCAATCACATTGGGGTTTCGCCAGAATTTCTCAAGGGTGCACCCCTGCTTCATCTGGACGAGGCTGTACAGAAGGCTGTCACGGAATCGAAGCCGACTGTCGTCAGAGCCGACCAGACAATGTCCTCGGTGAAGGCTTACCTCGACGACGAGAAGATTCATCACGTCGTGATGGTTCCGGTACAGGGAAAGAAAGCAACCATCGGAACGGTGTCATTGGGCAAGTCGCACGCCTGCTTCTACTCGCCCGAGGACATGGAGTTTCTGCATACGAGTGCGAGCCAGGTGGGCATCGCGATCGAAAATCTGCGCCTCATCGAGCAGGTTCTGCGCTCGCAGCGGCAGTGGATGAACACCTTCGATTCGATCCAGGACGCGATTCTCGCGCATGACGCGGACTTTGTGATCACGAAGGCGAACGAAGCCCTCCTGCAACACCTGGGGAAGTCGCCCGCGGATGTGATGGGGCGACAGTGCGATGAGGTCCTGCCGAGAAAAAATACCAAGTGGACCACGTGCCCTTATTGCGCGCGCGGAGACGTTGATTTTGTCGAGGGTCCGGACCCATGCTTTGACGGGTATTCGATGGTTTCCACCTCGTCTTATTCCGAGCAGGGTGGGAAGCAGAAAGGGACGATCCACGTCATTCGCGATACCAGTGACCGGCGCAGCGCCGAAGAGCGCTACCGGTTGCTGTTCGAGCAAGTGCATCACGGGCTCTTCGTGGCAACTCCGGAAGGAAAGCTCTTGGATTGCAACGACGCGTTCGTGCAGATGCTCGGCTACGAAACCCGTGAAGAGTTGATGGCGCTGAACATCAACGAAACTGTGTACGCGTCGCCGGAGGAACGTACCGCGTTTCGTACGGAAATCGATCTGCACAATAACGTGCGGAATTTCGAAGTGACGCTGAAGCGTAAGGATGGCGCGCTTATCACTGCGGCGGAGAGCAGCTTCGCCACGCGCGATGGTTCGGGTAAGGTCGAGCGCTACCAGGGGTTCCTGCTCGACATGACGGAAAAGAAGCGCATTGAAGACGAGATGCGCCGCCGGAATCGCGAGTTGAACGCGTTGAACGCGATGGCAGTCATCGCCACGCAGTCGTTCGACCTGGACGAAATCCTGAACTTGACGTTGCGTCAGGTCATCTCCCTATTTGGTGCCGAGACCGGTTCGATCTACCTGACCGACGCCGATGAGACCACGTTCCGTCGCCGAGCCGGATGGGGCCAGCGTAGCGAGCAGCGCGCGAAGTTCAACGCCGTCGAATTTCCAAATGGCTTCGGCGACCTGGTGATGCGCTCCCGCACTGAGGTCTTGACTGCCGAGTTCCTGCCGCACCTTCCCCCGCTTGTCGTCGACTTCGTGAAGGCGGACGGGCCGGGATCATGGCTCTGGGTCTTGCTGTGGAGCAAGGACAGCCCGATCGGCATCATGGGTGTCAGCACGCGCGAGGCGCGCGTGTACAGCAGTAACGACGAAAACATGATGGTCGCCGTTGGCCGCCAGTTGGCGACGACGATTGAAAAGGTTCGCCTCTACGAAGAGACCTGCCGCGCCTACGAAGATCTGCGCAAGACGCAAGAGCAGTTGCTACAAAGCGAGAAGATGTCAGCAGTTGGACAGTTGATCGCAGGGGTGGCGCACGAACTGAACAATCCGCTGACGGCGATCCTTGGGTATGCGCAATTGCTGGAGAGCGAAGGCCTCAACGACCGCGCCACCGATTTTGTCCGCAAACTGTTCAAACAGGCGCAGCGTACGCATCGAGTTGTGCAGAATCTTCTGTCGTTCGCGCGCCAGCGAACGCCGCAGAAGCAAGACGTCGACCTGCGGAAGATCGTCGACGAGACGCTTGCGCTTCGCGATTACGATCTGAAGGTCAACAACATTCTGCTCGAGCGCGAGACTTCTACCGAAGTGCCCTCGGTTACTGCGGACCCGCATCAACTGGAGCAGGTGTTCCTTAACATCATCAACAACTCGGTGGACGCGATTTTGGAGGGTGGCAAAGGCGGCCGCCTCAAAGTGCGGATTTACTCCGTGGATAGCCAGGTGCGCGTCGAATTTCTAGATACTGGCGTTGGCATCAAGGATCCGAACCGCATTTTCGATCCGTTCTACACCACCAAGACAGTGGGCAAGGGAACCGGTCTCGGCCTCAGCATCTGCTACGGCATCATCAAGGAGCACGGCGGCGATATCACCGCCCACAATCGCGCCGAAGGTGGGGCGGTCGTGGAAGTGCGCCTGCCTGCTTCCGGTCGGGTTGTGGAGCCTGAACCGGTCATCGCCGGATCGAAGCGCGAGACTGCGCTCGAGGGCCGGGTGCTACTGGTGGAGGACGAGGAAGCGGTGCTGGAGTTTGAGCGTGACGTGCTCGCCGGTGCAGGCGCTCAGGTGGTCGCGCTGATGAACGTGGAAGAGGCCAAAAGCCGTCTGCGCGCCGAGTCATTCGATGCCCTGATCATGAATGGCCGCATGCCGGGTTCATGGTCGGCCATCGATGCGCACCGCTGGGTGGGTGTGGCGTGCCCTGGGCTTGAAAAGAAGATGATCTTTACGTTCTCGAACATCGCCGACACTGAGACCCGGAATTACTTGCAAGCGAATGGAATCGCCGCTCTGGTGAAGCCATTCGAAGTGGTTGATCTGATCGCGCAGGCTCGCCGGCTGCTGCAGAAAATTCAAGCCGCCGTCGCGAACTAGGCGTTCACAATCAAGTGCTTTCGAATCCACTGCCTCGAGGCAGTGGATTTGTTTTTTCGGCGGTATGAAAGCCCGTGCGGGCGAACAATCGAAATGTTCCACCTGGAACACTGCCTGTGGAAAGGGACGGGAAGACCAAGAATATTTTGAGGGCATTCCCACTTCGGGAAGTGTCGCGCGTCAGAGGTTCGGTACCTACAGCGTAGCTTTGAGGCTTTTGGCGAAGGCACGAATCGCGGGTTCGTTCCGGCGGTACCACCGCCATTGCCCGATCTTCTGCGTTTGAACGAGCCCTGCCTTTTGCAGAATCCCCATGTGATGAGAGATGGTCGGTTGGGAAACGTGTACCCGATCTTCCAGATCGCGAGCGCAAAGCCCGGTCTGTTTGTCGAGCGAACAAGCGCCCTTTACCTTCAAGGATTGCAGGATCTTTCGCCGAGTGGGATCCGAGATGGCAAGCAGGAGATTTACAAAATCCTGATCAGTCGTGCTCATGATTCTTAGAGATAAAACGCGAATCGATGGATGTCAATCTGTGGAAAATCCAAAATCCCGCGATGAACACCGCGAGTCTAGAATCGGGTTACGTTCGCTTACTGGCCTAGGAACTGGGGGGACACTCTCCAACCCACTCTACGCCGCAAAAGACGCGACGTGAGGGTGGGGCACCGGCATGGCGTTGTTCGGCGGAAATGAGCGCAAAGAGCTTGAGTTAAAGATGAAGCAGGAGCGGCGATTGCCACCCGGGCAATCACTCACCCTGAAGTGGCCGGTGCTTCAGTACGGGGCGGTGCCGCGGTTTGATCCGTCGCGATGGGACTTTCGAGCGTACGGATTGGTCGATACTCCCATGCGAGGGACCTGGCCCGAATTCAATGCGCTCCCCAAAATTCAGCATGTGAGTGACTTCCACTGCGTTACCCGTTGGAGCCGCTTTGACAATCGATGGGTTGGAGTCGCCTTTCGGGAGGTCCTCCAACGAGTGCATCCGAAAGCGGCCGCAAGTCACGTTCTGGTTCACGGCGAGCAGGGATACACGGCAAATGTGCCGCTCGCCGATCTGGATCGCGAAGAGGTACTGTTTGCGACGCATCATGACGGTGAACCCCTCAGCGCCGAACACGGCTATCCGTTGCGACTGATCGTGCCGCATTTATACGCGTGGAAATCGGTCAAGTGGGTGAGAGGAATTGAATTTCTCGACCACGACGCTGCCGGATTCTGGGAACAGAACGGATACCACATGTACGGAGACCCGTGGCGGGAACAGCGGTTTGATACCGATTGAAAACAGGTGCGTGGCTGCGCTGCCTGACTACTTTTTCAGAATGGGGTTGTAGCCATCGCTGACCAGCTTCGCTTTGGTGGCCTCCGCCTCTTTCACATCTCCGAATGGTCCCACCTGCACGTGATAAAGCCTATCGGTGGGTGAGGTATTGGTTGCGAATGCGGTGTACTGCTTCTTCTTGAGGGCATCGACGAGTGCCTGGGCGTCGTCCTGTTTGCTGACAGCGGCCACCTGGACAACATAGTTGGCGGTGGAAAGGACCGTCGCAGCGTCTGGCGCCGCGTCAGCCTGCTTCGCGTCGGGTGTGGCTGTCGTGCTCGCGGAGGACCCAATGGCGGTTGTTGCTGGCGAGGATGTTGGGGCAGCGGCGTCTTTCTGGTCCGCGCTCTTGGGCGGCGAAGCGGTGTCCGTCGACGGGGTGCTGGCTGATGAGCTGCCAGACTTCATGGCAGAAGGACGCAAAACCGGACCGTTTCCCGTCTGGGATTGATCGGCAACCGTCAGCGCGCTGTGTGCCCCGGCTCTACCCAGCGAATAACCCATGCCAAAAAAGGCTCCGTTGAGGGCCACGAGCCCGAAAAATAGAGCCAGCATCTTGCCAGTTCCTAATGTGATTTCCGTATCCTGTGACGCCATTAGTTGCTCCGAGTAGCAGCCGTTAGCAAAATTGAGAAAAGCCCGGATTATCCGGCCTTAGCTTCACCAACCTCGCCCTTCCCCAAAAGTTTCTGAATACCTGAAAAGAAATCTACCGGCACCGGGAAAACGACCGTTGTGTTCTTTTCCACGCCGATTTCCGTAAGGGTCTGCAGGTAACGCAACTGGACGCTGACGGGTTCGGTTGCCAGCAGGCGGGCCGCGTCCACAAGTCGCTGGGCAGCCGAGAATTCGCCTTCCGCGTGAATAATCTTCGACCGCTTTTCGCGCTCCGCCTCGGCTTGCTTGGCCATGGCGCGCAGCATCGACTCCGGCATATCTACTTGTTTGACCTCGACGTTTACCACCTTCACGCCCCAAGGAGCGGTGTGGGTATCGAGAATGCTTTGCAGGCGGAGATTGATCTTCTCGCGGTGGGAGAGCAGTTCGTCGAGTTCCTGCTCACCCAGCACTGATCGCAATGTGGTCTGTGCGAATTGTGAAGTCTGGTAGACGTAATTCGAAACCTCAACCACTGCTTTCGATGGATCGATGACCCGCAGAAAGATGACCGCATTCACCTTCAGCGTGACGTTGTCACGAGTGATGATGTCTTGCGGGGGGACTTCCAGAGCTTCCTGGCGAAGCGAGACACGGACGATGCGATCAACTGGCGCGAAAACAAGAATCACGCCCGGTCCCTTGGCCCGAGGTAAGAGCCGGCCAAGGCGAAAGATGACGCCGCGTTCGTATTCGGTGAGGATCTTGATGGAACTCAATACGTAAATGACGAGGATAATGATCGCAACGACCGGCAGCGAGATCATGGTCTGCGTCTCCAAGGCGCTTCAGGGAAAACGGTAAGCCAATAAAGGAATTCTACTGTAATGGCTGGAATTCAAGAGATATCTGAAGTCTATGTTCCTATTACCTTGCGAGATGCCGACCCACTATGAAACGGCAGCCGCAGTTGGACTCGTTTCGGTAACAGTGACCGGTTCAACCTGCAATCGCAGACCTTGGACATCCCGCACAGCCACCTTCGATCCAGAAGCGACGGGTACATCCGAAATCGCATCCCATAGCTCTCCGTGAACGAAAACCTTCCCCAACGGGGCCAGAGCCGTCTGTGCGGTACCGATTTCCCCGATGAGCCCCTGTACACCGGTCACGATTTTGTTTCGTCGCGCACGCAGCGCAATACTCATGAGAAACGCGGTAATTAGGCCCAAGGGGATGCTCACAGCCAGGGCGGTGAAGAGGTGGACTCGCATCTCTGGAATGGGGGCATCGATCAGCAGCAACCCACCCAGGGTGAGCAAAACGATCCCGCCGGTCGTAAGTACGCCGTGAGTGGCAAATTTGGCTTCGAGGGCAAACAGCGCAAATGACGCGGCAATCAGCGCCAGCGCGGCAAATCGCACGGGTAATAGATTTAGGGCGAAGGCAGCGACGAGGATGAAAACCACTCCTACCGTCCCGGGTACCACGGCTCCTGGATGGTTGAACTCGACATAAAGTGCGAGCAGGCCGATCGCTAGCAGGATGAAGGCCACGTCGGGATCCATCAGGTAGTCGAGGATCCGCTCTTTCAAGGTGAGGTCATACGCCCGGATCGACTGCCCAACGAGATTTAGTGTCGCTGTCTGGCCGTCGAAACGCTTGAAGGATTTGCCTTGCATCTGCTTGAAGAGATCTTCTTCGCTGCTGGCAACGTAGTCGATCAGGTGTCCAGATAAGGCTTCCTGTTCGCTGAACGACTTGGATTCGCGAACAGCACCCTCGGCTGCCTCCACATTGCGACCGCGCTTCGACGCGACCGACCGGATCAAAGCCGCGGAATCGTTCTCGATTTTCTTCTTCATGTCGTCATCGGTTTTGACTGTCATGGGACCGATGAGCACGACCGGATGCGCGGCTCCGGCATTGGTTCCCGGGGCCATGGCAGCCACATCGGCGGATTCGAGAATGAAGATTCCGGCAGACCCGGCGCGGCTGCCGGTCGGCGCAACGTAGACGATAACGGGAACTGGAGAAGTGGTGATCTTCTCGATGATCGCGCGAGTAGAAGTGACCAATCCGCCCGGAGTGTTCATCTCGATGAGCACCGCGGATGCGTTGCGGGCGTGGGCTTCGGCGATCGCTCGTCCGATGTATTCCTCAGTGATCGGCTGGATCGTGTCGTTGACAACGATCTTGAGGACTTCGGCGGACGCAACGCGATTGGCGGCCAACAGGAACCACACAGCTGCCAGAACGAGAATTGGACGGGTGGCAAACCACGGCTTCATCAGTTGGGCAGCGGCTGCGCTTTCTCCGCGAGCTTGGCTGCTACAGCGTGCTTGAGCGTCAGAGCCGAGGAATTCGCCGGATCGATTTTCAAGGCACGGTCGAGGCTTTCCGCGGCTGCGTCAGTCTTATTGTCTCGCAAATCAAGCCGCGCGAGTATGAGAAGAGGGTCAATGAACACTCGGATGCTGAGGGCCGCCTCGGCTTCGGCGCGGGCTCCGGCGAGATCGTTGTTGGCCTCAAGCGCATGCGCCAGGGCGGCGTGGGCTTCGGCGCTCTGAGGGTCGGCCTGAATCGACTGGCGGAACTCTTTCTCCGCTTCGCCAACAAATCCTTGCGTCAGGAGTTCCTGTCCTCGGCTCCAGTAGAACTGGGCCCGCGCGGCGGGATCAGCGTGAGCCAATCGCTCTTCTGCCGCTGACTGAATCCCTACCAATAACTGGCGGAAGGTATTTTCGTCGTAGTTCTGTTTCAGGCGCGGAGGCGGGATAGCCACTCTGCCGCTCGACGCCGATTCTGCACTCGCGTTCCTCGACAACACAGCGAGCGTCCATTTCGCCTCGGCGTCATTGGGGCGCAAGTCGAGACATTTTTGCAATTGTTGAACCCCGCCCTCCGCGTTGCCAATCCGGTAAAGGGTGATACCCAGGTTGAAGTGATAGTCCGGATCGTTCGGATCCTGCTCAACTGCTTTGCGGAATTTGTCAGCCGCCCTGCGCTGATCTCCGAGGCGGGCAATCACGACGCCTAGGTTGTTATCGACCTCGGTGAGCGGAAGCCGGGCTGCGACAAACGCAAATGCCGATTGCGCTGCCGAGAAATCTCCTACGCGATAAGCCGAGAGGCCGAGATAGAAGTTCGCTTCTTGCGCGACCGTGTCGGTATCGGACACGTGGTGCAAGGCGTCGATTGCCTGATCGAAATTCCGCTGTTCGAAATGGGCTTTTCCGAGTTGCAGCCAGGCTTCGCTGTATCCGGGATTGAGCCGTGTGGCCTCACGGAAGTGGCTTACCTTTTCACCGCTGCTTCCCGCAAGGATTCCGCGGATGTAGTTTTCAAACGCATCTAAGCGCGCAGGCGGCGCACTTCCCATGAAAAGAGGCTTGCTGGATGCAAGTCCCGGACGCAGCATTTGCAACAGGTCCCAGCTGAGGGCCGTCTGGACGTTGATCAAATCCGTAAGAGGTCCGGACTCACGGCACTCGGGCAGCAATTTCTTGTGTTGCATGTCCAGCCACTGGGCGGTGGCCGTGAAGTTCCTTCCGTCGAATTCGTAGCGGCCAAGCACGAGGTAGTCGACGTCGAGCTGTTCCATCAGCCTGAACATGGTCGCCCGAGTGGCGTGCAGCTCGGCGGGGATGCCAGCGCGGTCATAAACGCGCAAGCGATCGTCGCGGGTGAGCAGGAACACTCCCGGCGCCGCCAGGCGAACGGAAAGAGTCTCCGGGAAAGCTTCGCTGACCCATTCGAGACCAGGCGCTCCGGTAGCGTTCTCGAACGGCAGGACGATCGCGGTGTCGTTGGTGAACTCAGCCTTTTGAGACTGCGCGGAGGACGGTCGAGGACCTAACAGGATGAGAGCCAGAGTGATCGAGATCGGAGGGCGCAAAGCACTTTGATTATATCGGGCGCCTCAAATGCGGCCTATCGGACGGCGGCAGTGGTATGGACATCCTCTGTCCGAGATGGCACAGATTCCTCGGCGGGATGCATGCCGGACCACCCCGGCAACTCGGTACTTCCG
>Ga0126381_100000540_pt1 | contig 41358 bp, 37 predicted proteins | sample PanSoiMetPlot_28_FD_96465 | JGI IMG/M metagenome (GOLD analysis project Ga0126381, IMG submission 96465) | Tropical forest soil microbial communities from Panama - MetaG Plot_28 | ecosystem: Environmental > Terrestrial > Soil > Tropical forest > Bulk soil | place: Panama | collected 2016-02-17 | reverse complement strand
GCTGCTGATGGCCACCATGTTGATCGTGGCGTTGTTCTACTGTCTGGACGCTATGCACGGCGAACGGCGCGATCGCAGCATCCTGTTCTGGAAGTCGCTGCCGGTTTCCGATCTCGCGACGGTGCTAGCGAAAGCCAGCATTCCGATCTTGATTCTCCCGCTGCTGACGTTCGCGATCACCGTGGTCACCCAATTCATCATGGCCATGCTGGGCACCGTGGTGCTGTTGGGGAGCGGAGTGGGCAGCGCGGCGCTGTGGAACCATATGCCACTGTTACAAATGTGGTCGATGCTGTTCGGACATATTTTTGGCTTTCATGGCCTGTGGTATGCGCCGTTCTATGGATGGCTGCTGCTGGTCTCCGGCTGGGCGCGGCGTGCGGCATTTCTGTGGGCGGCACTGCCGCCGCTAGTCATCGGCTTCGGCGAGAAGATCGCGTTCAACACTTCATATTTTGGCCGTTATCTGGAATACCGTTTTAGCGGCGACCCGAAAACGGTCGCGCACATCGCGGGGAACATGAAGACAGAACAGCTGCCGTATTTGGGCTTCGTTCATCTTCTCAGCAGCCCGGGATTGTGGGCCGGCCTGGCGGTCACTGCAGTGTTTCTGGTGGCAGCAGTGCAGCTGCGCCGGTATCGCGAACCGATGTGATCCGACGCGCTAAGGAAGAAACGGCATGGGGGCTCAAGTCCAAACGATATTTCCAAGCGCCAGCACAACGCAGAAGCGGTATTCGCTGCAACGGTGTGCGGATACGGCGCTAAAAGCAGCGGTTGGTTTCTGGTTCGTAGTGCTGGTGGTGGGGCAGCTGGTGTTCGCGTTTACGGTGGCGTCTTATTACGGATTGGCGGCAGTGCGCGGGAATACCGCGCTGGCGTGGACGAAACACATCACCCACGGGCAGGTCCCGGGCGATACGCTGGGCAATTTCGCCGTGGCCATGCATCTTGCCTCGGCCGTCATCGTAATCGTGGCTGGGATGATGCAATTCATTCCGCAAGTGCGCATCGGTTTCCCGGCGTTTCATCGCTGGAATGGGCGTCTCTACGTAGTGACCGCTTTCACAGTCAGCCTTGCGGGCCTGTATATGACGTGGGTGCGTGGGAGCGTTGGCGACTTTTCGCAACACTTCGGAAGCAGCTTGATGGCCGTGTTGATTATGGTGTTCGCGGGGATTGCCTTACGCTCGGCGGTGGCACGGGACTTCCAGGCACATCGGCGATGGGTGCTTCGCCTGTACCTGGTGGTGAGTGCATCGTTGTTTATCCGAGCAGGGCTGTTCCTATCGCTTGTGCTCAATCACGGCCCGTTCGGTTTCGATCCGAGTACGTTCACTGGGCCTTTCCTGACTTTCATGACTTTCGCACAATACTTAATACCGCTTGCAGTTCTGGAACTCTATTTGCACGCCAAGGAGCGAGGGGGCGCGCCAAGCCGATTGGCGGTGGCAGCCGGACTCTCCCTACTGACCGTGGCGCTGGGTTTGGGAATTCTTGCCACCAGCATGGTGCTGTGGCTTCCTTCGATTCGCCAGGCGTACGACAGCCGCAAATCCATCGCGGCAACGCTCTCGGCAACCATCGTATCGAGCGGCGTGAATGACGCCGCCAGGCTATACCGCGACTTGAAGCTTGTCGCATCCGCAAAATACAACTTCGATGAAAACGAACTCAACACGTTGGGCTACCAACTGATTAAGACCAAGAAGTTCAACGAAGCGATCAGTATTTTTCAGCTGAACGTGGAAGCCTATCCGAAATCGAGCAATGCCTACGACAGCCTCGGAGAGGCGTACATGGACAACGGCGATAGAGCACAGGCGATCGCCAGCTACCAAAAGTCCGTGCAGCTAAACGCAAGGAATTTGAATGCCGTGAAAATGCTTGAGAAACTGAACGCGCCCTGATTTGCGACAGACAGGAGGGTTGGTGGCAATTTGGCCCTTATACGCCGTGCATATTGGCGGCGGGATCCTAGGAATGCTGTCTGGCACAGTGGCCATGATCTACCGCAAAGGATCGCGCGGGCACGTGCTGGCGGGCAAAGTATTTGTCGCAGCGATGCTGACCATGGCGTCTGCCGCGGTGTACCTGGCGGTCCTGAAACAGCAGCCAAATAATGTAGGCGGCGGCATTCTGACGTTTTATCTGATTACAACGGCATGGCTGACAGCCAGGCGAGTGGACGGAGAGACAAGCCGCTTTGACTGGGCTGTGCTTTTCATTCCCTTGTCGGTTGGTGTTCTGGGCTGGATGAATGGTCTGGCTGCTCTCCGCAGTCCGACAGGGTCAAAATACGGGGTGCCAGGCGGAATGCACCTTTTCATGGGAACGGTGTGCCTGCTTGCGGCCGGCGGGGATATTCGCATGCTGGTGCGCGGAGGCGTCGTCGGAGCACAGCGCGTTGTGCGACACCTTTGGCGCATGTGCTTTGGACTCTTTATCGCGACAGGCTCGTTCTTTCTGGGACAGCAGAAAGCATTTCCCGCCGCCTGGCGCGGATCGCCGGTATGGTTTGTGCCGGCTCTGCTGCCCCTGGCATTGCTAATTTACTGGACGTTGCGCGTCCGGTTCACGAAAACCTACCACAACGATGGCCCTGGCACCAGAAAACGGGAAGGTCGCGCGGCCTTGGGACAGCAAGCTTTGCCAGGATAAGCGAAGCGCCCAGGTCTGGACAAAGACACCACGGCCCGAGTAACAATAAGCCTAAGACGAATCGAACTAATCGCTCGTCACTAACGTATGGAAGTAGAGTGGGGATGTTGTGTGTCCAAGAGGAGGGGAGAGTCACCATGGACAAAGTCAAGACTCTGTTAAGTCAGACGCCATTGGCGATGGTCGCGGTTGCCGTGACGCTGCTGGCCAGTAGCGCGCCAGCGGGAGCGCAAAGCGAAAAACGGACCGTGTTCACCGAGAACGATTTCCACTGGCAGGCCAACCTGAAGCCTGGCCAGACGCTAGAAATTGTTGACCGCAATGGCGGCATTGACGCGACCGGCGGTTCCGGCGACGCCGCAAAAGTAACGGGGACCAAGGAGAGCTGGGGCGACTCGCATGACGCGTTCGTGGAAGTAGTCGAGTACGCCGATGGCATCACCATCTGCGCGGTGTACGCAAAAGACGGCAAGCCAGGGCGCTGCCACCGTGGCGGCGTGGATTCCCAAGATCACCACGGCTGGAGCTGGCACGGCGAACACAGCAAACTAACTTTCAACGTGCAAATCCCGCGTGGCGTCAACTTCAAAGCGCTCACCACCAACGGCGGAATCCGCTGCCGCGACCTGAACAGCGTCGTCCATGCTTCCACGACCAACGGCAACGTGGACGTTTCCACCAGCGAATGGGCATCCGCGCGAACGACCAACGGTTCTGTGACCGTAAGCATGGGCAGCGCGAACTGGACCGGCGAAGTCGAATTGCTGTCCACCAACGGTAGCGTCCACGCGTCCCTGCCGGCTTCGGCCGAATTCGCAATAAGAGCCGCGACAACCAATGGTAGAATCCACACCGATTTTCCGGTCACCGTCCAGGGCAGCTTTGGGACGAAAGACCTCTCAGGAACGGTAGGTGCGGGTGGACGCGAGCTGCGCGTCGCAACCACCAACGGTGGCATCGATCTGCGCAAGAGCGGAAGCTAAGCGGGTGAAAGCAGCGGTCCTTTACGAGCTTGGCAAATCTCCGAAATACGAGGAATTTGACGAGCCGGAAGCCAGTACCGGCCAAGCGCTGATCCGTGTCAAGGCCGCTTCGTTGAAGCCGGTCGATAAGCAACTAGCCGCCGGCACCCACTTTGCCAGCCCAGCTGCGAAGGAGCTGCCGGTAATTTGCGGAACCGACGGGCTCGGCGTACTCCAAGACGGCACGCGGGTATTCTTCGGCGGTTGCGAGAAACCGTTCGGTTCCATGGCCGAACTTGCCGTGGCGCGGCAGACATTCTGCTTCCCTGTTCCCGCCGGGCTGGATGACTCGACCGCCGCGGCCCTTCCGAACCCGGGCGTTTCCGCGTGGCTTTCGCTGGCCCATCGCGCGAAGCTCTCGCCGAACGAATCCGTGCTCATCCTAGGCGCCACAGGAGTGACCGGGCAACTCGCTGTGCAAATTGCCAAACTGTTGGGAGCCAGGCGCGTGGTCGGCGTGGGCCGCAACGAACGAGTGCTCGCCCGGCTGACCGATCTGGGAGCCGACGTTACCATCCAGTTGGATCAAGCCCCGGAAGCGCTCAAGGATGCCTACGTTACTGAAATGGGCAGCGGATTCGATGTAATCCTCGATTACCTCTGGGGAAGTCCGACCGAGCTGCTGCTTCGAGCGCTGACCAAATCGGAATTCGCGCCAGCGGCCAAAGAGACCCGGCTGGTGCAGGCAGGCGAAAGCGCAGGTGCAAGTATCAGCCTCCCAGCCGCGGTCCTGCGCAGCACCGCGGTAACCATCCTCGGCACCGCCGGGATTCCTCCCGTGGAAGTTCTTTTCGACGCCATGAAACACGTATTCGAACGGGGTGCCGCCGGCGAGCTCCAGATCGAAACAGAGCGTGTCCCGCTGGCGGACATTGAAGCGGTTTGGAAGCGAGCAGGAGAGCCGGGTCGGCGAGTTGTAGTGGCTGCATAGTGTTTCGCAAGCAGACGGGCGCAGAGCCGCCCCTAATGCGAATTTGCCCTGCAGCCGCGAACAGCGAGATTCGGAACAAGCTGAGACTCAATAGACTGCGAAGAGATTGAAGTCTGCCCCAACCAACCAGTAATGCATGCTTCCGGTGATTGGGAATCAAGGTCGGGATTCAGCAGTCGCCGATGAATGCAAAATAACAGCTCGAGGTTGCGGACACCAAAAGCGTAGTGAATCTCAAAGCGCGATTGTCCGGTTGCCTATTGTCGGGTAGGGCGCTGACTACCGCAAATTCGGCGGATGGAGTTAGGGTAATAGTACGAGCAAGCGATGAGCGATACCCCAAACAAGCGGAAGTATCCCCGGGCCAGAGTCCCAAAATCGGCATTGGTGGTGTGGAAGAATGGCAGCCAAAAGACCGTGTCACCTGTGGAGAATCTGGCGCTGGGCGGCATCTTTATCCGCACCAAAAATCCCGTCACGGTGGGAACCATGCTGCAGGTAGTTTTCAATACCCCGCAAGGCGAAGTGCGCGTGCGGGCCATCGTGCGGAACGTTCAGCCGGGTGAAGGCATGGGCGTGGCGATTGTATCTATGGAACAGGAAGACCGCGGGCGGCTGGACCGCTGGCTGAAGCAGTTGACGATCCATGAACAGCCGCCTCCTACATGCTGACGACTTACCCGATGGCTACGCGCGGGATCTGCTGCTGCGGTAAAGACCGGGTTCGCCGATGACCGCCAACACGATCACGCGAAGGTATCGCAGGCTAAAAGCGCCACACTCGACGGTAGTGGCCTGGAAAACTGCAGAACAAAAAGAAGTTTCGCATGTGAAGACCATTGCGCTCGGCGGTCTGTTTATCCAAACAAAAAATCCGCCGAAGCCAGGAAGCACGCTGCAAATGCTGATCGTGACGCCACGCGGACAGTTGCGGGTGCGCGCCGGTGTGCGCAGCGTAATCCCCGGCGAAGGCATGGGCGTGGAGATCGTGTCCATGGAGCAGGAAGACCGCGGCAAGCTGGAGCGCTGGCTCAAAACCCTAGCGTCGGAAGCGTAAGAAAAATTGCGTGGCAAGAAGAAAATCGCCGATTGCGCCCTTTAAAATCCGCGAAGTCGGCGCAAATCGTCGCAAGGAATTCGAAGGATGGGAATTTGCGCAGGCCTACACTCATTTGTCTCTTCTTAATCGCGGTCAAGACGCTCGCGGCGCAGGAGAACGCCAAGCCAACTCCTTTCGGCTGCTCCGCCGGTGCCGTGCAGGTCTCGCTAAAAAGAAATCCACCGCTGCACTTCGCCAGATTGCCACAGCCTCCCGGCGGGATTGAGTTTCGCAACGACCATCCGCCGAATCGCAGTTTTGCGTTCAGCCGCGCCGAGCCTTTTGGGATCGTGAATCTGTACCTTTCCGCAACGTTGCCAGAAGCAGTGGTCGGTATGTCTTCTGGCGCTCAGCTCAATGTCTATGCGGAAACCGCGCACAGCGCCGACGAGCTAGGCGCGCGGAACACGCAGTGGTGGAAATTAGTAGCGCAAGAAGGAGCAACGCGGGACAGGTTCATAAGTTCCGCCGAAACGCTGTGCATCCAACTGCCTGCGTTGGGGCTCGCTTACCTGGAGCAGCGGAAAATTTCACTCCAGCGTGGATGAGCGAACTTGTCGCGTCAATGAAACTCCGAAATACATCCGCTTGAGCGTGCAAGGAAAAATCACCCTAACTCACAAAATCGAATAGTCGCCTTCGGAGCGGCGGATTTTAGCCGGTGGCGGCGGCTTTGCGATCCGCAGGCCGATACTGGCCGGGGACAGCGCGCATGGATATGGCCAGACGGTTCCAGGCGTTGATGGTGGCGATGGCATAGGTTAAGTCGACGATTTCGTTTTCGGAAAATTCTTTGCGAGTGGCCTCGTAAAGATCGTCGGGCGCGTGATTTTCTGAGATGAGCGTTAGCGCCTCGGTCCAGGCCAGGGCGGCACGTTCGCGCGGCGTAAAGAAAGGCGTCTCGCGCCAGGCGTTCAGCGCGTACAGGCGCGTTTCGGTGTCACCGGCGGCACGAGCATCTTTGGAGTGCATGTCGATGCAGTAGGCGCAGCCGTTGATTTCTGAAGCGCGCAGCTTGACCAGGTGAAGAAGTTTTTCCTCGATGGTAGAGGACTTGAGGTGCTTTTCGAGCGCGTACATGGCGTGCAGGGCGTTGGGGGAATACTTGTTGTAGGCGATGCGTGGTTCCATGAAGATTTTCTCCTCACTTGATATTTCGGCCCGTCGAAAACAGTCTCCGACCGGAGGATTCAAAAATCAACTGCGAAGAGAACGGATGCCAGAGGACTCGCCTTCGCAAAGCGAAGAATAAACAGGGCCACCCAGCATCGCCGCTACTAAAATCTAAGAGCAGGGGCTAAAGCCTGCCCTACATTTAAGGCATAAGGAGAAGTTTTCCTGCGGGTCAATTGCCGGAGCCGCCTGAGAGAGACCAAGCGCGTGCGTCCGCCGATGAGTCCGGCGATTTAAAATTTGACGGAGATTGCCGGGTGTCGGAGGCGGCGGACTGACCGGGGGCGCCGGGGGCAAAATACCCGTTGCGAGTTCGGGCGACGAGTTTGCCGCGGCCGCGGGGAGGAATGATATCCACCTGGACGGTGCGGAAGGTGCCGTCTTTTTTGGTGTTGGACGGGTAGTAGCCCAGTGTGTACTGGTTGCGAATGTCGCGGGCCACCTGGTCGCAGATGCTGTGGACGTCGTCCACATTTTCCGGAAAGTAGGAAATGCCGCCGGAAGCCGCGGAAATATCCTTCAGCGCGCGCGTGGCCTTCTTGCGGTTCTTCTTATCCTCATCGCTGAACAAGCCGATGGTGTAGATGACCACGTTGGCCTTCTGAATTTCGCGGATGGTTTTTTCCAGTGAGTTGCGGCTGACGTTGTCCTCGCCGTCGGTGACCACCAGCAACACTTTCTTGTCCTTGTGGCCTTTTTTCAGGTGATCCATGGATCCGATGACAGCGTCGTAAAGCGCGGTGCTGCCGCGGGCGTCGATGCGTTCGAGGGCTTCCTTGAGTTCCGGGATGCTGCTGGTGAAATCCTTGTCGAGGTCCAGATAGTAGTCGTCGTTAAAATTCACGACAAAGGATTCATCCTGCGGATTGGATGCCTGCACCAGGGTGAGGGCGGCTTCGTTGACGCGGGCACGCTTGTCGCGCATGGAGCCGCTATTATCGACGACCAGACCCATGCTAACGGGAACGTCCTCGCGTTTAAAGACGGAAAGCTTTTGCTCGGCTTTGTCTTCGAAAACGCGAAAATTCTCTTCCTTGAGACCATCGACGAATTTGCCGCGGTCGTCAAGGACGGTAGTATGGAGAACCACAAGATTGACGTCGACCTTGATAGAGCCGCCTTGCTGGTTGGGTTGATTGGGGGGAGGAGGTTGCTGCGGCGCGGGTTGAGCTAGCGGATTATCCTGAGCCAGACACGGGGGTAGAGCGACAAGCAGAAGCAAAGAGAAAACAAAGACCGCAGATAGAATTCCTTTTGCAAAAAGCGCAAAAGGCGACAGAGATGTCTGCGCTAGCAAAGCAAACCTGTTAGTGGCTGGGGGCGTAGTAGCCGGTCTTATTATAGACGCTGAGGGGCGGGAGGCCTTTGGGGGCTCGCAATTTGATTTTGATTTTGCGCCAGCGGGCGTCGTGCGCTTTATTACTTGGATGGTATCCCAGAACATATTGGTTTCGCAGCTCCATGCCAATTTTAGTGGCGATGTCCGGAAGGTCTTCGAGCCGCTCGACTGCGAAAACGCGCCCGCCGGTCATATCGGTGATATCGGTCAGGAGCGAAGGCCCGTTAAGCTCTTCCGGCGTACGATTGCGATTACCAAGCGGATCAAAAATTCCAATGGCATAGAGCTGGGTGTCAGCTTCCTTCACCAGCCGCTTGATGTCGCTTTCGTTGTACCTACTATGATTATCCCCTCCGTCGGATAGGATGAGCAAGGCACGTTTGGCGTTGTGTGCACTCCTCATCTGGCTAAGTCCAAGATAAATTGCGTCGAGCAGCGCAGTGCGGCCCTTCGGGCTGGTGGCCACCATGCGATTCTGCAAATCCTCGACGCTGTTGGTGAAGGCGCTGGTCAGTTCCGCGTGTTCATTGAAGCTCACCATGAAAAATTCGTCGGCGGGATTGGCGGTCTTGAAAAACTGAATCGCCGCTTCGCGGGCTTTGTTAATTTTGTTGGACATACTGCCGCTGAGATCGAAAATTACGCCGATGGAGATGGGCACATCCTCGGAGGAGAAAGTCACCACTTCCTGTTCGGCGTTGTCTTCGAAGACGCGGAAGTTGTCGGGCTCAAGACCGGTGACCAGGCGATTGTAAGGATCGGTCACCGTAACGTTGACGAGCGCTACATCCACATCGGTGTGCAGCATTTTGCCGGGCCGGATTTTCAGCTCCGGAGTGTCGCGACGTACGTCGTCTTTGGCGGTGGTGTGAAGCGAAGTCGGCTCGGTCTTGCTGGGATCGAACGGTTTTTCGGGCGCCTGTACTTGAGGTTGGTCACTTCCGGAACCAGATTGCGCGGAGACGGGCGAAGAGTAAAGAAGCGCGAGCGAGCAGACCGCAACAAAAATAACGTGGAAGCGACAGGAACGACTACCTCGGAAACCTGGAACCTCGCGCATTTACAGCTCCCATCGCCCCAGCCAGCTGGAACGGCCGCGCGGATCGGACTAAGCGAATTCTACCACTGGCCGGAAGCAAGACAAGTCAAAAGAGTGTCTATTCACAGAAATTAGAGTGGGAGGCATGAGGGAAGTCGCAAAATAAAGCAAGGAACTGTATGTAGACGGCCAGCGAAGCGGAGGCGTGCTAGGATTCCCGGCTGGGCCTGAGCACAGTCCTAGGAGGCTCGGGAATGGGTGGTGGAGTGGACGCTTCGAATACAACGGTGTCCGCACAGCGGTCCACGGTGGTGATCGTGATTCCGGCGCGGTATGGGTCAACCAGGCTGCCGGGGAAACCGCTGGTTTCGTTGGCGGGAAAACCGATGATTCAGCGGGTGTACGAGCAGGCGAAGAAGGCCAAAACGGCGGGCCGGGTCATTGTAGCGACCGACGATGAGCGGATTTTACAGGTGGTGGAAGGGTTTGGTGGCGAGGCACGCATGACTCGCGCCGACCATCGTACCGGTACGGAACGGATTGCGGAGGTGGCAGCGCACACGCAGGGAGAAGTTTTTGTGAATGTGCAGGGAGACGAGCCCCTGCTGGACCCGGCGGCAGTGGATGCGGCGGTCAATTCCCTACTGGAAGAACCGGCGGCGGCGGTTGCGACCGTGGCGGTGCTGATTCGGACTCCGGCGGACATCATGGATCCGAACGTAGTGAAAACTGTGCTGGATTTTGACGACAACGCGCTTTATTTCTCACGGGCGCCGATTCCGTGGGTACGGGATTCGGCGCACAAAACGCACGCAAGGCATTTGAAGCATTTGGGCTTGTACGTGTTTCAGCGCGATGCGCTGCTGGAATACCCGACGCTACCGCAGGGCGAACTGGAGCGGCTGGAACAGTTGGAGCAACTGCGCTGGATGGAGAATGGCTGGAAGATTCGCGTGGCGGAAGTGGAACATGACGCGGTAAGCGTGGATGTGCCGGAAGATGTGGCGCGGGTGGAGGGGTTGTTGGCTAAGGAATAAGCCTGCACCCCCGTCGCTTCCAAGTCTGCGTTAACTCTTGAAGTAGTAATGGTCTGGTATCACAAGCTTGCCTCGTCATTAACGGCATTCCGTCGCACCGGGCAAGACGCGGGGCAAAAGGCTATTGAGGATATGATGCAAGGCTGTCTATGGAAAGTTGAAATATTGAACGCCTTTAAGCGGCCTTAAAAGCGGTTGTTGCAAACAGTTACCTTCGGTCTGCAAACCTTCGTTCGCTCCTGATGATTCGTCACGCTCGCGCATAGATGAGGCTACGCGCGGATTTGGCTAAGCCTTTTGGCGTATAATCCGAGCAATTCGGCAAGGTAGCGATGTCCTACGGGGTCATCCGATGCGAGCGGAAAACTATACCCAGCCATGAAACGAAAGCTGCAGCTTCGTGAGCCGATTGGTGTGGCGCTGGAGACTTTGCGCGCGCATAAGATGCGGTCATTTTTGACTCTACTGGGGATCATCCTTTCCGTTTCCACTTTGATCGTGGTGATCGCGCTGATCTCCGGCGTGGACCGCTACATCGCCGAACGCGTGGCGAATCTCGGTTCTAACGTGTTTCTGTTGACACGGTTTCCCATCATCACGGATGTCGATGAGTTCGTAAAAGCCAACCGCCGCAACAAAAAGGTCACCTGGGAGGACTACGAATCGTTACGCGAAAACATGAAGCTGCCGGAACGGATCGGCGTCGAGCTGCGCGTCTCCGGCAAAGCGCGGGTCGGCTCGCAAAGCCTGGATGACGCCAACATCCGCGGAGTTACCGCTAACATGGTGGACATCGACATCGTGAAGCCCGAAAACGGACGCTACATTTCGGAGGGCGACGACCAGAGCCGCGCCATGGTGGCCATGATCGGAAGCGATCTGGCGACGAAACTATTTTCCAATGTGGACCCGATTGGACGCGAAGTGATGATCGACGGACGGCCGTTCGCCGTAATAGGCGTGGCCAAAACGATCGGCACGGTGCTTGGCCAGTCGCAAGACAATTTTGCCTACATCCCGATTCAGACCTACTTCAAGATTTACGGCGCGTATGACGGTATCTGGATCAACATTCAGGCGCGCGGCGCAGAGTGGATGGATCGCACGCAAGACGAAGCGCGGGCGCTTATGAGGGCCCGCCGGCATTTGCCTCCCAATGAAAAAGACAATTTTGGGATTTTCGATTCGGCGACACTGATGGCGCTATGGAAGAACCTGACCGGCGTGATCGCCACGGCCATGGTGGGTGTGGTTTCGGTGTTCCTGGTGATTGGCGGCGTGGTGATCATGAACGTGATGCTCGCCGCAGTGACTGAGCGGACGCGCGAAATTGGCATACGCAAGGCGCTGGGCGCGAGCCGCGGTGACATTATGATGCAGTTCCTGGTGGAGGCAGCAGTGATGGCCGCGGTCGGCGGGGCGATCGGTGTGACGCTTGCGTATCTCATCGCCGGGGTAACCACCGCGACGACCTCAGTTCCGATGTCCGTACCGCTTGTCGCGGTGCTGATCGCCGAAATGATTTCCGCGGCGGTCGGGGTCTTCTTCGGCGTGTACCCGGCGCGAAAAGCCGCTGCTTTGCAACCGATCGAAGCCTTGCGGCAAGAGGCTTAGCGTGGAGAGATACCCATGGGCATGAATATCGGCGAAAACGCCCAGATGGCGCTCAGCACGCTGCGTGAGAACAAGATGCGCTCTTTTCTCACGGTGCTGGGAGTGGTTATCGGAATCACCGCGCTGCTTTCCGTGGTGTCAATTCTGGTCGGTGTATACAGCAACGTGGATGCTTATCTGACCGATTATGGTCCGGAGACGCTGTTTATTTTTCGTTTCGATCCGGGGATTCACACCGGGCGGCTGACACAAGACGAGCGTACCCGCAAACCTCTTACGCTGGAGGATGCCGAAGCAATTACCGAGTTTTGCCCTGCAGTACGCGCGGTGACCGCCAGCGTCTTTCCGCGTTTTGTGGAAGAAGGACCGCAGCGCGGGCCAGTCACGGCGCGTTATCTTAGCAAGGAAGTCGCCGGCGTGGATTACCACGGGGCCCTGCCGGCTGAAGAAGAGGTCTTTAACACCCGGCCACAGCGAGGCCGTTTTTTCACCGAAGCCGAGAACCTGCATCGTTCGGATGTCGCGCTGATTGGTTCCGACATTGCCAAGACGCTGTATCCCGACATGGATCCGCTGGGCAAGCCGATCATGGTGGCTGGAGTTACCTATGAAGTGATCGCGGTGCTGGAGCCGCGCAAGGGCGGCTTCGTCAAGGATCAATCCGCGGACAAAGCGATATCGGTGCCTTATCGCACCTATCGCAAACACAATCCGGAGGACGACGAACATTTTATTGGTGTGATGGCCTACCCGGGGCGCATGTCGGAAGCGGAAGATCAAATCCGCGCGGTATTGCGGCGGCGGAGAAATGTGCCGTATGACAAGCCGGATAACTTTGGAATCTCGAGCGCCCAGCAGATCGCGGACCAGTTTCGACAGATTACCGCCTCGGTGGCACTGTTGATTTCGGTACTGAGCTCGATCGGGCTGCTGGTGGGCGGCGTAGGGGTGATGAACATCATGTTGATGTCGGTGACGCAGCGTACGCGGGAGATTGGCGTTCGCAAGGCGATCGGGGCCCGATATCGCGATGTGATTTGGCAATTTTTGACTGAAGCCATCGTGCTGACGGGCATGGGAGGCGTGATCGGTGTGTTGCTCGGCGGCGGGATCAGCCTACTGCTCGACCTGCTGTTGCCAAGTCTGGCTCCCTCCATTCCGCTGTGGTCGATTGTTCTGGCCGTAGCGGTTTCCATGAGTGTCGGTTTATTTTTCGGAATGTATCCCGCGATTAAGGCCGCGCGCCTCGATCCAGTGGAAGCCTTGCGTTACGAGTAGCCGGTGGCGACCAAAGGCAGCTATTTCTGAACGGACGGCGAGGGAGTATTAAGCGCACCGTCCAGAAAAGCTAAATAGGCAGTCAGCAGCCGGTAGGTCCCAAAGTAGTCATCCAACCGAATCGCTGAAAACTGGTCCTTCGAAGTGTGCAGGATGCGGAGGTTATAAGCCTCCTGGGTTAAGGAATGAATTGTGATACGGGGAATCCTGCGCTCGGCAAATTGTTCACCGTCGCTGCTGCCAATTTGTTCCACGTTGACGCCACTGATAGGAATCTTCATCTGCTTTCCGATCAAGACGATCGCGCTGGTCAGGCGTTTATCCGAATGCGAGGCCCATACTTCTGGTGGCGCCAGGCCCAAGGTATCCAAATTGACCATTGCATCTGTGGCGGCGACTTGTTCTTGCGTCATCTGGCGAACATAAAAACGCGATCCGACTTCGCCCTGCTCCTCGTCGGTAAAGGCGATGAAAATATAGGTATGCTTCCGCGGAACATCTTTTGTCGCAGCGTACAACGACGGAAGAAGAGAGGCGCCGCTCCAGTTGTCAACGACGCCTGCGCCCGCCGGAATGTGATCGAAGTGCGCACCTACGATGATGACCTTGTCGGAGCTGCCCGGCAGAACGCAAATCACGTTCGGTAATTTGGCGCTCTTGACCCGTTGCTCAGAGAGGTGCTGCTCATCGCAGCCTTCTTCCGTGAACATTTTCTTCAGAGATTCCTCGCGTTTTTTGTCGCCGCCCGAGTATTGCCGGAGGCGGGTCTCAATGACCTCACGTGAAACGGGCTTGAACTCGATGCTCTGGCTATTAGCGATGCCCCGGCAGGACAGCAGCATCACCGCCACGGCCGAAACGCAGAATCTTGCGTGTGGGAACAGTTTACGCATTGGCGTAAAATCGGTGATTAATTTTACCGGAGCGGCGATGCGCTAGGCCAGGCTCGGGCACGCGGATGAAACAAAGCTGGAGAAAATGATGGAGGCAAAGTGCATGAGGCTTATTTTTGAAAAACGCGGCGGAAGAGGCGGATGGTTTCGGCGAATGCCTGATCGGTGGCTTCGGGGTCGAAACGCGGGCCTTCGTCGCGCGTGAATGCGTGCTCGGCAGGATAGAGCAGCGTTGTGTAGCGCACAGCGGAACTTTTCAAGGCGCGGTCAATCGCTTCTCGACCGGCGTCAGGAACATGCGGGTCTTTCGTACCGAAAATCATCAGCAGGTCGCCGCGAATTTCTCTTGCGCGAGCCAGTGAACCGGCTTCGGCGTCCTGCCCAAGTTTGCCGTCGTGAATTCCAGTGCCATAGTAACAGGCGGTGGCCAGGACGTCGGGTTCGAAGGCCGCGCGGAACGCCAGATGGCCGCCGATGCAAAAACCCACGGTGCCGATTTTGCCCGGCGCGACTTTTGTGTGTTTCGAAAGCCAGTCCAGACCGGATCGGCAATCGGCGTCGAAATGCGCGACGGGCGTTTTGGCGGCGTCCTGCTGGCCGCGGCTGCGTCCGGCGTCATCGAATGGAATCACTGTGCCCGGCGGTTCGATACGGCGATAGATTTCAGGAGCGGCGGCGACGAACCCGTAACCGGCCAAACGAACGCAAAAGCGCAGTAACGGCGGCGTGAGCTGAAAAATATCGGAATAGCACCAGATGCCGGGATAGCGGCCTTCGGCTCGGGGCGCAGCAACGAAAGTTCGCATGGGACTGCCGGCAAGAGGGATATCCGCGCTTTCGGTGGTGACGACCATCTGGAACCGCCAGCAAGTCTGCCGGAGACAGCACTTCGCGTCAACTGCAACTGCGGCGCAGGGCACGAGCGACACGACGATTTGCCGAATTTCCGCCCACAACTGCCACAGCAATATTCGCGGATCCAGGTGTTGAAAGGCCATCTAAGGTGCAAAAGCTCCTGTCCAGCTCCGGCCGTTAAATCTTTCGACACCCCTAACGGTCGTACTATCGCCCGTCGACGCTCCGGTTGGCTAGCGTGGTCAGAAGCCGCGTTTTACCGATGATTCGGCGCAGTTTTGCGGCACCAACGGCGCTGGAAACTCGTTGAATGATAAGGGTAAGCAGTGACTTTTCGACTGCGCTCCAAAATACTGTTGGCGCTACTGGCCATTTCCGCCGGACTGACCTGCGGCACGCTGGCCGTCGTCCATTATTCGGTACAGGAACGGGTGCGCGCTTCGCTCGAGCAAGAACTGCGCTCCTCGGTTCGAACGTATAAAACCTTCCAGGATCAAAAAGACGCCGAGCTCGGCCGCACCGCCGCTACCGTGGCTAGCCAGCCAGCGGTTCGCGCGCTGATCAGCACCCAGGATCCTCGGACTATCCAGGATGGAATCGCAGATATCGCAAAGGAAAGCGACGCCGATTTGCTGTTGTTTGCGGATCGCCGTGGGATGGTTACCGCCGTTAGGTCGAGGGAGCGAAAGATTGAGCCCATCGCTGCGCAGTACCTGCTGAACCATACCTTCGCAAAGGGCGAAACACGCGATTGGTGGCTGGCCAACGGCCACTTATATCACGTGGTGGTGCAACCGGTTGAAGTCGGCCAGCGCGGACGCACCTCGGTGGTCGGGGTGCTGGTGGTTGGAGATGAAATCGACCAGGAAGCCGCCCTGGAGTTCAGCGCGATTATCGGCGGCGAAGTGGTGTTCCGGACCGGCGATTTCGTGATCAGCAGCAGGCCCAGCCTTAAATCGGAAACTCTTGCGCTAAGCAAGGTGGGAGCTCACGGCGAACCGTTCGAAATCCAAATCGGCCAGGAACGCTATCTCGGCGCTACGGAAAAGCTATACCGCAGCGCCGGAGTGGATGTCTCCTTCACGGTGTTGAAATCGTTCGATGCCGCAACAGCCTTTCTGAGCAGTCTGAACCAGGTGTTGGAGGTGTTGGGGTTGCTGGCCATCGTTTTCGGCACGCTGCTGGGATACTGGATTTCCCGGGGCATTACCAAACCGCTGGGCAGGTTGGTGGAGGGGGTCAGCGCGCTGGAACGCGGCGACTTTCAGTTTCCTCTGGCATCCATCGGCAATGACGAAGTCGGTGTGGTTACTTCGGCGTTCAATCACTTGCGGCATAGCCTGCGCCAGGGCCAGGAAGAACAGAAATTGCTCGAGCAGCGGCTGCGGCAAGCGCACAAGATGGAAGCCGTCGGACGTTTGGCAGGCGGTGTGGCGCACGACTTCAACAATCTGTTGACAGTGATTCGTGGCAACGCCGATCTGCTCTCGGATCGCATAGCTGCCGATCCGCAGAAAAGGAATGTCGAGCAGATACAGCAGGCCGCTGATCGCGCGGTAGGGATGACCAGGCAGCTGCTGGCATTCAGCCGGATGCAAGTGTTGCAACCGCGAGTGCTGGACTTGAACGCGATCATTTCTGAAATGGGCAAGATGCTGCCGCGGCTGATCGGCGAACACATCGAATATTCGTTTGTTTCACAAAGCGATTTGTACTCGGTGCTGGCTGATCCTGGGCAGATCGAACAAGTAGTGATGAATCTCGCGGTGAATGCGCGAGATGCCATGCCCAAGGGCGGAAAACTCGTGGTGCGGACCGACAACGCGGAAGTTACACGGGCGGAGGCCGCCCAGCGCCCCTCGATGCCGCCTGGAAGCTACGCGCGAATCTCGGTATCCGACAGCGGCTACGGAATGGACGAAGAAACCAAGGCGCACATTTTTGAACCGTTCTTCACCACCAAGGAAGTCGGCAAAGGCACGGGACTGGGCCTGGCGACAGTGTATGGCATCGTCAAGCAGAGCCAGGGATTCATCTGGGTGCAAAGCGAAATTGGGAGAGGCTCAACGTTTGAAATTTTCCTGCCGTGTACGGCGGCGGCGCCTGACCGACGGTCGGTCACCGATTCCGCGCCCAAATTGCAACCCGCCGCCGGCACCGTGCTGATCGTGGAAGATGAGGCGGGCGTACGCGACCTGGCTCATCAATTCCTCGAGCAGGCGGGTTACAAAGTGTTGCAAGCCCATGACGGTCCGGACGCCATCGAGGTATCCGAGAGGTACGCGGGCGCAATCGAATTGCTCCTGACGGATATGGTGATGCCCCGAATGAGCGGGCTCGAAGTGGCGAAGACGATCCTGGCCAAACGTCCGGCGATGAAAGTGCTGATCATGAGCGGATATTCCGACTTTCAGGTGGATGCAGGCGGAACCGAGCGGCATGCGTCCCTCGCCAAACCATTCTCGATGGTGTCGCTGGTGCAAAAAGTCGAAGAGGTTTTGCACAGCGCCGCCGTCCCGGAAGTTGTACTCCAGAGAGAACATTAAATAGACAACGGCGACTTTTGCCAATCCCTCGCCGAACTGCCTGCTGGTTTTTAAGAAGTCGCGGCCGGCCAGTAGAGATGTAAGCCCTCTGCGTCCGATCCGGCAACGGCCTAAGGCGCCTGCACAGTGATGGTTCCGGAGATCACGCGGTCACTGTCGGTGCCAGCGACGAACATCATCTGCGAATTGACGATGTAGGGAGCGAAGTCCAAGGTGGTCGATGGATTGCCGGCCAACTTGAGAGATAGCGCATTGCGACTGCCGCTGCTGGTGGTGCCATCCCCTCCGACGGTCAATCCGTTTCCAGAGATCACGACGTTTGTGAATACGCCTTGATTCGAGCTGAACTCGCTGAAGTCCAGCGCGCCGGTGACGTTGTTGGAAGCGGCGCTGCTGAGTGTGATTTGGCCGACGAAATCTTCCTCGGCGGTGGCTTGCGTGGTGCCATTGCTGCTGACGCCTGAGAAGCTGAGGCCGTAATCGCCGGCCAGAGTAGCGTTGCTGAACGGGGGGCCGGTCTGTAGAGCGACGCTGCCGTCGGCGACACTGTTCTTGCTGACATCCTGAATGACGCCGCCACTGGCTGAACTCAAGTAAAAGACAAACTGGAAAGCGCCGAGCTTGGAATCGGTGAAGGTGAGCGTGCCGCGGCCGGTGCCTGCGTTCGCGGTGTCGATGGCGTAGGTGGCCGCGGAAAGTGAGCCGCTGGGTAGTGTGGCGACGGTGCCGGAATCATTGGTGTTGGCAAAGACGCTGTGGAGGGCGCCAGAACCATCGGCGGTGAGGCGCCCAATACGGGTGAGCGGACCGTTAATGCCACTGCCACTGAGCAGGAAGGCGAAATTGCCGTTGAAAGTGCTATTGGAGGAGGGAACGCTCGATTGTGTGACCGCGTCGCCAATCGTTAGGGCGCCCGAGCCGGTTTCCATCAGGCGTACCCGGGAGCCGTTCACGATGTAGAACAGATAGTTGTAAGTGATGCCGTTGGCGATGAAGGTGACGGCTCCACGCCCGAAGGTGACGCCGTTAGTCGCGTCCATCTGGTAATTGCCACTGGTAAATGGCGCAGCAGTGGAAATCAAGTTTGCGCCATCGTTTTCGTCCAGAAGACCGCTGGTAAGAGCACCACTGCCATTGGAAATAAATCGGCCGATGATGGAATCGGGAACACCGCCGGAATCCACACCGCTGAAATCGAAGACGTAGTTACCACTAATGCCGGCAGGGCTAAACGAATTGGTACTTTGCAACACGAAAGTCCCGCTGGCCGTGGCGTTCAAATCTGTTTCGACGATCAGGCCCTGGGTAGGCGAAAGCATGGTGATGCTGAAGATAAGCGTTCCCGTGGCGTTGGTGAGATTGACGACGCCGCGCCCGTCGGCCTGAACGGAGTAGGTGCTTGCAATAAACGCCAGCGTTTGTTGACCGTTGAGCGCCGTATTGACGTCCTCGAGGCCACCGGTGATGTTGCCGTTGCCGTCGGCGATGAACGAGCCGACACGCGCGAAGAAACTTAAGGCAGCGCTGTCGGTACCGCTCATGGAAAATGCGTACTGCCCCTTAAGGCTGGCGTTGGAAAAATTGCCGACAGCAGGAGGAGGCGTGGGAGTAGAGCCGCCGCCGCAAGCTGCCGCGAAGCTAGCCGCGAAAACCGTGAGTGCCAGCCAGAGGCGGCTCGTGCGATTCACACGTGAATTCATCGCGCGCCTCCCTTCTGGTCGGCCTGCAAATTCGCAAGCAAAGCCTTATTGGTGCGAGCGCCGCCGGATGCCAGCGGCAATCCGTGTTGCGAACGGACGGCGACCACTTGCGTACCGACCTGCACCAGGCGCGCAAGGAAAACCGTGTTTTGGCCGGCCGGACCCATCTGGCCAACGAAGCGAACGTTGGCGCCAGGCGTGATGCTGAGTTTGGCGAGATGCAGAAGGCGTGCATCGCCCAGATGCACGTCCACATTGCCTGAGGCGGTTTGCAGCAAAACGTGCGTGCCGATAGGCGGCGTGTGCGAATTCTCGTTGTACTTCAGAACTGTGCCCTGCAATGAGACGTCACTAGCAATGCTATAGGCGCCTGGAGTCGCCTTCGCGGCGGCAGCGTTCGCGCCTGGTCGTTGCGCAAACGCGACACCGGCGAAAATCAAAAACAGGAGCACGGCCACAAACCGGTGCAACTTCGGGAATAGAGTCATGAATCTTCACCCCATGGCAGCCCTAGAGAGGGCGCGTCAATCAGAGACCCCGAGCCAGAATGACGGGGCGGAAGGACATCACTAGCTTAGACGGCAACGGTGCCTGCAAAGGTTTCTACAAGGACCATCGTGTGTCGGAAGAACCAGCCTGTACGAAAACTGTACCGAAGGCCGTTGAGGACAACCATGCTCCGCGCGGGTTGTCCCTCGGGCCGGCTGAATTTCCCGCGGCATACCAGCTGCGCCGTACGTCGGATAGGAACACCGCAGCTGTCAAAAGGTTGCGCTGCGAGACAAAATGAAGAAAATTTTTCGATGCGAAGGCGCAACTCCTTGCGATTGACAGAACGGCGGGCCTCGCTCATAATTGTTTGTACGTCAATCCTGCGGCGGGCCTCCGGTCGTTTCGAAAGGCGGCCTCGCCTGAGAGGTAAGAGAAGTCTGGTGCGGTGAAGCGAGTCGCCGCACGGGCTACACGGATGGCGCCAAAATATATATTTGTTACCGGCGGTGTTGTTTCCTCACTTGGCAAGGGCGTTGCAGCTTCCTCCATCGGTTGTCTCCTCGAAAGTCGCGGTTTCAAAGTCAACATTCAAAAGTGCGATCCGTATCTGAACGTCGATCCCGGCACAATGAGCCCGTATCAACACGGCGAAGTGTTCGTGACCGAAGATGGCGCGGAGACCGACCTGGACCTCGGACATTATGAAAGGTTCACGCACGCAAAGCTGACGCGCGACAACAATTGGACCACGGGAAGAATCTACGAAACCATTTTGACCAAGGAACGCCGCGGCGATTACCTCGGCAAGACCGTGCAGGTGATTCCGCACGTCACCGACGAAATCAAAGCGATCATCAAGAAGGTTTCCGTCGATGTGGATGTGGCGATCGTGGAAATTGGCGGGACAGTAGGCGACATCGAGTCGCTGCCGTTTTTGGAAGCCATCCGGCAGATGCGCTTGGAGCTTGGCGCGGAAAACACTTTATTTGTGCATGTGACTTTAGTTCCCTACTTGGCTGCGGCGGGCGAACAGAAAACCAAGCCTACGCAACACAGCGTAAAAGAGATGCTGGGAATCGGAATTCAGCCGGACATTCTGTTGTGCCGCAGCGACCGCCACATTCCTTCCGACCTGAAACGCAAGATAGCGCTGTTTTGCAACATTGCCGAAGGATGCGTGATTTCCATGGAAGACGTGGACACCATTTACGCGGTTCCGGCGGAACTGGCGCGCGAAGGCCTAGACTCGCAGATCTTGCGTTTGTTGAAGCTGGAAGCACGTCCGCAGAATTTCCAGCCGTGGCTGGATTTGATTCAGCGCATCCATCATCCGGCTGGCGAGGCGCGGATTGCGATTGTCGGCAAATACGTACAGCTGGAAGACGCCTACAAGAGTTTGCGCGAAGCGCTGCTGCATGGCGGCCTGGCGCACAACCACAAGACGGTGATCGATTGGATCGAATCCGAAGAAATCGATTCGCTGCAAACGGCGGCGGATCGCTTGCGAGGTTACGACGGAATTCTGGTGCCGGGTGGCTTCGGCAAGCGCGGCATTCAGGGAATGGTTTATACGATACAGTTTGCTCGCGAAAACAAGATTCCCTTCTTTGGAATTTGCCTGGGCATGCAGTGCGCGACGATTGAATATGCGCGGGACGTAGCCGGATTGAAGCAGGCGGACAGCACGGAGTTCGATCCGCAAGCGCCATATCGCGTGATTTACAAATTGCGCGAACTGTTGGGCGTGGACGAAATGGGCGGCACGATGCGTTTGGGCGCATGGCCCTGCAAGCTCGAGCCAGGTTCGTTCGCGCACAAAGCTTACGGGAGACTGGAGATCAGTGAGCGGCATCGTCACCGCTATGAGTTCAACCGCGAGCATGAGAAGACTCTGGTGGCCGCCGGTCTAAAAATTACTGGCCGCACTCCCGACGAAAATTACGTAGAGATTGTGGAAGCTCCGGACCATCCGTGGTTTCTAGGCTGCCAGTTCCATCCGGAATTTAAGTCGAAGCCGCTGGAGCCGCATCCGTTATTCGCCGCCTTCATCGGCGCGGCCCTGCGGCAAAAGAAAGAACGCAGCAAGCCCGTGGTTGCCGGAAGCAATGTGGCGGTAGCGGTCGAAAGCCAGCACGCGCAGACGGAGAGCCCGCGTACGCCGGTTTTGCGCGCCTTGCCACAGGCGTCCGTCTAAGCTTCGAGCGAGCTTCGCCGCTTTTTCTTTCTTGAGTTTAGAATCATCTCTGCTTGTGGGAGCCCGCTGCGCGGGTTTAGCTATCCACAGGAAAAAACCACGGACGCAGGGCGCCTTCGAATGTAACCGAGCGCTTGGCGGGAAATCGCCCGCAGCGTTCCAGGCGCCAGTTGCTTGTGTCACGGGATGGTTAACGTCTACCTTTCTCCCGATGGGAGAACCCGCACCGCTTTCGCCTGACTCTTCGCACTGACCTTGTGCAAGTGCCCTACAGTCTTTTGCAAAACAGGACTAGGTCGCATACTCTTGGTTTATCGCATCATGCCTTCTGTACATGAAATTCATGTCGGCGACCTAAGGGTTGGCGACGAGAAAGCGTTGTTTCTGATTGCCGGGCCCTGCGTGATTGAGTCGGAGACACACGCGCGCATGGTGGCGGAACGCGTCTCGGCAATTGCGGCGGATGTCGGCGTTCCCTACATTTTCAAAGCATCGTTCGACAAGGCGAATCGGTCATCGCTGAAAGCGTTTCGCGGGCCGGGTCTGCAAGAGGGTTTGCGCATTCTAGGAAAGATCAAGGCGGATTTGAAGCTTCCGATTTTGACTGACATCCATGAAGCATCACAGGCCGCGCCCGCCGCGGACGTTGTGGACATCTTGCAGATACCAGCGTTTTTGGCGCGGCAAACAGATTTACTGGTCGCTGCGGGAAAAACCGGCCGAATCATCAATGTCAAAAAACCGCAGTTCGTTTCGCCAGCGGACATGAAGAACGTGGTGGAAAAAATCGAATCGACCGGAAACAGACAAATTATTTTGACCGAACGCGGGTCCTCATTCGGCTACCAGAATCTGGTGGTGGATTTCCGCGGCATTCCGCAAATGAAGAAGTTCGGCTATCCGGTGGTATTTGACGCCACGCATTCGGTGCAGTTGCCGGGCGGACAGGGCCACGCCAGCGGCGGGCAGCCGGAATTTATTGAACCGCTGGCACGCGCGGCAATAGCGGCCGGAGTGGATGGAATTTTTCTGGAGACGCATGACCATCCTGCTAAGGCGCTTTCCGACGGCGCGAATGCCCTGCAACTGGACCAGCTGGCAGGTTTGCTTTCGCGGCTGAAAGAACTCGGGACGCTGGTGCGCAAGTGGGGCCACACGTGAGCCTGGAGACAGCGCGGCGCGTTTTGCGGATTGAGGCGCAGGCAATTGCGGATGTGATGACACGGTTGGATCGGACGTTTGAACGCGCAGTGGAATTGCTCTTTGCCTGCAAAGGTCGTGTGGCTGTTACTGGTATGGGTAAATCCGGCATTGTCGGCCGGAAAATCTCCGCAACGCTTTCGAGCACCGGCACACCTTCGTTCTTTCTATCTTCCGCGGAAGCGCTGCATGGCGATCTGGGAATGCTGGCGCCGGGGGATGCGATGTTGGCGGTTTCTTACGGCGGTGAAACGCGCGAAATTGTGGCTTTGCTGGACGCGCTGAAGCGGCTAGAGATCAAACTGGTCGCGCTGACGGGAAACGCCAAGTCCACCATCGCGCAAGCGAGCGATGTGGTGCTAAACGTGAGCGTGAATGAAGAGGCTTGTTCGCTGAACCTTGCACCGACCGCAAGCACCACGGTGGCCATGGCTGTGGGGGACGCGCTAGCGGTGGCGCTGCTAGAAAAGCGCGATTTTCGCCATGACGACTTTGCGGCGCTGCATCCGGCCGGAAGCCTTGGGAAGCGGCTGCTTCGCGTCGAAAAAGTAATGCATGCCGGAGAGAGGTTGCCGCGCGTCGCGCCCGAAACGCCGATGGCCGCCGTGTTCCATGAAATGTCAGCGAAAAAGTTGGGGATGACCACCGTGGTGAACGGCGACGGCACGCTGGCGGGAATCTTAACCGACGGCGATCTGCGCCGTTTGATGGAAAAACATGGCGGCATGGTAGTGGACATGAAATTGGCGGACTGCATGACGCGCAATCCACAAACCATCGGGCCGGACGTGTTGGCCAGCGAAGCATTGACGTTGATGGAAAAACGCCGAATTACCTGCGTCATTGTGGTGGACCAGGCGCGAAATGTTCTGGGGGTCGTGCATTTACACGATTTGTGGGGCCTGCAGTTGGTGTAGCTTTTTCTCTACTGTTTCTTTTCGATTCTATGGAGGAAGTCTTGCCTCGTTCACTGAAAATTGCGCCAGCTTTGAAAAAGCGCGCAGCGAAAATCAAAGTAGTGTTAATGGACGTGGACGGGACCATCACTGACGGAAGCGTGACATTGCTCTCGCAACCGGATGGCTCGGCGCTCGAGATCAAGACCTTTGACGCTCACGACGGACAAGGCATGACTCTGGGCCACACAGCGGGGTTGCGTATGGGCGTAATCACTGGCCGCGAAAGCCCAGCATTGCGGCGGCGCATGAAAGAGATGAGCGTCGAATTCGTTTACGAAAAACAGCCTCAGAAAATCGCCGCTTACGAGGAAATTTTGAAAAAGACGGGTGTAACCGAGGACGAAGTCGCCTACCTGGGCGACGACTTGCCGGATTTGACAGTAATGCGGCGCGTCGGGATGGCAGTGGCAGTCGGCAACGCGACTCCCGAAGTGAAAGCTGCGGCGCACTACACAACCGTTCGCAATGGCGGCAAAGGCGCTGCGCGCGAGCTGATCGAGCTGATCCTCAAGTCCAAGGGAATCTGGGAAGAAATGATCGATAAGGCGCGCGCGTAACTTTGCGGTGCCGCTTCGACTCTTTGGTTCCAGATTCAAATCGCGAGTCGATTTCGCACCATCGCGGACTAGCGGCGCTCTTTCGGCGATACCGTATCCAGCCGTCGGCCATTTTCGGAATCTTTCATAAGCTTCCCTAACCGCCGCAGGCGTGTCTGTTCGCGTTTTGCTCTCGATACCCAACAACCTGCGGTTCTCTGGTAACCCGGCGGCTGACTCGCGAAAAACTTCCAGGCTCTGACGTTCTTCATGAAGCGCTTTCTGTCCGCAAAACTCAGTCCGGGGCGCTTCTGTTCGTAGGTATAGATTCCGGTGCGCTTCTCTTGACGCGCTTCAAACGCGCGCATTCCGGGCGAGGCCATCATTCCCGCCTTTATCAAACTCATCGCGCGATGCACATTGATCCTGCTCCAAGTGCTTTTCGCTTTGCGCGGCGAAAAGCGGTGGGTGAATCTTTCGTCGTCGACTCTCTTTTTGACGCCGTCAATCCAACCAAAACACAAAGCCTCTTCCACCGCCTCGTCGTAGGTCGCGCCACTTTTGCCGGTGTGCTTCTTGTAGAAACTCACGAGCAGTTCCGTGCTGGTCGCGTGATTCTTTGCCAACCATTCACGAAACTCCACCCGTGATGCAAAGTGCACGGCTTTCATCCTCGCCGCCTTGCGATTGCTTCTTGACATTCTTCGCTGCTAAACGCAGACTCTCCGCAATCTGCGGCTGGTCAGGCGCTTGCTCACCGGCCAATCCAACTCTTTCTACGAGGAGCGGCCCATGAAAACGAACTACCCAGCCGTCGCTGTCGCAGCCATCGGGTACTGGCTCCTGGGAGCCATTTGGTTTGGCCTTCTTTTCAGCAAACCATGGATGGCCCTAGAACATGTGACCGAAGAGCAAGCCCGTGCCGGAAGCTCTCCGGTGCCATACGTTGTCAGTTTCCTGCTGAACTTGCTCATCGCCTATGTTCTCGCGCAGCTTTGTGTCTGGCGCAACGCCTCCACTGCCGCGCGCGGCGCCGCACTGGGCGTTCTTCTTTGGATCGGTTTGGTCGGTCCGGTAACTTATACCACCTATATGTATGAGATGCGCCCCTGGCAGCTATTCGCCATCAATCAATTCTATCCGCTGGTCGGACTCTGTTTGATGGGCGCAATTCTTGGCGCCTGGACCAAAAAGGTCGCCTAGCGCCTGTCAGCCAGGAGCAATCTCTCACTTCATTACCGGCAGTACCACTGCGGAGGCGTGCTCTCCTCCGCGGTAGATGCGCTGGGTGGCTTTCTGAAAATCTTCCCGCCGGGCATCGGGAATATTTTCGAACCTTTGCGGATTGCGATCCACCAGCGGAAACCAGGTGCTCTGGATTTGCACCATGATGCGGTGGCCACGGCGAAAAGTGTGATTGATGCTGGGCAGATCAAAATTAATCGCCGTCGGTTTGTTGGGTTCGAGCGCCTCGGGTTTTTCAAAGCTGTTGCGGAATTTCGCGCGGAAGGGCTCGCCGCGTACCAGTTGCTGATAGCCGCCCATGTGAACTTCCCGGGGATTGGGATCCGGATCGGGATAATCCATCGGATAAACATCGATCAGTTTGACCACGAAATCCGAATCCGTTCCTGAGCTGGAAACCCAAAGCCTGGGAGAAACGGAACCTGCCACAGTAAGGTCTTCCTCGAGCGGGCCGGTTTGATAAACCTGCACGTCGCTGCGTTTGGACGCAAAACGCTGATCGGCATCCATATAGGTTTGCGGCACGCCGGTACTTTGCGTTTCCACAAAGGGAATCGGATGATTTGGATCGCTGACGTATTCGTCGAATCCGGATTTTTCTTTGCCCGGATCGAACGCTAGCCTTCCTCCCTCGTGGAAATAGAGTGTCTTCGCCTGCGTGTTCTTGGGCGGCCAGGAGTCGTAGCGCCGCCAAACGTTGGTGCCGGTTTCAAAAACCAGGGCGGTAGGAAGCTTAGCGTCCCTCTGGTCTTTTAAGTATTGTTGAAAGAAGGGCAAAAGCACGTGGTCGTTGAAATACGAGGAATTATCAGCAGCAAAATTTACCGCTCCCAGGTGATCACCCCTCGAGCGCGCCCAGCCTCCATGCACCCACGGACCTTCCACAAGATGATCGGGAGTGTTGGGACTCATCGCTGCGACGGAGTGAAAAATCTTGAACGGACCTTGCAAATCTTCGGCATCAAATAGTCCTCCTACGGTCATCACGGCACAGTGAACATTCTTCATGTGCGCGGAAATGTCGCGAGTCTTCCAGAATTCGTCGTAGTTCGGGTGCTGCACCTGATCGTCCCAATAAAAATTGCCGTCTTTCAGATACCGTTTTTCGGCTTCGCCAATCGGGCCCATGGCCAGATAGAAATCGTACCCGTCGTTGGTGCCATAGTCGAAATTTTCCCAATCCCTTGGCGGATATTCCAAACCGGCGCGCGGCTTGAAGAATGTGTAGAACCCAAAGTTAGCTTCGAGCATAAACGCACCATTGTGGTACGCGTCATCGCCCATATAAAGGTCGGTCACCGGGGCCTGCGGCGAACAAGCTTTCAACGCAGGGTGAGTGTCGGGCATCCCGGCGGCGGCGTAAAACCCAGGATAAGAAATTCCATAGATGCCGGCCTTGCCGTTGTTGTTCGGCACGTTTTTCAACAGCCAATCGATCGTGTCGTAGGTGTCAGTGCTTTCATCCACATCCTTCGGGCTCTTTTTCGCCTCCTTATGTGGGGTCATTTCGATAAACGTTCCGTCGCTCTGGTAACGGCCACGCACATCCTGATAGACAAAAATGAAGCCGTCGGCCGTAAAGCTGGGCGCGGGACCAAGACGCTTTGGATAGTTGTCTGCACCGTAAGGCCCAACGCTGTAAGGCGTGCGTTCGATCAGGAACGGATAAGTCCTGGCGGGCGAAGCATCCTTCGGAACATAAACGGCGGTAAATAACTTGGCACCGTCACGCATCGGAACGCGAAATTCGTATTTGGTATAACCCGCGCGAATTTCTGCGGCCGATTTCGGCTCTTCCGCAGCGTCAGCGTCATCCTGGGCGCTCACGCGCTGATTCGCGGGAAACAGAAAAATTGCCGCTGCAGCGAGGCTCGCCGTGTAAAGCATCAAGCGCCGATCCCGGTTATCCATTCATTTGCTCCCCAATGCAATTGCCAGGAAGAATTCGCCAACCAAACGGGCACCGCACCATACCGCCCGAGCCATGCAGTGTCAACGCTTGTAAAAAGCCGCGCCAGTCACAGATCTCGCTTCGCGCCCCGTTCGGCAACCGCGAAAAAGTACTCTTGACCCGGCACATGCGCGGCGCTAGCGTAACCGTTACCTGGCTCCCGAGCACCGCTCCCCCTACGGCTCATTGGTCAACTGCCTGTCAAAGGAGACATCTCATGATCGCTCGCATCATCACTTGTTCCGTCATCCCATCCAAAGTAGCTGAGTTTCGCTCATTGTTGAACCATGCCCTGTTGCCCAAGGTTCAATCGCAGCCCGGCTTTGTCGAAAACATCGAGGCCCTGGACCACAAGACCGGCCAGTTTTCCTGTACTACGCTTTGGCAGAATCGATCCGACGTTGACAACTACGATAATGGAGTTTTTCCCGAGATCGCCGCGCAGATGAGTCCATTGCTGAACGGCAACCCGACCGTGCAGACCCTCCCGGTAGAAAACTCCTCCATGCACAACGTGCGGGCGGCGGCAGCCACCGCACGATAGCGCCAATAGCGCCGGGCAAAAACCTGGCGCCCCGCCCCTGAGCGCAGAGGCCGGAAGACACCCGCAGTCTTCCGGCCTCGCGGTTTTCTGCGACGCGTTCGACCTTGTCTGGTTCTGCTAAATTTCCTCCGGTGCGCTGCATTCGGTGTACAATCCTGCCGATTCTCCAGGAGTTACTCCATGAAAACACTAGCCAGTTTGCTGTGCGTCTTGTTTTGCGTGGTCCCGGCATTCGCCGCAAAGCAATACTCTTATTTTCGCCTGGGAAATCCAAATGACATTTCCACTTCAACCACTCCGGGTACTGTCCTGATGGGCGGCGGCACCGACGTGGACGCCGCATTCCAGTGGATGTGCCAGCGCAGCGGGGATGGCGACTTCCTGGTTATCCGTGCCACCGGAACCGATGCCTACGATCCCTACATTCAAGCGCTTTGCCCTGCGGAAAATTCGGTGGCCACGCTGATCATTCCCAATCGCACCGCGGCCAGCGATCCCTTCGTGGTCAACGCCATTCAGAAGGCCGAAGCGCTGTGGATTGCCGGTGGCGATCAATCCGATTACATCAATTTCTGGAAAGGCACCCCCGTCGAAGCCGAGCTGAACAATCTGATCGCACGCGGCGCGCCTATCGGCGGCACCAGCGCTGGAATGAATGTGTTATCGCAGTTTATCTACTCTGCGCTGGCCAGCCAGGGCGTGACTTCCAGCCAGGCGCTTGCGGATCCATTCAGTCGCTACATCACACTGGAGGGCGACTTCGTGAACATTTCCATCCTGCATGGGCTTCTTGACGATCCGCACTTTGTCACCCGCGACCGCATGGGCCGCGATCTGGCATTCCTGTGCCGCGTTTTCTTGAATGGCTGGTCCGCAGCTCCGCGCGATATCACCATTGACGAACAAACCGCCTTGCTGATCGATGCTTCTGGAAAGGCCACGGTCGTTGGCATCAGCACCGTGTACTTCATGCAAGCGCCGGGGGCGCCACAATTGTGTCAGGCCAAAACGCCGCTGACCTATGACAACATCGCGGTGTACCGGATCAATTCGAGCGGTACGTTCAATTTATCCACTTGGAAAGGCACGGGCGGCGTTGCCTATACCGTTTCCGCCGACGCCGGCGTCCTGAGTTCCACGCAAGCTGGCGGCGCAATCTACTAGACCAACCGCGTACCCTTTGGACGAATTGCATAGCCGCAAAGAGCGCCACCCGCTGCCCTGGGCTAGCGCTCTTGTTGTGTGGCTGGGTAAAGAGTCGGTTCGTTTCGCGATGCGTTCAGAAAGTGCGGATAAGCATCCCGTAAAAGGCTAACTTTTGCCAAACCTAACAATGGCCCGGGCTGGATAGGCCACCATGCGTTCCCGCTGACTACTGAAACACCGGCCTACGCCGAGGCCGCTCTCGATGCCGGAATCGACTTGATCTCCACCTTCCTTGGCAGCGCGTTGGTGGCGATTGGAGCGGTAATTTCCAGCGTGCCGTTCCGGTATTCGGCGGACAACTTGTCTTTGTCCACTCCTTCCGGAAGCATAATGGTCCGCGTGAACGAACCATAAGTGATCTCACGGTGCAGGAAGTCGGCCTCCCGCGTCTCGCGCGAGCTCGATCGCTCTCCAGAGATGGTCAGGGTATTTCCTTGCACCTGGATATTGACATCCTTGGGGTCAACGCCCGCTAACAGCACTTCGCAGTGGAACTTCTTGTTGTTGGTGTCGATGAAGGATTCCACGGCTGGAGAAAAATCAGCCGCGAACGTCTGCTGTTCCTGCATCGAAGGCCAGCCCAGGAAGCGGTTGAAAAACTCGTCGAAATTGCGCCGAACATTAAATAGCTCCTGACGGGGATTGTCGCGTCGCAATAGATTTACCATCGGGGGACTCCTTAATTTGAGATTTGCCGGGGCGGACGAACAAAGGCTGGGTACGAACAAGGGCTGGGAGCTGCAGGCAATACCGTCGCCAGCCGGAGTCTTCCTTTTTACGCCCGGTATTCCCGCTGTCAAGGGGCTTTTGTCATCAAACAAATGAAAACTGTGTAAAGATATTTTTTCCGACCTCGATTGCTCTTGCAAATTGTTGCAAAGTCTCCTGGCGTTCGAGCCCATCGAAACGCCGGTTATCATGCGGCGAATCTGGATGCTCTCAACAGGCTCAAGAGCGCTGCAATCAAGGAATATGTTTCGCCCATGCACATGGCCATAGTTGCCAGCGGGACCCGAGCTGGAGTACTTGCCACATTTTCCGCAGCTGGATCCCTTGCATTCGACTCCGGCGTATTCCTGGATCGCCGCGAAAATCAACCTGCCGCCCTTGAACTGAAGCCACAGCCAGTATTTGTGAACTCGCGGCTCATTGGCCTTGCGCACAGCAGCAACATGGCCCACTCGAGCCCCAGTTTTCGATCTTCGGCTTTCGATTTTATTTTCACTTTCCATTTTCTGTTCGCTCGCCCTCCCTTTCTTCCCGCGCTCAGGCGATAATGTTCTGCTCGCACTTCACACACGAGGCCTTTGACCGTGACCCACGCTTGGCACGATGTTTCCCCCGGCAAGGATGTTCCGCGCGACTTTCAGGCGGTCATTGAGATTCCACTCGGCTCCAACGTTAAATACGAACTGGACAAGCCCACCGGCCTCCTAAGAGTGGATCGCATCATTCACTCCGCGGTTTTTTATCCCGCCAATTACGGATTCATCCCGCAAACCTACGCCGAAGACAATGATCCGCTGGACGTGCTGGTTCTCTGCCAGGAGCCGGTGCTGCCGCTGGCACTGATCAAAGCGCGCGCCATTGGCGTTATGACCATGGTGGATAGCGGCGCGTCCGACGATAAAATTATTGCTGTCGCCACCAACGATCCGGAGTTCAGCGAATATCTGGAAGCTCGTGACCTGCCCAGCCACCGGCTGCTGGTCCTGAAACGATTTTTTCAGGACTACAAACAACTGGAAGGCAAGCAAGTGCAAGTGGAGGAAATTCGCCCCGCGTACGCCGCACTCAGCATCATCGAGCAGTCCTTAGCGCGCTACCAGAAGCATCGGGAAGAGCTCATCAAGGGCGAAAATACTTTGCAAAATCGCCGCAAGAGCGACCGCTGAAAAGCGGACTAGTATAAAGGTATTATGTTGTCGGAAGGGATTGGCTGTTAGTTTTCCGACCAGATTAAGGTGAGGGCTCTCGAGGTGAAAGACATTTTCATGTGGATTGGCGTCGGGCTGGGCACGCTGCTGGTGATGGCCTTCGTGGTACTGTCGGTGATGGCGGGCGGCCCGAAAGATGCCCTGTACATGGTGCGCTACGCCCTCCCGCACATGCACCGCGGAAACTTGAAGCCGGGCGACAGCGCACCCGATGCAAAACTGTTCGCGCTGAACGGCGACGATACCTTTCATATTCGCGAGCGCACCGGCGGCAGGCCGCTGGTCTTGGTGTTCGGCAGTTTTACTTGACCGCCCTTTCGTCGTCAGGTTGGCGACATCGTGCAAATTTTCAACGATTATCGGTCGCATGCTGATTTTCTGACCGTGTACGTACGCGAAGCGCATCCCACCGATGAATGGCAGATGAAATCTAATGTGAAAGATGATGTGTGCTACGCGCAGCCGCGCAATCTTTCCGACCGCCTGGCTATCGCCAACGATTTCACCAAGCGTTTCAAATATCCTGTGCCCTTCGGCGTGGACGATATGAATAACGCCGCAAACGATGCCTACTCCGCCTGGCCCGAACGGCTTTACATCATCGACGAAAATGGCAAAATCGCTTACCGAGGCGGAATGGGACCGTTCCACTACCATCCCGCCGAAGTGCGCGCCTGGCTGGCGGCGCGCTACGGCGAAGTGAAACACCCGGAAATGAAAACCGAGGAAAAGAAGAGTTAGGAAAAAGAGATACGGAAAATCAAGAAAGCCCGCGGCATTCGAGCAACAAGATGGCATGAACAACGCACTGACTCATTCCGAGCAGGGCAAGCAAAGCGCCGAACCGGGGCGACGAACACACCCACACCGTCATTCCGAGTGAAGCGAGGAGCCTCTCTTCGATTTTTAGTGCTTGGTGCCTGCTGTGGTAGGACGAATTTTCTCCGGCGGCACAATTCCTTGCTCTTCCAGCACGCAGTAAAACTTGTCGGCGTCCAGATTTTTCCACGTCTCGATTTTTCCCGAAGGCCAGCGAATTTCCAGGCTGTCGATTTTCGTGGCGGTGTTCAACCCGAAGTGCACGCGCAAATCGTTTTGCGAAAGATAACTTCCGCCGCTGTGAATCTCTTCGGTCTGGGTCATTCCGCCGGCTACCATTTTCAGCCGCGCGCCGATCGCCAGACGATTGCTCTTGGTTCCCTGCAACTCGAAGCTGACCCAGTGCTTTCCTGCGATGCCGTTATTCTTCAGGATCATCGGCTCACCGGATAGATCCTCGACCACCAGATCGACGTTGCCATCGTTGAACAGATCTCCCGCAGCCACGCCGCGGGAAACGCGAGGGACTCGCAGCGCGGTGCCGGCCTGTTCGCTGGCATCGCAGAAAGTGCCGTCTTTCTGATTGAGCTGCAGCACTTTTGGCTCCTGGTAACGAGCGCCAGAGGGCAACGAGTCCACTTGCGGGTAGACGTGCCCGCCAACAACGATGAGATCGAGCCAACCGTCGTTGTCAGCGTCGAAAAAGACGGTGCCCCACTTTACGTACGGAAGCGAAGGCAGCGCCACTCCCGATTTGTAGGAGACGTCGGAGAAATTCCAATTCCCGTCATTGCGAAAAAGATTGCTGTACTCATCGGAAAAATTAGTGACGAAAAGCGACGGAAATCCGTTGTGCAAATAGTCGCCAACAGCAATGCCCATGGAAGCCTGCTCGGAGCCGTCTTCACTCACCGCGGTCCCCGATTCCAAACCGATTTCCTGGAACTTTCCGTTTCCCAAATTCTTGTAGAGGAATTTCGGCGTCGAATCGTTCGCGACATAAATGTCGGGCTTCCCGGTGTTGTTGAAATCAGAAAAGATAACCGACATCCCGTAGTATCCGTTGGGATCGTCCACTGCAGCGGATTTTGCAACGTCAGTGAAGGTGCCGTCGCCGTTGTTGTGAAACAGCGCGTCGCCGGCGCCTTTGAGTCCGCGCGGGCCGCACTGCACGTCGATGCCGCGGTACTTGCAATTGGGAGCGCTACCAAAGCCGGGTAAATCGTTGAGATGGAAATCCACGTAGTTGGTGACCATCAGATCGAGGTAACCGTCGCCATCGTAATCCCCAAACGCTGCCCCGGTGGACCAGCGGCCATCGGCAACGCGCGCTTGCTTGGTGACATCGGTGAATGTGCCGTCGCCATTGTTGCGAAAAAGTTTGTTGCCGCCGAGGCAGGTCAGGTAGAGATCGGGCCAGCCGTCGTTGTTGTAATCGCCGACGGCGCCGCCCATGGCCAAACAGGGAGTCGCCAGGCCGGCTTTATCAGTCACATCGGTAAACGTTCCATCGTGATTGTTGTGATACAAGGCGCCGCGCGCGGTCTGCCCTTTGATCGCCATGTCCACCGTCGGGGCATTGGTGAAATAGATGTCCGGGTAGCCGTCGCGGTCGTAGTCGATAAGGAGCACGCCGCCGCTCATGGACTCCACAACGTACCGGTTCGCGCTGGAGGAAACGTGATTGAAGTGAATGCCGGTTTTCGCGGTGATATCGGTAAACTGGGGGACTTCCCGGCCGACGCATTTCATGGACTTAGCCCCGAGCGGAGGAGGCGGCGGCTGAGGGTGGGATTCTTGCGCTAGCCCGATCTGCGCCGAAAGTACAAACAGGACAAATATGCGCGAGGATTCCCTGCTGGCGGACAGGCTCAAGGATTCACCGGGCTCGATTCGTGCGCGTAGTAGAAGGCATTCGGACAAAAATCAAACGGCGGGGCTTAGTATAGCAAGCTCCGCCGTTGGGGTGTACGAACGCTTGGGGAAGCGCCCGCCAGATCAAGTTTCTCCAGAAACAATAGGGGTGGAACAAATCTACAGCCCGGCATTACCTTTCCGCCGCAAAAGGCACGGCAAGGGCAAGGCTGCAATTGAGGCAAGGGTAAGCCACAAACCGAGAGGATGTCAAGTTAAATAACGATATTCTGGTGTGTGCTATGGTCATTTGTGAGGTCCTGCTCAGCCAGACAAACGGCCAGCGGCCAGGCTCGTCTGTTCCGGAGGGCACCTTCATCGGATGACCCGGTATCAAAAGAAATGAGTTAGAATACGCGCCGGGAGACCAAACTAGCTTACGGAAATTCGCGACCGCGCGATTCCGACATGGAAACAAAGAGCAAAGCCGTAGCCAAGAAGCACAAGAACCAGGTCACCCTGAAAGCGGTGGCCGAGCACCTGGGGCTGACCCCCGGAACGGTTTCGGCCGTCTGGAACAACTCAGCCGCTTCGCGGTCCATTCCCGAACATACCCGCAAGCGCATTCTGGAAGCCGTCAAGAGTATGCAGTACCGGCCGAACTTCATGGCCCGATCGCTGCGTGTACGGAGAACCTATACCATCGGCGTGATTCTGGAAGAAATTGGCGACGGATACGGTTCGATGGTTGTGAGCGGCATCGAGGAATTTACCAGGCAGAAAAATTATTTTTTCCTGACCGTGGCGCACCGGCACGACGCGGAATTGCTGGAAACCTATACGCAGATGCTCCTGGCGCGCGGTGTGGAGGGATTTCTGACCGTGGACACTTCGCTGCGTGAAGTTCCTTCCCTGCCCACGGTGGCGGTTGCCGGCCACCGCCAGCTGGAAAACGTGACCAACATCATTCTGGACCACCGGCAAGCGGCGGTGCTTGGACTACAGCATTTGCGCGAACTGGGTCATCAGGAAATTGCATTTCTGAAGGGCCAGAGAGAAAGTTCGGACTCCGAAGTTCGCTGGAACGCCATCTGCGAAGTGGCCGAGGAGATGGGCATCGAAATTCGTCCTGAGCGGGTGGTGCAGTTGCAAGGCCTGGATTCCACGCCGGAGCTTGGCTATCCGTTTGCCAAGGAATTGCTGGCACGCAAAGTTCGCTTTACCGCGCTATTTGGCTATAACGACATTTCCGCAATTGGCGCGATGCGAGCGTTTCAAGAAGCGGGCCTGCGAGTACCCGAAGATGTCTCGGTGGTCGGGTTTGACGATATTGCCAGCGCGTCGTTTTGTATCCCGACGCTGACCACCGTGCGGCAGCCGCTGAAGAGGATGGGACAAATCGCAGCAGAAACATTGATCGACCGGTTGGAAGACCAAGGCGAATACAAAGCGGAGATAGCGGTTGAGCCGGAACTGGTGGTGCGCAAGTCCACCGCGCGTGTAGGGTAACCCCGCCCTGCATGTTGCCAAGTGAAGCGCAGCAAAAAGTTGCGGAAGTTAGCGGCGAGCGGTGGCTAACGCGGCTTTGCGCTGCTCCTGAAGGAGAAAGTCTTCGTAGGGTCCCTTGAAATCCTCGATATGGCCGTGATCGAAATGCCAGAGGCGGCTGGCGACTTCGTCGATGACGTCGTGATCGTGGGTGACCAGCAGAACCGTGCCCTCGAATTTCTGAAGTGAAATATTCAGCGCGTTGATGGATTCGAGATCAAGGTGGTTGGTGGGTTCGTCCAGCACCAGAACGTTGGGTTTCTGCAGCATCAGCCGGCAGAACAAGATGCGCGCCGTTTCGCCACCGGAAAGCGCGCGAATCGGCTTACTGACATCGTCACCGCTGAACAGCATTTGGCCCAGCAATCCGCGCAGTTCCTGCTGACCGGCCATGGGATCAAATTGCGCCAGCCATTCGATCACCGACATTTCCGATTCTTTTTCGAGGGTGTGCTCCTGGCCGAAATAGCCGACCGCCACTTCGTGGCCCCAGCGCACGGTGCCGCCGTCCACTCCGAAGTGACGATCGCTCTGATCGATAAATCCGGGAGCATTGCGAACGAGCGAGCGTATCAAAGTGGTCTTGCCCGCTCCGTTACGGCCGAGTAAGGCGATTTTTTCCCCACGCTCGATATTTGCGGTGAAACCATCGATAACTTTCAGATCGCCGTAGGATTTGCGAACGGACTTGAATTCCAGTGGATGGCGACCGGACGGTTTTTTCATAACAAAATGAATATAGGGACGGGCGATATTCGAGCGCGCCAGGACGGTCGTTTGCAGCCGTTCGATCTCCTTTTTTCGTGAGGTGGCTTGCGCCGAACGGGTACCGGCGCCGAAGCGCGCGATAAAATCCTGCAGTTGCGCGATCTTCTTTTCGCGTTGCGCATTTTCCGACTCGATGCGTGAACGGACGGAGGTCTTGGCCATGACCATGTCGTCGTAACCGCCGACATACATCAATACGGATTCGTAATCGATGTCTGCGACATGCGTGCAGACGCTGTTCAAAAAGTGCCGGTCGTGGGAAATCACGATCAGCACGCCTTGATATGCGCACAAATAATCTTGCAGCCAGTGGACTGAGTCCAGGTCCAAATAGTTGGTCGGCTCGTCCAATAACAGTGCAGCAGGATTACCGAACAAGGCTTGCGCCAGCAGCACGCGAACCTTTTGTCCGCCCTGCAATTCGCCCATTTTGCGCCCGTGCAGTTCAGAAGGCACATCCAGACCGTCCAGTAAGATCGCGGCGTCGGCTTCCGCGGTGTAGCCACTTTCTTCGCCGACCATGCCTTCCAATTCGCCGAGGCGCATGCCGTCGGCGTCGGTCAATTCGTCATGCGGCTTGGCATAGAGGGTTTCGCGCTCTTGAAGAACTTCCCACAACGCGGCATGGCCCATGATGACGGTGTCAATGACCCGAAAATCGTCAAACGCAAACTGATCCTGGCGCAGGACGCCGATTTTCTTGGGCCGGGTCACGTTGCCTTTCGTCGGCTCGATTTCGCCGGTCAAAATCTTCATTAATGTAGATTTGCCCGCGCCATTCGGCCCGGTAATGGCATAGCGCCGGCCGGCCATAAACGTCGTAGTGACGTCGTCGAACAGCACCCGGGCGCCATAGCGCATAGAGATGTTATTGATCGAAATCATAGCCCTTCATTGTATCGTGAAACGGTTTCCGGTTTCGACTTGCGGGATTGACGAAGTTTTGAAAACCAATGAGTTTCGGAGCAACTTATTCTGCGGTGCCAACAAGATGCAACCTACAACGAGCACAGACCGGGGTTTTGAGCCTCCTACGCAGGAAGAGGGGGGAGCACTACGGTTTTCCGATTTCGAAGCTCTCGCGCTTTTTCAGCCGATTGGCCTCAATGAGGCGCTGATACTTCGCCAGCGTGTCTGTGGCTTCGGGAATGCGGCCTGCCCTGCGGTAGGCTTGGCTCAATTGGAAGAAAGCCGCGTCATGATCGGGATTCAGCTTGGTCGCCATCTCCAGGCATTGGACAGCTCCCAAGGCGTCGCTCTGCTGCAATAATGCGCGGCCAAGCTCGAACTGCGCGGGCTCGTAATCGGGTTTTGCGTGAACCACCTGCCGCAATAACTCGACCGCTTCGGGAAGCTGGCCTTGGGACAAAAGCGTGAAACCGAGATGATACGTAACGACCGGATCGGCGGGCTTAATTGCTAACTCGGTGCGAAACTCCGCCGCTGCATTGGCGAAATCGCTCTGATGGAGATAAACCAAGCCAATGTAATAGTGGGCCTCAGGAAACTTGGGATCCAGCCGGACAGCTTCTCTTAGTTCGCGGAGAGCGTTCGGGTAATCCTTATCCTGCGCATAAGCTTGGCCGAGAAGGGAGTGGACGCCGGGATTCGCGCTATTTTCCTGCAGCAAGCGCTGGAAAATCTTTGTCGCGGCAGCGGACTGGTGCGTGCGGACAAGAGCAGTTCCCCAAGCAAACAAGAGACCGGGATCATCGGGCGGATTACTTAAGAGAGGAAGAAGAACTTCCGCGCATTTGGAATAATTATCCTGGACAAAATAGCTAAGGCCGAGGATTTGCCGCGCGAATGAGTCGGCTGGCTGGGTTGCCAAATGGCGCTCCAACGGAGGAATGGCCTCGGGATAGTTCTCTGCGCGGTAGGCGGCAAAGCCCCAGTTACGGTCCAAGCCGGGTAGAGCTGGATTCCACAGGTGCGCATTCTTGAAGAAATCTGCAGCTTCGGCAAATTTCGAGTCTTTGGCGCGCATCACACCCAAATCATTGTAGGAGCTGGCCAGAACTTCGGAGGCGAATGCGCGATACCCCTTTGCGGCCTGCGACTCCGCGACGGGCTGCAAGGCCGTGCCGGAAGGCGCAGAACGCGAAGGCAGCCCGCCCTGCATGATCTCCTGCGTGTTGCGATTTTCGTCGCGCGAGCCAGCCTCGAGAACACCAGCCATGCTGTCGGAGCTAAGACTGCGCGCATCCGCCGACGATTCAAGTTGCGCCTGCTCTCGCTTCTGGGCCGGACTGAGAAACAAGTGTTCCTGGTCGTATTTGAATTGGGCTTCGCGAAGCTGTTGCGACCGAGCGAGCGCCTGGCGAGCTTCCTCGGGATGGCCACCGAGCCGGAGCAAATTCTGGCCCAACAAAAAATAGGCGCGGCTGAGGTTGCGATTGGATTCGGAAGCCTGAGGAGTTTTCACCAGCGCGACGTATTTTTGCAAAGCGGCGACGGCCTCTTGAAAACGCCCGGTTGAGGTGTAAGTTTCGCCAAGGTAAACGTAAGGCGTAGGTTCATCGGGACGCAGGCGAACTGCGTGGCGGAGAACCGATTCCGCGGCGGGATAATCGCGAAGGTTCGTGGTGGTGATGCCGAGCAGCAGCAAGGACAAATAGTCGTTAGGTTGCAGTCTTAGTTCCTGCTCGAAGAGCTTGCGCGCCTGCGGATAGCTTGACTCGCCATAGAACTCGAGTGTGGCATAGCCCAGGAGCGAATGGGCACGCGGGTATTTCGGGTCGAGTTTGATCGCCTTTTGGAATTCAGCAACCGCCTGTTCCGGAAAGTGCGTCACGGTGTAGGCGCGACCGAACAAAACATGAAGGGCAGCGGACTCTTCGGCGGAGGCCTCTAATTTCGAGAAGATATCAGAAGCTTGCGAAATATTTTTGGCCTTCAGGTAAGCCATTCCGAGAAAATATGCGGTCTCGAAGTCGTCTTGCAGAGCATTGGCCTTTTGCAATTCGGCGATGGAAGCCTCCGGATCCCCATTGAAAAGGTAAAGTCGGCCGAGAGCGTTATGAGCATTGGCATTTTCAGGATCGGAGCGGAGGACCGCCTCAATCATCTCAGTGGCTTTGCGCACGTCGCCCTTGCGGAACCAGGCGATGGCGTCCTCGACCTGCAGAGACGGGTCGTCCGGAGAAAACTTCACGGCCGCATCGAGGAGTGTAGCCGCGCCATCGAATTGTTGCTCAGAAATGGAAAGATTGCCTAACTGACGCAGAGCCAGAGCAATGGTCATGCGGAACTTGACGTCCGCGCCGGCGAGATTACCGGCGGCTAGATCCGTCTTGGCGGAATCGAATCGCCGTTTGAGGACCTGGCCCGGATCATCGGCTGTTGAGGCGGCGATCGCGCCGCGGATACTCGTTGTGGGCAAGAGGAAGGCCAGGAGAACCCCGACGCACGACGAAAAGAATCGATTTGGGCCAGCAGCTACCAACATGGCATTAAGGGGTGCTAGGTACGCTGACAGCCGATCCGGGTGGAGGCAAGGGGGTTGAATTACGGATGCCAGAACCTTCGACGATGGTGTAGACAGCGTCCCCGGCTACATTCTGCAGAGTTTCGGTGGTGCCGTTAGGCCAGCGGATTTCGACGGAGTCCATTTTCGACGCGGTACCAAGCCCGAAATGGAGGCGCAGATCGTTCTGCGAGAGATAGCTGGCGCCGCTGTGCACCTCGCTGAACTGCTTGACGCCGCCAGAGCGGATGGTGACACGGGCGCCAATCGCGGCGCGATTGCTTTTTGTACCTACCAGCTTGAAAAGCACCCGGTGAAACGGGCTGCTGTTGGTGTTGAGGAGAATTGAGGGCGGCTCGCCCACATTTAGCAAGACCACGTCGATGTTGCCGTTATTGAAGATATCGCCAAAGGCGGCGCCGCGCCGCGATTTGAGCGGCAAGGCCTGCAGACCGGCCTCCTTGGAAACTTCGTCGAAGGTCCCGTCGCGATTGTTGCGGTGAAGGAGGATAGGTTCCTTGTAGCGGGCTCCGGTATCGATGGTATCGATCTGCGGATAAACGTGGCCGTTGGCGACCAAAAGATCGAGCCAGGTGTCGTTCTCCATATCGAAAAAGGCGGTGCCCCAGCCGACATAAGGATAGCTGGGCTGACCGACGCCCGAGATCCAGCTTACGTCGTCAAAGCCCTTGGCGCCCATATTGCGGTAGAGCGAATTGGGCTGCTCCTCAAAATGGGTAACGAAAAAGCTGAGCCGCCCACTGTGGTCGTAGTCGCCCCAGTCGATGCCCATGTTGCCTAGCTCCATGCCTTCTCCACTGAGTGCCACGCCGGTGAGCAAGCCGACGTCGGTAAAGGTGCCGTCGTGATTGTTGCGGTAAAGATAATTCGGGACGGAGTCGTTCGCTACCAGCAGATCCGGCCAGCCGTCGTCATCGTAATCGACCCACATCACCCCGAGACCATAGTAGCCAATGTCATCGTGAACGCCGGCTTTCACGGACACTTCCTCGAAGGTGCCATCGCCGCGATTGTGGTAAAGAAAATCGGTCTCGCCTTCGAGCCCCCAAGGGCCACATTGGACGAGGATTCCTTTGTATCGGCAAAACTTGCTGCTGCCAAACTGCGGGAGATTGTTCAAGTCGAGATGCGAATAGCGAGAGACGAATAGATCCACGTAGCCATCGCGATCGTAGTCGCCCCAAGCAGCTCCGGTCATGAAGCCGCTGCCTCGAACGCCGGCTTTTTCGGTGACATCTTCAAATTTGCAGTTGCCGAGGTTGTGGTAGAGGACGCTGCCCGTATAACCAGTCACAAACAGATCGGGTTTGACATCGTTGTCGTAATCCGCCATCGTGACTCCCATACCCCAGCCTTTGCGGGTCAGGCCAGCCTCCTTGGTGATGTCCTTGAAAGTGCCATCCGGTTCCTGATGGTAAAGGGTAACCATCG
>Ga0126381_100000539_pt1 | contig 41363 bp, 45 predicted proteins | sample PanSoiMetPlot_28_FD_96465 | JGI IMG/M metagenome (GOLD analysis project Ga0126381, IMG submission 96465) | Tropical forest soil microbial communities from Panama - MetaG Plot_28 | ecosystem: Environmental > Terrestrial > Soil > Tropical forest > Bulk soil | place: Panama | collected 2016-02-17 | reverse complement strand
GGGCGCGATCGGACCGGTCGATATCGGCATCCTCGCAGCCAAAGGCTCGCTTTTCCTGACCCGGCCAACCCTCAACAACTACACGGCGAGCCGCGAGGATCTGCTGAACGCTGCCCGCGATCTGTTCGATGTCGTCAAAAGCGGCGCCGTGAAGATCGCGGTCAATCAGACCTATCCACTACGCGACGCGGGCCGCGCGCACCGCGATCTCCAGGATCGCAAAACGACTGGGCAGACGGTACTTACAGTATAGCTCCAGATTGCTTCGCAGCGCTCGCAATGACCTCGTTGTCATTGCGAGGGGCGAAGCGATGGAAGCAATCTCGATGCCGCTTTTAAGTATTCATCGCGTCGAAGAACTCGGCGTTGCTCTTCGACTCCTTCAATTTGTTGATCAGGAATTCGAGACCGTCGACGGTGCCCATCGGCGTCAGCACGCGGCGCAGCACCCACATCTTCGACAACACACCGCGATCGACGAGCAGCTCCTCCTTGCGGGTGCCGGATTTCGTGATGTCGATCGACGGGAATGTACGCTTGTCGGCAACCTTGCGGTCGAGAATGATCTCCGAATTGCCGGTGCCTTTGAACTCCTCGAAGATGACTTCGTCCATGCGCGAGCCGGTGTCGATCAGCGCGGTTGCGATGATCGTCAACGAACCGCCTTCCTCGATATTCCGGGCCGCCCCGAAAAACCGTTTCGGACGCTGCAGCGCATTGGCGTCGACACCGCCGGTCAATACCTTGCCCGAGGACGGGACGACGGTGTTGTAGGCGCGCGCGAGCCGCGTGATCGAATCGAGCAGGATAACGACGTCGCGCTTGTGCTCGACTAGGCGCTTCGCCTTCTCGATGACCATCTCGGCGATTTGGACGTGCCGCTGCGCCGGCTCGTCGAAGGTCGAGCTGATCACTTCACCGCGCACCGAGCGGGCCATATCGGTAACCTCCTCGGGCCGCTCATCGATCAGCAGCACGATCAAATACACCTCTGGGTGATTGGCCATGATCGCATGCGCGATGTTCTGCAGCATGACAGTCTTGCCGGCGCGCGGCGGCGACACGATCAGCGCGCGCTGGCCTTTGCCGAGTGGCGTGATCAGGTCGATGACCCGGGTCGTCAGATCTTTGCGGGTCGGATCGTCGAATTCGAGCTGGATCTTTTCTTCGGGATAAAGCGGGGTGAGATTGTCGAAGTTGATGCGCTGGCGCAGGCGGTCCGGTTCGTCAAAATTGATCGAATTCACTTTCAGGAGCGCAAAGTAGCGCTCGCCGTCACGCGGCGAACGGATCTGGCCCTCGACCGTATCACCGGTCCGCAAACCAAAACGTCGGACCTGACTCGGACTTACATAAATATCATCTGGACCTGGCAAGTAATTAGCTTCCGGAGATCTGAGAAATCCAAACCCGTCGGATAAGACTTCGAGCACACCGTCTCCGGAGATCGGGACATCATTTTCCGCAAGCTGCTTCAGAATTGCGAAAAGCATGTCCTGCTTACGCAGGGAAGAGGCGTTCTCGATTTCCAACTCTTCGGCGAAAGCGAGGAGTTCGGCCGGGGTTTTGCGCTTTAGTTCCTGTAGATTCATGGGAGTCACGTCGAGGGTGAGGACTGAGATCGCCTGTCGGGGGGCTCCCTGCAGCAAACGCTCCTGACAGGGCCAAAGGTTCAGGCGAGGATTTGATTGGGATTGGCGGTAAGAACCGGATGCCGGCGCGTAATCCCTTTACCGTATTGAGATAAGCAAGTCAAACGCGATTACAAGATCTTAGGCGGCAAGAAAACCAGCCTATGCAGCCTAAAACGGCTTAACCACCACGAGCGCGACGATAATGAAGAGGGCGAGCGTGGGGAGCTCGTTGACCATGCGAAGGAAGCGGGTCGAATGACGATTGCGATCCTCGGCAAACGCCGCTCTCCAACGGTCCAGCAGGAAATGAAAGAGGGTCAACGCGACGACAAGGGCGAGCTTTGCCCACATCCATCCCCGCCGCCAATCGACGATCCCTGGCGTGCTGGCGAGCACCAAACCGAATAACCAGGTTGCGATCATTGCCGGCGTCATGATTCCTTGCAGCAGGCGCCTTTCCATGACCTTAAAGACCTCCGACCGGTCGGAGCCGGGGGGCGCCATCGAATGGTATACATAAAGGCGAGGCAGATAGAGGAGGCCCGCCATCCAGGCCACGATGCTGACAATGTGGAGCGCTTTGATCCAAGGATAGGCTGCAGAAAGCCAAGGCGTCAATCGCCCGCTCCGGCGGCAACGCAAACCGGATTCGCAAAAGCACACAACCCAACGCTTCCACCGGCGCTAGCGCGGCGGACCAGTGCGGCGAGCGATTGAATGAACCTCGGCTCGGTTCCGACTGTCGAAACGCGATAATACGCCGGAACGCCGCACGCTTCGGCAAGTCGGCGATAATCGAGGTCGAGCTCGACGAGCGTTTCGGAATGTTCGGAGACAAAGGAAACCGGCGCAACCACTAGGGGGGTTCTCTCTTTGCCGGCGCAGCGAATTTCGTCGTCGGTCGCAGGGCCAATCCATTCCAACGGCCCGACGCGGCTCTGATAACAGACCCGCCAATCTAAGCCGCGGCGACCCAAAGCCGAGACGATCGCCACCGCCGACGTCTCGACTTGGCTCGGATAAGGATCGCCGGCACGAATGATTTGCTTTGGCAGGCCGTGCGCGGTGAGCAGCAGGCGTGGTGGCTTCTCGAAACCTGACGCCTCGTCGAGCACCGGGCGGATCAATCCGGCCATCGCCGCGGCAAAGCCCTCATCCGAGGGATAGCAACATACAACACGAGTATCGCAATCGACGCCGGCGCGCATCGCAGCGGCGTGCCAGGCCGCCACTGACGAAGCGGTCGTCGTGGTCGAGAATTGCGGATAAAGCGGCAGGCAGACGATCTCCTCCGGCCCCCATTCGGCAACCTTGCGCGCTGTTTCTTCACTCAGAGGACGCCAGTAGCGCATCGCTACAAAACAGAGATGGTCGGGACCAAGCTCCGCTTCGAGAGCGCGCGCCTGCGCGAGAGTATTCGCGAGCAATGGGGAGCCGCCACCAAGCCGCTCGTAAATATCTCGCGCCACCCGCGCGCGCCGCCACGAGAGGAATTGCGCCAACGGCAGGCGCAAAAAAGCCGGCAGGCGAATAATCGCCGGGTCGCTAAACAGGTTAAACAAGAATGGCCGAACGGATTCCAGCCGATCGGGGCCACCAAGATTCATCAAGATGACCGCCGTTCGCGCCATGCCCCCTCCCTAACCCTCCCCTGCCCGCGGGGGAGGGAGGGGTGGCGGTTCGGCAAGAAGCCGGGCGAGCATGGCAATGTTTTCCGGAGGGGTACCCGGCAATACGCCATGTCCGAGATTAAACACGTAGGGTCCCCGACTGAGCTGCTGTCGCAGCTGCATCACAGCGTTTGCAAGAGCGGCGCCTCCGACGATCAACAATATCGGATCGAGATTTCCCTGAACCGTCGCGAGCGGCTGCAACACTGCGGTAGCGTAGCCGGCTGGCACCGCGCTATCGAGACCGATACCGTCAACTGCGGTCTCTTTGATGTAGCGCTCATAGAAAAACGCGGCAGAGCGCGGGAAACCAATCACCGGGAATCCCGGGAAACGGCGTTTCAGCTCCACGACGATGCGCCGCGTCGGCTCGATGACCCAGCGCTGGAACGCGGTTTCAGGCAAGACACCTGCCCAGGTGTCGAAAAGCTGCACGACCTCCGCGCCCGCTTCGATCTGTGCGGCAAGATACTCGACCGTGCTCTCTACGAGCAGTTCCATCAGGGCTGCAAAGGTTGCAGGATCGTGATATGCCCAGCTTTTGACCCGCTGGAAATCCCGGCTTGATCCGCCTTCCACCATGTAGGTTGCCACGGTCCACGGAGCGCCGGCAAAACCCATGACAGCTGTGCATGGCCCGACAACCTCTTTTACCCGCCGGATCGTTTCGAGCACCGGCTCGAGTAGCGAAATCGCTCGATCGCGATCGAGCCGGAGCAGCGCTTTGTGGTCTTCGATCGGCTCGAGGACGGGCCCCTCGCCTTCGCGGAAACTCACCCTTTGGCCAAGGGCATAGGGAAGCATCAGGATGTCGGAAAACAGAATGGCAGCATCCATTCCGAAACGCCGCACTGGCTGCATCGTCGCCTCCGCGGCCAGCGCCGGGGTCAGGCACAGCTCAATAAAATCTCGGACTTTGCCCCGAACCTCACGATATTCCGGGAGATAACGACCGGCCTGCCGCATCAACCACCAAGGCGGCGTTGACAGCGTCTCGCCGGCGAGGGCGCGAAGCAGGGGCTTTTTCCAATCAGTCCGCATCACAATGATTTACCTTCTATCCCATCCTAATATCATAAAATATGAGTATGTGAATCGCTGTGAATATCGGGGATTGAAAATTGCCCACAGCGATATCCAGATAAGCTGTAATCCGTTGGTATTAGCGTCTGATGAGTGGACATGCGAGTGTCCATCGTTGGAATGCTGTAATCTGCATCGCTGTGGAAGACGGGAATCGTGGGGAAAGCGGCTCAACATCCAACTGCGATCCACAACTTGCCCCGATATCGAATAAATTCGTCTAAATGCAGCTAAGGTTCTGGATATTCGATGTAGGAAACTGGTGCGAGCGGGTTTTCCAGCACGATCGGCAAGCGATCCACTGCGTATTGGGGATAAATAGCTCTTCGGAAGTGTCACTTCTTTGACCCGTTTTCACCTGCATCTCGTGTCCGACTCGACTGGAGAGACGGTGCATTCCGTCGCGCGGGCCTGCCTTGTGCAGTTCGATGACGCGCAGGCGGTCGAACATGTCTGGAGCATGGTGCGTACGCGCAATCAGATTGACCGGGTCATAGCCGGAGTTGAAGCTAATCCTGGCGTTGTTTTGTTCACCCTCGTCAACGACACGCTGCGGCATCTGCTGCAGGAGGGCTGCCGCCGCGTCCAGGTGCCTGCCATCCCCGTGCTGGATCCCAACATCGGCGCGCTGGCCTCGTATCTCCACCGCGAAAGCCGCGGCGTGCCGGGAAAGCAGCATCTTCTCGACAACGAATATTTTGCGCGTATCGATGCTATGACGTTCGCCCTCAATCATGATGATGGCCAGTCGAGCCAGGGCCTCAACGATGCGGACGTTTGTCTGGTCGGGGTGTCGCGTACCTCAAAGACGCCGACTTGTTTGTACCTCGCCAATCGCGGGATCAAGGCTGCGAATGTGCCATTTGTCCCGGGAGTCCCGCTGCCGCCTGAACTTCTCGACGCCAAGCTGCCGTTGATCGTCGGGCTGACCAACGATCCGGAGCGGTTGATCCAGTTGCGCCGCCACCGGCTCGACCTCCTGCACCACAATGGCAGGACCGAATATACCGATATCGAGGCGGTGCGAGCCGAAGTGCGGGAGGCGCGCCGGACCTTTGTTCAAAGGCATTGGCCTGTCATCGACGTGACGCGCCGCTCGATCGAGGAAACCGCTGCAGCAATCATGAAACTCTTGGCGCAACGACACGGGTTGAATGATTGAAGGGTTGATCCTCGCTTCGGCGAGTTCCGCACGAGCCCGCTTGCTGGCGATGGCTGGGCTTGATGTGCACATCGCGCCCTCGGCGATGGATGAGGCGAAGATAAAGCGGAGTTTTTGGGTTGAGGGTCGGCCAGCGGCGGATTGCGCGCTTGCCTTGGCCGAGGCGAAGGCCCGGAGCGTCGCGGGGCGGGACGGGGCTTTTGTGATTGGGGCCGATCAGCTTCTGCTGTGCGAGGGGCGGTGGTTCGACAAGCCCGCCGATCGCGCTGCGGCGCGTGCGCAGCTGCGGGCGCTGCGCGGCCGCGCCCACGAACTGGTTACGGCGGTTTGCGTCGTGAAGAACGGCACGCGAGTGTGGCATACCGTGAGCCGGCCGCAGCTGTTTATGCGCCAATTCAGTGACGCTTTTCTCGACGACTACCTTGAGGCAGAAGCAGTGGCTGCGCTTGGCTCGGTGGGCGCCTATCGGCTCGAGGGTAGAGGAGTACAGCTTTTTTCGCGTGTCGAAGGCGATTATTTTGCGATCCTCGGACTACCGCTTCTGGAACTGCTCGGATTCCTGCGACATCAGGGCCAAATCCCAACGTGACATCGTATCCGAAACCGGCCGCGGCTCGACGCGAGGACCAGTTCCGTGAAAATCACCGGTAGCACGCGGCTTGCTGGCATCATGGGGTGGCCCGTTGCGCACTCCCGATCGCCGTTGCTGCACGGCTTTTGGCTTGAAGAGACCGGCATCAACGGGGCCTATCTGCCGCTGCCGGTGCGGCCGGAGCACATCGAGCGGGCGCTGCGGGCACTGTCCATCCTCGGCTTCCGTGGTTGCAATCTGACAATCCCGCACAAGCGAGCGGTCCTATCCGTCGTCGATCGGGTGGAGCCCCTAGCCCGCCGGATCGGTGCGGTGAACACGGTTATCGTCTCGCCAGACGGCACACTCGAAGCGCGCAACACGGACGCCTACGGTTTTCGAGAAAATTTGCGCGAAATCGTACCGGATTGGCAGCCGCGCTCCGGTTCCGCGATCATCCTAGGGGCCGGCGGCTCGGCGCGAGCAGTGGTGGCCGCACTAACCGATGCCGGCGTTTCCGAGATCCGCATCGTCAACCGTACGATTTCCCGCGCAGAGGCCGTCGCCCGCGACCTTGCAACCGCCTCGACGCGCATAACCGTTCATTCGTGGGCGGAGGCAAGCCGGGTGCAACGCGATGCTGGTCTTCTTGTCAACACGACCAGCCTCGGCATGACCGGGGAACCGCCGCTCGTGTTGGACCTGCTTTTGCCGCTCTCCGCGCCTGTCGTGGATGTTGTCTATGTGCCGTTGGAAACCGGCTTGCTTGCAGCGGCCCGACGGCGTGGGCATCCGGTGGTGGACGGACTGGGCATGCTGCTGCACCAGGGGCGACCTGGCTTCGAGGCGTGGTTCGGCACTCCGGTGCGCGTGACGCGAGAACTGCGGGCGGCCATCATCTCGACATTGGCGACGCCGCATTGATCGTCCTCGGCCTTACCGGCTCGATCGGCATGGGCAAGAGCACAGCCGCTGCCACGCTGCAGCGGCTTGGGATTGCGCTATTTGACGCCGACCGCGCTGTCCACCGCTTGCTCGCGCCCGGCGGCGCCGCCGTGGAACAAGTCTCGCGAGCATTTCCAGGCGTGCATAGCGAATCCGGCGGAATTGACCGAAGGCTCGTTGCGCGGCAAGTGTTCGGCAACACTGATGCGCTCAAACGTCTCGAGAAGATCCTGCACCCGATGGTGGCCGCGGCGGAAAAGCGGTTTCTTGACCGCTGCCGCGCCCGAAGAGAGCTGCTCGCCGTGCTCGACATTCCGCTGCTGTTCGAAACCGGCGGCGATCGCCGCTGCGATTATGTGCTCGTGGTCTCCGCGCCGGCCTTCATTCAACGCCAGCGGGTGCTGCGGCGGCCCGGCATGACCAGGATTCGCCTCGCCGCCATCCTCGACAAGCAGATGCCGGATCGCGAGAAACGCCGGCGCGCCGACTTTGTCGTGCCAACCGGCGCGGGTCGGAGCCTGACCTTGCGCCGGCTGCAGGCGATCATCAGACTGCTTCGAGACAAGAAGGGCCGGATTGCCGGTCGGGGTCGGGGCCGCGCCCTACTACGACGAAGGAACAGGTGATGCGCGAAGTAGTGTTGGATACCGAGACTACCGGTCTCGATCCCGGCGAGGGGCATCGCATCGTCGAAATCGCCTGTATCGAACTGCTCCACCATATTCCCAGCGGCCGTAAATTTCACCGCTACGTCAATCCCGAGCGCGACATGCCCGAGGACGCCCTCGTGGTCCATGGAATCAGCGCTGACTGTCTTGCTAGCCAGCCGCCGTTTTCCGCCATCGTTGATGAGCTCCTCGCGTTCATTGGCCTGAACCGGCTAGTCATTCACAACGCCGAATTCGATTTGGCTTTCCTCAACGCCGAACTGGCGCGGTTGCAGCGCGAGCCGCTCAGCTGTCCGTTTGTCGATACGCTGGGGCTGGCGCGCGTGCGATTTCCCGGAGCACCCGCGAGTCTCGACGCCTTGTGCCGGCGTTTCGACATCGATCTCTCGAAGCGGGTCGAGCATGGCGCGGAGGTCGATTGCGGCTTGCTCGCTGCCGTCTATCTCGAATTGCTCGGCGGCCGGCAGCCCGGTCTCGACTTCGCGACGCTGGCCGATGCCGCGGTTCTCGCCGAGCGGATTTCGCGACCGGCGCGACCGCATGCGCCTTCGCCTGAGGAACTGATCGCGCATCAGGCGATGCTGCGGATCATCACCGAACCCATCTGGCTGATGGAATCCTGAAGCCTACACGACGGCGCCGCCGGGCACGGCTGCAGCCTGCGCGCCTTCCTGTTGGCGGCGCAGTAACTCCGCGAAGTCGATCGGATTGATCATTAGCGGCGGAAACCCTCCGTCGCGCGTTGCATTGGCAATAATGGCGCGCGCGAACGGAAAAACAATTCGGGGCGTTTCGATGAGAATCAACGGCGCCAGCGCCTCTTGCGGCGCGTTCCGAACGGTCACGACGGTTCCATAAGCCAGCTCGACGAGAAATATCGGCTGCTCCTCGATGCGGGCAGTCACATTGATTGTCAGAAGGACCTCGAATACCTCAGGCCCGAGATTTTGCGCCTTGACATCGACGTTGATGTCTACCGAAGGTTGCGCACTCGGCTGTATCAGGCTTTGCGGGGCCCTCGGGTTTTCGAAAGATAAATCCTTGACGTATTGGGCATTGACAATGAGCTGCTGAGGTGTGTCTGGGCTTGCTGGCGGCATGTCGGCCTGTCCGTTGCCCCTCGCTTCTCCCGCCATGACTGTCTCCTGAGCACCGGGAGGGGGTTGGCTAACACGGAAATGGAAGAGGCATCAACGGTCTCGGCCAAGGGCCCGTCAAAACCGCGAGGATTTCATCTCTGGCCTGAAAAGCTACGAAAATAAGCGCCGGCACTTCATTTTCGGAAGCAATCGGTGCACCAAGGAATGCGCTTGCCGTGATGCCATCCGCGCCCCATTTGTTCCGAATGCGGGCAACGACCGATCCTCAGTACTTTTTGCTGTTGCAGTAGGACCCGGAGGGCGATGGGCGAATTTCAGCAATATTTCGACATCATCCTGTTCGCGATGGTCGCCGCTTTCCTGGTATTGCGGTTACGCAGTGTACTCGGCCGGCGCACCGGAAACGAGCGGCGCCGTGACCTTTTTGTGAGACGGCAGAGGCCGGGCCGGGAGCGGGTCCCGGCCCTTGTCGAGTCCGGCGACAGCAGCGCTAAGCCCGCGATCCCCGCCGGACCGGTAAATGCGACCGCCGAGGGATTAAATCAGATCCGGCGTGCCGACCCGAGCTTTGAACCGGCTCAATTCCTTGAGGGCGCCCGGCGCGCCTTTGATATGATTGTCGCGGCGTTTGCCAACGGCGATAAGGCTGGCCTGAGGTCTTTGTTGAGTGACGAGGTGTTCCAGCAGTTTGTGACGGCGATCGACGAGCGGATAGCGGCAAAAGAGACGCTTGAGACGCGGATCCTGCAGCTTGAAAGCACTGATATCGTTGAGGCTGAGCTGCTGGGACGCACAGCACAGGTTACGATCAAGCTGATGTCGCACCAGATCAATGTGACCCGCGCGATGGACGGCAGCATCGTTGACGGCGATCCGGAACACCCGACCGAGAAGACCGACTACTGGACCTTTGCGCGCGATACGCGATCCTCCGATCCAAACTGGGTCCTCGTCGCCACTAGCAGCGGTTGACCGCTCCGCAAGGGCTTCGGTCCGAGGCGCGGTTACGGTCGTAGCGATAGGGTTGCTCGCGGTTGCTCTAGGACACGACATCGGTCCCGTGCGCTTTGCGCTGGCACCGGTCGGCTTCAATCAGCTCTCCGGATGGTTTGACGACCGGCCGTCGCCTGCTGTCGCGGTCTTCCTTAAATCATGCGTGCGCTTCTTGACGCAGCCGGACAAGGAACCACTTGCGATTGCCACGATGAGCGCCGATTTCGGGCGCGTCGGTGATTGGCGACCGCTCTGCACGATGGCACAAGCACTGCCGCCTGGGGATGACGTCGCCGCGCGCAGATTTTTTGAGGAGAACTTTGTCCCAATGGCGGTCTCCGAATATGGAAACCGACTGGGGTTGTTCACTGGCTATTTCGAGATCGAACTGAACGGCTCACGACGACGTCACGGCAGTTATCAGACGCCGATATACCGCAAACCGCCCGATCCGACTTCCGGGCTTCACGCGACGCGGGCTCAGATTGAAGATGGTGCGCTCGCGGGCCGGGGCCTTGAACTCTTTTGGGTCGACGATCCGGTCGACGCGTTCTTCCTGCAGATTCAGGGCTCCGGCCGTATCCGGCTGGAGGACGGAAAAAGCGTTCGGGTTGGCTATGACGGGCAAAACGGCAGGCCCTATGTACCTGTCGGACGCTTGCTGATTGAGCGTGGGCTGATCCCGCGCGACAAACTGACGATGGCGTCGATCGGGGCGTGGATGAAGCAACATCTCGAGCCCGGGGCTTCGCTGCGGCGCGAGAATCCTTCCTACGTCTTCTTCCGCGAAATTGCCGGCGCCGGCCCTCTTGGTGCCGAGGGGGCAGTTCTCACCCCCGAGCGGAGCCTGGCCGTCGACCGCACCTTCATCGCTCTCGGCACTCCGATATGGGTCGAGGCGGATGAGCGGTTTGCGACGGCCGCAGGGGTTCACCGCTTGCTCATTTCGCAGGACACTGGCGGGGCGATCAAGGGACCGGTCCGCGGCGATGTGTTTTGGGGCACCGGAAATGCCGCCGGCATTCGAGCCGGTGTGATGAACGCCAGCGGGCGCTATTACCTGCTGCTGCCGCGAAGCATTGCCGCCCGTCTCGCTCCCGGCCGGTTGCCCCCCGCGAGTGCGAATTGATTTTGCTGCTGGATCTCCCCTAATTTCCCGCTCTGGGAAGCGGCACCGATGCGCGTGGCCCTGTTTGTAACGTGCCTGGTGGATTTGTTCCGGCCGACGATAGGGTTTGCCGCGGGGAAGCTGCTCGAGCAGGCCGGCTGCATGGTCGAGGTCCCGCGGGCTCAGACCTGTTGCGGCCAGCCAGCCTACAATTCCGGCGACCGCGCGGATGCAAAGGCGATTGCGCTGCAAGTGTTTGACGCCTTCGCCGGCTATGACCACGTCATCGCCCCTTCCGGCTCTTGCGCTGGGATGATTCGCGTGCATTACCCCGAACTCTTCGCCGACGATCCGGTGAATTTGCCGCGCGCGCAGGAGCTCGCCGCCCGCACCTGGGAGCTCGTCTCTTTCCTCGTCGATATTTGCCGGGCGGAGACGGTCACGGCGAATTACGATCGGGAGGTGACCTATCATGACGCCTGCTCGGGGCTGCGCGAGCTCGGGGTCAAGCTGCAGCCGCGCCGGCTCCTCGCCTCGGTCACGGGCTTGAGACTCAAGGAATTGCCTGGGGCCGAAGTGTGCTGCGGCTTTGGCGGCACGTTTTGTGTCAAATACCCCGAGATTTCGGACAAGATGGTGACCGACAAGGCGACCGACATCGCCGCGACCGGCGCCGAGACGATTCTGGCCGGGGATCTTGGGTGCCTGCTCAATATCTCGGGTAAGCTCGCTCGGCAGGGCCGGCGGATCGAGGTTCGGCACGTCGCCGAGGTGCTGGCCGGGATGACCGAGCAAGTTCCGCCGATCGGCGCGCCGCGCTAAGGGCGATGCTCGCTACCAGCCGCAATTTCGAGGCCAACGCTCGGGCCGGGCTCGCGAACGACAATCTGCAACGCGCGCTCGGTCTCGCGCGCACGGGTTTTCCGGTCCGGCGGCGACTCGCGGTCGAGCGGTTGCCCGAATTCGAGGAGTTGCGTGAGGCCGGCCGCGCGATCAAGGACCACACGCTCGCACATCTCGATTTTTACCTCGAGCTCTACGAGAGCAACGTCGCGGCTGCCGGCGGCAAGGTGCATTGGGCGCGCACGCCCGAGGAGGCGCGTGCGGCGGTGCTGCAGATCTGTCGGTCGGTCGGTGCCAAGACCGTCACCAAAGGCAAGTCGATGGTCGCCGAGGAAGTGGGGCTCAACGAATTCCTCGAGGCAAGCGGCATTACACCAGTCGAGACGGATCTCGGCGAGTACATCATCCAGCTGCGTCACGAGCCGCCTAGCCACATCATCGCGCCGGCCATTCATCTGATGAAAGAACAGGTGGCGGAGACATTCCGGGCCGAGCATCGCGCCCTCGACCCGGCCCGCTCGCTCGCCGAACCGCGCCAGATGTGCGACGAGGCGCGCGCGACGCTGCGGCCGCGCTTCCTCGCCGCCGATGCCGGGATCACCGGCGCCAATTTCCTCGTCGCCGAGACCGGGTCGAGCATCATCGTCACGAACGAGGGCAACGGCGATCTGACGCAGACTTTGCCGAAGGTCCATATCGTCGTGACCAGCATCGAAAAGGTTGTGCCGTCGTTCGAGGACGCCGCGACGTTGCTGCGTCTGCTGGCACGCTCGGCGACCGGCCAGGAATTCTCCTCCTACACGACGATCTCGACCGGCCCGCGGCGGCCGGGCGATCTCGACGGGCCTGAGCAATATCACGTCATCCTGCTCGACAACGGCCGCAGCAGGCTTCTCGGCACGGAATTCCAGGACATGCTGCGCTGCATCCGCTGCGCGGCATGCCTCAACCACTGTCCGGTTTATGCGGCGGTCGGCGGCCACGCCTACGGCTGGGTCTATCCCGGCCCGATGGGCGCGGTGCTGACGCCGAGCCTGATCGGGGTCGAAGAGGCCAGGCATCTACCGAACGCGTCGACCTTTTGCGGGCGCTGCGAAAGCGTCTGCCCGGTCAAGATACCATTGCCGAAAATGATGCGGCACTGGCGCGAACGAGAATTCGTGAAGAAGCTGAACCCGCCGGTCTATCGCAGTGTGCTCTCGCTCTGGGCTTGGGTGACGCGGCGGCCCACCCTCTACCATGCTCTCGCTGAGCTTGCCGCCCGTGCGCTCGGTTGGGTGGGACGATATCGTGGGCGCTTTCGTTCTTTGCCGCTCGCCAATGGCTGGACGGCAGTGCGCGACATGCCGGCGCCAGAGGGTCGCAGCTTCCACAGCCTTTGGGCGGAGCGGCACAGATGAGCGAGACTCGCGAACGGATCCTCGGCGGTATCCGTAACGCATTGGGCCGCGGAGCGCTCGACCCGAATGCGCAAGCGCAACTGCGGGCTCGTCTGGCGGCGCATGCGCGGAACCTGATCCCCGCGCGCGCGGCCGTGCTCGACGATGCGGCGCGGCTGGATCTGTTCATCGCTATGGCCGTGGAGGCGCAGGCGACCGTGGCGCGGGTTGGCTCGTTTTCGGCGGTGCCCAAGGCGGTGGCGCGCTATCTCGCTGCCGAAAACCTTCCGGCGGAGCTCGTCATGGCGCCCGACCCGAGCCTCGCCGCAATCCCGTGGGAAAGGTGGCCGATGCTGCAGATCCGCTGCGGCCGGGCCGAGCCCGAAGACAAGGTCAGCCTCACGCCCTGTCATTCGGCGATCGCCGAGACCGGAACCTTGATGCTCGTTTCCGGCGCGCAGACCCCGACGACCCTCAATTTTCTGCCCGAGACCCACATCGTGGTGGTGCGCCGGGACCAGCTCGTTGCAACCTACGAGGACGGCTTGGATCGCCTGCGGGCCGAGCTAGGCACCGACAAGCCTCCGCGCGTGATCAATTTTATTACCGGTCCCTCTCGGACGGCCGACATCGAGCAGCACATCGAATTGGGTGCGCACGGGCCACGCCGTCTCTATATCGTGCTGGTTGAAGAGGATCGTGTGAGCGGAAGTGTCGAAAAATACGAACAACAGGAAGGGGCAGAGCGGTGACCGTGCGCTGTGGCAGGAAGCCACCCGCGATGTACGGCCGCTACGGCAAGCCCGCCGCCCGCCGATATTGCCGCCTCCTAAAGCGGAGACGGAACTAAGAGCGCCGCCGGCCGGGGGACAGCCACGACACGCGCCACCGCTCGACCTTTTTGCGGGGATCGACCGCGCAAATGCTGAGCGGCTGAAACGTGGTCTGCATAAAATCGAGGCACAGCTCGATCTACACGGGATGACGCAAGCAGAGGCGCATCGCGAACTCGCGGCGTTTATCACCCGCTCTCGCGCCGCTGGCCGCCGCTGCGTCCTCATCATCACCGGACGCGGCCTTGGCCCGAATGGATCGGGTATCCTCAAGAGCGCAGTGCCGCGCTGGCTCGAGGAGCCGGAGCTGCGCTGCCACATTCTCGCGACCGCATCGGCCCAGCCGCGCCACGGCGGCGCCGGCGCGACTTATCTGCTGCTGCGCCGGGACCGCTGAGCGGGCAAAACAAAAAAAACCGTGCGGCATTTCTCTTGCAGCGGCTAAAAGACGGTTCTGCTCAGCAATCGAGAGTTGTCGATGGCCAACAACAGCAATCTGCTTTCCATTGTCGAACGCTTTAAGGCGGCGCGCGTGCTGTGCATCGGCGATGTGATGCTCGACCACTACATTTATGGCCAGGTCGATCGCGTCTCGCCCGAGGCGCCGATCCCGGTGTTATGTATCGAACGGGAAATGAAGACGCTTGGCGGAGCAGGAAACGTGCTCCGCAACCTGCGCGCCCTCGGAGCGTCGCCGTCTTTCATCTCGGTTGTCGGCAATGACGAGGCGGGACGCGAGATCGGGCGACTTATCGAAGCGCAAGATGGAGCGGAAGCGCACGTTCTCGTGCAACCGCACCGCACGACGACGGTGAAGACGCGCTACATCGCCGGCAATCAGCAGCTGTTGCGGGCCGACCGTGAGAGCGCGATCCCACTCGATCCCTACATCCGCGAAGATTTGTTGCGGCTCGCGCGCGAACTCGTCGCCGACCACCCGGTCGTGGTCATTTCCGACTATGCGAAAGGAGTGCTGACCGAGGGCGTGGCGCTCGAGATCATCAGAGAAGCTCGCGAGGCCGGCGCGCGAGTCATTGTCGACCCGAAAGGAGGCGATCACATCCGCTACCGCGGCGCCGACATTGCAAAGCCGAACCGACGCGAACTCGCCCATGCGACGGGTATGCCGGTTACCACCGAAGAAGAAGTCGTGGCTGCTTCGCGCGCGCTGATTGAGCGGTGCGGGTTCGGGGCCGTCCTGGTTTCGCTCGGCGCGGAGGGTTCAGTGCTCGTCTCGGCCGATGACGCCGTTCATGATGTCCACCGGACCATAGTGCGCGAGGTCTACGATGTCTCCGGGGCCGGTGACACGGTCGCCGCTACTGTAGCGGTGGCGCTGGCTGCCGGCGCTGGCGTGACCGAAGCGGCTCGCCTCGCCAATGTCGGGGCTGGAATCGTCGTCGGCAAAATTGGGACGGCTGTTGTTTATGCCGGCGAGCTGACTGCCGCCCTCAACGGCCGGGACCCGCATGCAGCCGACAAACTCGTGCCGCGTTCGCATGCACTCGATCTGGTGACACGCTGGCGCCGCCACGGGCTCAAGATTGGTTTCACGAACGGTTGCTTCGACTTGCTTCACCCCGGGCACATAGCATTGCTTGAGCAAGCCAAGGCCGCCTGCGACCGGCTCGTCGTCGGTCTGAACAGCGATGCTTCAACCGCCCGGCTCAAGGGGCCGCAACGTCCCATCCAGAGCGAATCCGAGCGCGCGGCGGTGCTAGCATCACTCAGCGCTGTCGACCTCGTCGCGATCTTTGAGGAAGACACGCCGATGGAGCTTATTCGCGAGCTGCGGCCACAGCTTCTCGTTAAGGGTGACGACTATCGCCTCGACGAGGTCGTCGGGGCGGCCTTCGTGAAGTCGATTGGCGGCGAGGTGCTCCTCGCCAAGATCGTGCCGGGGCACAGCACCACGGCAACGATCGGTCGTTTGGCGAGCTGAGCGTTCAGGTGGAGTCGTACGTTTAGCTGATGGGCGGGTTTAATCGAGCAAAACACAGCTAAATATCATTACACCGGCGAAGGCCGGTGCCCACGTCAGCCATGGGTCCCGGCCTTCGCCGCCAAGAAGGAGGGGTGGCGCGCTGGTGCTCAAATCTCACCGAGCGGCGTCGCGTCCGGATCGAGGTAGCGTCGCAGCCGTGCCGCGGCGATGCGCGCAAAGCGCAAGGTAAGCGCGCGCCGGCGGGCGGGGTCGAGCGGTGTCGTGTTGCCGTCGCGCAATAGGGCGGCGCTGAAGGGGTCCGCCACCATCAAGCCACATTCCTCTGGGATGAGCACGCGAGGAAACCCATTGGGCACGGCGAAATAGAGGCGGTCCGAGAAGTCACGATAAGCGGTCCATTTGCGGTCGGCGCGGAAATCGGCCACCGAGCTCTTGATTTCGACGATCACCAAATCGCCGGTCTTCCCGAGAGCGAGAATATCGGCGCGCCGGCCGTTAGCTAGCGGAAACTCAACGAGGCTCGTATAGCCGAGCTGCTCCAGGGCGCGGCATATACCGCGCGCCAGAAGCCCAGCCGCGACAACAGAGGCGGACATAACGAGCCCGGGATCATAGGTCGTATTATCGGACAGCGCGAGATCGACGGAGGCAGTGATGACGGCGGCGACTAAAGGGGGCTTCTTGCGTCGGGCGTGGGCCCTTGCCTGGCCCTATTGGAAGTCCAAAGAAAAATGGTCGGCCATCGCCTTGCTTGCTGCCATTATCAGCCTCAATCTCTTCAACGTGTGGCTCAATGTACGCTTCAATTTTTGGTATAAGGATTTCTACAACGCGCTGCAGCAATACGAATGGTCTGAATTCTGGCGGCAGTTCGCGATATTTGGGGTCCTCGCGTTCGCTGCGATCGTGACCGGTGTCTATTCCTTCTATTTACGAGGAATACTCCATATTCGCTGGCGCACCTGGCTAACCGACCATTTTCTGCGCGACTGGCTGAAGGACCAGTCCTACTACCGGATGCAGCTCGATCAGACGGCGACGGACAACCCCGATCAGCGCATCCAGGAAGATCTCGATCGCTTTGCGACGACGACCCTTGCCCTCTCGCTTGGCCTGTTGAGCGCCGTCGTCACGCTGCTCTCATTTTTGTCGATCCTGTGGACCTTGTCGGGTGCGTTGACGATCCCGCTCAGCGGCAATGTGTCGATCAGCATTCCCGGCTACATGGTCTTCGCGGCGCTGATTTACGCAGTCGCCGGCACGCTGCTGACGCGATGGATCGGCCGGCCGCTCGTCCGACTCAATTTCGATCAGCAGCGCTTCGAAGCCGACTTCCGCTTCAGCATGGTGCGGCTGCGCGAGAACGCGGAAAATGTCGCCTTTTATGGCGGTGAGGCGCGCGAGCTCGACACGTTCCAGAGCCGCTTCGCGCGGGTGATCGCCAATTGGTGGGGAATCATCAGGCGCCGCAAGAAACTCGCCTGGTTCACCTATGGCTATGAGCAGATCGCGATCGTCTTTCCGTTTCTTGTTGCGGCGCCGCGATATTTCAACAAAGTCATCGAGTTGGGCGGGTTGATTCAGATTTCCCAAGCCTTCCGTCAGGTGCAGGAGTCGCTGTCGTTCATCATCTCCTCGTATACCGAGATCGCCGAGTATCAGGCCGTTGTGCAGCGGCTTTCCGGGTTCCGCGGCCGGATCGACGAGATTGCGGCGCAGCGTCAGGCGCCGCAGCCGATTGAAATCGAGCGCGGCGGTGCCGGCGTCGAGGTCGAGGACCTCGATCTGAACCTGCCGGACGGCCGCGTGCTGCGGCCGGACATCGCGCTCGCCGCCGGGCCGGGCAGCCCGGTCTTGATCACCGGCCCGTCCGGTTCGGGAAAGAGCACGCTGTTGCGCGCAATTGCCGGCCTTTGGCCGTTCGGGCGCGGCCGTATCCGGGTGACGGAAAGCCGCGCTTTGTTTTTGCCGCAGCGGCCCTATCTGCCGTTGGGCACGCTGGCCGAGACCCTCGTCTATCCGCACGCGCGCGCAGAGTTCCCGCGCGACAAACTCGCCGAGGCGCTGCGCGCCGTCGGATTGCCGCATCTGGTCGACGAGCTTGACCAAGACGGCAACTGGGCGCTGCGCCTGTCGGTCGGCGAGCAGCAGCGGCTCGCCTTCGCGCGAGTGCTGCTGGCCCGCCCGGAGATCGTCTTCCTCGACGAGGCGACCTCGGCGCTTGATGAAGCTGCGGAAAATTCGCTCTACCGTCTGCTGCGCGAAGCACCTTGGCGCCCGACGATCGTCAGCGTCGGTCACCACGGCACATTGCGACGCTTCCACGACACGATTGTAGACCTGACGCATGCCCCCGCCCCCCGCGCCGCGGCCGCAGGGTGAGGCGAGTGATGGGTCTGTTTTTAGCCCCGCTTGGTTGCTGCGGGGCGGGCGATTGCGGGGAATGCCCGTAATTCCCGGTTGGCGGACTTTAATTCCCGATAAGATGAAGACAAATTCCCGATCAGGGCTGCTATGGGTATTGCCGTGCAACGTCTCGACTTGGCTCGCGGTTTTGAGGGTCGAGCGGCGTTGCTCGCGGGAAAAGTCGGCGAAATTCCCGGTTCGACGGGAAAGATCGGGAATTTTGTCCTTGGCCGGGCATTTCTCCCGAGGGCGGGGAAGTTGAGAATGGCAGATCACGAGCTCCACCCCAGAGACGTCGAGGATCCGCTGCGTGCGGTTCGGATCGACAAACGTGACAGCCTCAAAGCCCTCGGGGTCGACCCGTACCCCTACAGCTTTGAGCGCACGCATGAGGCGGCGGCGCTCGACCATCGCTATGGCGGGCTCGCGCCGGGCGCGGAAACCGAGGATTTGGTGCGCGTCGCCGGCCGCATCCGGGCGATGCGCAACAGCGGCATGTTCATCGATCTCCACGACGCCTCGGGCAAGATCCAGATCTTTTGCCACTGGGATTTGCTCGGTCCTGAGGCGCTCAAGCTGGTGCGGCTTTTGGATATCGGCGACGTCATCGGCGTTGAAGGTTTGATCAGGCGCACGCCGCGCGGCGAGCTGACCGTCAACGCCCAAGCCATCACCGTTCTGGCCAAAGCGCTGCGCCCGCTGCCCGAGAAGTATCATGGCCTCGCCGATGTCGAGCTGCGCTATCGCCAGCGCTACCTCGACCTGATAATGAACCCGCAGAGCAGAGAGACGCTGCGGCGGCGCAGCCGGATCATCGCGGCCGTCCGGCACTTCCTCACGGAACTGGGGTATCTCGAGGTCGAGACGCCGATGATGCATACGATACCGGGCGGCGCCTCTGCGAAGCCCTTCATCACGCACCACAACGCGCTCGACCTCGACCTTTATCTGCGGATTGCGCCCGAACTGCACCTGAAGCGGCTCGTTATCGGCGGGCTCGCCGATAAGGTGTTCGAGATCAACCGCAACTTCCGCAACGAGGGAATCTCGCCGCGGCACAATCCCGAGTTCACGATGCTTGAACTCTACGAGGCCTATGTCGACTGCACAGCGATGATGGAGCTGACCGAGAAGCTCATTAGCGCCGCTGCGGAAACCGTCCTTGGGAGCTTGCGGATAGCCTATGGCGGGACGGAGATCGACCTCTCGCCGCCTTGGCCGCGCCGCGGCATGGCGGAGCTGGTTCATTCGGCGACTGGAGTGGATTTCCTTGCGCTCGAAACTGCCGCGGCGCGTGAGGCGGCCGCTCGCGTGGGTGCCGTCCTGACCGGCACCGAAAATTGGGGGCAGGCCTTGGAGGCGGCTTTTGCGGCGCGGGTCGAGGACACGCTGATCCAACCGGTCCATGTCACCGGATTTCCGCGCGATATCTCGCCGCTCGCCAAGGCGGACCGGCAAGATCCGCGGCTGGTCGAGCGCTTCGAGACCTATATTTACGGCTGGGAAATCACGAACGCCTTCTCCGAACTCAACGATCCCGAGGATCAGCGCGGGCGCTTTGAGGCGCAGATGCGGGCGCGGGCGGCCGGCGACGAAGAGGCGCAGCCGCTCGACGAGGATTACGTGACCGCGCTGGAGTACGGTTTGCCGCCGTGCGGCGGGCTCGGCATCGGGATCGACCGGCTCGTCATGCTCCTGACCGACAGCCCGTCGATCCGCGACGTCATCGCATTCCCGACCCTGCGTCCGCGGTGAGCTCCCGCCCGGGAACGCTCACAAGCAGCGAATCGTCCAATTGGTGAACGTTGCCCCCGGGTAATCGCGGGCTCGGTCGGGCGTGTTCTGGTGTGACGTTTGTTCCATCACGCGATATCCGCCCGGACAAACGCGCGCCGCGAGACGGCGATTGGGGGCGTCGGAACCTCCCGGTACGGGGGGACTCTCGATGACAAAGGTCCGGCTGTCGATCTTGCTGATCGATGCTTCGGTGCAGGCCGCTGTCAGCAGCAACGGCAATAGAATAAGCGGCAGAAGCCCGCGCATTGGTATCACGCAGAAATGACGAGTTGGCGAGCTGGTTTACTCCTCAGTGCGTACCAATTCCAGGGCAGGGCCGATTCCATGCTTGCGGGTCAGAAATTTTCGAGGCTCAAGACTTCGGTGTCGTAGTCGTAAGCAAAGATCTCGGCGTGCCGGCCCCAATCGATGACCGTGTCGAGCACGCGTTGCGCTTCCTCTTCCGACAGGTAGTCTTCGAGTTCCCGCAGAAACCGCGCCGCCGGCGCGCGATGCCCCGGGCGCTCGTCGAGGATACGCCGGATATGAGCGGCAAGGGGGACATGCGTCAGCAGCGCATCGGCGAAGATCTGCTTGCGCGCCAGCATATCGGCCTGCGCATAGGCGCGTCCCGGCGGCGTCAATTCGATGTCCCCACCGCTGACATGAGCAAAGCCGAGCAGCTGCAATGTCTCGATCAACGGGAACAGCTCGTCCATGACGAGATTCTCCTCGTCGGCGAGCTGCGGCAGGTCAGCCCGGCCGTGATAAGGCCCTTCCGTCAGCGTGTCGACGAGGCCGGAAAGTTGCTGCACCGAGGCATCCGGGAGGCGATGACCGATCCCGAGTGGCTCGGGCTTTGCGCCGCGCCGGCCGTCGCGGCCTGGTTCGGTGGTCAGCAGCGTGTATACCTGGTCGACGATCTGGCGGAACCCGGCACCGTCCGACGAGCGCGGCCGCGGCAACGTGATCGGGATCTGGGCCCGGATGCGGCCGGGATCATTGTTGAAAATCAGAATTCGGTCGGCGATTTCGACTGCCTCCTCGATGTTGTGCGAGACGATGACGATGCCTTTCGTCGGAATGCGGCGGCTGTCCCACAAGTCGAGAAGATCGCCGCGCAGCGTTTCCGCGGTCAGCACGTCGAGCTGTGAGAATGGCTCATCGAGCAGCAGGATGTCCGGGTCGACGACGAGCGCCCGGGCAAAGCCGACGCGTTGCCGCATGCCGCCGGAAAGTTCCTTGGGATAGGCGCTCTCGAACCCGTCGAGGCCGATCAGATCGATCGCATTGACGGCGCGCCGGCGCCGCTCTGCAGCTGAGCTGCCTTGCGCCTCGAGGCCCAGTTCGACATTGCCGAGCACCGTCAGCCATGGAAAAAGCGCATAGGTCTGGAACACCATCGAGATGCCGCGGACCGGCTCGCTAACGCCTAAGCGGCGATATTCGACAACGCCTTCGCTCGGCGGGACGAGGCCGGCGAGGATGCGCAGAAAAGTCGATTTTCCGGACCCGGATTTGCCGAGGATCGCGACGATTTCGCCGTCGCGCAGCTCGAAATCGATGCGATCGAGAACGAGCCGCGCGAGGTGATCGGGCATCCGGTAGGTCTTGGAGACGCCTGTGGTTTGCAGCAGCGGAACATTCATTGCCGGTCCCCTCGGGATCCAAACATCAGTCGAGCCGCAAGCGCTCGGCGGCAAGATCGTATAGCCGGTGCCACAGGAGCCGGTTGAAAAACAGCACATAAAGGCAAAGGACGCTAATGCCGAGGGCGATGCGCGCGCTGTCGCCTTCGGCGGTGGTGCGCGCGATGTAAGCGCCGATACCGGTCGCAATGAGGGTGGTGTCGCCCCATTGGACGGCCTCGGATACGATGCTCGCATTCCACGAACCGCCGGCCGCGGTGACGGCGCCCGTGACATACGCAGGGAAGATCGCGGGTAGGATCACCCGTCGCCACCATAGCGTGCGCTTTACACCGAGGTTCTGCGCAACGCGCCGCAGCTCCATCGGCAAGGCCGTCGTGCCGACGATGACGTTGAACAGAATGTACCACTGCGTGCCGAGGATCATCAGCGGGCTCAGCCAAATCTCGGGGTTGAGGCGAAACCGCAGGACTAGGACGACCGCGGCGGGAAAGAAGAGGTTCGCCGGGAAAGCGGCAAGGAATTGGACGATCGGCTGGGCGCGATCGGCGAGCCGCGGGCGCAGCCCTATCCCTACCCCGATCGGGACCCAGATCAGTGACGCAATCCCGATCAGGACAAAAACCCGCGCCGCGGTCGCCAGGCCCAATAGAAACACCCAACCGATCTCGGAGAGCTCCACCGTCGCGCAAATGAAGGAGGCGATCCATGCTGCTGCCGAGGCGGCCAGACCCAGCAGAGCGATGTCGAACATCCGCTCCAATTCGGGCCGGGGCCGTCGTTCGACCCGCGGCGCTCGCCGACGCCGGGCCAGCGCGGACAGTGCATCGTCGATGAACCGGTTGAGCTCGAGCACCCCCGCTTGGATGAGGTGGAACAGACGCGCGCGCTGCAACACGATGAGAAACCACGGGCGGACATTGTCCTCCTCGCCGGCGGGATCAGTCAGGAACTTGCGCGACCAGGCGAGCAGCGGACGGAACAGCAGCTGATCGTAGAGCAGGATCACGACAAACATGACGAGGACCGCATAGCCGATCGCGCCTAAATCGCGCTGCGAAATCGCTGTCGCGATGTAGGATCCGACACCCGGCAGCATGATGGTTTGGCCAGCGACGGTGATCGCCTCCGAGGCGACGACAAAGAACCAGCCGCCCGACACCGACATCATCATATTCCAGACGAGTGAGGGGATCGCGTGCGGCACTTCGAGCCGCCAGAACCTCCGCCAGGGTGACAGGTGGTACATGCGCGCAGCTTCGATCAGCTCGGTGGGCACGGTGCGCAGTGACTGGTACACGCTGAACGTCATGTTCCACGCCTGCGAGGTGAAGATTGCGAAGATCGCGGCGCATTCGACGCCCAGCAGGCGCCCCGGGAAGAGCGCGATGAAGCCGGTGACGGTGATTGACAAAAAGCCGAGGATCGGCACGGATTGCAGGATGTCGAGCACCGGGATCAGGATTTTCTCGGCCTGGCGGTTCTTCGCGGCAAGCGCGGCATAGGCGAGGCTGAAGAGGAGCGAGGCGACGAGCGCGCACACCATGCGCAACACGGTGCGCAGTGCATATTCTGGCAACCGCCAGGGGTCGAGGCTGATCAGCAAGGCCTGCCCGACTTGGTAATGCGCACTCATGGCCATGCCGCCCCAGGCGAGCAGTGCGATTGCCCCGAGCACCATCGGCAGCGCCACGATATCCCAGTAATTCGGGCGCAGCCGCGAAGGCCAGGCGATGAGGGGCAAGCCCCAGCGCTGTTCCATAAGCCCCTTGTTGTCGATTGCCGGCACGGCAGAGCGAACCAGTAACCCAGCTTCCGCGCATTTGGTAAGCGGTAATTTGCTCCTTGCGTCGGCCGCCGTGTGCTTTCTTATATTCTGGTGGTGGGTTGGGGGAGCGGGGCCAGGTCGGTGCTGAATCTCGATCGTTTGCGCGCGGCTCCGCTGTACCGCGATCCCTTCGATTTCCTCGTCGTCGAAGATTTTGTTCGGCATGACGAACTGCCCTTCGTCGTCGCCGATTTTCCCGCGATCCGCTCGCAGGGAAGTTTTCCCGTCGATGTCCTCCGATCGGGGCCCGCGTTCGGCCGGTTGGTGACGGCACTGACCGGCCCGCCATTGCGAGCTGCGATCGAAGAGAAATTCGAGATCGACCTCAGCGGCCGCCCGACAATGGTGACCGTGCGCGGGCAAAGCGACGGCAAGGATGGGCGCATTCACACCGATTCCGCGACGAAGATCATCACATTGCTGCTCTATCTGAACCCGAGTTGGAATTGCGTGGAAGGTCGGTTGCGGCTGCTGCGCAATGCCGCGGACATCGAGAATTACGCGCGAGAAGTGACGCCGGTCGCCGGGAACGTGCTCGCCTTTCGACGCAGCGCCACCTCCTTCCACGGACATCTCCCGCATGTCGGCGAGCGCCGTGTAGTGCAGCTAAACTGGGTGACGGAACCGGCCGTCGTCCGGCGCGAACTGAGCCGCCATCGCTGGTCGGCACGCCTCAAGACGCTAAACCCGTTCGCGCGCTAGGGGGCCGGCTGTCGCCGTACGGGTTGGCGCGGGCGATGAAATAGATTAGCTAATTTGGGCAATCGGATTTGCGCGCGAGTTTCGCATAACAGTGATATCGGCGCTTCGCATCCTCATCCTGGCCGCCGTAGTTCTGAGTATCGCGCCGATCACGGCGGCGGCGCAGAGCCCCATCGTCGACGAGTTCAAATTCGGCATTCTCGCCCATGATGTCGGCCTATTCGATCAGCGCGTCGAAAGTGGCGCGGACGTGAATTTCGAGTTGTTGTTCACCCCGCCCGATGCTTTGACTGTCATCGGCTCGCCACGGCCGCAAGTTGGCGGCTCTCTCAACACCGCAGGCGGCACCAGTTCCGGATATTTCGGACTGACCTGGGGCATAACGCTCATCCAGAACCTGTTCGGCTGGGGCAATTCCGTCTTTCTCAACGGCAGCTTCGGCGGCGCGGTGCAGGGCGGGTACACCAACAATTCGCCGCCGGACCGCAAGAAGCTGGGCTCGACCCTGTTGGCTCGCGAAAGCCTGGAACTCGGCTACCAGCTAACGCCGAACATGAGCATCTCGGCGTTTCTTGACCACATGTCGAACGCAAACCTCGCCACGCACAACGTGGGGCTCACCGACGCCGGCGCGCGGCTCGGCTTCAAATTCTAAGATCACTCGCGCGTTCCGCTAGAGCGCTTCGGACTGCGAATCGGGGCCGATCGGTGCGCTTGTTCGCATCTGGTTGCGGTCTTGTTTTCCATAAATTCAATACCATGAGATCATATGTGGTGTTTCCGACACGCTGAGACGAAAACAACACTAGAGCGCCAAAGCACGCTTGATCGGCACCCCCGCGTTCATATCATCACGCGAGAAACGGACCGGTGACCTTGTCCGGCGGATCGCAACTTTGGATTTCTCGGGGGAGCAATGATCAGAAAGCGGAATATCGGCAGCGTGGCGGCGATCGGCGGCCTGACCGCGGCGGTCGCGTTGCTCACTGGTCTGCCGGCGGCCGGCGCCGACGAGTTAGCGGACCTGCGAGCGAACCAGGAACTGCTCCAGCGCCGCATCGACCAGCTCGCGCAGGCGCCACCGCCGGCTCCGGGTGGCACGCCCGGCGGTGGCATAGCGGGCCCGATGGGCACCGAGGCAACGCCCGGCGCAACGCTGGTCGGCGGCAGCTTTCCGCGGTCGTTTCTGATACCCGGTACCGACACGTCGATCCGCCTCGGCGGCTTTATCGACATTACCGCGAATGACTACTTGCAGGGTGGCGGCCTGCGCAACGGCTCCAACAACAGTTCCACCGTCCTCCAGAACGGGAGATTGCCGTCGATCCCCCTAGGCCAGATGTTTGTCCCCGGCCTTGGCCCCGTCGCGCAGAGCGCGCAACATTCCCGCGGCAACAACATCTTCGAGTTCAGTCCGAATCAGTCGAGGATCAACATCGAGACCCGCACTCCAACAGCCTGGGGCGAGTCGCGGACATTCTTCGAGTTTGACTGGTCCGGCTGCAACAGTTTCAGCTGCCAAACTCTGCAACAGGGCGGCGGCGATAGCTTGGTCCCTCGTCTCAGGTTTGCGTACGGCACGTTGGGTGGGTTCCTCGCCGGCCAGGCGATCTCGAACTTCTCTGATGCGGACGCCGACACCGAGTCGATGGAATTCGGCGGCTCCATCGGCTCGACCGGCGGCTACCGCGTGCCGCAGGTCCGCTACACGATTGCGGGTCCGTGGGGCAGCGCGTGGTCGGTTGCGGTGGAGCAACCCCACACCGACGTCCAAACACCGTCTGGCGTCGTCGGGTCAGACTTTGTCTCGGCCGCTCCTGGCAGCAATACCACTCCACCGGCGCAGTTAATTCCCACCACAAGCGTCTGCAATGGCGTTCCTTGCACCGGGACCGGGATCACCGCGACCACCACGCAGTTCAACCCCGCCAGGCAACAGATACCGAACTTCACCATTGCCTCCTATTGGGCGCAGCCTTGGGGACACGTCGACTTCGCCGCCCTCGTGACCGTGCAAAATGTCAACGACGGCACGTTTATCAATCAGAACTTTGTCGGCTATGGCGGGCATGTCGCGTTCGACGTGAAGCCCGGCTGGTTCGGCTGGGCAAAAGACGACATCCTGGGCAGCTTCGTGATCGGAAATGGTATTGGCAACTACGCGAGCGGCGGCGAAGCGACCCTCATAAATCTGGCGACGAACTTCAGCGTCGCGACGTCGTGCGCGACGCCGAAGCCGAACTGCACCGGCTTGGCCGCAGCGTCGAACATCCTCTTCAAGCCTATCTTTGCGTACAGCACTAACGGCGGCTACCAGCATTGGTGGACGCCAAACCTGCGGTCAACGTTTGCCGCCGGTATTGCGGAGCAGGACATGTCTTCGCAGCTGATCGGGCCGAACCAGGCCATTGCGGCGAACAAGGTGCTCTGGAACGCTTTCGCCAATCTCGTCTGGAATCCGGTCGCGTTTATTACCACCGGCGTCCAGTACTCCTATGGCAAGCGCATCGTCGTCGCCAACGGCAAGGGCCAGCTGCAAGCGCTCACGTGGAAGTGGCGCGTCGCGTTCTAAAACCGGAACCCAAAATCAGACTGGGACACCCGCCGGGCTTCCCGGCGGGTCTCATTTTGGTCAGAGGTCAGCGGCGACCGCGCGCAATAAGCTGCGCAGCCATACGATGGCCGGTTCGTCGCCATGGTCGCGATGCCTCAGCGCGACGATCTCAAACGGCGGCGCGGGATAAGGCGGGTCGAAGAGCTTGAGGCGATACTGCTCCGCATACGCGGCAGCCAGGCGGCGAGGTAGCGGCGCCGCCATGTCGGACCGGCTCACGACCGCTAAGGCGGCGAGGAAGTGCGGGGTTGTCAGCCGGACGACACGCCGCAGGCCGTGCGCTGCCAACACTCCTTGCAAGAGACCGGCGTCGCCTCTGGTGACGAGCCGCTCGAGCCCATGATCGCTGACATAGCCGTCGACGGCTTGCTCGTCCTCGCCGGTCGCGGAGATGATCAAGTGGGCGAGCGAGGCGAGGCGTTCCAGTGTCAGATCGCCCCGCGCGGCCGGGTGGTCGGCGCTCAGCACCCACACTCGCGTTTCCTGAAACAGCCGCTCGTAAACGAACGGCTCCGGAACCCGCCGGAAACTGCCGACGGCGAGATCCGCGCGCCCGCCGAGCAGCGACTCGGCCACTCCCATACTGGAGGGCCGGATACGGAGCTCGGCGTTTGGAGCGAGCGCTCGCAAGCGGGCGATAAGCGGCGGCACCAGAATAGTCCCGACATACTCGGTACAGGCGATCGTGAAGCGCCGCTCTGTCCGGACCGGATCAAATTCGGCAGGACCGAGCGCCAGCTGAAGCTGTAGCAGACCCTCGCGGAGACGCGGCGCAATTTCGGCCGCTCGCACCGTGGGGCGCATGCCGTCGGGCATGCGCACGAACAATTCATCGTTCAGCACATAACGCAAGCGGTTCAGGGCGTGACTGATCGCCGACTGGCTCAAGCCGAGCCGCTCCCCGGCTCTGGTCACGCTGTGTTCCTCGATCAGGGCGTCGAAGACGCGCAACAGATTGAGATCCAGCGAGTTGAAATGAACACTGTTCATGTGTGCGATGCACAATTATCATTTGTGTTAAAGGACGATCATGAGCGATTTTACATGTCCAATGCAAAATCTGGAGAAGTCTGGATGCCGAGTTTGTTGAAATCATCAGTTCTGGGCTTGGCGCTACTCGCGGGACTTGCCGCAACGGCCCACGCGCAGTCCGTCTCGGCGCTGCCGCCGACCAGCCCGGCTGCTGCACCCACGGCCGTGACGCCGCCACAGTCCTATTCCAAGATCTATCCCGATCCGGGCGGCAGCGTGAACTGGCGGGAGGAGCACTCTCAGGCGGTCGCCTCCGGGAAAATTTCTCCGGAGCCGGGCGGCAGCGCGAACTGGCAGCATCAGCCTTACGGCGCGACCGACGCCGACAACCAACCCTCGCGCCGTCCCTATTCGACGGGAGTGGGCCCCAAGCCAAACTAAGCCTTCTCGGCGCAGCTGCGCCGCTATCGGAAATTTCGGTGAGAGACCCGCCGGCTCCGTCGGCGGGTCTCTGGCATTGCGGCGGACGCTTGATAACACGCTCCAACCGGGAGCAGATTACAACGGCGTTTGTGTGCAGGGAGGGTACTGGTGGAGACGCAGTTCTACGACGCTCTCGAGACCCGCGACCCGGGCGAACGCGAGGCGATTTTGATGACGGCCCTGCCGCAGATCATTGCAGCGGCCAAACAGCGCGCGCCAGCTTACCGCCGGCTGCTGGCGGAGGTGCATCCCGAGGATATCGTCGACCGCCGGACGTTGGCGGAGTTGCCTCTCACCCGCAAATCGGCACTGATCGAGCTGCAGCGACGGGAGCCGCCGTTTGGCGGCTTTGCCGCCGCGCCAGTCTCTGAGCTGCGCCGCATCTTCGTGTCGCCCGGGCCGATCTACGAACCCGAAGGGCGGCGCCCAGATTACTGGCGGTTCGCGCGGGCACTGTTTGCGGCGGGCTTCCGCGCTGGCGATCTCGTGCACAACACTTTCTCGTATCACCTGACGCCCGCCGGCGCGATGGTGGAGAGCGCCTGCGATGCGCTCGGCTGCCCTGTCATCCCCGCGGGCACAGGACAGACTGAACAGCAGCTGCGTACGATCGCCGATCTGAGGCCCGCCGGCTATGTCGGGACGCCATCCTTTCTCAAGGCCTTGCTCGATCGGGCAGAGGCGGAGGGCAGCGATGTTTCTTCTCTTCGCAAAGCCTTGGTCGGGGCGGAAGCGTTACCCTCGGCGCTGCGCGCAGAATTGCGCAGCCGCGGCTTGAGTGTTTTGCAGTGCTACGGGACCGCGGATGTCGGCGTTATCGCCTATGAGAGCCGGAACCCCGATGGCGAGGTGTGCGAGGGCATGGTACTCGATGAAGGGGTCATACTCGAACTGGTGATGCCGGGGACTGGAGAACCGGTCGGCGCAGGGGAAATCGGTGAGGTCGTCGTCACGACGCTGACCTCCGAATATCCCCTGATCCGCTTTGCCACCGGCGATCTCTCTGCGATGCTGCCGGGCCCCAGCCCATGCGGCAGGACCAATCACCGGATCAAAGGCTGGCTCGGCCGCGCCGACCAGACGACAAAGGTGCGCGGAATGTTCGTGCACCCGGAACAGGTCACGGAAGTGCTGCGGCGCCATAAGTCGATCATTCGGGCCCGCTTGGTGGTCGAGCGGCCCGGCAGCACGGACGAGATGACGTTGCTCGCCGAAATCGGCGAGCCGGCCGAGGATCTGGGGCGTATAGCTGCGACCCTGCACGCGGTCACGAAATTGCGCGGCTCCGTCGATCCTGTCCCGGAGGGCAGCCTGCCCGCGGACGGCAAGCTTATCGACGATCGCCGACAAATTGGCTGAAATTCATCGAAAGGTCATAATTTTTTCAAACCGAAGTCCCAATCGGCTCCCCATATGATATGCGTAAGGTTTATCCTTACAGGTTTGTCCCCCAAACCTCGTACTCGGTCGAAGATATCGACCGTGGCCGCGCGGCTCCGGTTTTCCCCCACCGGAGCCGCTTTTTTGCCCGCGAGGGATGAAGGGCTCGAACGGTCCTCGGGTGCGGGGGGCGGCTGCGTTGACAGGCCTCGATCGCAACCTGATTGCTGAGGATCTCGCCTGCCGGCGGGGTGAGCGTCTCGTCTTCGCCGGAGTATCGTTTCGGTTGTCGGAGGGCGGGGCGCTGCTGCTGACCGGTTCGAACGGCAGCGGCAAGACGAGTTTGTTGCGGCTGCTCGCGACGCTGATCCCGCCGGCCGGGGGTCGGCTCTTTTGGGGCGTCGCGTCCTTCGATGCCGATGTCGCAGCCTACCGCGCGGCGCTGCAGTACATCGGCCACCAAGACGCGGTGAAACCCGGGTTGACAACCCGTGAAACCCTGTTGTTCTGGGCGGCGCTGCGCGGCGTGGGTGCAGGCCGGCGATTATCGCTGCTGGAAGAGGCGCTGGCGACGTTTGCGTTGGAGGCCGTTGCCGATTGGCCTTGCCGCTGGTTGTCTGCCGGGCAGCGGCGGCGGCTGGCCCTTACTCGTCTCGTCGCGGCGCCCGCTCCGATCTGGCTGCTTGATGAGCCGACCAGCACGCTCGACCGCGACAATCAGCTGCGTCTCGAGCGCCTGATCTCCGAGCATCGCCGGTTGGGCGGGCGCGTCATCATCGCTACCCATGTGCCGATCGACGTCGCGGCTGCCGAGGTTATTCCACTCGATAGCTTCGTTGCTTCGCTCGATCACGCGGCCGTCGGCTAAGCATGGCTGCATTTGTCGGCCTGTTTCGGCGGGATCTGCGCCTCGCCTTCCGGCAAGGGGGCGACAGCGGCCTCGTTCTGGGCTTCTTTGTTCTCGCGGTCGTGTTGTTTCCATTGGGGGTGGGGCCGGAGCCCGCCGTGCTGCAGCGTATCGGGCCTGGCATCGTCTGGGTGGCGGCGCTGTTCGCGGCGCTGTTGTCGCTCGATCGGCTCTTCGAGGCCGATTATCAGGACGGCGGGTTGGATTTGCTGGAGCTTTCAAGCCTGCCGCTCGAACTCGCGGTGCTTGCCAAATGTGCTGCGCATTGGGTGGCAACCGGCCTGCCACTAGCCCTGATAAGCCCGCTCTTGGCTTTTCTCCTCGGGCTCGACCGGGCGGCCATCTTGATCCTCTGCGCGAGCTTGCTGCTCGGTACTCCGGCCCTGAGCCTGATCGGCAGCGTCGCGGCGGCATTGGTTCTGGGCGCCCGGCGCCAAGGGGTCGTCTTGTCAATCCTCGTCCTGCCTCTCGACATCCCACCGCTCGTCTTTGGCGCGGGGGCCGTCGAAGCGAGCGTTGCGGGCATGGGCGCGCGCGCCTATTTGCTGATCCTGGCGGCGCTGAGCTTGGCGGCGTTGGCCCTTTGTCCTTGGGCGAGCGCTGCGGCGCTGCGGCAGGCGCTCGAATGAACGAGTGTGGCTCGATCTCGACCTCATTTGCGCTACATTTGCCGGCCAGTCTCCCTGATCTGTCAGGACAATGATCAACTGGGTGGCCAATCCGGCGCGTTTTACGCGGCTCAGCGCTAGGGCCATGCCTTGGTGCGGGTGGGGAGCTGCGGCGGTGACCGCCGCCGGGCTCTACTGGTCGCTCGTGCTCGCGCCGCCCGACTACCAGCAGGGCGATACTGTCCGGATCATGTTCATCCATGTTCCAGCCGCCTGGATGGCGCTCACCGTATATCTGTTCTTGGCCGTCGCAAGCGCCGTTGCGCTCGTCTGGCGGCATCCGCTCGCCGAGATTGCGGCCCGGGCGGCGGCCCCAATTGGCGCCGCCTTCACGTTGATCTGCCTTGCCACCGGGTCGCTCTGGGGAAGGCCGATGTGGGGTGCATGGTGGGTCTGGGACGCCAGACTGACCTCAGTTCTGGTGCTGTTCTTCCTCTATCTCGGCTATATCACGCTGGTGAACGCGTTTGATGATCCCGCGCGCGGCGGCAAAACTGGCTCTCTGCTGGCGCTGGTCGGGGTCGTCAACCTGCCGATCATCAAATTCTCCGTCGATTGGTGGAACACGCTGCACCAGCCGGCGAGCGTCATGCGGATCGGCGGACCGAGAATCGATATCGCGATGCTGGTCCCCCTTGTCATCATGGCGGTCGGGTTTCTGCTCTTGTTTTTGACGCTGTTGATGCTTCGTATGCGGACGATACTGAACGAGCGCAAGGCTATGGCACTGCGCCTCAACGCTGAAGCGCCGGGGCCGCGTTCCGTCCAAGAACGCGCCATGGTTGTGCATCCGGGCGCGGGTTGATGAGCGGTATCGCCGGCTTTTTCGCGATGGGCGGCTACGCGGAGTTCGTGTGGCCGGCCTATGGGGTGGCGCTCGTTGTCCTCGCCGGTCTTACCGCCCATTCGTGGCGGCGCTATCGGCAAAGCGTTCTCGCCGTCGAGCGGCTGCAGCGGACCCGGCCGAGCCGATGACACGCAAGCAGCAACGGCTGGGCCTGCTGGCGCTGGGGATGGCGGCGCTCGGCGGGGCGACTGCATTGGTCCTGACAGCGTTCAACGACAATCTCGTGTTCTTCTACAGCCCGAGCGAGCTAAAGGCGAAGGCGGTTGCGGCTGATCGTCGGGTCCGGATTGGTGGGCTGGTCGAGGCCCACAGCCTGTCTCGGGGCGCTGACGGGCGCAGCATCTCCTTTCGCATAACCGATGGCGCCGCGGATATTGCCGTCCTTTATCAGGGGCCGCTCCCCGACCTGTTTCGCGAGGGACAGGGCGCGGTTGCCGAAGGCAAGCTGCGTACAGATGGCGTCTTCGCGGCTTCGAGCGTACTGGCCAAGCACGACGAGAACTACATGCCGCGCGAGGTCGTCGAGGCGCTGAAAAAGAGCGGACATTGGCAAGAGGGCAGCGCCCTCAACGATGCTGCCGCCGCGCCGACAACGGCAGGGCAGACAAAATGAAGCCGGGGTGAGTCAGCGCCGTCGCGATGGGACGCAAGGTCTTCTTTCTGGTCCCTGCGGCGCTGTTCGCGGTTTTGCTCGTGGCGTTTGCGATCGGCTTGAAACACGACCCGCATCTGTTGCCGTCGGCGCTGATCGACCGCCCGGTCCCGCATTTCTCCTTGCCCGGGCTTTATAAGCCGGCCGGCGGACTCAGTCGCGACGACCTCGGGGGACAGGTGACCCTCGTCAATTTCTTCGCCTCATGGTGCGCTCCGTGCCGCGAGGAGCACGACAAACTGATGGTGCTCGCGCAGCGGCCGGGGATAAGGCTCGACGGCATCGCGTACAAGGACAAGCCCGAAGACTCGCGTGCCTTCCTCGATCTCCTCGGCGATCCCTATGGTCGGGTCGGTGTCGATCGCAGCGGCAGGACGGCCATCGACTTTGGCGTATACGGCGTCCCCGAGACCTACATCGTCGACGCAAGCGGGCGCATCCGTTACCGCCATGTGGGTCCGCTGACAGCCGAGGACGTCAAGGAAAAGATCTTGCCTCTGATCGAAAGGCTCGCGGAAGCCGTTCCGGCGCCTTCCGGCGCGAGAAAGCCAGACTGAGCCCGACGCGGCTCTCAGGGTTCAGGTTCGCGGTCCTCACTCGATACTGCGGCGAGAAAGCCGGGGAGGTCGCGCCAGCCATAAGCGATGGCTTCGACCGCCGCGCCGCCGACGGCGAGGGCCTTCCGGCTCACCTGTTGTCCGCCCACCCGCTCGTAAAAGAAGCGGGACGGATTGTCGCGCAACACCCAAAGGATCGCCGATCGGCGCCTTGTCGCAACAAGGCGCCGGAACAGCGTGACCAAAAGGCGCCGCCCGATGCCCTGGTTCTGCCAGTCGGGTGCGACATAGAGGGTGAACACCTCACCGGCGAAAAATTGGTCACCCCGATTTGGCCCGCAACTGCCAAAGCCAACAATCGTGCCCGTCGGGTCTATACCCACTCGAACGTCGCGGGGTTCCCGCAGAATGACGCTGCGCCAACCGGCCTCCCGGCGCCGCTCCGAGAGGCCGACGAGATAGCCGGCAGAAAGCATTCCGGCATAAGTCGTCCGCCAGGTCTCAACGTCCAGCAAAGCTATGCCCCGCGCATCTCCCGGCCGGGCGGGTCGGATCGTGACGTCACCCATGGGCGTCATTGTGCCCGGTTTTGCCCGCTATGGGGAGAGCCATCCGAAGCATGACCGAAGGTCCGACACCGCCCCTCCTTCCCCGCTTGCGGGGAGGGGTCGGGGCCTGGGAGCAAGTGGAGTTGGTCCAGGGACCCGGGTATGCTAGCGGCATGATCCGATATCAGTCGATCACCCGTGCATTACTGATTTTACTGCTGCTTTTGACCGCTGCCGCCGGGGAGGGCGCGCAGTCAAAAAAGCCCAACAATGCCGCCGCGACGTCCGCGGCAACCCCCTCGCAGCGGCTCGGGACCGCCGATTCCTGGACGGCATATACGTACAAGGAAAAAGGGGGAAAAGTATGCTATCTCGCCGGGCAGCCGCAGCGACGTGAGCCGGCGGCCGCAAAGCGCAAGTCCTCGCTGGCAATGGTGACCCACCGCCCGGGTGAAAGTGTCGCCAACGTTGTAAGCTTTGATGAAGGCTATCCGCTGAAAGAGGGTAGTGACGTGACGCTCGAGATTGGCGCCAGCAAATTCGATTTATTCACAAAGGGCGACAGCGCGTGGGCGCGGACGGCAGAGCTCGACAAGGCTATCGTAGATGCAATGGCCAAGGGCAAGCAGGCGGTAGTGAAGGGCACGCCGCAAACGGGGCCGCCGACCAGCGACATCTACTCCCTCGCGGGTTTTCCGCAGGCGCTCGCGATGATCGACAAGGCCTGCGACGTCAAGCGCTAGCGCATGCGGCTGCCCATATAAAGGCGAGCATGGTCACCGAGACGCTATTCGAACCGCTGCGGCGCAATCTGGTTGGCCTTGGCCGTGAGGTGCTCGCCGCCGAATTGAAGGAATTCGGCGCCGAGCCGTTCCGCGCCCGCCAGCTCTGGCACTGGATCTATCATCGCGGCGCGACGGACTTTTCCACGATGACCTCGTTGTCAAAGGCGTTCCGCGAGCGGCTTGCAGCGCGTTACCAGCTCTCGCGGCCGGCGGTGCCCCGTACGCTCACCTCGACCGACGGAACCCGCAAATGGCTGCTGCGCTTCGCCGATGGCGAAGAGGTCGAGATGGTCCATATCCCCGAGCAAGATCGCGGCACCTTGTGTATTTCATCGCAGGTGGGCTGTACACTGACCTGTTCGTTCTGCCACACCGGCACGCAGCGCCTGGTGCGCAACCTGACCGCGGCAGAGATCGTCGGTCAGGTGATGGTAGCGCGCGATGCTCTCGGCGAGTGGCCCTCGCCACAGGACGAGCGGCAGGTAACGAACATCGTACTGATGGGCATGGGGGAGCCGCTCTACAATTTCGAGAATGTTGCAGCGGCCTTGAAGATCATCATGGATCCCGAGGGTCTGTCGATCTCACGGCGCAAGATCACATTGTCGACTGCGGGTGTGGTTCCTATGATCCGCCGATGCGGCGAGGAGCTCGGCGTCAATCTCGCGGTCTCGTTGCATGCCGTGCGCGATGACATTCGCGACCGGCTCGTGCCGCTCAATCGCAAATACCCGATCGCCGAGTTGCTCGAGGCGTGCCGCACCTATCCGGGTTCGAGCAATGCTCGCCGGATCACCTTCGAGTACGTGATGCTGAAAAGCATCAACGATAGCCCAAGCGACGCCCGTGAGCTGGTTCGCCTGCTCGCCGGCATTCCCGCCAAGGTCAATCTCATCCCGTTCAACCCCTGGCCGGGCGCGCCGTACGAATGCTCCTCGGAGGCGACAATCAAGGCGTTTTCTGACATCGTCTTTGCAGCCGGCTATTCGGCGCCGGTGCGGACGCCGCGCGGCCGTGACATTCTAGCCGCTTGCGGTCAGCTCAAATCGGCGAGCATCAAGTTGCGCCGAAGCGAGCGGACCGCCGCGGCCGCGGTCTGAATTCCGCTGCTCGCTCGCGTGCTGTACTGGACCCTCGGATCGGCGCTGACCGCCTACGTCGCGCTGGTCGGCGCCCTCTATTTCTTCCAGCGCCATCTGCTCTATTTCCCGATCGGAGGCCGCCCCCAACTCGGCCAGCTCGCGGCGCTCGGCGTCCAAGAGGTGAGACTGCGAACCGCCGACGGCCTCTTTCTCCTTTCCTGGTATTTGCCGCCCCGCGGCGACCGTCCGGTGATCGCGTATTTTCACGGGAATGGCGGCCATATCGGATACCGGGCAGAACGCTTGCGCGGGTTTGCGCAGTACGGCTATGGCGTGCTGATGGTCGAGTATCGCGGTTACGGCGGCAACCCCGGCTCACCGAGCGAAGCCGGCTTCCACGCCGATGCTGCGGCCGCGCTCGATTTCCTCAGAGACTGCGGCATTGCGGCAAAGCGCCTGGCGCTCTATGGCGAGTCGCTGGGATCGGGGATCGCCGTTGCTCTGGCGGCGCATAACGAGGTCGCTGCGCTGATCCTCGAAGCGCCGTTCACCAGCGTGGCCGAAGTCGCCCAATACCACTACTCCTTCATGCCCGCCGCCGCGCTGGTGCGGGACCGTTTTGACTCGCTCTCGAGGATCGGCGAGGTAAGGGCTCCGATCCTGGTCTTGCATGGCGAGCGCGATCGCGTTGTGCCGATCCGCTTTGGCCGCGCGCTGTTCGACGCGGCGCCGCAACCGAAGGAATTTTGGCTTTCCCGGGAGGGCGGGCACGAAGATCTCGGCCGGTACGGCGCGATGGAGGCGGTTCGCGGCTTTCTCGAGCGGCGGATCGGGCAACCGGAGATGGCGTTGGGAGGGACTGTGGCATGCCCGACTCGGTGAAAAAGGTCGTTCTTGCGTACTCCGGCGGGCTCGACACATCGGTAATCCTGCGCTGGCTGCAGGAAACCTATCGCTGCGAGGTTGTGACATTCACCGCCGATCTGGGTCAGGGCGAAGAGCTCGAACCGGCGCGCAAGAAGGCGCAGATGCTCGGCGTCCGTGAGATCTTTATCGACGATCTGCGCGAGGAGTTCGTCGGCGATTTTGTCTTCCCGATGTTCCGCGCCAATGCGCTTTACGAGGGCGCCTATCTCCTCGGCACCTCGATCGCGCGCCCGCTGATCGCGAAGCGGCAAATCGAAATTGCCCGCCAGGTCGGCGCCGATGCCGTCGCGCACGGCGCGACTGGCAAGGGGAACGACCAAGTCCGTTTCGAGCTCAGCTATTATGCGCTCGCCCCCGACATCAAAATCGTCGCGCCGTGGCGGGTGTGGGACCTCAACTCGCGCACCCGGCTCCTCGAATACGCCGAGCGACATCAGATCTCAATCGCGAGGGACAAGCGTGGCGAGGCGCCGTTCTCGATCGACGCCAACCTGTTGCACGTTTCCGCTGAGGGCAAGGTGTTGGAGGATCCGTGGGCCGAACCTGAAGAGTTCGTCTTCGGGCGCACGGTGGCCCCCGAAGCGGCGCCTGATGCGCCCGAACATGTTGAAATCGCATTTGAGCGCGGCGATCCTGTTGCGGTCAACGGCGAAAAGCTGTCTCCGGCGCTCCTGCTGCAGCGCTTGAACGAGCTCGGTGGCAAGCATGGGATCGGCCGGCTCGACCTGGTCGAGAACCGCTTTGTCGGCCTGAAATCGCGCGGCGTTTACGAGACGCCGGGCGGCACGATCCTGCAAGCGGCGCATCGCGGCATCGAGAGCCTGACCCTCGACCGCGGCGCGGCGCATTTGAAAGACGAGCTGATGCCGCGCTACGCGGAGCTCATCTATAACGGCTTCTGGTTCTCGCCCGAGCGCGAGATGTTGCAGGCGCTCATCGACAAGAGCCAGGAGCATGTCGAAGGCATCGTGCGATTGAAGCTCTACAAGGGCTCGGCGCGCGTCGTCGGCAGACAGTCGCGGAAGAGCCTCTACAGCATCGCACACGTCACCTTCGAGGAGGACGCTGTCTACGACCAACGTGACGCCGAAGGTTTCATCCGCCTCAACGCGCTTCGCCTGCGCCTCGCCGCTCGGCGCAATGGAGCATGATCAGCGGGCGTGTCGCTGTGCGTCGAGCCAGCCCATCATGATTCGGTTGAATTCTGCCGGACGTTCGACATTCGGGAAATGCCGGGCGTTGGGGATTTCTTCGTAGCGGCCGCCCAGCACCAGTCCCGCAAGGCGCCGGTTCTCGCTTGCAGGGGTACCGGGATCATCTGCGCCGCATACCACCAGGACGGGCACGCGCAGCGAGGAGAGCGGTCCGGTGAAGTCAAAATTCATGATCGCTGCCGCACAGCCGAGAAATCCCGCCGGCGTCGTCGCCGCAACGGTGTCGCGGATCTGCTTCCAGCGCCCCGGATTGCGCGGCTTGAACGCGTCGGTGAACCAGCGCTCCATCGTTCCGTCGGCGAGCGACTCAAGCGAGTTGGCGCGGCGCACTGTGCTCATGCGTTCCTCCCACATCGCCGCCGCGCCAGCGGGGCTTGCCGGCAGCGTGTCGCACCACATCGCCGAAATCAGCTTGCCGCCATGCGCGAGCGCGAAGGCCTGGCCGATCATGCCGCCGATCGACAAGCCGATATAGTGCACGCGCGGGATGGCGAGCGCATGGAGTGTAGTGGCGACGTCGTCGGCGAGCGCGTTCATCGTGTAGTCGCCGGCGACCGGGTCGCTGCCGCCATGGCCGCGCATGTCGAGCCGCAATACGCGGAAGCCCGCCTGCAAAAGCGGCGGCACTTGCTCGGCCCAGCTGCCGCCATCGGACGACAACGAATGAGTGATGCAGACGACGGGTCCATCCTCGGACCCGGTGAGATCGTAGTAAAGCCGGCGTCCTTGCAGCGGCAGCAACATGGCATTTCCTCCTTCCGGTGGGTGGCTCAAGGAATTATCACGGGTATACCCGCGATTACTGAATGAGCGCGATAAAGGACCACGTAAAGCAACAGACCGGCAATGATCCGCAGCACGCTGACATCGCGCCAACGCAAGCGGGCGCGGCCGCTCACCAACGCGGCAAAAGGGAGGTTGGAAGTGAGCGCGGCGAGCCGCGGCCAATCGCTGCCGAGTGCCAGGCGCTTCTTGCGGTCGATCAATACTGTGCCGCCAAGCGCGAGAGCGGCCAATGCCCCGAAAAAAATCACCGAGCGCAGATCGCCATTGGCTAACAAGTGACTGCTCGCCCAAAGGCCGATAGCCCACATAACCGGATGACGCGTCACGCGCAGAATGCCCGGGGCGGGATCGTCCGCCCGAGCCGAGCGCTCCATTCCGACAGTGGTTGGGTTTGGTGTCGTATAGCCGGCTATCAGCAAGATCGTCGCCAGCGGCATCACCGCAACAGGAACAAGGGCCGTCCACGACTGCCGCGGCCACAGCTCGATCGCGGGGGCGCGGGAATAGGCCATCACGAACCAGGCGAAGGTCACCAGTGCCGTCAGCGAGTACATCGCGAGAAAGCCATATTCGCCAAGCTGCTCACGCAGCGACCCGCGCATGCGGGTGCTGGAGAGGACGACATGGCCGCCGCAGAAGGCGAGCGCTGCGAATACCAGTGAGAGGAAACGAGCGCTCATCCCGGCCGGCTTACCAGCCAGGCAAGGCGGAGATCTGTGGCGTAATTTTCTCGACCAGTTCGTGCGGGTCGCCGGCGATGAGCACCAGTTTGTTGCGATTTGCCGCACCTGCGATGATCGAGAAATCGCGGCGCGGCAGGCTCCATGCCCGAGCGAGCAGCCGCAGCAGAGCCTCGTTCGCCCGCCCGCCTTCGGCTGGCGCCATAACCGACGCCTTTACGACACGCCCGTCTCGCCCGTCGGCAATCGCGAGCAGCCGCTCGCCCTTGCTTCCCGGCGATAGGCGGATTGCCACGCGCAAGCCGTTTTGCGCTCGCTTGAGCGGTCCGTCAGACAAGATATTCGAACATCAGGTCACGGACGAACCACAACAGGAGGATCAAGATCACCGGAGAGATGTCGATCCCTCCGAGATCGGGAAGAATCCGTCGTATCGGTCGCAATAACGGCTCGGTCACCCGCCACAGAAAGTCCCCGATCATCGTGACGGCCCTGTTGTAGCGGTTGACGACCCCGAAAGCGACAAGCCAACTGAGGACGGCTTGCGCAATCAGTAACCATATGTAGATCGTAATCAAGGTGTCGACGAGACGTATCAAGGCGTACATTTTGCTGAGACCGCGCGGGCAATGAGCGTGGGGACCGTAGCGTCAGCGGCTGGGGTCCGCAAGCCGCAGCGGGACGGAGCACGTGGGAGCGTCGCCTTGACAGGCGGTAATGCGATCACCATAGTCCGCGCCGCTCCGCAAGGGCACACCAACGCGATGGGGCCGTAGCTCAGCTGGGAGAGCGTCGCGTTCGCAATGCGAAGGTCAGGGGTTCGATCCCCCTCGGCTCCACCAAGCTGTAGGATTAAAAGTTGCGGGATATCAACTTACTTGTTGGACACCACAAGGCGGAGCGTTCGAAATAGGTTCCAGATAGGTTCTGAAGAGGCGACTTTCGGGCCTATTTCCTGAGGCTGGCAGAGTGCGCTGCTTCGCCGAAATCATCGAGGATTGATCGCGTCGCGCCGGCCAAACATCGTTGCGTGCGCGGGGTCCGCATCCTTGCCCGGGCTTGCGCCTTTGCCGCGGGAACTTATGCCCGCTTCGGCATTAATTGGCCCGAACACCCTCTCTAGCTCGGCGGCGTCGACCTTGCGCTCGCCGGTCGCATCCTTGGTGTAGCTGAGTCTTCCGGCTTTCATCACTTCGGTGGATGGTCGACTGGTTCTTACCAGGCGGCGGCCCCCTTTTCACGGTGCCTTGGGAGAACATTAGCACGGCGGCCTCGCGATGACGAAGAGCCGGCAAGCGGCTGGCGAAGCCGCCCGACCCATCACCTAAACCACCGCTTCCACCACGGCACCCGCGAAGTAGAAACGGTGGTTGCCGGTCGCTGCACCGGCGGGACGCTCCCCGTCTGCCGATGCGTCAGCAACACCGTCAGCCGCTCCTGTACCCGCCGCCGCTCCTCGACCTCGCCATCGAGGCGCTGCCTCAAGTCACGAATCGTCGCCTCGTGTGCCGCAATTGTGCGGTCGCGCTCTTCGACCACACATTGCAATGTCCGAATTGCCTCGCTGTCATCATCATCCCTGTCCTCAGGGGGAGCCGCGGCAGCAATTTCCCGGATGACCTCCCTGATAATACCCCTGATATCGGGAGCATCCGGAGCGACTGTCCGGGGCGGATGTCCGGAGCTTGCAACCCGCCGGGTGCGGGCAACTTTCCGCGCCTCTGTCAGGGGGACAAGGACGCGGACAACGCCGTCGTTGCCGACCTGGCGCGGCCAGTTCTTACGGCGGACAAGCCGCTCGGCTGACAGGACGGATATCCCCCTGACAGCGGCGAGTTCGGCATAGGTCATTCGGCGGGCGCCGTCGCCGACCGCAAGCGTTATGTCCGACGCCATGGATCCCCCTTTCCGGCCAAGAACCGGCCTCGATCAATGGTCCCGGCGGCGGGGGAAGACCGCCGGGCCG
>Ga0126381_100000538_pt1 | contig 41379 bp, 28 predicted proteins | sample PanSoiMetPlot_28_FD_96465 | JGI IMG/M metagenome (GOLD analysis project Ga0126381, IMG submission 96465) | Tropical forest soil microbial communities from Panama - MetaG Plot_28 | ecosystem: Environmental > Terrestrial > Soil > Tropical forest > Bulk soil | place: Panama | collected 2016-02-17 | reverse complement strand
TGATTCGGAGGTTCCCTCCGGTGCAGCGGAACTCTCGATTCGATACACCGGCAAGGTGCGTCAGCACGACAGCTCCGGCGTGTTCCACATGCTGGAAGATGAACGGCACTATCTGTTCACGCAGTTTGAAAATACGGACGCCCGCGGAGCTTTTCCGTGTTTCGACGAGCCTTCATACAAAGTACCGTGGCAACTGACGCTCGATGTCCCAGCACAAGATGACGCGGTCAGCAATACTCCTGTTCTCAGTCATGACACGAAGGATGGCCGTAAGGTTTATGTCTTTAAAGAAACCAAGCCTCTCCCCAGCTATCTGGTGGCATTCGCTGTCGGACAATTCGATTTTGTGCCCGCAGGTTACGCCGGCAAGAATCGTGCCCCCGTACGAATCATCACGCCGAAGGGCCATGCGCATGAGGCAAAGTATGCTGCTGAAGTAACGGCAACGATTCTGAATCACCTGGAAGCTTATTTTGGAATACCGTATCCGTACGAAAAGTCGGATCAGTTGGCCATTCCGTCCACGTTCGGTTTCGGTGCGATGGAAAATGCCGGGTTGGTCACGTACGGGCAGACGATCCTCTTAGCGAACCCGCAGAGTGACACCACCGCCCGCCAACGCGTGTGCGCGTTGGTCGAGGCCCATGAGCTCGCACATCAGTGGTTTGGCGATCTCGTTACAACCGCGTGGTGGGACGACATCTGGTTGAACGAAGCATTTGCTTCCTGGATGGAACAAAAAATTCTTGCCGAATGGAAGCCGGAGTGGCATACACGCGTCGAGGACGTCAATTCCAAGCTGCAGGCCGAGGCTGAGGACAGCCTCATCTCCGCCCGCAAGATTCGCCAGGAGATCAAGAGCAAGGACGACATCAGCAACGCGTTCGACACCATCACGTATCAAAAAGGCGCCGCTGTTATAGGCATGTTCGAAAGTTGGGTGGGATCGGAACCGTTTCGCAAAGGCGTGCAGACGTACCTCAAGCAGTATGCATTCCGGAACGCGACCGCGCCGGAGTTTCTTGATTCCATCAGCTCCGCTACGAAGAAGGATGTCGGCCGGCCCTTCTCGACGTTCCTGAACCAGGCTGGAGTCCCGCTTCTTTCGGTAAGTCTCGATTGCCGGCAAGGCGCGCCCGTACTGCACTTGGAACAGCAGCGCTTCCTACCGCTGGGCTCAAAGGGCTCGACGGACCAGGCTTGGCAGATTCCTGTTTGCATCCGCTATGGAAGCAGTGACACGGGGCAAAGCGCGTGCAAGTTGGTGTCACAACCCAAAACAGATTGGCGCTTGGAGTCGAGTGGCTGTCCTGCCTGGGTGCAGGCCAACGACAACGGTGTCGGGTACTACCGCGTCAGCTATCAGGGCGGCTTACTATCTCAGCTCACGAAGGGCGATGTCGGCCGCCGGCTCTCAGCGGCCGAGCGCGTCGATTTGATTGGCAACGCGCGAGCCCTCGCCGGTGCCGGCAAATTCCCGGCAGCAGATGCGCTTGGCTTAGTTGAGGTTTTCCACTCCGATCCAGAGCGCTACGTCGTGGAGGGAGCGCTGGACCTCGCGCTGCAACCCAGGCTTCATTTGGTATCAGACGATCTAAGGCCGAACTATCAAAGATTCCTCCGGAACAATTTTGCAGCGCGCGCTCATGAACTGGGTTGGGTCCCGAAACCCGGAGAATCCGATAACATCCGCCTTCTTCGTCCTACGCTGGTGCCCGACGTTGGGACGTACGGGGGCGACGAGGAATTTGCGAAACAGGGGCGGGCGCTGGCGGAAAGTTGGTTTCAGGACCGCAAGAGCGTCGATCCCAACATGGTCAGTGCTGTGCTGCAAACAGACGCCTATTACGGGGACAAAGCGACCTTTGAGGAATTTCTCGCGCAGTACAAGAAGACAAACGACCGGCAGGATCGCGAGCGGCTGCTTCGTGGGATGGCTGAGTTTCGCGATCCGGCCGCCCTTCGCGCTTTACAGCAGGCAGTGCTTGCGGGAGAGATCCCAATGGTCGAAGGCGGCGGCTATCTGCTCCTGAGCGCGGGCCAAAGCTCGGCTGCAACCCGCCAAATGCCCTTCCAGTTCCTGAAGGCGCATTACGAGCAGATCGTAAAAGAGCGTCCGACAGGCGGCGGAATGGATTTCGGCGGAATGCTGCCGCGCATAGGCCAATCATATTGTGATGCTCAATCCCGAGATGAACTCAAGGGTTTTTTCGAGCCGCGTGTCGATCAGCTGATGGGTGCGCCCCGAACCCTGTCACAAGTACTCGAGAGCATCGATGTGTGCATTGCCCAGAAGAAAGCGGAACAGCCCGAAGTGGAGGAGTTCTTAAAGAAATACTAAGCAGCCTTCAGCAATCGTACTGAGCGGCTGCCGTGATTCGCTGATGGCTGAAGGCTGGTCGCTGACAGCTTCTAGAACCTCAAATGCAAAGCCAACTGCAGAATTCTCGGATCGTAGGTGGTCGAGATCTGGCCGAAGGTGATGCTCGTAATCGTATAGGTCGTATCCGGATTCTGGAACTCTGTGTGATTGAAGATGTTGAAGGCATCGCCGCGAAGTTCGAGGTCCATTCCTTCGCGAATCCTGAAGTGCTTTGAGATGGAGAAATCCAGGTTGGTCTGCCCGGGGCCGCGCAAACCATTGCGCGGGAACGTGCCGTAAGGGTAGGAGTTGGTTGTCGCGACTCCGTCTAGCGACAGGGCACGCGCGTTGCTGAAATCGGCGGGATTGAACCAGTAGTTTCCGGCGCTCGTGCTACCTGCATTTGGGTTATAAAACGTCTGATAGGCGCTGGGATTCAGGGTGCGAACACCGTTTCCCACCAGATCCGCGCGTACTATTCCGGCGTCGCCCGCCCCCGATGGCCCGGGATCGTCGCCATACGTATTCAGATTTGCAAATACGTCCAGCGGGAAACCACTGCGCACCGTCAGAATGGGATAGAGGCTCCATCCGGACGTGAGCAGCTTGGGGCCACTCTTCCATAATTTGTCGAAGGGCAATTCCCACCCGCCCGAGAGCACGAAAGTCTGGCGGACATCTGTATCGCCTGAAGCCCGGAATAATTCATGATCGTAGGCTGGCACGACCGAGTTGCGCTGTTGGAATCCCGATACGTTGTCGATTTCGTGGCCCCAAGTGTAGCCGATAGTGAAGAAGCTATCGCCGAAGGCGCTGCTTGAGAACCGGCGCGTCAGGTTCACTTGTACGCTGTTGTAGTTCGCTCGCGAGACGTTCTGGAACTCGTTTAGATAACTGAAATTGTCTCCGTAGATTCGGGTATCGCCGCCAATCGGAAACGGGTTTACGTCTACCAGGCTTGTCAGCCCGTGAGCCGAGTAGCCCACATAGCCCAATTCCAGCACGATATTTGAAGGCAATTGCTGCTGCAGAGACAGATTGTATTGGAAGACATACGGTGTACGCAGGTTCGGATCAACGAGAAACAGGCTTCCGCCACCGAACGGCAGGAATCCGGCGTCTGCAAAATTGATGTCCTTGGCAGGCGGGGTTGAGGGAAACGGATTGACGCGTCCCGCTGATGCAAATGGATCCTGCAATCCACTTGGGGCTATGGTCGTGGAAGACAGATTGAAGTCGAGACCCGAAAAAAACGGCGGCTGCCCGTTGAACTGCAGGTTATCTTCGCCCTTCAGAACGTCGTAAAACATGCCGAAGCCACCCCGGACGCTCGTCTTTGCGTTACCGAAAACGTCATAGGCGAACCCGAAGCGCGGACCGAAATCGTTTTTGTCCGGAAAATTGGAGCCCTTTGGCGCGCCGGGATCACCTGGGAAGACCAAACCGTTCGGGGCGTTAGGGAAGACCTGTGATTGAAGGCCGGGAATAAAGCTGAAAGTCCGTCCTTGTGTATCGTATTTAGGTTCAGCGTATTCATACCGCAAACCGAGTGTCAAAGTCAGACGTTTATTGACACGCCACTGGTCTTGGGCGAAACCCGCGTATTGATGAGAACGGATGTTGGACGGAGCTTTTGGATACTGCGTATATTCGTCCGGATTTCCCATAAGAAAATCCGCCAGATCGAAACCGGAGGCAATACTGCCCGGACCATAAAAAAAGAAGCCGCCGTTGACAAAATAGTCATACACCGTATTGTTCTGATACGGAGAAAAATAGAAGCCGAATTTCAGGTTGTGAGCGCCTTTGGTCCAGGAGAGAGTGTCGTATACCGCGTAGGTGTTATCGGCTTCCTTTGTCGGCCCTTGGTAGCTGGGACCGGTTGTGATATTCGATCCGTAGAAGAAAAGCAATGGAGGAGCAGTAGGATCGTCCGATGGAAGATTCATCCCGAGGTCCGCGGCGAGCGGGAGTTTCGTAGCCGGGACTGCCTGTAGATGGTTCAGCCGCTGCGCCGTGGCTCGAAATTCGTTGAGAAGCGCGGGCGTGAACGTGTGAATCCACGCTACCGAGCCGAAATAGGTCGTGTCCGAGTAGTTTACCGGGTAGCCGGCTACATTGTACGCGGCGGCTCGGCCAAAAGGATAGAGAACGGGATTGTCCCGGCTGGTGAACGTTCCGGTAATTGTGTCCCTTGCGCCCAGGTTGTAATCTATTTTCCCGAGATATTCATTGAAATTGTTGGTTGCCGCAGCCTGCGGAAAAAGGAAACCGCTCGGCGATATCGGAAGCAGGTGAGCGTTGAAATAGGCTTTCGCCACCGGATCGATCTTTGTGGGATCGATAATCCCTTGCGCGGCGAGGGCGGGATTGGGCTGGTAGTACGGATTATTCAGCAGGAAAGCCGCGACGGTACTGGCCTGATCGGAGGCTGAAAAATCACCGTTCGCCTCAGCCGGCGTGTAAGCGGTCACCTTGCCTGGCGAGGTGTCGAGTGCCGTCTGCCGTTGCCCTTCATAAGAGAAGAAAAAGAAGAGCTTGTCCTTCTTGATTGGCCCGCCGATCGTTCCCCCGAACTGGTTGCGTTTCAGCACAGGTACAGGCAGGCCCTGCTGGTTATTGAAGAAACTGTTGGCGTCGAAATAGTTATTGCGAAGGTAATCGTACGCGGTCCCGTGGAACTGGTTTGTGCCGCTTTTCGTTACTACGCTCACGATGCCCCCGGCATTGCGGCCATACTCCGCCCCGTAATTGTTCTCCAGAACCCGGAACTCCGCCACAGCATCCGGATTGGGGTCGGCCACGGCCTGGTTGGTGAGCAGGTCGTTGTTCAATCCTCCGTCCAGTAAGTAAGTTACGGAATCGGTTCGCATGCCGCCAATGCTATAGTTGCCGGCCGCTGAGGAATCCGGATTGGTCGCACTTACTCCCGGCTGTGTTTTCAGGAGGTCCAAGGTGTCACGGCCGTTCAGAGGCAATTCGAAGATCGCCTGCCCGCTTACCGTAGCGCCTATGGTCGAATTTTGTGTTTCCACCTGCGTTGCGTTGGCCTCGACCGTCACCTCGCCACTGACCTTCCCAATCTGCAATTGAACATCGATGCGCAGCGTCTGATTGATTTCAAGCGCAGTCTTGGATTGGACAGAGGTCTGGTCGAAGCCGGGCGCATGGGCAGTCACGCGGTACAGTCCAATCGGCAATTGCAACACCTGGTACATGCCCGAACCATTCGTGGTAGTGGCATGGCCTATATTCGTCGAGGTGTTGGTCACTGTCACCGTCGCATTGGGCACGCCCGCCCCGGTAGCGTCCGTTACTTCGCCGGTGATTTTTCCGGTTGTGTCCTGCGCGATGGCGAGCACCGCGCACATTGAAGAGAACAAAAGTAGTGCTGATAAGATTGTTGGTCTCTGCATGAGTCCCCTGAGTGAAGCCGAGCCCCGCGCGTCATTACAACACCATCTACTCGAGTAACCGGCACTGTTTAGAATCATCGCCGGGTTGCGGCGTCGAACCCAAGGTGGCAACGTGGCGGCCTTGGTCTCAAATAGACGATATTGGACTTAACATACGGTGCTCAGACCGCGCTGAGTACGTAACACGATTATAGGACCTCTGGAGATCATCTGATAGATGAGCAAGTTTCAATTCCTACTGGGTATTTGTCTCGCGGCCGGCTTGCCGCTTTTGTGTGCCGCCCCGGAGCAAAAACCCCTCGATGGATACACTCCGGACTCGAGCCGCTCCGAGCGCGCGTGGGAATCAAAATTCCGTGCCGTGCCATCACCCGATCGCCAGCGCGAGTACATGCGGCGCCTCACCGCTCATCCGCATCATGTGGGGTCGCCTTACGACAAAGAAAACGCGGAATGGATTCTCTCGCGATTTAAGGAATGGGGGTGGGATGCCCACATCGAGACCTTCGATGTGCTCTTTCCTACGCCGAAGGAGAACCAGCTAGAGATGCTCGAATCGCGGGCTTTTACAGCAAAGCTTGTCGAAGCGCCTGTCGCGGCCGATTCCACCTCCTCGCAAAGCGCCGAGCAACTTCCTGCCTACAACGCGTATTCAATCGATGGCGACGTTACTGCGCCGCTCGTCTACGTGAACTATGGCATGCCCGACGACTACGAAGTGCTTGCCCGCTACGGTATCTCCGTAAAGGGAGCCATTGTCATCTCGCGCTATGGAGATGGTTGGCGCGGTGTGAAACCGAAGGTAGCTGCCGAACACGGCGCAATCGGTTGCATCATCTATTCCGATCCGGCTGATGACGGCTATGTCGAGGGCGAGACGTTCCCGCATGGTCCCTTTCGACCACCGGACGGCATACAGCGCGGAAGCGTCATGGACACGCAGTATCCCGGCGACCCGCTAACGCCAGGAGAGCCATCAACCGCGGGCGCAAAACGCCTTTCTCTGAAAGAGGCGCAGACGATTACGAAGATTCCCGTGTTACCCATTTCTTATTCCGACGCCCAACCTCTACTCGCGGAACTGAACGGCCGGGTCGTTCCCCAAAGCTGGCGTGGTGGCCTTCCCATCACCTATCACTTCGGTCCTGGGCCGGCCCGTGTTCACCTAAAGGTCAGCTCGAACTGGGATCAGAAGACGGTCTACGACGTCATCGCGAAACTTCCAGGTGAGGGCGCAGGCGATGAATGGGTTCTTCGCGGCAATCACCACGACGCCTGGGTGAACGGCGCGGAAGATCCCATTGCCGGGCTGGTAGCTCTTCTTGAGGAGGCGCGTGCGTTTGGCGAGCTTTCCAAACAAGGTTGGAGACCGAAGCGCACCCTTGTGTATTGCGTCTGGGATGGGGAAGAACCCGGATTGCTGGGTTCGACGGAATGGGTCGAGGCCCACGCGTCCGAGCTATTGACGCACGCGGTTGTCTATATCAACAGCGATACGAATGGGCGCGGTTACCTCGACGTCGACGGCTCGCATGTGCTCGAAAGATTCATCAATGCCGTCGCAAAGGACGTCACCGACCCGGAGAAGGACATCTCCGTTTGGCAGCGGCTCAGAGCCCACGAGATCGCGCAGGCCAAAGACGCTGAAGAACGGGACAAAATCCGGAGCAGGGCCGACTTACGCATCGGCGCTCTGGGCGACGGCTCGGACTACACGTCTTTCATCCATCACCTCGGCATTCCATCCGCCGACATCGGCTTCGGAGGCGAATCGCATGGCGGCGTTTACCATTCCGTCTATGACGATTTCTACTGGTACACCCATTTCGGCGATCCCGACTTCGTGTATGGCCGGGCCGAGTCGCAGATCGCGGGCAGCATGGTCATGCGCCTCGCCGACGCCGATCTGCTGCCGTTTGACTTTGCGGATTTCGCCGAGACCGTGCATGAGTATCTGGAAAACCTTCAAAAGCTCCTCAAGAGCAACCAGGACTGTATTCGAGACCGCAACCGTCAGATTGAGGAAGGCGTGTTTAAGGCCACGAGTGATCCCCGGTTCCCCTTGAAGGCTCCTCCGGCGGAATCCGTTCCACCTTATTTCAACTTTGCTCCGCTTGAGAACGCCACTAGCAGATTATCGGCCAGCTCCGAGCATCTTTCGCGGGTTTTGGCGAGCGTCGAATCGAACGGCCTAACCCTGCAACCTGAGATGCTCGCCCGCTTGAACCATCTGCTGATGGCGAGCGGTCCGGCGCTCACCGATAACGCAGGGCTTCCGGGCCGTCCGTGGTTCAAGAATATGATCTACGCTCCGGGTGCTTACACTGGATACGAAGCCAAGCCACTGCCCGGCGCTCTGGAGGCAATGGATCGCAAGAACTGGACGGAGGCCGAATCGCAGATACCGCGCGAAGCGGCCGCGCTCGATCGTGAATGCAAGCTGATTGATGAGATGATCAACGTCCTGGAGTCTGCAGATCGAGGTTCGACAACAGCTCATCGTTGATCCGCGCATCCACCGCCTGATCGCCCCTTTCAGCTACTTCACTATCCAGGCGAAGATAATGCCTCCTGCCGGAGTCAACAGATATTGCTTTCCGTCGAGCTCATAGGTCGACGGCCCGGTCTCCATAGATGCTCCAAGGTTCACGTGCCAGAGCGTCTTTCCCGTCTTAGGGTCGAGCGCAATCAGGTTCTTGGCGTTGTCGCCAGTGAAGATGAGATTCCCGGCTGTGCTCAGAATGCCGGCGCTGCCTTCTCCGTCGCCGATCTTCTTTCTCCAAGTTGACTTTCCGGTCTTATAGTCCATCGCGACAAGTTCGGAATCCGCCCAAAGACCGCGGTCCCGACCGGCCCAACCCTCCGGTTTCCCTTCGGCTGTCATGTAAAAAATGCTCCAGACCCGGGTTGCGCTCACATAAAAGAGGCCAGCCTCGGGATCGAAGCTCGGCGCGCGCCAGTTCGTGGCTCCCCCGGAGGCGGGCGAAATCAACACGCCATCGGGCTTCGGCTCCTTCTCTGGATCCGGTATGGGTTCGCCGCGCGAATCGATACCCTTCGCCCAGTTCGTCGCGATGAATGGCGCCGTTTGAACGTGCTCGCCGGTGGTTCGATCCAAAACGAAGAAGTATCCATTCCGGCTGGCCTGCGCCAGCAGCTTCCGGTGCACCCCCTGATATTCGTCGTCAAAGAGCACAGGGGTCTCTACTGCGTCCCAGTCGTGCGTATCGTGAGGCGAAGGCTGAAAATGCCAAAGCAATTTTCCTGTGTCTGGATTGAGCGAAACAATCGAGCACGTGTACAGGTTGTCGCCCTTCCGAATGTCGCCATTCAGCACGGGGTTCGGATTCCCGGTGCCCCAGTAAAGTTGGTTCAACTCTGGATCGTATGTACCTGTCATCCAAGGCATGCCGCCGCCATGACTGATCGCATCGGTGTCCTTCGGCCAGGTCTCTGAACCCGGTTCGCCAGGCTTCGGCTCCGTGTTCCATCTCCAGCGAACTTTGCCGGTCTCCGGCTCGATGGATTCGAGGAAGGCAGGGATATCCGTGACGTCACCGGAGACCCCAACGATGACATGATCGCGAATGACCAACGGCGCCATGGTCGCGAAATATCCCAACTTGGGATCGGCAAGCTCGATGTCCCAGCGCACGGATCCATCCTTTGCATTGAGCGAGACGAGGTGGCAGTCAGGAGTCACGAAATAGAGCCACTCGCCGTACATGCCAACTCCACGCTGGCCGATGTGATCGCCTGTCGATTGCCGGAAATAATGCCAGATAATGCGGCCCGTCCGGGCGTCGGCAGCCCAGACATTGTCTGGCGTAGTGAAATAAAGCCGGCCATTCACCATCAACGGAGTAGATTTGATCGCGACCGATTCCGGCTGCATGACCCATGCAAGCGTGAGCCTGTCGAGGTTGCTCTGGTTGATCTGAGAAAGACTGCTGAAACGCTTGCCTGAGTAATCGCCATTGAAGGTCGGCCAGTTCTTGGAGAGCGGCTTTAAAAGGTCTTGGGGATCTAAGCCGCCATCAGTTGCCGGGCAGACCCACGCGAATACGCACAGTAAAAGGCCTGCGGACAAAAATTTCGTCATATTACTTCAGGGTCTCCAGGTAAGCAAAAAGGTTGTGCATGTCGCTGTCTGTATACTTTGCGGTTAGTTCCCGGTGAGCTTCCAGAGGGTCATGAATTTGAGCCTTTACCTCGCTGAGCGGCCAGGACCGGTACCAGCCGTCCTTACACATAAGAGCGATGCCGAACTCATCCAGGTGCGCGACTTTCCCCTCAAACCGTGTTCCATCAGAAAGCGTCACAGTGGCGGTCTTCGCGACCTCCCTGCGGGACGGATAGATCATATGCTGCTGCAAGTCAATCGGCTTCAGCTTGGTCGCGATACCCGCCAGATCTCCGGTTACTGAGTGACATTGGGAGCAGTTTCCCGCGCCATTGAAGAACTTCTTTCCTGCTTCTGCATTTCCGGTCAACAGCTTTTCGACCGGATAGTCGCCGGAAACATGGCCGCTGTGAAGAGCCTCGTAGGCCTGATGGTGCAGGAACGCCACGATATCGCGAACCTGCTCGTCGTTCAGCGTGGCGAAACCGGGCATTCCCTTATCCGGACGTCCATTACGGATAACTGGCGCCAACAGGTTACCCTGTTCGTCATGATTGACGATGACGGAACGAACCAGGTCCGGAGCACGCGCCCCGGTGGCATCCTCGCCATGGCAGAAGCCGCACGTGGAACGAAACAGAGCCTGACCGCGTCCGACGGCAGCAGGATCTTCTGACGTTTCCTCGTGAGGCGGAGGCGCCTGATGCTGCTGTCCGGCTGCGGACGATGCCACGAAAATGAGCGTGGCTACAGGCCACACCGCGAGTGCGAAACGTTTCATAAAACCTCAGTATTCCAGAAGCCTAAACAGTGAATATGTCAACTGCCTGCGCCAGCGATGCCAGCGGGTCGCGGAGTGGCGTATATTCGTGCGCTACTACGCCCGTGAATCCCAGGTCCGCGATCGCCTGTGCCACGAAATGATAGTTCAGCTCCTGCGTCTGGTCTATCTCGTGCCGTCCGGGATTTCCCCCAGTGTGGAAATGGGCGATGTATTGGATATTGTCGCGGATCGTACGGACCACGTCGCCTTCCATAATCTGCATGTGATAGATGTCGTACAGCAATTTCACCCGCGGCGAATTCACGCGTTTCATGACCGCAGCGCCCCAGGCGGTGTGATCGCACATGTAATCGGGGTGGTTCACTTTGCTGTTTAGCAATTCCAGGCAAATTGTTACGCCCTTGTCCTCGGCATGCGCTTTCACGCTGTTCAGGAAAGCCACGCAGTTGTCTGCGCCTTCCTGATCCGGCATGCCGCGCCTGCTGCCCGAGAGCGTAATGACGTTCGGGCAGCCGGCCGCGGCGGCAAGCTCAATGCCCTCCCGTATCGACGTCTGGAGGCGTGCATGATTTTCCCTGTTATTTATTCCATCGGGAATGGTTCCACCGTAGGGCCCCGGCACCATGGTGGGAACCAGACCGTATTTCTTAAGAATGGGCCAGTCGCGAGGTTCGATCAGATCGAAGCCGAAGATACCGGCTTGGGCGGCTGCGCGGCACATGTCATCCAGGCTCATTTGGCGCCCACGGAAAACGCCCTTTGTCACGCTTTGCTTCAGGCGTGCCCGCGCCGGTTTTGGCTGCCCCTCGATGACCACGGAGCCGGCGAGGCCGCAGGTCGCGAGCGACGGTAGAAAGGTTCGTCGTGTCATTCAGTAAAGAAAAGATTCTACGTCAGCGCGTGAGCAGAGATCGTCCGTGTGCTGCAGCGTTACGGTTGAGTATTGATGGATCTCCCCAGGGATCTCTCCGACCTTCTTCAGGCGATGGCCAGTGATTTTCCCGCCATACTTCGAGGGAATCTGCTCGGCATCTACGTTTGGGGCTCGTTGACCTACGGCGCGTTCGATGAAACCTGCAGCGATGTCGATTGTATTGGCGTGACCTGCCGAGATCTCGATGGCCACGAGTTTTCTCAACTGGATGAATGGTTCAGGAGTAAGAAGGCAGAGAACCGCTGGGTTAGTCGAATCGACATGCGCTTCGTCATCGACAGTGAATTTTTCGACACGAGTTCCCGATGCTGCGGCTTTTATCACTACATGGGAAGGCTGGTCCGACACGGATCGGATGGAAATCCGATCATCTGGATCAATATTGCCCAGTCCGGTATCTCGTTGTGGGGCAGGGAAGCCAAACTCGTTGCGCCTCATGTCTCTATCGAACGCCTTAACGACGCCCTCCGGTTGGAATTGAACTACCTGAAGGAAGATCTGACATCCAACGCCGGCGATCGCTCCGACAAGGCCTTCATACACAATGCCTATGCGGTCCTTACTGCTTGCCGGATACTTTACACGGCCTATCATGGGTCACTGGCTTCCAAGGACGAGGCCCGCCGTTGGGCAATTGAAACTGTCCCACTCTCGTGGCGGGCGGTCATTCACGCTGCTAGCGCGAACCGCCTGAAGAATGCCGGTTCGACGACTCGCCAGTTGGAACAGGACGCGATCCGCTTCGTAGAATTTGTTACGAATGAGGTCAACCGCGTGCTGGACCGGCCCGGACAGACTTGATTTCAATCGGCCGCCGTCTTACTCCTCTCGCAGTGTTCGAGCTGGATCGATTCGAATTGCGCGCCTCGCTGGATGCCAGGACGCAATTAGTGTTACTACAGCCAGCAACAGCAGCGAAAGGGCATAGGTGAGCCTATCGCGCGGGCTGACGCCGTAGAGGAATGCTGAAAGCACCTGGCTGCCCGCCAGGGCGAGTATGGTTCCGAGAACTGCGCCGACGGTACACAAGAGCGCCATTCTTCTCAGGACAAGCGTGAGCACTTGAGAAGCCTGAGCGCCGAGTGCCATGCGAATACCAATCTCGCGCGAGCGCCGGCCGATTGAATAGGCGACTAGTGCGAACACTCCGATTGCGGCAAGCAAAACCGCCACTGCGCCAAATGAACCCAGAATTCCTGCCGCAAAGCGTGCGGGCAGTAAAGCCCAGGCTAGTCCCCCTTCCAGGCTCTCGACATTGAACAATGGCATGTCGCTGTCCATCTCAGATACAGCCCGGCGCAACTCACTGAGAGACTCTCGCTGCTGGAGTGAAGTCCGGACCACGATCGTGGTCCAGCCGTTGTACTGTTGCGCGACGGGAACGAAAACGGCCAGGTCGGGGTCCTCGCCCAGGGATTCGTATTTGCCGGCTTCGACCACGCCGACGATCAAATGAATGGGAGCCTTTTCATTCGGGCCGAGACGGAAACGTTTGCCAATTGGGTCTTCATTGGGCAGAAGTTTCCGGACGAGAGTCTCGTTCACAAGCGCGACGGGCGGGGCATTCGCGCCGTCGTACAAGTCGATATCGCGTCCGGCGAGCAGCCGGGTTCCAGCGCCGCGTAGGTAGCCGGGCGAAATGTTATAGAGGTGCGCCGAGGTGTCGCTCTGTCCTTTCCGTTTCGGTTTCCCAATGATGGAAACTTCTTCGTTATCTTCGCCGAGGCGTAGCGGCATGTTGTTTATCAATCCGGCCGCTCGTACGCCAGGCAGGTGCGATACCTTCTCCAGCAAGCGTGTCTGGAAATCACGGCCACGAGCTTCGGTGTAGCCTTGCAAACCTAGGTCGAACGAGACGGACACGGCATTTGTAGGATCAAAGCCCAGATTGATTTGGAGGGCGTGCTGGAGACTCCGCACTACCAGCAGCGAAGTGATCAACAGAATCATCGAAACGCCGATTTGCGCGACTACCAGAATGTCGCGCATTGCGAAGCTTCTGGATCGTCTTCTCGCCGCATCGCTTTTCAGGGCGGGTACGAGGTCAAGCTTGGTGGATTGCAAAGCCGGAACAAGCCCGCAGAGGAGCGTAGTAACAAGGGTCAGCAGGCAGGTGAAGCCAAGCACGCTCAGATCGGGATCGAACGCGGTATTTAAGGGCACGTCCACTGGTGGATGCCACAACTTCAGAACATGGGTGAGGCCGAAAGCGAGAAGCGAACCGGCGATCGCACCGCTGGCGGCAAGTAGCAGGCTTTCAGTCAGTAGTTGACGTACGAGGCGGCCCCGTCCTGCTCCTATCGAGAGTCGCACCGCGATCTCTTTGCGGCGGTCGGACGCACGGGCCAGGAGCAGACCGGCCAGGTTAATGCACGCCAGCAGCAGAACCAGGCCGGCCACCCCCATTACCACGGCCGCGAATGCAGTTACAGGACCTCGAAAGGCGTTGCCGACCAGACCGGGAGTGGTCAACTCGATATCGTGGAGGCCTTCGTTCTCTTTCGGGTAATCATGCGAGAGTTGCCGCGTGACACGCTGCAGGGACGCCTGAGCCTGAGCTCTTGTTACTCCGGCCTTCAGGCGTCCGATTTGCCAGACATTTGCGGCAAAGCGGCTATCCAGCCACTTACTGCCCGGTTCGACCTGCGGCACCATGCTCATCGGCACCCAGAATTCTGGGTTCACAATAAGCTCGGTTCCGATGAAGTCCGGTTTGGCCACTCCGATCACTGTAAAGTCGAAGCCGTTCACCTTCACTCTGCGGCCGATCACGCCGCGGTCGGCAGCAAAACGGGATTGCCAGCATCCGTATCCGAGAACGATGAGCGGATTGGCCCCCCGCTTGATATCCTCACTCGGGCCAAAGAATCGGCCGAGGTAGGGATGTACGCCGAGCAGCTCGAAGTAATTGCCTGTCACCTCATAACCCCAGAGGCGGAAGTTACGGCCGGCCCCAACGCTCAGATTGAGCATCTCGATCCGCAGCGCCGCAAGCCCGGAAAGCACGTCGTTGCGGTCGCGGATGTCGCGGTAGTTGGGGTAGGAGAAGTTGACACTTTGGCCGGAAACCAGCGAAAAGAGCTGTTGCGGATCCTTGACCGGTAGCGGACGGAGCAGCAGTTTGTTTACCAGCGTGAAGACCGCCGTGTTGGCCCCTATGCCTAGCCCGAGCGTGACGATCGCGACCACCGTGAACAGCGGACTGTGCCCAAGGACACGAAAGGCATACCGCGCGTCCCGCATGAAGTTGTCGAACCAACCCGTACCACGCGCGTCCCGGCATTGCTCCTCATAGAGCGCAACCGGACCCAAAGCACGCCTGGCCGCATAGCCAGCTTGTTCCGCGCTCATGCCGGAGCGGAGATTCGCCGCCGTTTCCTGCGCCAGGTAGTCTTCCAGTTCGCTCTTGAGCTCCGAGTCGACCTTGCTTCTATGAAACAGCGTCTTGAGCCAAAGAGCGAAAACTCGAAAGTAGCGCATCACAAACTCCCCGCCTAGGCCATATCGACGACCAAGCCAATGGCGCCAGAAAGCCGCTCCCACTGCGCTACTTCTGCTTTTAGCTGTTTCCGGCCGCCAGCGGTCAGCGAATAATATTTCGCTTTCCGGTTGTTCTCTGATTCGCTCCACTCGGCTTTGATCCAGCCCTGTCGCTCCAATCGATGGAGTGCGGGATAAAGCGACCCTTGCTGAACTTGCAGGATCTCTTTCGACACTTGCTGGATGCGCTTCGCGATCGCCCAGCCGTTCATCGGTTCCAAAGATATGGTCTTGAGAATCAGCAAGTCGAGCGTGCCCTGGACAAGATCCGTAGGTTTACCCAAATGGAAGTTCCTCTCGATTATCTACAATACGCTTACAGTTTGTAGATAGTCAAGGGGACTCGATTGATCGAAGCGCGCGGGTCGCCTGGTAACGGATGATCAAGCAGGGCGGTTACATGAGATGCCGTGAGTCGCAGGAGGTGAAGATGCGATTTGCCGAACTGCAGTACAGCCGACGAGAAGAAAATTACGCTCCTTCGACGATCCGGAAGTCACGCTCCGCTGCGGGTCTGAGAACTCGCAAAGCAGCCTGATAGGCGGCGCTGTTGTAAGTTGATATGGCTTTTTCAATACTTTCGAATTCAATCACCACGACGCGCTGTTTCAAGCCTGATTCACGGGCCTCGACTTCAGAGGTTCGTATCAGAGCTTTGCCACCACCGGCCTCTATTGCCGGCAATGCAAGCTTGCCGTATTCCTTCAATACAGATTCATCCGAAAGCGAACGATATGCCACTATCCAATAGCCTTTCTTCACTTGCCCTCTCTTTCTTTCTCCCTAACGATTCGGACAAACATAAGTGTTGCTGGAAATCCTTCGGCCGCTTGCCAGTTCTAACGCATGATCGGCAGCAGGCCCTTTTCGACCAGCACTGGCGGCCGCCTGAAATGCGTGGCTTGCTCGAAGGCGTATGCCCATCCAAGCAAATCTCCATCGTGCCATCGACGGGCGGAGATTTCGAGTCCAAATGGCAGTCCGTTCGAGTAGAACCCGGCGGGCACCACAATGGCTGGGACTCCAATCATGTTCACCCAGCCCGTGTTACTGTGTGGCCCTGTGGTGAGTACGCCATCCTGCGGCATGGTCTCGTCCACGGGCGGCATCTGAATCGCCGGATAGACGTAGCCGTCCAGGTGAAGACGGTCGAGCGTCTCAGCATAGAGCGCAAGCGCTCGCTCTCGCGGCTGAATCACATCGGCGGCCGCCTGGGGATTACTCTCGAACCTGGCCTGTTCTGGAAGTAGCCGGGAGTCGCTGGGATCCACCTTCGCACCTCCAATAATCGTGGCTGGCAGCGGCGAACCGACCGCCTTCCCGTACTCTTCCGGCGAGTGGTATTGTGGCGGCCCGTAAGCAGCCAGAAACTTTTCGGTGCCTTCGCGGATGTATGGCAGCGTTCCTACGCGCGAAACAATCTCTGCGAAATTGTCCGGCAGAACCGAGTCATCGAAGATAACGGTCGCTCCGGCGGCTCGCAATGCTTCGATCGCTCCCATGAACGCGGTGCGGGTCTCGGGATGTAGCGGCGCAGCCGCTGCTTTACGGTCCGCGGCAGCTTGCTCGGGAGTCTCTGCAGAAGGGATGCCTTGGAAAGGCATTCCTGCGCCATTCAGAATGAATGCCGGGACGCCAAACCGTTTTTGCTTTAACGAATCCCGATTTAGATACTTCGTGTAAGGTCCGGGCTGCGCCTTTTCACTAGAGCCGGTGGTCGACGCGTCGAGGGGATCTTCACCAGCCATCACCGTGAGCGCGATAGCGGCGTCTGTTACGTTCCTGCTAATCGGCCCGGTATTATCGAGCAGCCAATCCAGCGGTGCAATCCCTGCGATGCTCACCAGTCCACGGGTTGGAAATACTCCAACAAGGGCACTTGTTGCCGCGGGCATTCGGATCGAATTTCCGGTGTCCGTACCGTTGCCGAGGAGCGCAAGGTTGGCGGTCACTGCCGTCACCGTGCCGCCGGACGAACCCCCTGGACTAAACCGGACGTCGTATGCATTACCGGTGCGTCCGTACGCAGTGCTCCGGTTCGTATCGCTCGCCGCGAAATCCGGCATGTTCGTCTTGCCGAGGATCACTGCGCCTGCTGCCCTCAGTTTGACAACGATTGTGGCGTCCCGCGGAGCGACGAACTCGTGTCCTGGAATGACATAACCTTTCCATCCATCGCTGGTAATGAGCCCGCGTACACAAGTGTTCTCCTTAATCACGATTGGGACGCCCCACAGCAAGCCGTGGGTAAAGTCACGACCTCCCGCGGCAGCGTCCGCATCTTCTCGTGCAGCTGTTGCGAGGGCGCCCTGCTCATCCAGGTATTCGATGGCCCCATAGATGCCGTTGTATCGTTTGATGCGATCGATATACCAGTGGACGACCTGGGTCACCGTATACCGGTGTTTGCCGTAAAGCCCCTCGAGTTGCGGAATGCTGACTTCCGGCAGATCCCGATCCAGGCGCGTCTGTGCCTTCGAGACCTTGACAGTCTCAGCATTTATTAGCGCCAGGCTCAGTGATAGGGCCGCGATTCCGGAACCGGCCTTCCAGAAGTTTACAAGCGTCCGCTTGTTTCTTCCGCATGTGCGCGATCCATACGATTTTTCGCGCGAGCTATCAGGTCGCTTCATTTTTATTCGGAACAACTGTACCATCGGCACTGCCGCTTCTGCCCTGATCTTCCAACGCAGTCACCTCCGCCCGAGAAAAGCGAAATCAGCGACGCGGCATATAATCCCACAAGCCCCTCCCAAGGCCTTTCGCCGGGGCGGACAGGCTGGATAGCAGTGGCTATTGAGAAGGAGGCTTAAAAGATGTGCGATATGAACAGGCGTAAGCTCCTTGCGGCGGGGACAGGATTCTTAACGCTCGCAGCGGAAGCAGAGCTGTTGGGTGATGCGGCGCCCGCGCGAGCTGCGGGAACCGATAATGCAGATCCGCTGGCTCCAGGCATCTATTTTCATCAAGGAGATCCGGCCGACAATGCCGACGCCGTGTGTAACAACGGCTGGATCATTTTTCAGGACTATGTGCTGGTAATCGATGCGAATTTCCCTGCGGGTGCAAAGCTGGTCATCGGCAAAATCCGCGCCATGACAGACAAGCCGATCCGGTTCGCCTTTGACACGCATCACCACGGCGACCATGCTTACGGCAATGAAGTCTTTGTGGAAAATGGCGGGGTGCCCGTAGCGCATACGGGAGTCATTGAAGAGATGCGGCGGTATGAAACCGGCTACTATGGCGGCAAGCCAGGAAGCTGGGAGCAAGCCGCGAAGGGCCGGGCCGATGTTAGAGCGAGCCAGCTCAAGCCGCCTTCCGTCCTTTTTTCGAAAGACTTGATCTTTGATGACGGTAAGCACCGGGTCGAGCTGATGCACCTGGGAGTGGCCCATACGCACGGTGATGCTCTGGCCTGGCTGCCGAACGAAAAGATCCTTTTTACTGGTGATGTATGCGTAAACGGGCCTTACAATTACGTCGGCGACGGAGACGTGGGCAAATGGGTGACGACGCTCGACGCGGCACGAAAACTGGGCGCGAAGGTCGTCTGTACGGGCCACGGTCCACGCTCTGATGCAACGGTCTTGGACGACCAGCAGGCATTTTTCAAGGCCCTGCGGGAGCAGGTGGGCCGCCAGATGGCCGGGAAGGGCCCCGATGAGGCAAAGGGTCAAATCGAATCCATTCGCGCGTCGTTAATGGAAAATGCCCAGATTGCAAGGTTTGTTGGCCAGCGCGGAGCTGCCGGTGGGGATGTGTTTTCGGGACAAGTGGAAAAAGTCTATCTGGAATTGACAGGCAAAAAGCTTGCTGCGCACTCACACGAGCGGCAGCTTGCGCGCGATGCTCACGCCCGCTCTCACGGCATCCTGTCAGCCTGATTACGGACAAAACGATACGCGAGCTTCTCTCTTCCACACCGGCTAATAATGGCTAGACTGAATAGGAGGTTCAAGAGAGATGGAAGACTACAGACCGCAGACTTCAGCCTGGGACAAGCTCAGTGGCGTCACCGCTCTCACTGATCGTAGTGCCGCTGTCATTAAGCAGACCTATCTTCTCTTTGGACTTGCCGTCTTTAGCGCCATGGCTGGCGGCTATATCGGGGGCACATCGGAGACCCTGGCCCGTTTCTTCTCTGGGTGGATCGGATGGATCGCCGCGCTCGTGCTGCTGAACCTCGTACCGCGTATCGCGATTTCTGTGCGGCACAACCACCAGTTGGGAGTGGCTGTGCTCGTATTCGATGGGTTCATCTCGGGAATCGCGCTTTCACCGCTGCTTTGGGTAGCGCGGATGATTGCCCCGCCTCTGATTCTCTACGCTTTGTTCATCACTGGCTTTGTCTTCATCGGGGTCACGCTATATGTGATGAGCACGCGCCGCGTCTTCTCTGCGCCCCGAGGGCTCATGACCGGAATCTTCTTTTCGATCATCGGCGGCATTATTCTTAACAGCTTCTGGCACATTGGCTTTGCCGGCATCCTGATCAGCATCGGTATCGGAGCGCTTGGCGTATTTTCACTCGTTTACTCCACTAGCGCGGTATTGCGTTCTCCTGACGCCGACAGTCCCATTCCCGGTGCCCTGATGTTGTTTGCAGGAGTCTTCAACGTGTTCGTCGCCGCCTTGAACATCCTGCTGCGCGTGCTCGGTGGCGGCCGCCGCAGCTAGCGCAAGGGCCGCCGGCCCGTCCACCCGAACAGGATAGACTTTCGTTACGGGAGTTCTAGATGTCTCTTCGGCCTGTTAAGAAAGTTGTCATGTCCAAGCCGACGCTCGAAGGCGCGGGCGTACATTTGCGCCGCGCATTTGGCTTCGGCAACACCTCCGATTTCGATCCATTCCTTCTCCTTGACGATTTCCGCAACGATGTTCCGGAGGATTACCTGGCCGGGTTTCCCTGGCATCCGCATCGCGGAATTGAGACCGTCACATACGTTCTCGCCGGAACGGTGGAACACGGCGACAGCATGGGAAACCAGGGAGCCATTGCCGCCGGCGACGTGCAGTGGATGACCGCGGGGAGCGGGATCATCCACCAGGAAATGCCCAAGGGAGATCAGGAGGGCAGAATGCATGGCTTTCAGCTTTGGGCAAATCTCCCCGCCGCGCTCAAGATGACCGCTCCGCGCTATCAGGAAGTAAAATCGGCCGACATTCCTTTGATCAAGGATGATGACGGAACGGGCGTGAGAATTGTTTGCGGCTCCTTCTGGGGCAAGAAAGGCCCGGTGGACGGCATCGCCGCCGATCCAATCTATCTCGATGTCTCGGTGCCGCCGGGACGACGAAAGTCACTGCCGGTGGAAACCACGCGCCACGCCTTTGCTTACGTCTTCGCGGGCAGTGGCAAGTTTTGCAACGCATCCGGTCCGCTCGCCGTGCCGACGGAACCGGTCGGTTGGTGGGACAAAACACCTCCCGCTCAGGCAGACAATCGTTCGTTGATCCTGTTCGACCGCGGCGATGAAGTAATGGTAGAGGCAGGGGAGGAGGGAATTCGGTTTCTGTTAGTCTCAGGCAAGCCGCTCGAAGAACCGGTCGCGTGGTACGGCCCCATTGTGATGAACACGCAAGAACAACTCCGGCAGGCCTTCAATGACCTGGACCGAGGAACGTTTCTAAAGCAAGCCTCAGCCTCTGCGTCCGATCGGCTCGGGTAAATCCAGCTCTAATTGATCGACATAACACCATCCCCAGGTCTCACCGGGTTGGAACGACTGAATGATGGGATGATGGGTCCGATGAAAGTGCTTCGTCGCATGTTTGTTCTTTGACGAATCACAACAGCCGACATGCCCGCATTCCAGACACAAACGCAAGTGGACCCAGGTGTCTCCGCTTTTCAGGCACTCTTCGCAGCCCTGTGGTGTTCGTGGTGTGACTTCTCGCATTTCGTGAAGGTGAGTACAAGATTGCATGTGTTCTTTAGTCCCAATTCTAATTATTTGACAATAAGGAGAGGATAATTCGCCTATGGCCCGAGTAACGTATGTAACTGATCCTGCGCATACGGCCGTTCATTTCAGCGTCCGCCACATGATGGTGTCAAACGTGCGCGGCGAGTTCAGGAAAGTTTCCGCCACCATCGCGTTCGATGCCGAGGATCCGGCCAATTCGAGCGTCGAGGCGACGATCGATGCCGCCTCCATCAACACTCGCGAACCTGACCGCGACACCCACTTAAAAAGCGCAGACTTTCTCGATGTCGAGAAGTTTCCTGTCATCACCTTCCTCAGTAAGAGGATTGGCACGCATAAGGGTGGTGGCACCATAACCGGCGATTTGACCATTCGCGGCGTTACCCACGAAGTGACATTAGACGTGGAAGACCTGACACCAGAAATAAGAGATCCTTGGGGAAAACAAAGAATTGGAGCAACCGCTACCGCAAAGCTGAACCGGAAAGACTTTGGGCTGGTCTGGAATTCGCCTCTGGAGACTGGAGGCGTGCTTGTTGGTGAAGAAGTCAAGATCAACGTCGATATTGAAGTTGTCCGTACGTAAGCGGTGAGATATATTTCTTAACAGTGAGAAATCTTCATTGTTAACAGAGGGAACTTGATTCGAACCCGCCGAAGTTTCCTGAGAACCCTGCCGGCTCTAGCGGCCAGCGCTCCGCTTCTCCGCGCGAAGCAAGCGTCGCCACAGATGCCTGACCTTCATTTCCCCGAGAATGCACGTCAGCGGCTTGCCGTTACCTCCTACCCGTTTCGAGCATTCATTCTCAGCCCCGAAAACAAGAGCTCCGATGCGCAGAAGCAGATGATGGACCTCAAGGATTTCCCGGCGTTCGTCGTGAAGGAGTTCGGGGTCTATAACATCAATCCTCTAACCAGCCATTTCCGGTCCACTGATGCCCGATATTGCGACGAATTTCGGGAGGCAGTGTCGAAAGCCGGTTCGCATATGGTGGATCTCGGCCTAGGAGGTCGCCCATTCTACGATCCCGACGAGGCAAAGCGCAAAGACGCGGTCGCATACGGAAAGCAGGGGATTGATATCGCGGTCATCGTCCAGTCGCCTAGCGTCCGCCAGCACGTTTCGGGGCGCAAGGGTCTAAAGCCCGATGTCGGATTGGCGGTGGAGAGCCTCGGGCAGCTCGCCGAGTATGGGTCGAAGCGCAATATCATTGTGAACCTCGAAAACGACAGTCCGGTGGCCGAGGATCCTTTCTTTCTCGTGGAGATCATCGAGCGCGTGAACAGCCCGTATCTGCGAGCCTTACCGGATTTCGGAAACTCGCTGGTGGGACATGACCGCGAATTCAATGAAAGAGCGGTGAAGGCGATGTTCAAGCATGCCTACGGAATTGCCCATGTGAAGGATACCGTCCTATCGCATGACGGCAAGGTTTACTCGGTGGACCTCGAAAGTATGTTCAAAATCGCAAAAGCCGGCGGGTATCGGGGATATTTTTCGATGGAATATGACACCGGATCGGGTGATCCGTTGCAAGGCACAAAGAACCTGGTTGAGAAGAGTCTGAAGTATCTGACGTAACGAAAGGATCTCGATGGCAAATGAAATAAATCGCCGCGACTTTATTGGAAGCAGCACGGCGGGTCTAGCTACGCTGGGAGGAATAACGTTCCTTGCCCGGCCGGAGCGAGTGATGGGCGCAAATGACCGCGTACGGGTCGCTATCTGCGGCGTGCATGGACGAGGCCGGGACCACCTGCACAATTTCTCGCAAGTTAAGAACGCTGAAGTTGCGGCGCTTTGCGACATCGACGAAAACGTTCTTCGCCAGCGGTTGGCGCAGATTGACAAGATGGGCCTTCCCAAGCCTGTCACTTATGTGGACATCCGAAAGCTTCTGGAAGACAAGTCGATCGATGCGATATCGATTGCGACGCCAAACCACTGGCACTCCCTGATGGCGATCTGGGCCTGCCAGGCCGGAAAAGATGTTTACGTAGAAAAGCCCTGCTCGCATAATCTGTGGGAAGGGAAGCAGTTGGTAAAGGCTTCGCAGCGGTACAACCGGGTTGTTCAGCATGGCACCCAGATCCGTTCCGCGACCGCGGCGCGCGAAGCAGTCCAGAAAATGCAGAACGGCCTGATCGGCGAAACCTATATGGCGCGCGGGCTGTGCTACAAGTGGCGCGATACGATCGGCCGCAAAGAAGTCTCGGATGTTCCTTCCGGCGTGGACTACGATTTATGGACCGGTCCCGCACCGAAGCATCAGTTCACCCAAAACCGCTTCCATTACAACTGGCACTGGTTCTGGTATTACGGCAACGGCGATATCGGAAACCAGGGCGTTCATCAGATAGATATGGCGCGTTGGGGAATGGGGTTGGGCTTCCCCAACCGTGTAAGCGCAATCGGCGGTCATTTCATGTTTGACGATGACCAGGAGACGCCGAACTCTCTTAACGTAGCCTTCGAGTACGATCTCCAGGGCGGAAAGCGCCGCATGATTACGTTCGAGGTACGGCACTGGATGACGAATCACGAGGCAGGTATCGGCACTCCCGAACTCGGGACACCGGAACCGAAGCGGTCCGCCAATCAGCCTAAGCTGGGACCATTAGCGGGTGGCCACAACACGGTCGGCGACATTTTTTATGGTTCGAACGGCTACTTGGCCACGGGCGACGAAGATGCCTGCACGTACGTTGTGACATTGGGCCGTGATCAGGAAGTGCAGCCGGCCGTTCACGGCGGCACGGAGCGCGCTCACTTCCAGAATTTCATCGATTGCGTCGCCAGCCGCAACAGGGCTGACCTGCATGCACCGATCGAGGAAGGGCACATATCTACCGGTATGATGCATCTGGCAAACGCCTCATATCGCCTCGGCCGGACCATTAACTTCAATCCCGAGACACAGGAAGTGATCGGAGATGAAGAGGCATCTACACTGCTTCGGGATGGCGACCGGGGCTACCGTGCGCCTTTTGTCGTCCCTGAGGAGGTGTAACGGAGCGTGACCGTCAGGCAGCGGTTACGCCGAAGTTCGGCTGAAGCGATTACACTCTTCGCCGTGAAGAAAGATCTGTGAGATTTCAAGGTCGCGGCTGAGGATCAGAAGATCGGCCCATTTTCCGGGTTCGAGACTTCCCACCTCAGTCGCGATTCCCGTACGTTCCGCTGGCGTCAGGCTGGCCATGCGGATCGCCTCGGGTAAACTCGCGGAGGTTTGATTCGCCATCGTCCGCATCATGGCGTCCATCCCGCTCACCGAACTGGCGAGACCATCCCCGGGCACGAATCCCACTTTGCCGTTACTTTCGAACCACGAGCCGTCTTCCTGCGGGCCGAAGCGATAACGGCCCGGAGGCATATCTAAGGCGCGGCTGGAATCCGTAACCAGGCAAAGGCGCGAAACCCCCTTCATCCGGAACGCGAAGTCGAGTAGTTCCGGCGAGAGGTGCTGCCCATCTGCAATGACCTCCGTGGACATGTCCGGGTGGGCGAGGACGAATTCTTCCATGCTGGCCTGCATTGGCGTTCCGAAGCGATCTCGTAAAGACGAAACGGAACTCATCGCACACCAGAAGTGGTCCACATGACGCATTCCGGCGAGAAATGCCTTCTGCATCTCCGTCCAGCTTGCGTCGGAATGCCCGCAAGTTAAGAGGCAGCGGTGCCCTGCCGCCACCCGGTAGAATTCCTCCGCTCCAGGTAGCTCCGCAGCGCAAGTAGCGACTCGTATGATGCCGAGCGAAAGGAAATAGCGATATTCATCGGGCGCCGGGTTGCGCCTTCCTTCCCGGGAATGGCAACCCACCTTGTCGGCAGCAAAGTACGGGCCATAAAAATGGATTCCGCCGATGCGCGCGCCGTCTGCGGACGACCATTCCGTTTGTACTTCCATACACGCGTGGATCATGCGGTCCAGTTGTTCGGTTGATCCGGTTGTCGTGGTTGGAAAGATCGTAGTCGTCCCGTGGCGCAGATGGGCCCGGTTGACGGTTCTGACAGCCTCCACGGTTCCGTCCATATAATCTGCTCCATCGCCGCCGTGGACATGGATGTCTATGAATCCGGGCGACACATAACCGTCCCCTATCTCGATAGTTTCGCCGGCGAAGGATTGCGGTTTCTCGTGATTAACCGCTGCGATTCTGCTATTCCGGACAGTCAAATACCCATCCGCGAGGACTGTGTCAGGCAAAATCAGGTTGCCGTGTAGGCAAAATTCATCATGCATCGAAAGGGACCTTTCTACCGCGTGGCTGCCGTCAACTCGGTTTTTTGGGCGGGTACGGAACGTGTCGACTGTCGCAGTACGAGCTGGGTCGGGATGGTGAGCTTCTGGGGAGGACGGTCCGGTTTCTGAATTCGCCGTAGAACGAACTCGGCAAGGTGTCTTCCCAACTCTTCCGGAAACTCTCGCACGCTCGTGAGCGGCGGGTCCATTAACGCCCCCTCGCTATCGTTGAAGCCGGCCACGCTAATGTCGTCCGGAATGGAGATCCCGGCCTGCTTTAGCGCATCGTAGACTCCTCTCGCAATCTGGTCCGAGCCCGCGAACACAGCCGTAACCGGCTCGCGCCGCGTGAGAAGGGATCGCATCGCGAGATAGCCCAATTGGTGATCGTCCGAATGGATTTCGCTGAAGCGCGGCTCCAGTCCCGCCTGTGTCATGCTTTGCCGGTAACCTTCGGCGCAACGCCCATACCACGGCAATTCGATATCGCCTACGAACCAGATATTGCGGTGCCCGTCGGCGATCAATTGCGCGGTCAGATCGAAGGCGCCCTGGATGTCGTCCGAGTAAACGGCGTCGTACTCCTCCGGGTTCCAGTCGCCCAGTACGTTGTTTCCTAGCACCGCAAACGGAATTTCGCGCTCGCGCAGAGCGCTGAGCATGTTCGAGGAATTCGTTCCGCCCAAAATCATGGCCCGGACAATACCGCGCTGGGTGAGAACTCGCGGGAGGGGAAGTTCTTTCGCCGGGGTTGTCGTCGGGTAACGAAAGGACATAAAGAGAAGCTCGCGATCCTGCGATGCGCAGTAGGCCTCTGAACCGAACAGAACCCGTGCTTGAAAGTTATGGAGCAGATCGCGGTTCGCGAGCATGAAGGCCACAATATTGGCCCTTTCGTTCCTTTTCTGGTCAAGGTCTACTCCAAGCGATTCCGCGACTTTTCGAACGCGGGCGCGAATCCCCGCATCTACATTGGTTTGTCCCTTTGCGATGCGCGAAACGGTAGCCGCGCTGACGTTTGCGACTCGCGCCACATCCTTGAACGACTTCTTTTTCATCTGCTCAAACCGACTGTAACGCGCCCTCGCTCCAATCCGGTCTTTCGGAGACCGTTACGTTTTGAGACGAATAGGCGCCCCGCACGCCGGCAACTTCCACCTGGTTGTTCGCCCCGTCCACCGCACCCGCCACATGGACACGCCGGGGTGCTGCCTGCGCGGCGACTTTCGGAAGGTCTGTGCGGCGGAAAAGGTCCCAGGCAAAATTTGAGAGCGGTTGGCGGTAGATCTCCGTCTGGAGCAAGCTCTGATACGACACGAGGCCACCCGCCAGGTAGAGAGATCCTATCTGCGATGATGCAGCGCAGGCAAAAAGCGCCGGAACTGTCAGCCGGCCCCGGGCTGCAACGCTAAGGGTGCGGTTGCCGAAACCGGGCTCGTTACGTATCGCCTGCACGACGGCAAGAATGTCCCTGATGCGCTGGCTTAACAGAGAATCGCCAAGAATTAACGACCCCCAGGCGAAGTCTTCTTCGGAATCGTGAGAAATTGTATAGCCTGGATTTCCGCGCCCGACTTCAGGACGCGTGTCTCCGATCCCACGTAAGTCTGCTGCCCACACGACACGCCCTTTACGAGCTAGGCGGTGATAGACGCCATCTTCGCCCGAATACACATTTCGCCCCCGATCGTCGAGGACAAGCAGCGGGTTCTGGCTAGCATCCGGCTTGGAGGGCGCGAAAAGCCAAACCGGAATCCAAACGTCAGGATCCGCTTGCACTTCGCAGGCAGTGATTGCCGCATCCTCGGAAGGCGTGCGTACCAGCGTCCGAACCTTCAGATCCGCCGCGGGCGCGTGAAGATCCAATGCTTCTTTCCACGAACCGTCTTGCGTGCTGTCAGCAATGGATTGCGCTTCACGCTTAACGAAGTCGAATGGCCGCAAGCTGCTGAAATCCCGCGCCACATTACCGGTTGCGCCAACCCAAAGTGTTTTATCTGGTTCCGGCGCTACGTGCGGTTCTTGTTCAATCGTCCGATCCGATTTCTTGAGCCATTTCTCGAACCAGTTGTAAACGCTCATTCGAAGCGAGTAGCTCAGGGAATGCGGCAGAGGTGTACTGCTCCAGCCGAGACGATCGGCGTGGCCGAGCACGTCGTAGGATTTGAGCAGCTTCTCGTATTCCTCACGCCCGTCGCTTAAATAACGTGGAGAGTAAGTGCCATAGAAGTCGTGAGCACTCACCTGCACCAGTAGAGGTTTCGGGGCGAACGGGTAGAGGAGATCCCATCTGTCAAAGCCAAGCGGTCCTGACCCGATCAGGTCCTGCTCAGCATCGTCGGTCGAGCCCGGCGGATTGAAGTTTGCACAGGCTACATTCTCCGTATTGCCGGAGCAGACGACGGCAGCGGCCAGTCGCGAATCCACACAGGCGAGCAGCATAGTCAGGGTGGCGCCACCCGATTGACCGGCGGAAGCCATCCGTCGCGGATCTACGAAAGGCAGCCCTGCGAGGTAGTCCAGACTCCGAATCGCATCCCAAACCTGATACCGCGACGATGTGTCGCCCATGAGCAGGAATTGCCGCCCCGGTACGCTGTGCTCTTCGTCGCTGGATGGCAGTCGAGTCTTGACGCCCGATTCGTTGGGATAGCCGACACGCTCACCCTGGCCCATCGGATCGAACGCCAGGACGACATAACCCAGATGAGCGAGCCCTTGACAGCATTTTTGATAGCTGGCGTAGGCCTTGCCATTGTCAGAATGTCCCATTTGAAACAGCACGGCGGGATAGGGTGGTTTGCCGGTTGTCGGGATGTAGAGATTAGCAGGGACGAAAAGGCCCGGGCGGCTTTCGTAAACCACTTTCTCCACGCGGTATCCCTCCCGCTCGAATTCGCCTGTCTTGCGCGGGTTTAAGGGTGTGGGTTCGGGCTTGCCGCCCGCCAGTTTCCAGAATGTGTCGCGCACCCAGTCCTGACGTTTCTGGATGGCATCCGCGCTCGTCAAAAGGGCAAGCTCACTGTTACGTTTCTCGTACGCTGTCCGCGCGAGGGTCGAAAGATGGTCCGGGAGGCACTTCGAATAATCGCGATAGTAGAAGCCCGACAGTTCCGCTGCGAAAGTCTTTCCCGGTAGGCTGCAAACAGCCGCCGCAAAAGACAAAACTTGTCGTCTCGATAAAAGAGGCTGATTGGTAGGCATGTTATACCGCATTAGTTGCAGAATCTGTTCGCATCAGGGGAGAGATCGTCCGGTGCGTTGCGGGAATCAGGTAGACGACGCAAAGCGTCGCCACAATGGGAACCGTCGCTGCCAAAACGAACGCCGGAAGATAGGAAAAATGATCTACCAGCGTTCCCACCAGCAACGTAAACAACGTGCTCACCAGGCCGGCAGCAAGTCCGCTCAAGCCCGTAACCGTGGCCACGACCCGAGGCTGAAATAGATCGGACGGAAAGGTCAAGCCCATGGTGGACCAGGCAGCAAAACCAAAAAGAGCGATACAGATGAAGGCCAGCGCGGAGTACGGGCTCGCCACCAGAACCGCGGGAATCCCGGCGAGAAGCGGGATGCAGCTCACGATGCAGATCCACTTCCGCGCGCGCAGAACCGGCATCCCTCGCTTCACCAGTGCCCCGGAAGTAAGGCCGCCCGCAAAGTTGCCTGCGTCCGCAGCGACGAATGGTATCCAGGCGAAGATCGCGATCTGCTTCAGACTGAATCCGCGCGTATCGCTCAGGTACTGCGGGAGCCAGAAAACGTAAAACCACCAGATCGGATCGGTCAGGGCACGTCCGAGAACGATCGCCCACGTCTCGCGCAGCTTTAGGATGGGAAGCCAGCTTTTTAGGTCAGTCAGCCTCAGTGAGTCCTGCTCCTGCTTTGCGCGCGCACCGGAGCGCGGGTAGACGGCTAACCACAAAGCCAACCATAGAAAGCCGACAACACCCGAGAAAGCGAACGCCCAGCGCCATCCGAACTGCAGTGCGATCCATGGGATCGCAACTGCCGCAACCGCGCCGCCGACACTTGAGCCGCTGTCGAAAATCGCCACTGCTGTGCTGCGTTCTTCGGCGGGAAAATACTCGGCAACGGCCTTGCTCGCGCCCGGCCAGTTAAGCCCCTCGCCGATGCCTAGCAGAAAGCGCAGGATTCCGAAAGAAAAAACGGAATTCGCGAAGCTGGTGGCAATGCTGACGAGGGACCACCAGATCACACCGATTGACAGTCCGAGCCGCGTACCGACGATGTCGAGAAACACGCCGCCCACCAGCCAGGTAAGCGCATAAGAGACCTGAAATGCGCTGAATATGTTTGAGAGCTGGCTGTGATTCAGGTGAAATTCTTTGGTAATGACCGGAGCGAGAACCGAAAGCGTCTGGCGATTAATGTAGTTGATGGCCGTCGAACAAAGTAACGTCCAGACGATCCACCATCGCCTGCGATCCTTGGTGGTCAGCGCAGGCTGCTGCGCCTCATTGCTGCGAGGCGTATTGACGGTAGGCTTCATTAATCTGATCCGCCGAGAGTCCGCCTTCGCCGATTAACACCCGGTATCGAAACGTGAGTGATTTCCCCTCAAGAATAGTCCAGCTTCCGTCCTGATTGGGATCACCGGTGAAGTAGCGAAGTCCAAACGGATTGGCCGCAAAGAGCCCGTACGCGCGGGCATGCCAGGTTGTCGGATGACGGAAGCTCTTGGGGCTATCAAATACCGCGATATCGACTTTTTTCCCGGAAAGAGTTCCGGAGTAATCGACCCAATCGGCTGGCTTACCCCAGATTGCTTTCTCGCCCTCCGCGCCTTTTGAGTTCAGCATGTGAGCATGCGAGCCGCTCAGCTCCGGCGCAAGGCGAATACCGAACGTGCCCTCTTTGGTGTCGCCCATAACGATCGGACCTGCGGTGGCATAGAGAATGAATTCGCAGTCGATCGTCCTCGTGTGGTCGTCGCCGCCGAAGGTGAAGGACTGCGTTTCCTCGCCGATGACACGATTGTTTGGGTCATTCAGCGTGAAGCGCGCGCGTATTGCGCTTCCGGAATCGTTTTGTGGCTGCTCGACGTCCTTCAGGACCATGTGGCCATAGGCTTGCTTCGCGTGATCGTTGTAGTATTTGGCGAACGCCTCCTCGCCCCAGAAATCCAGGCCATCGATGTCGCCGTGAGTGAAATAGAGAGGCCGTTGGTGCGGCTCAAACGAGGACGCCTTCGGATTGCCGGCAGAGACATCGTTGACGACCGGCCATCCACGCGTAACAATCACACCCGATGCGGTACGCAACGGCATAAGATACGGCTTTGCAGTTTCGGAGCTGAAGTAATACGTCGTGAACGGCTTGCCATCTACGGTCACTTCAATCTGGCTTTCGGAGCGCTTTAGTTGCACCGAGGCGGCATCCACCGTGGCAGAAAGCAGGACCAAAGCCGCCGCGCAGCGAGCCAGGGTAAGAGAACAAATTTTCTTCATAAAATGATTTCCTTCAGAATGCCACTCAAGGTCGGGTGACCGCTGCACCTCGAATTGCAGGCGACAACAGCGAGGACGATTCAGCATCCAGATAGACGTCCGCGTGCCGATGTCTGCGAACCAGCGATGCAGGGCAGGATTCTGAAATGGGACCTTCCAACGCGTTTCGCACGGCTTCTGCCTTGCGGCGCTCCGGGACGCAACACACCCAGTTTTCCGCGCGAAAGAGTCCGCTGCAGGTGACCGTCATGGCCTCCTTGGGCACCGAATCGATATCTTTGAAATGGCCTTCCCCCGCCTGCTGGCGGCGAGAGGCGTCGTCCAAAGTAATCAGCTTGACGGTGGCAGGATCATTGAAGTCGGCCACGTGCGGGTCATTGAACGCGATGTGGCCATTCTCGCCAAAGCCCACAAATGCGAGGTCGATCGGTTCGGCGTTCAGCAGTTGCGAGTAGCGCTTCATCTCGGCGTCTAGGTCCGAGGCGTCGCCGGCCAAATAGTTCGCCTTACCAGGGTGTACCTTTTCCTCAACCCGCGTACGGATCCAAAGCCGAAAGCTGGCCGGATGGTCGGCCTTCATCTGCACATATTCGTCCATGTGGAAGATTTCGACCGCGTTCCAGTTCAGCTTGTGCTGCACCAGCGCTTCGACCAGTGGAAGCTGAGAATTGCCGGTGGCGACAATCACTCTGGCCTTCTGCCGCTTCTCGATAGCTTGTGAAAGCACCTGGGCGGCCCGTTCCGCGGCTGCCGCGCCGAGAGCTGCGCGGTCCGGGTAAATGTGCACGTGAGCGTTTCCGCATTGAAACTGTTGGGCATCTTCGTGGTGCGACATGCAGAGATTATACACACGCAACCTGCCTGCGCGAAAGAAAAATTTCTCATCTTCGAAAAATCTTTCCTAAATGCTCTTGACATTTGAGTGGATTGCCCCGAAACTAGGGTCAACCCGTTGCTTAAGGGAGGTCTGACCAAGATGCGTGTAACATTTATCGCCTTGTTCCTGGTGTTGTCTTCTGCCCTCTGGGCTGCCGATCCTACCGGAACGATCGCGGGAAGCGTTTCCGATCCGAGCGGCGCAGCGATAGCCGGCGCCAAGGTGACAGTAACGAATATCAATACCGGTTTGACACGCGATACGACCAGCAGTGCCAGCGGCGGCTATGTCGTTCCTCTGTTGCCGGTCGGATCCTATAGCGTCTCTGTTGAAGCGCAGGGGTTCCGCCATTATGAACAGCGGGGCGTTGAAGTCAGGACGGATCAGTCGGCAACGGTTCCGGTCAGCCTCGAAATAGGTAGCGCCACGCAGTCGGTCACAGTCGAGGCCAACGCCGAAATGGTGCAGACGCAATCCGGCGCGTTGAGCCAGGTGGTCGGACAACAAAAGATCGTGGAGTTGCCGTTGAACGGACGGAATGCTGCCGCTTTGATCTTACTCACTCCAGGAACCGCGGATACACACGTGAGCAATTTCAGCGCGTGCTCCGATACGATTCAGAGCACCTCGTATCCCGGCGCGCAATCGATTAGCGCCAACGGCGCGCGGACGGACATGGTCAACTACAACCTGGACGGCGGGAGTAACCAGGATCCGAACACGAACGTAAATAATCCCTTTCCGAATCCCGATGCCCTGGAGGAGTTCAGTGTCCAGACCAACAGCTTCAGTGCCGAATACGGACGGGGATCTGGTGCCATCGTCAATGTAGTTACCAAGTCTGGCACGAACGAATTCCACGGGTCGGCGTTTGAGTTCATTCGGAACGGCGATCTGAACGCGCGGAATTTCTTCGCCTCATCGGCGGACCAGTTGAAGCGCAATCAGTTCGGCGGCAGCATCGGCGGGCCGATTATCAAAAACAAGCTGTTTTTCTTTGGTTCCTATCAGGGCACACAATTGCGCAATATCAGCCAGGCCAACTCCGCTACCGTTCCTTCGGCCGCAGAGCGTAGCGGCAATTTCTCGGAGATTCCCCGGCAACTTGTGGATCCCTTTACCAGCGCTCCTTATCCGAATAACCAGATTCCGGTCAGCCAGTTTGCGCCGGCGAGCGTTAAGCTGCTGAGCCTGATTCCGGAACCCACCGCACCCGGCAACCTGGCTTATTACAGTCTTCCTGACAGCGAGCACGAAAATCAGTTCCTCACTCGCGCCGACTACGACATGAACAAGAATCGTATCTTCGGCCGTTATTTCTATTCACGATACGGAGTGAGCCCGGTCGTTGGGAGCGAGAACATCTTGACGTCCAGCCGTGGACTCGATCTTTTCGATCAGGGAGCGTCTGTAGGCGACACCTACAGCTTCACGCCGAATGTGTTGAATAGCTTTATCTTTTCCTATAACCGGAACAACGGCACGGTGGTTTCCGGAGCGCCCTTTAGTTGGACGAGCCTGGGCATCCCCGTTGCGAGCACGACGCCGCCGGAATTGTCGCTTTCGGTAAGCGGGTACTTCGCTGTTAGCTCCGGCCACCCGACAGAGGCGAATCGCAACGACTATCATTATTCCGATAGTCTTCATTGGGTGCACGGCGCGCACGAGTTCGCCATCGGGGGTGACTTCTTAAGAGAGCACGTCGAGTTGATTAACACCTACCGCCAGAACGCGGGCTTCACCTTCAGCAGCACGAATTTCAGTGGCGATCCCCTGGCCGATTTCTTTACAGGTTATGCGCGCCGGTTCATCCAGGGAGGCGGCGAGTTTGCCGAGCGCGAGGCAAATTTGGGCGCGCTGTTCTTCCAGGATAATTACCGGGTTCGCCGGGATCTGGTGCTGAATCTTGGGTTGCGCTGGGACCCCTTCGTTCCGTATAGCGATTCGCTCGGCAGAACCGAATGTTTCCAGCCCGGAGTCCAGTCGCTGAAGTTTGTCAATGCTCCGACTGGTTACCTATACGCGGGCGATCCTGGTTGCCCGGCTGGCGGCTTTGAATCGAGTTGGCTTCAGTTGGCGCCGCGCTTCGGTTTCGCCTATAACGTCGGCGGAAAAGGGCGAACGACGATTCGCGGCGGTTGGGGAAGTTTCAATCAGCCTCCGTTCGTCGAAGCATTCAACAACATGGTGGACAGCGCTCCCTGGAGTCCGCAATATCAATTCATCGGAACGCCGTTCATGAATCCGTATAACGGAGCGCCGAACCCCTTCCCGTCTCAGTACGCACCGCTCGTTCCGGCAAAGGATGTCGCATTTGCCAACCCTCTACCGCTGGCTGTTTCGTATCAGCACAATTGGAAGCCGTCCAACGTGATGAGTTGGAACTTGACCGTTGAACAACAATTGACCAACGATGTTCTGCTGAAGGTCGGATACGTTGCTTCGAAAGGGACTCACCTCGCCTACAACACGGACGTGAACGCGCCGCTTCCGAGCCCGGATGCCACTGGGGATAACGAGGATGACAGGCGGCCCTATCAGCAGTTCCAGCAGGTCACGCAGGATCAATCCGGCGGCAATTCGAGCTACAACTCCCTGCAGGTGCAGGTGGATAAGCGCTTCTCGCATGGTGTGACGGTCAGTGCCAATTACACCTGGGCCAGGAGTATTGATGAAGTTTCTTATCAAACGGATCTGTGCGGAATCAACATTATTAATCCGTATGACATCCGCGCGTATCGTGGGGTCTCCGATTTTAACGTTCCTCATCGCTTTATCCTGAATTACCTCTGGCAGCTTCCCTCGCCGAAGGAAGGTTTGGAGCGCGCACTGTTCGGAGGTTGGGAGACATCGGCTATTGTGAACTGGCAGAGCGGATTCCCATTGAACATCAAATCCGGAGGGGATTATTCATATAGCCTTCCCGAAGTCGGCAACGATCAGGCGCAGGTTGTCGCGGACCCTCACTATACGGACGGATCGACCAGCGCGAAGCTGGCGCAGTGGTTTACTACCAGCGCCTTCGGCGAGCCCGCCCCGAATACGTTCGGCAATGCCGGAAGGAACATTCTGATCGGGCCGGGAACGTTTAACATCGACTTCTCAGCGCACAAAGTCTTCTCGCTCGGCGAAAGGCTGAAACTGCAATTCCGGGCAGAGTTCTTTAACTTCTTGAATCACGCACAATTTAACAACCCCGACACAACTTGGTCGGATAGTACCTTCGGCCAGATAACGAGCGCACGCGACCCGCGTATCATTCAAGGTGCATTGAAGTTAACCTTCTGATGAAGGGCGAGGCCTGCCTCGCCCCTACGAAGAAGCGGGTGTTTGTTGGGATTGGGCATGCCCGGTCCGTTTATCTAACAGCACGATGAATCGGCGCGAACTCATTAAAATAGGCGGTGCAGCACTGGCCGGTGCTTCGTTGCCATCGCCTGCGAAGAACGCTGCCTCAAGAAAAAGCGTAGTGGTCGTCGGCGCTGGCATTTCTGGTCTTTGCTGCGCTTACGAACTGACGCGTCGCGGCCATGATGTCACCGTGTTTGAAGCGAGCGGACGGCCAGGCGGCCACGTCAGGACTCTCCATGATCCATTTGCAGACGGACTCTACGCAGATATAGGTGCGGAGCATTTCTACTATCCGGGTTACACACAATACTGGCGCTATCTGCACGAGTTTGCTCTGACTGCCGTTCCCTATCCTCGACGGGACAACCTCGTTCGGTTTCTGAATGGCGAGCGATTCACCGAACAGGATTTGCAGCGGCCGTCGCTACTCAGCAAGCTCGGCTTCAATCAACCCGAGACAGATTTTCTCGCGCATCACGCTTGGCCGGAACTGCCATTTCTGTACTTGGGGAAGTATGTAGATCAGGTTCAGGACGAAACGAACCCCTTTGTACCGGGGTTGCTTCAGTTCGACCAGGTCACGGTTGCCGATCTGTTGAAACGCTGTGGGGCGTCTGCGGCGGCCATTCAGTTTTTTGGTAGTTCCGAACCCGCCCTGCAAATGATTTGGGGTGCGGCAATCAAGAAGCTGCGCGGCACGGACTTCAGTACCAAGAAGCTCCTCCGGCTGAAAGGCGGCAATCAGCTCATAACGGACGCATTCGCGGCTCGATTGGGCCAGAAAGTTCACTTGGGCTGCCCCGTTACGGCAATTAAGCACGGTCCCTCCGGTGCGACAGTGAGCTACCGGGAATTCGGGCAGGAATGCAAACGCGATGCAGATTATCTGGTGAGTTGTATTTCGCTGGTTATGTTGCGCCAACTGCATGTGACTCCGTCTTGGCCGCCTGCCAAGAACTTCGTCATACAGGAAATGCCGTACTACACCCGGACGCGTGTCGTTTTTCAGTCAAGAACCCGTTTCTGGAAAACGGACGGCGTCAGTCCGAACTGGTTACCGCCCGACCCGCGGCTCAATGAACTCTGGAGCATAGCGGATGAGGTGAATACGCCGCGCGGCATTCTCTTAGGCGGCGCACAGGCGGGAGTGACGGCTTCTCAGGCGCTCTCCGCATTCGTCAAGCTCTATCCCGGCAAGTCGGCAAATATCGAGCAAGCCATCGTGCATGATTGGTCAAGGGAACCCTGGGCCGGCATGTGTGAGCGTATTCCTTACAGACTGGGCGACTTGGCGCGCTTTTGGCCAGAGGTCACGCGCCCGGTCGGACGGATTCATTTCGCCGGAGCCTATGCGGCTCAGATGAACTGGGGGCAGGAGGCGGCCCTGGAATCGGCGAATCGGGTCGCAGAGGAGATTGATCGGGCGTAAGCGCCGGGCGCTTACACTGATGTTTTCGGTGACCAGACGAGAACTACTCTGGCTTTCGAGCTCCGGTTTACTGGTGCGGCGACCCGCATTCGGCACAGAGGGCCCGCAAAACCTGTCTTACCCGTTGCGGACGATCGACGGCTCCATCACACCACCGAACTTGTTTTTCGTCAGGGACCATTTCAACCCGCCTGACATCTCAATTGAGTCGTGGAGCATTCGCATCGAAGGGGAAGTAGCCCATCCCTATGAGCTGACCTTCAGCGATTTGGTTGAATTGCCGAGCAAGAAAATCGAGGCTGTTCTCGAATGCGCGGGTAATGCGGCCAACGGGTCCGCGGTGAGCAACGGTGTTTGGGAGGGTGTGTCCTTTGCGGCGCTCCTGGAACGCGCCCAGCCCAACCCCACTGCATCGTTCGTGATGCTCGAAGGCGCGGATTCTGGGAAGCTCTTCGAGGACCGCTCTGCGCTGCCGTACTCTCAGATCATTCCTTTGCAGAAATGCCGAGAAGACGCGAGCTTGATTGCGTACAAACTGAATGACCTGCTGCTGCCGAAGCGGAACGGTTTCCCGGCGCGCGCGCTGTTTCCAGGATGGTACGGGATGGATTCCGTGAAATGGCTGAAGCGGATTGTCATTCTCAAAGCGCCGGAGCAAGGCTCCAATTTTCAGCAGAGCGGGATGGACCGTCTCTACAACCGCACCCGACAGGTCAGCAATGACGTCAAAGTTACTCGCGTCTCATCGATTCAGGTGAAGTCTTCCGTCGCATGGCCGAATGACAAGACAAAGCTACCCGCGGGTAAGTACTCCGTTTGGGGCTTCGCGTGGACAGGAGCGGGCGGTGTCCGCGATGTTGCGCTTACCAGTGATGCAGGTAAGACATGGGATTCAGCCCGTCTCGAAAAACAAACGAACCCGCATAGCTGGGTGCGCTGGACCTACTCCTGGCAAGCCGCGCCTGGCGAACATGTCTTGATGAGCCGAGCCTCCGACGAAAGCGGGAACCGACAGCCTATCGAGCGCGATGCGGCGCGCAAGGATGGGTATGAGCTTAATTGGTGTGTGCCGATTCATGTTAGTGTCCGGTAGGAGCGGAAAGATCTTGTGCGGAGGTTCGCCTGAGCCGCGCCGGACGCCCACCTGCGGCCATAAGCTCCTGTTGCTGTTTTTATCCATCGGATCCGTTCTGGCCCAGGATTGTGCGCAGCCAGGTCTAAATCCGCAGGAGAGGTTGGCCCGCTTTCGCGACCTCGACATGCGGGCCCAGAGTGCTATGCAGGAGAAACGCTTCAACGACGCTGTACAGCTTTATCGCGAGGCAACCTGTTTGGCTCCTGAAAGCCCGCGTGGGTTGTACGGACTCGGTGTCGCGCAGGCGGCGTCCGGCGACTTCCTGGGCGCGCGCGAATCATTGCGCAAAGCGGATCGAATCCAGCCGACCAGCCCGCTGCCTCTGGCGATGCAAGTACGCATCGATTACTCCCTGAACGACCTGGATGCTTTGAAAGCCGATCTTCGGGAGGAAGCGGAGCGATTTCCTCGGGATGCGCAATTGCACGCGCTGCTTGCACGCTTCCTGGCAGAAAAAAAATTGATGGTTCTGGCGCTCGCGGAATCCCTTCGGGCACAGCAGGCCGGTAGCGGCGATTCCGATTCGCAAGTGCAGTTGGCGATACTTGAAAACGCGGCAGGCGCATACGAAGACGCGATTCGCAACGCCGCGGCTGTGGAGAAGGGAAAAGACGCTTCGAGCACGTTGCGTGCCTCCGCCGCCGGAGTGGCCGGGCTCAGCTACGAAAGTACCGGTCAACGCAATGAGGCAATCGCTCGCCTGCAAGAAGCTATCCGGCTGGATCCATTGCGCGAGAACTCATATCTGGCCCTCGCCGATCTGCTTGAACAGGGACAAAAGTATCCGGAAGCGGTAAGTGTTCTGGAAGAAGGGCGCAAGAACATCTCTTCTTCCAGTGCGATTCTGCTGCCCCTCGGAGCCGATCTGATTCGGACCGAGAAATACCAGGAAGGAATCGCCGTCCTGCGTGAATTGCTGCATCAGTCTCCCGATCAGGAGCAGGCGTACCTCAGTATCGCGGATGCATCGCGCAAAATGGGAAACGCGAACCAGGAACTGGAAGCTCTGCAAGCTCTGTCGCGGCGTAAGCCTGATTATCCGATGATCCATGTTCTGATTGCGCGTGCGATGCTGAATGCGAATCCGGCTGATTACGCAAAGGTGCTCGAGGAACTGGCTGCAGCAGAAAAGGTGGCCCCCACCGATCCTGATGTCTTCTATTTGCGAGGGAAAGTCTATGTGGCGACAGGGCGGTCCCCGGAGGCGATCGCAGCCTTGAAGCGGTCGATAGATCTCAGGCCGCTGGAACCAAGTCCCTACTACCAATTGGCAAGGTTGTACCAAAAGGCAGGTAAGCCTGATCTGGCTAAGGAGCAGTTTGACCGATTGAAGGTTCTTGAAGCTGCGCCGTCGAATTAGCGCGGCTGGGCCATCTTGGACAGCGCGAGTGCTCCCCACAAAATGCTGTCGTCACCCAGAGCAGCGGGCACAACGTCCACGCGCGCTCGCGACCACGGCGTGAGTTGCTCGGCCAATTCCTTGCGCAGAGCGCCGAACAATGCATCTCCCGCCTTGCTGATTCCTCCTCCGATGACGATTCGGGCGGGGTTCAGAAACATGATGCAGTTCTTCAGTCCCTGCGCCAGGGGTTTCACGTAGTTGGCGACGAAAGCCGGGTCGCGCAGGAGTTCACTGGCGGCCTTGCTGTGATCGCGCTCCAGCCACAGTCCCGAACACAGCCGCTCCAGGCAGCCGCGTGCACCGCAAAGGCATTCGGGGCCATTCTGCTGTACGGTGTGATGGCCGATCTCACAGGAAAACGAGTCGGCGCCGTGATAGAGCCCGCTATCGGTCAGCAAGCCTCCACCAATTCCCGTCGAAATCGTCATGTAAAACAAAGGCCTGATGCCGATTCCTGCGCCATACTGACCCTCGCCGAGCGCGCCCACCATGGTGTCCCGGTCCATGACCGCGCTGATGCCGAGACGCTTGCGGATTTCAGCCACTAAGTCAAAATCCTTCCAACCTTCGACATGGGTCGAGCAAATCACGCGCTGGCTTTCGAAATCGACCGGTCCACCAAAACCGACGCCACAGGCTTCGATCCCGTTCTCACTCGCCCAGGGCGCGACAAGACGTTCGATTTGATCCACCATCCATGCGGGGCCGCCACTGCGATCCGTTGGACAGGTCGTGCGCTCTATGAGCGCATCACCTCGAAATAGACCAAGCGTGAATTTGGTTCCGCCGATGTCGATTGCAAGTGTGTTCATGCACCAGCGACTCTACTAAGCGGTGTGCATTGCCGGTGCGCTCTTGCCTAGCTGGCATTCCTCATGGACGGCGCGCACCGCGCGCTCCAGCATATCCAGGCGAACGATGATCCCTATGGTCAGCTCGCTCGAGCCCTGTGCGATGGCAATGATGTTGATTTCTTCGCGGGAGATGGCAGTGAAAACACGCCCAGCGAGTCCGGGAGTGCCGCGCATACCTTCACCTACGACCGCGAGCAAACCGACATTTTCGTCCACCTCGATTGGTTTCAGATATCCGTGCGTCAGTTCGATGGAAAGATTCGATTCCAATGCCTCAAGCGCCGCCGTCACATCCTGTTTCCGAATCAAAAAACAAAAGGTTTGCCGGTAACTGGAACTGGTCAAGACAAGAATTTCGACATTTGCCAGCGCGAGGGCATCGAGTGCGCGCGCCATCAGCCGAGTTCCGCTCAGAACCGCATTGGCTGGCTCCATGGAGATAAGCGCCACGTTCGACATAGACGTGACCGCTCGTGCGCCTTTAGGCTCGTCGAAGCTTGCCACGATTTTGGTCCCGGCCTTCTCGGGCGCGAAACTGTTCTTGCTCCAGACCGGAATACGTTTCTCGACAAGCGGCGCCAGAGTGCGCGGGTGCAGTACCTTGGCGCCGTTATAAGCCAGCTCTGCAGCTTCGGCGTAGGTCACTTCGTCGAGTACAGCGACATCGGACACCAGCCGTGGATCGGCAGTCATGATCCCGTCTACGTCGGTCCAGATCCATAGTTCCCCGGCATCGAGCGCGGCGGCGAGTATCGAAGCCGAAAAGTCAGAACCACCGCGCCCCAAGGTAGTTGCGCGGCCATCTACCGTGGCCCCATTGAAACCGGTCACGACAGGAACAATTCCCTTTTCGATGAGGGGAACAAGACGGTCGAGGCATTTTCTTTCCGTCAGATCCATTTGCGGCGATGCGTTTCCAAAAACTGCGTCCGTCACAATGACTTCACTTCCGTTCACCGACTGTGCTTGCATGCCGCAGGCTGCAAGATACTGGGCCAGCAAGGCCGACGAAAGGCGCTCGCCGATCGCAATGGCCTCGTCGACCGAGCGCGGCGGCCGTTCGCCAAGCATCAGAATCCCGTTTGCAATGCGCTGAAACTCGGAGACGAGCGACTGCACAGCGCTTACTGCGGCTTCGTGGAACCGGGCGGTGGGAGGCGCCTCGGACATCAGTTCGTTACAGGCTTGCACGTGGCGGTTCCGTAGCATTCGGAGATTGGCGTCCACTGCAGCCCGATCGCTGACTTCCGCATGCCGCAGCGTTTCGAGTAGAAGGTCGGTCACCTTCGACATAGCCGAAACAACCACCACAACCGGGCACTTGCTCTGCTGCTTGGAAATGATCTCAGCCGCTGCGCGCATCCGGTCGGCACTCCCCATGCTCGTACCGCCGAATTTCATGACAAGAAGGTTTTTTGACACAAACGTCGCTTTAGAATCTCAGGATACCCGCACAAGAAAGGGCTGGTGTATACTTATTCACAGTCGTGAATAAAAATACACCAGAGGACTTGTGAATGGCCGTTT
>Ga0126381_100000537_pt1 | contig 41440 bp, 43 predicted proteins | sample PanSoiMetPlot_28_FD_96465 | JGI IMG/M metagenome (GOLD analysis project Ga0126381, IMG submission 96465) | Tropical forest soil microbial communities from Panama - MetaG Plot_28 | ecosystem: Environmental > Terrestrial > Soil > Tropical forest > Bulk soil | place: Panama | collected 2016-02-17 | reverse complement strand
GGGACCAGGCGTCGTGAACTTGTCGGAATCGCTGGTGATGTTTCCGGTCGCGTTTACGGTGATGGCCGGTGTGGACTGGCGGCTCACGTTGTTGGCGCTCGCTCCCGCCCCATTGGCGGTGATGTTGATCGTGTGGTTCGGCCGTCAGATTCGCAAGCGCTTCGAAGGCATACAGGCGGAATTCTCGACCATGAGCGCCACAGTGCAGCAGCACGTGACGGGTGTGCGCACGGTGCGCGCGTTTGTGCAGGAGGCCGCCGAGGAGCGACGGTTCGCGCGTTTGAGCCGTGCGTATTCGGAATCCAACCGGCGCTTAGGCATCTACACCAGCCTGAGCGACCCTTTGCTGGCATTCTTCATGGGTCTGTCGTCGCTTGCGGTTCTGTGGTTCGGAGGTCGGGAAGTGGGAGCAGGGCGCATGGGCGTAGGCAGTTTTGCCATGTTCATGACTTATATGGGCGTGCTGCTCAGGCCGGTGGCTGCGCTGGGCCGTGTGGTGAACATGGTGCAGCGTGGCGTGGCTTCCCTCACGCGCCTCCGCGGCTTGTTTGCGGTGCGTCCGTCAATCCTGGCACCACTCCGGATACGACAACTCCCCGAGCCAGTGTCGGGAGACTTGCGACTGGACAACGTGAGCGTAACCATCGGCGGCGCGCCAGCGCTGCGCGGCGTCGATGCAGTCATTCCCGCGGGCGCCTGTGTCGCCATCGTCGGCCGGACGGGGTCGGGAAAGAGCACCATTGCACGACTCATCCCACGACTGCTCGACCCGACGGACGGGCGCGTAACGTTGGATGGCATCGACCTCTCTGAGCTCCATCCCGACCACGTGCGGAATGCGATTGGGCTCGTTCCGCAGGAGACCTTCCTGTTCAGCGCCACACTCGCGCAGAATATTGCGCTGGGAGCCCCCGGAGCCAGCGACGACGAAATCCGCCACGCGGCGGAACTAGCCGGCCTCGGCCCGGATGTGGCGGCTTTTCCCCGCGGATACGATACGGTTGTCGGCGAACGCGGCGTGCTCCTTTCCGGTGGACAAAAACAGCGCGTCGCAATTGCGCGCGCCATCGCGAAGAAGCCCCGCATCCTCATTTTCGACGATGCGCTTTCGAGCGTCGATTCCGTGACCGAGCAGCGCATTCTCGATCATCTCGAATCGCAGATCGAGGGCCGCACGACGATCCTGATCACGCACCGTTTATCGACGATTCGCCGCGCCGACCGCATCCTCGTTCTGGAGGACGGACGCATTGTGGAGACCGGCTCGCACGATGAGTTGATCGCGGCCGGCGGCCGTTATGCACGCCTGTGGAGCGAGCAAGTGCTGGAAGAGGAGCTGGAAACGGCATGATGGCGGGCGCCGGTGGTCTCGGGGTGGCTGTCAGCTCGGGCACCGCGTCCAGCGGGCACGCCGAGGAGCAGGCCGGTCGCGTTCAGGATTGGCGACTGTTGTGGCGGCTGCTGGTTCTGCTGCGGCCGCACACCGGAAGAGTGATCTGCTCGGTGTTTTGCGCGGTCGCCGATATCGGGCTGCAGGTGCTGGGGCCGATCGTGATCTCTCTGGCCATCGACGACTATTTCACTACACGGTCTCATACCCATGCTCTATGGCTGCCGAAGGACGCCGCAAACGGTCTGGCATTGCTGTCGCTCGCGTATCTGGGAATCTTGCTGGCTACGGCCGCTGTTCAAACCTTGCAAGCCTACCTAGCCGTCTGGACGGGGCAGCAGGCAATGGCGGAACTGCGCGAATGCCTCTTCGCGCACCTGCAGCGCCTCGAAATCGCGTTCTACGATGCCAATCCAGCCGGCCGGCTCGTCACGCGCATCACGAACGACGTCGAGGCGCTAAGCGAACTGTTTGCGAACGGCATTGTCGGGCTGATGGCCAATCTGATTATGGTCGTGTTCTTTCTTCTGGCCATGGTGAAGCTGAGTGCGCGTCTCACCCTCATCCTCGGATTAATCCTGCCTGTTTTCATCGCTCTCACTATCTATTTCCGCCAAAAGGTAACGCCCGCCCAGCAGCGCGTGCGTATTCTGATTGCCCGCATCAACGCCATGCTGGCGGAGCACATCAACGGCATTGCCGTTCTGCAGCTTTTCAATCGCCAGGCAGCCAGCCGGGAAGCTTTCGACAGCATCAATCGTGACCACATGGCGGCCTCCAAGGGGTGGGTTACGGCTAACTCCTGGTTTCTGCCGTCGGTCGAACTGTTGGGCACGCTCTCCCAGGCCGGCCTCATCTGGGCGGGCGCGGCCCTTCTGGAAGGCACAGGTGGCAGCGTGACACTCGGCGTCCTTGTCGCGTTCCTGCAATACGGCGCCAAGTTCCTTCGCCCGATCCAAGACCTGAGCGAACGCTACGGAATTCTTCAAACCAGCATCGTTTCGGCCGAACGGGTCTTCCGCTTGCTCGACACGCCCGCGCCGCAGCCGCGCATGGAACCCGAACCCACGCCGTCCAAAACCGATATCGAATTTGACCATGTCTGGTTCGCCTATCGCGGCGAAGAGTGGGTTTTGCGTGATGTCAGTTTTCGTGTACCCGCCGGCCGAAGCCTGGCCGTGGTGGGGCACACGGGCGCCGGCAAGACCACCCTGACGAATCTGCTGCTGCGATTTTACGTGCCGCAGCGAGGTACTATCCGGCTCGACGGCGTGGATATCGGCGCGATTCCCACAGCCGAGTTGCGGCGCAAGTTCGGCGCTGTGCTGCAGGACACCTACCTGCACGAGGGCACCATCCTCGACAACATCCAGTTCGGGTACGAAGCTGCCGCCGCCGACCGGGCGCTCGCCGCCGCACGGCATGTACACCTCGACACCCTGCTCGCGACGCTGCCAGAAGGCCTCAAGACGCAAGTCGTGGAGCGCGGCGACAATCTCTCGTCGGGACAGAAACAGTTGATCGGAATAGCCCGGGCTATATGCCGCGATCCGGAGTTGCTGATTCTGGACGAGGCCACCTCGGAGGTGGACCTGGAAACCGAAGGCGTCGTGCAGCGCGCTCTGGCAAAGCTACTGGACGGGCGCACGTCGATCGTCATCGCGCACCGGCTAAGCACCGTGCTGCGCGCAGATTGCATTCTGGTGTTGCACAAAGGCGCAATGCGCGAAGCAGGCAAGCACGCGGAATTGATGGCCCTGCAGGGCCTGTACTGGCGCCTCTATCAGCTTCAGTTCGGCGCGCAACAACCGGTGCGCGAAAGCGCGACGTGGAGCGAGGCGCCCGTCCCGGGGCCGGTATCGTAGGAGAACCGGATGAGAAGATTTGCCATCTACTATGCGCCCACGGATGATGCGCCGCTCACGCGCGCGGCATCGGCTTGGCTCGGTCGCGACGCCTTCACGGGCGCCACCGTGCCCGCGCCAGAAACCAACGGGTTTTCGCGCGCGCAATGGGAAGCGATCGTGAGCGATCCACGCGTCTACGGCTTTCACGCCACGCTGAAAGCTCCTTTCCGCCTGGCGGAGAACGTGAGCGAGGGGGATTTGCGCCGCCGCCTGCGAAAACTGGCAAGAAGGTGCAAGCCGTTTGAGGTGTCGCTCGAACTCGGATCTCTAGCCCGATTCCTCGCGCTCGTGCTATCACATCCGTCCTCCGAATTCCTGCATCTGGCTGCCGACTGCGTGCGCGAGTTCGACGTTTTCCGCGCCGCGCCGCCGGCCGAAGAAATCGAAAGGCGCCGCCGCGCGCGGCTCACCGAAGCGCAGTCGGCATATCTGATGAAGTGGGGTTATCCGTACGTGATGGAAGAGTGGCGCTTCCATATGACGCTGACGGCTTCTCTCGGTCCCGAGACGTTCGATCAGGCGCGAACTCATCTGACGGCCTTGTTCAGGCCATTTTGCGGCTCCCCGATGCTCGTCGACTCGATCTGCCTGTTCGAACAGGAAGCCGCGGGCGCCCCGTTCGTAGTTCGCGAGAGGTTCGGCTTCGCATGAGCGCGGCTGCCACGACCTGGAAACCGTGCGACCTCAGGGGCATCTATCCCGAGGCGCTGTGCGAAGACCTGCTGCGTCGGGTGGGCGCAGCACTCGGCTGCGAAATGGAGCCGGGCGAGTCGGTAGTGGTGGTCGGCGATTTCCGGTCGAGCACCCCGCCTCTGAAGAGCGCACTCGTGGAAGGGTTGGTGAGTTCCAATCTGCACGTAATCGATTGCGGCCAGGCGCCGACGCCGCTCGCCTATTTCCACGCCGCGGAAACCCATGCCGCTGGCGTGTGCATCGTGACTGCTTCGCACAATCCGGCCTCCTACAACGGCCTCAAGTGGATGATCCACGGTCTTCCGCCTATGCCGTCGGATATGGCGCGCGTGCGCGCCGCCGCCGAAAAGGGCGCTTCCCGCAACCTGCGAGGCGGCGTGGAAGCTGTCGATCCGCGTCCCGGGTATCGGCGCTGGATCGCATCGCGGTGGCAGGGCTTGGCAGGTCGCGAAATTGGACCGATCGTTGTCGATGCGGGCAACGGAGCGTGGTCGCAGTTGGGGCCGGAGATCTTGCGAGAGCTCGGCTTCGACGTGATCTCCCTATTCTGCGAGCCTGACGGAACGTTTCCAAACCGTCCCGCCGATTGCGCCCGCACTGCGAATCTGACCGCGCTTCGGCAGGCGGTGCCGGAGCATGGCGCGACACTCGGGATCGCGTGGGATGGCGACGGCGACCGCGTGGCATTCATCGACGAGAACGGAGTGCACGCCAGCACCGATGAGATCTCGATTCTTCTTGCACGTGCCGTGTTGTCCGGGGCGACACCGGGCGAACCCGTAGTGTGCGACATCAAGCTCTCCGATGCCGTGCAGCGCGAAGTGTTAGAGCTAGGCGGCCAACCGCTGATGGAGCGCAGCGGGCATGCCTTTATGCGCCACCGCCTCCTCACCTCCCAAGCAGTGCTCGGTCTGGATGCTTGCGGCCACTACTTCCTCCGTGAGGCCGGATCTCGAGACGATGGACTGTACTCCGCGCTGTTTGTATTGAATCTGCTTGGACGCGAGTGCTCTCTTTCAGCGATGCGCCGATCGGCCGGGCCGCTGTTCAGCACGCCGGAACTGCGCATTCCCGATATCGTGCTCGATTACGCCACAGTGGTGACCCGCCTCCGCTGCACGTTTCCCCAAGCGGAGGAACTGACCATCGACGGCGCGCGGCTCACGGTGAACGGCGGAATCGTGCTCGTTCGTGAATCCAGCACGGAACCGGTTGTTTCGGTGCGAATTGAGGGTTCGAGCGAACCCGCGTTCGAGAGCTTGCTGGCGCAATGCCTCACAATTCTAAGCGAGGCTGAGGCAATTCTGCGGAACCAGATTCAGGAGGCTGCGTGTAACGCGCCAGAATAGACAATACGAACGCTGTTTTCCCCTCCACGTAACGCTCCCGATCGTCGGAGAACCTGTCAGCCAATTCGAGCTTCAGGTCCGCATATGCCGCGGCGTCCCCCGGATGACCGCGAAGATGATCGCGGAAGGCAATGTGATTGCGAAGCGCGGCGCTGCCGGATGAGCATACATACAAATGATGGCTGGGCTGATCGCCCGGAGCGCGAAAGGCGTCGCGATCGGCGATTCCCACCTCGCCCCGGTGTTCATAGCCCAAACCGGCGAGCCGCCTCACAATGGTAGGCCAAACATCCCGTGAAGGGATGATGATGTCCATATCGATCACCGGCTTGGCGGCCAACCCGGGCACCGCGGTGCTTCCCACGTGCTCCAATCCGATCGCGATATCGCTGACCACCGGCCAGATCCTGTCTCGCAGACGGTCGAACTGTGCGGGCCATTCTGGATCATACGGTACGATTCGAATGATTTGAGATCGCGTCATCTAAATTTCATTTGACCGCTAGCGCCGCCTCGTGTACAACAGAACCATGATGCGTTATCAAACCGTAGACCGTTCGGTCGATCTGCGGGCCTGAGGCTGGATGATCCCAGCCATCGTGCCCGACGGGCGCTCTGGCTGGAAGCCGACAGGTGAATCACTTCTTTTTTCTCGATTCCCTCAAACAGCTTAAAGCCGGGACGCCGGGTCAACCGTGCGCGCGTGGTTGGCATTGCAGCAGAGCAAGCCACTCGCGCTCTGAATCGCCGCTGGAGACGCGCGCCCTGGCGCCACAGCCGAGGTGTACCCGCGCTTCGTGCGGCTAGCCCGAAGGGAGGTTTCGCCATGTTTCGACGAGTCCTGTTTTTTGCGGCCCTGATTGCATTGCTAATCCTTACTCGCGTTCCAAGCTCGCGCGAGCCGGTCCCTCGGCCGCTGCCGGCGCGCGACGCCTGGAAGCGCGCGGAATGGATGCTCGCGCAAGCGACGCCTCCGGACGCCCCGGTCTACCTGAGCTTCGTGCACGAGCTGGAAATGGTTTGCGGAGATCCCGCCGGCGCGACCTTCGTGGAACGCACGCTGGCGAAATGGCCCGATTTCGAGCCTGCCCGGCGGGCGCGCGAGATACAGGCGATCCGGGAGGGCCGTGCCCCGCCCCGTGAGCCGCGCCGCGAACGCGCGCCCAGCATCGCCACACGCCGCTGAATCCGTTACTCGCGCGGCTGCGCATTGCGCATCCGGATGATCGAATACTCGAGTGTGGATTCGAGAACCGCATCGCGCAGCGGCCACAGCGTGTCCAGCACCCGTAGCTCGATGTCACGCCGCAACAAGGCGTCCAGCGCAGAGGGAATCAACTCGCGCGACTTCGGACGCACTGCCTGCCGCGCGATAAAATACCCGGCGCAAACATCCACGCTTTCGAATTGGCTGGCCGGCATCTCGTAAACCCAAAGCGCCTGGCGCGCCGCCCGTTCCCTCCACGCGCTTTCGATCGCGATTACACGGCCTGCTGTCGTCGAACTGAGGAAGGCTTCCCGGTCCTGCTCACTGGTCCCGAGGCCGGCCGCGAAGGTGATGCGCGGGCAATCGCGCGGCAGCAGGTAATTAGGTAGATGCTCCTCGTCGATCGCCCACACCACCGGTCCCAATCTGCCGGCGGGGTCGTGACGGGGATGGAAGATCTCCAGGTCCGCCTCCTCGCTCACGTGGAACAGCCTCATTGCGGACTCGATTATACTATCGAGGCACAGACCTTCTCCATCACTACTCCCGCCCGCAGGCGGCACGCGCCTTCCACCCAGACGTTGCTCACGACGGCGAAATTCTGTCGTGCGTGAAAGGCCACCAGATCGGCCTGCTTGCCGATCTCGATGCTGCCGATTTCGCCATCCAGTCCCAGATAGCGCGCCGGATGCAGCGACATCATATTAATAGCGGCCGGGAGATCGATACCGGTCTCCATCATCTTCAACGCGCTGGCCAGCAGCGACGGGAAATGGAAATCGCTGCACAGGATGTCCACCAATCCTTCGGCCATCGCTTCGGGACAGCCCAGGTTGCCGCAATGGGAACCGCCGCGGTAGTAGTTCGGCGCGCCCATGCAGACCATCATGCCGAGTTCCCTGGCTTTGCGCGCGGCTTCGATCGAGCACGGCATTTCGGCGAGCGTCGATCCGAACTGATGCGCCTCGACGACGTGTTCGACGGTCGTGTCGTCGTGACTCCCCAGCGGAATCCGCCCTGCGAGCGCCGCATGCACGGCCGCGCGGTTGTTGACGCTGGCGGCCGCATCGCGCCGCGCGTCGAAATGCGCGCGCGCCTCTTCCAGCGGGATTCCGTGATTCTGCGCGTATCGCTGAATCTGCTCTTCCAGATTCCGAAACTGGCGCTCGCCGGGGGTCGAATCGTTGTAAACCAGATTGCCGATCGAATCGAGCCGGAGCAGTTCGGGCAGGATGTCGTCCACCGGTTCGAAATTCGGATTCCATCGAATGTGGATATAATGGCGCCCCAGGGCGGTTTTCCGGAGCTCCTGATAGAGCTTTGCCAGCGCCAGGCCGTCGCCGTTCCACCCGGTCGGACGGCCGTTGTGGTCGCGCGAGATGCGCGCCGCGCCCAGCACCGTGGTGATGCCGCACCCAATGGCACGCAGGTCCATCATGTGGAACGCCATCGGCAGCGGAAACGCGGCTGAGGGACGCGGATTTACTTCCTTTTCGAGGTAATCGGTGTGCATGTCGATAATGCCCGGTATGAGGAACTGGCCCGAGAGATCGACGGCGTCGGGATAGCTGCGTCCATCAAGGATGTCCGCGATGCGGCCGTCCTCGATCACGAGCGAGCCCAGCAGGGCGCGATGGGGAAGAATCAGAGTGGCGTTGGAGAGAATCTGACGGTTCATACCTACCGAAGTTCGCCTTCCATGGAAAAGAGACGTTTGCGAATGAAGTCCGCTACCCGCTCCATCAGGTTGATCAGAACCATGATCAGGATGAGGCATGCGAACATGTCCTTGTAGCGAAGCACACTGCGCGCAACGTTCAACTCGAATCCGATACCGCCGCCGCCGAATATGCCCAGCGCCACCGCCGCGCGCAGATTCACGTCGAACGCATAGAAGCAATTGGCCACCACCGACGGCAACACTTGCGGCAGTACCGCATAGCGGATGGCGTGCAATCGTCCGCCACCGGCGGCGGCAATGGCCTCGGAAGGACCGGGATCGACGTGCTCGATCGCGTCGGCGAACAGTTTGCCGAACATCCCTACCGAGCCGATCGAAAGCGACAGCGTGGCCGCGAACGGTCCGATGCCGACGGCGATGAGCAACACCAGGAGGACCACAATGTTCGGCGTGCATCGCTCCGTCGCGAGAAGAGTGCGGACGGCCAGCCGAGTCCACCGGTTCGGCGAAGTGTTGGACGCAGCCAGGACCGAGAGCACCAATGCGATGCCAGCGCCTACCAGCGTGCCGAGAAACGCCATCGACACCGTCTGCACTAGCGAATTCCAGATGGAGGGCTTCACCGCTAGCAGCCGGAAGTTGGGCGGCAACATCTCCCGGATGAGGTCCGTGACATAGTGGAAATCGCGCACTGCCGCGATTGGGTCCACTCGCAAGTACACCAGCAGTCCAGCGAGGGCGGCGATGGATCCGGCCAAAATAACCAGCCGGCGGCGCAGGCGCACCGACGGCAAAAGGGCATGCGGCACCGCGAAGCTTGGCGCGCTCACACGGTTCCTCCGCCGAGAATGCGCGCGCGCAAGAAGTCGGAGGCCCGCTCGGAGACGAACACCAGGGCGAGCGTGGTCAGAGCCGCCGCCGTGGCCCGGTTGTACTCCAGCTGGTTGATGGCGGCATTCAACTCGTAGCCGATACCGCCCGCACCGACTGCGCCCAGCAACACCGAAGCGCGCACGTTCACTTCAAAACGGAAGATCGAGTGGGAGACCAGCGAGGGCAGCACTTCGGGAATCACCACGTGGCGGATCACCTGTAGTCGCGTCGCGCCCACTGCCGCAGCCGAATCGAGCACGCGCCCATCGATCTCTTCGATGGCGTCGCTGACCAGCTTGCCCAGCATCCCGATGCTGCCGATCGCCAGCGCCATGATGCCGGCAAACGGACCCAATCCGAAAGCCGCCACCAGAATCAGCAGAATGACGATCTCGGGCAGGCCGCGCTCGATGGCGATCAGCGAGCGGCAAAGCAACCGCAGCCACGGAGGCGCGAGATTGCGCGCGCCAGCTAATCCGAAAAAAATCGAGAGCGCAGCGCCGATGGGCGTCGCGATCACGCAGATGATGACGGTGACCAGCGCCGGGTGGATCATTTCGGGAAACGCCCTCCACTCGGGCGGAAAGAAAAAGGCCAGCATCGAGAGCCCCTTGGCAATACCCTTCAGCAGATCGCGAAAGTTCACTTCGCACTGCCACGCGGCGGCGATCACGAGGGCTACCAGGACGATCGCAGGGCGAGCGTGGCGGCGATAGCGTGCCAGGCTGAACTCTTTCGAGCGCATCAGGAGCCCACCAGCGCGGGCTGCATGTCGGCCGGGTGCGCGCCGCCGTCGCCATAAATCGCCGCTAGTTGCTGGGAGCTCAGATGCGGCGAACCGTCATAAATGATGCGCCCCTTGCGCAACGCGATCGCGCGTGTGCAGAACCGGCTCACAACGTCAGGTTGATGGAATGCTCCTAAGATCGGATTCTCGCAGGCCAGCGGCTGCAGGAGGCGCATCGTGATTTCAGTGTTTTTCGGATCGAGTGCAGCGATCGGTTCATCGGCAAGATAGAACAGCGGGTGTTGATAAATGGCGCGGGCGATGGCCACGCGCTGCATCTCGCCGCCGCTCAGAGAGCCTGTCACCCGGGCGGCGAAATCCGCCATGCCCACGCGATCCAATGACTCCATGGCTTCGCGCGCTTCCTGGTCGGTAAACCCGTAGAACCAGCTCCGCAGCGGGTGGATGCGTCCCAGCCGTCCGATCATCACGTTGTCCAACACACTCAGCCGACGGACCAGGTTACAGCCCTGGAAAATGCATCCGATGTTCCGGCGCGCACGGCGTAACTCCTTGGCACTGGTTGCAGTTGGGCGATAAACCTTGCCGGTTTCGCCCGTAAAGACCACTTCCCCTTCACTGACCGACGTCAGTCCCACGATCGCCCGCATGGTCAGCGATTTCCCCGCGCCACTGGCACCGATGAGCGCTACAAACTCGCCCCGCTCGACCCGGAAATTCAAGCCATCGAGCAGCACCCGTCCATCAGGGAGGCGTTTTACGAGGTTTCGAACTTCCAGCATGGGCGAACCGAGTCAGTGTTCCAGCAGGTTGAGATTGGGTACGTTGCGCGCCATCTGGCGGAGCCCGTCGAACATCGAGTCGTCGGCGCGCACGTACGGCGCGCGCGCGAACCCCGAGTACATCTTTGAGTACCGCGCGGCGAATGCCGAAGGATCTTTCTGCTGCATTTCCAGGAATGCCCGCCGGATCTCTTCGATGAATGGACGCGGAAGACTTTTGCTGACCGCTGTGGGCTGATTCGGTATGCTGGGCGAAGTCCAGACGATGCGAATGTCCCCGGCGGCGAGTTTCCCGCTTTGGATCCACCGATTCAGCATCCTCTCATTTACGGCAGCCACATCCACTTTCCCGGCCTTCAGGGTCATGATCGAAGCGAGGTGATTCATGGTGAACATGACCTTGCGGAAATCTCGCTGCGGCTCGATGCCTTGCGACTGCAGGTAAGCATTCTGCACCAGGAATCCGGAAGCCGAGTCGGGGTCGACAAACGAGATCGTCAGTTCTTTCGAATGCCGGATCACGTCCTCGAGGTTGCGGACGGGACTGTTGCGCGCCACAGCGAGGGAACCTGTGTAGACGGCGGGCCCACCATTCGGGTCTCCGTTCATTACGATCGCTTCAATAGGGGTCTTCTGCGCTGCCAGGATGTAGCTAAACGGCGAGATGCTGGCCACGTCGATCTTGTGCGCGCGAAAAGCCTCGATTACCCCCGAGTAGTTAGTGGTCAGGACCGCATCGACGCGAGCCCGCAGCGTTCTTTCGAGATAACGCTTGAGCGGTTGGATCCGATGAGCGGCGGCGTCGGGATCTTCGCTCATTGCGCTATAGGCGTACCGAATCACAGAAGGTCTGCCGCCCGAGCCCGTGGACGCCTGGCTGGAGTGGCAGGCTGCCAGCGCCAGCGCCAACAACACAATTAAGAGGGCATGGAAGTAACGCATAAGCTATCTCGCTTTAAACAGCAACCGACTGCAGAATCCTGCCCGCTTCCAGATGAAGGCAGCGGTCCGCCATTCGCCGGAGCGTGTGCTCGTCGTGCGTAATCAGAATGATCGAAGTGCCGTGCGCTTTCAGCTCGAGCATCATGTCGATGACGGCGTCCTTGGTCTTCAGATCGAGCGATGCCGTTGGCTCGTCCACCAGCAGGAATCGCGGCTGGCCGATAATGGCACGGCTGATGTTGATGCGTTGCTGCTCGCCGCCGCTGAAGGTCGACGGATACGCATCCCACAACTCCTCCGGCAGCCCGAGGCGCACGAAGCAGTCGCGCGCAATCCGCAGCGCGTCCTCGCGGGGTTTGCGCTGCCGCAATGTCTCGCACACGACTTCGATGGCGGGCACTCGCGGAATCGCCTGCAGGAATTGTGCGCAGTAGGTCATCTCGCTCTTGCGTACGCCGAGAACATCGTGCTCCGTGGCTGTGGCCAGGTCCGCCACTCCGCCGTCGCTGGTCCGCAGCCGAATGCTCCCCGAGCTCGGCAGATAGGTCCGGTAGATGCACTTCATCAGCGTTGATTTGCCCGCGCCCGACTTCCCGGTCAGCCCGATGATTTCGCCTTCTTCCATGACGAACGAAATGGCTTCCAACGCGCCGATCCGCTTGCCGCCGAGAATGTGCAGCTTGAACTCCTTGTGAAGATCTTCGACTTCGAGAATGGTGGCCATGGACAACCCCTTTCTTCAGAGCAGCGAGCTGACCAGAAGCTGAGTGTAGGCGTGCTGCGGGTCTTGCAGAATCTGATCGGTGAGCCCGTGCTCCACGATGTGCCCGTGCTTCAGAACCATAGTGCGGTCGGTAAGCATTCGGATCACGCCCAGATCATGCGACACCACGATCATCGAAATCCCCAGCTCATGCTGCAGCCGCCTGATCAGATCGAGCACCTTGGCCTGCACCGAGACATCCAACCCGCTGGTCACTTCATCCAGAAAGACCAGGGGCGGATTATTGGCGATGGCCTTCGAGATCTGCACGCGCTGCTGCATGCCGCCGCTGAATGAGCTCGGCGTTTCGTCCATACGCTGAATCGGGACCTCGGTTTGCATCAGCAGATAACTGGCGCGGTCGCGGATGCGCCCCACGTGGAACGATCCGGCCATGAGCAGCTTCTCGGCGATATTGCCGCCGGAAGTGAAGCTGAAGTTCAGGCCGTCGCGCGGGTTCTGATACACCATCCCGAGCAGGTGATTGCGCATGTAGCGCTTCCGCTGATGGGAGGCAGTAAGCAGATTCGTACGGCCCCCATCGACGCTCTTCAGGTAGACTTCGCCGGAAGTCGCTTCCTGATCGAAGAACAACAGTTGCACCAGCGTGCTCTTACCAGACCCGCTCTCCCCGACCACGCCCAGGACTTCGCCCGGGTACAGATCGAAGTCGATGCCTGCGATTGCGACGATCGCGCCCGTGTCAGGGCAGATATTGCTATCGAATTTCGGACCCGTCCGCGCCAGAGTGGTCTCGGCCGGGTCGCCGTAGACTTTCGTAAGGCTGCGCACCCGCAACAGCCAACCGTCTTCGGTGTCTTGATGGCTCATGCGTTTAGTCCGGGTTGTTGAACAGCCGCTGTGGCGGGCGCTGGCCGGTCTTTACCTTGTCGAGAAAGTTGCTGTCGTTGATCACATGCTTGCGTCGTTCCTGATCATCGAAGATCTCGTCCATAAAGGCGCGGTCTTCACCCGACACGCTGCAGCGAATGCCCGCGAATTCTTCAACGCGGAACTTCACATCTTCAAACTCGAGCGGCTCGACCTTGGTATATGGCGGAATCGCGTGGATGCGCTTCTCGCGGCCCGCGCCGAACAAATACAGGCAGTTCGCCATGCTGAGATTGGGAACGTCCCAGCGCGGAATAGGGGACGGCGTCGCCACATAGCGGTCGTTCACGCGAATGGGGTACCCGGAGCCGCGCATCAGAGTTCCGAAGCGCACGTAGGCTTCGTAGAGCGAGACCCAGATCTTGGAGTAGTCGGCCTCGGCATGCATCTGGCGCGTGCGGACTTCATAGCGCTCCACGCCGCGCAGCACTTCCGGTTGCGGCACCTGCAGGACCAGAATCTGCCGCTCCGTCATGATCTCTTCGGGCACCCGGTGGCGCGTTTGGATCAGCGTGGCCTCGGCCGTGTCGAACGTCACGCGGCAGCCGGTCATCATCTTCACGAATTCGCGCAGATTGCACGCATTCACGCTGGCGTCACTGCCCTGGTCGATGATCTTGAAAGTGTCACTTTTGCCGATCAGCGAGAGCGTGAGGTGCAGTCCGCCTGTTCCCCATCCGCGCGAGATGGGCATTTCCGGTGACGAATAAGGAACCTGGTAGCCGGGAATGCAGACCGCCTTAAGCGCCCTGCGCCGGACCTCCTTCTTAGTCGACTCGTCGATGAACGCGTAGTTATAGCTGGATTGAAATTTGGTGTTGGCGATCATCCCTGCTCCCTTAGACCCTTTCCCAGTTGAGCCGGGCGGTTCGCGGCACACCGACTACACAAGGGGTCGAGTCGGTATCCTGCAACGTAAGAATCGTGTCAATGCCCATCGGAAACTCGGCGTTGCGGGCCAGCAGTGCAAGCAGCAGGTCGGGGCTGAGCCCACGAATGAACAGCACCGCGGCACCATCCACACCGGGCCCTCCGAACCGCAGCCGCAAGCCGCCGTTAAGCGGCTGCTCCGAGGCTGCCTCCACCTGGAGGACGAGCGTGGCGCTTGTGTCCGGGTACGTGAGAGAACCGCAATCGGCCGATTCCAAGATCTCCGGCGCGTCATCTCCCCGCCCAAAAATAAAAGCCGCCTTCTCCAGAGGAGCTGAGGCGGCGTGAGAATTGGCAGTCAGGTAACTGCTCTCACCGTGTTGGTCGTGAATGGCGTGAAACGTTACGTCGGCATCCATGAGCGCCATGCCCACCAGCACGCTGGCATGGTTCAGCCCCGGTGGCGGGTCAAGCCTCACCGGCGCCAGCCGGTTGAGCCGGCCAGGACGCGCGAAGCTGTCCAACAGCGAACGGAAGTGTTGCTGTGCGTCGAACACGTCGTCGTATGCGGTTTCGCGAACCATGATTACTCCTGCTCCATCAGCTTGAAATCCACCTGGCTGCGCAGGACCAGGTTGAATTCGCGCTTTTCGCGGTCCGTTACGATGCCGCCGTGCCTCTCGATGAATTCCTCTATTTTCGGATTGGCGGCAGCCTGGCAGCGTGCAGGGTCGAGCAGTGCATCGATCACCGCCAGGCAGTAGCCGCGGACCGGTTCCTCTCCGAGGCAGACCCCGAACCCCGGCTGACCGTCAACCGTCACTTCGCATTCGGTGGTGAGGGCTTCGCCGAGGTAGAATTCCTGCTTTTCCAGAGAGTCCTCCGCCCGGATCATGGTCAGGCAGACGGCAGGCTCTTTGACCATCGTGATTCGGTGATGCAACTCGAGTTGGCTGACCAAGTCCTGTAGCGGTTCCAAATCGCACTCGCACAGCACGTAGTCCGGATCGTATTTCATTGTCTTGAGTACATATAGCGCATCGCCATGAATCATACGTGAACGTATCTTAAACAATCCGTTACGGAGCGGAAATCCGCGCTAGGACGCGGTTTTCTCCGAAAACTCACCATTCCGAAAAGGTAATGTTCTTATCCTGATGGGGTGCCCGAGCTGCGAGTCATGACCTTCAATGTGCGCCAGCCGGATGGCCATGATGGCGCGAATAACTGGGAGTTTCGCAAGGATTTGCTGCTCGAACTGATCGTTGACCGCCGGCCCGACCTCATTGGCACCCAGGAGCTGTTCGTGACCCAGGCCGAGTTTTTGCTCTATGGCGCTCCGGAATATGCCTGGTTCGGAACCGGGCGATTCGGCGACACGCGCGACAAACACGTCGGGATTTTCTATCGAAAAGACTATCTGCGGCAAATCGACGGAGGAACGTTCTGGCTCTCGGAAACGCCAGAGGTTCCGGGAACTTCCTCATGGCAAATCATCAAGCCGCGGCAAGCGACCTGGGGCATTTTTGAAGCCGCCGGCGGGTTGCGGTTCCAGATCTTCAACACGCACTTCCCCTACCGCAAGGTGGAGCTGGAAGCCCGGCGAAAAACCGCGGAACTGATGTTGCGCCGGATAGCGGCCCTGGAGCCCCACTTACCCGTGCTTGTTACCGCGGACTTCAACTCTCCGGTTAGCGGCGAGATTTACCAATTGCTGACGGGCTGCCTGCAGGACGCCTGGACGGCCGCGGTGCGCCGCACCGGCCCCACGGGAACACTCCACGGATTCGGCCGGATCAATGACGATCGCCGCATCGACTGGATTCTGTTTCGTGCGCCCTGGAATGTTCGCGAGATCGAGACTGTGGTACGGAACCGCGGAGAGGTTTATCCTTCGGATCATCATCCGGTGATGGCAGTGTTTGAGACGTCGTCCTCCAGGTAGCCGATGTGCAGCGTGATCTCGCCCAGATACCACACTTCGCCGTCTTCGGCCTCCCGATCGAACGCGGCGCGCAGCTCTTCCATCATTGCGCCGTAGCCGGATTCGCCGGGAAGCGGTATCGACGAATAGGAAAGAATCCGCCCCCGCAGCCTTTCGAAATCGATCTGCTCACGGTAATTCAGGACAAACGTACGGTAGCCGTGCCCGCCGAAAAAGTTTCGAATCCGCTCTTCCCGGTTATGGTGCGCTCGAACACGAGCCGAATAGCGCCGAAAGATATCGGTGTAGGAGCGCATGAATGCGGAGCCCTCGGCGTCGCGCCCATTTCGCATGATCGCTACTGCGAATTGCGGGCGCAGTAACCGGCGAAACTCGGCCCGCGCACGGTCCGGGTCGAACCAGTGAAAAGCGGACGCACAGACAATCAGATCGGCGCATGAGGGCGGCAGCGTGGTGGCTTCGGCTCGGCCATTCACGCTGTGAAAGCCCGGATACCGCCGTAATCGCTCCTCCTCCGCATGCCGCATCAACGGGTTCGGCTCTACCGCAAATACGTGATATCCATTCCGCAGGAAAAGTTCGGCGGACAGGCCCGTGCCGGAACCTATGTCCACGATCACGGCATCTCGCGGCAAACCCGGGTCAGCGCGAACAGCTTCGACCACGGAATCCGGATAGCCTGGCCGGCAATTCGCGTAGTACGAGGCCCGGTTAGAGAAGCGAACCGTCGGGTCCTGATCGACGGACATTATTCCCGATCGTAGCCCTCAGAAGTGGACGCCGAACCGGCGGTAACACCGACCGGCTCTTTCTTCATCGCCTGGACCACCTTGCGCAAATTGCTTAGCCCGGATTGGAACGTCACATAGTGCGGCAGCTTGAGGTGATTGGTGAAGCCGTATGCCTCCACGCACTCAGTGTGATAGAGGACGAATTCCTGGCTGTTGGCCGGGCTGTTCGGGTCGGGATTGCGCATGCCGCTTTCCAGCATTCCCATGCAGATGGCCTTGGTTTCGTTCTGACCGAAACACAGCCCGTAGCCGACCGAAAGATACGGCGCACCTTTCTTTTTGCCCGCCTTTGGGACGGATCGGCGTCCTTCGCCGCCCACCATCTCGCATTCGGTAACTCTGATCTTACCGGCGTAGCGCACCCGGCCGCGCGCATCTTTCAGCCGCACCGCGACATCCCCGACACGCAATTCGCCGATGGTCCCGTGAGAAACTCCGAAGCCGCGCATGGTGCTGTATGCCATGCACATCAGGCCGCCGGTTTCGCCGCGGGCAAGCATCTGCAGCACCGCCGAGCGTGGGACGGGGAATTTGATCGCTTCCCGCGTCACGTCGAAAACACGCCGGTTGTGGCCGGGGCCGGTTTCCGGCCGCATCAGACCTTCTCTAACAAACAGGTCCACGACTTTGCTGAAGGTGCGGACGCCTTCGAGCTTTGCTGGATCAATGGAGCCGCGCACGCGCACCAGGAACTGCTCGATGGAACCCAGGGTGTGCTGGAGCAGCGCAGGATTGAGTAGGCGCAGCGAATAATCGCGCGTGGGACCCAGGATCTGGCCACCCGGAATTTCCCGGAAGGTAGACGAGATGCGCCGCAACACGAACATCTCACGGGTGTTCAGCATCTCCGAATAGTATCGACGCTTGAGAGTGGCCCGGTAGGCCCGCAGGTGAAACGCCGCCTCGAAGGAATCGCCTTCCGTCTGCAAAACAGCGAGCGCCGCGTGTTCGGGCGCATACAGAGAACCTTCGCCCATAGCGCGGTCGATCGCCAAGCGACACTGTGCCTTGATTTGGTCCAGCCGAACCGGCTCGGCCTGCTCCTTTAACCGGTAATATTCCACCAGCTCATTGGCGTTCTCAATGGCATCCTGCCCGCCCTTTACGGCCACATAACCCATCGACTGCCTCCCGATCGGAAAGGAACAGTTTCCCATGCCGCCGTCACTCCCATATTTCAGTACGCCTACGTATTGATGAATTTCCTCGGGAATAACCCATGATTTCATGAGACTTTCATGGTTAGTACGTATACTGACTAACGGCGCTCAGCGATCCGCGTCACCGGGTGGTTCGCGCCGTGTTGTAGCCGGCTGCCCGCTTATATCCGATCCCGGGCGATGGGTCACCTATGGAGTTGGTTTTGTGATGACAACCTCTAGCGAAGCTGCCAGCCGTTTCACCGGCCGCGCGCAAAACTACGCCCGCTTCCGACCCGGATACCCGGATGCAGTAATCCATCTCTTACAGGCCGAAGCCGGCTGGTCGCCACAGGCGGTAGTCGCCGATATCGGCGCAGGAACCGGTCTCTCCTCGGAGTTGTTCCTTCGTCACGGGAACCGGGTGATCGCCGTGGAGCCGAACGCGGAAATGCGTGCCGCGGCGGAGCAACTGCGTGCGCGATATGGGTGCTTGACCGTTGTGGACGGCCGCGCGGAAGCTACCACATTGCCCGATGCCAGCGCCGGCTTTGTTGTCGCCGGCACCGCGTTCCATTGGTTCGATAGCGACGCTTGCCGCGCCGAGTTCCGGCGCATCATTCAACCGCGCGGATGGGTCGTTCTGCTGTGGAACATACGGCAGAGCGAGACTTCGCCGTTCCTGAAGGCCTATGAGGAACTGTTGCTCCGCTTCGGCACGGACTACAAGAAGCAGTGGGGCAATGAGCGCAAAGGCATCGACGGCCGGATCACACACTTTTTTGGCGAAGGCGGCTTCCATCAAGCCAGCTTCCCCAATCCCCAGCAGCTCGATTTCGACGGAGTTGCCGGCCGATTGCTCTCCGCTTCCTATGCTCCGCTTCCGGGCCACCCGAATCACGAGCCGATGATGCGGGCACTGCGCAGTCTCTATGAGGAGTTTGCCGGCGACGGGCTCGTGACCATCGACTATCGAACAACCGTGTACTGGGGACTCCTTCACGCCGAATCGCCGCAACAGCGTTCATAACGGCTGCGCTCCGGGTGGGGAACCAGCATGTCTACCAACCGCTCGGTTACAGAGCGGCAGCGAAATGCGGTACAACCGCTCTGATCGACAACAGTTGTTACGCTACCCTCCGGCCCTCGCGCCATACCCGCACCACGCGCGGAATGCTCCCGCACAGTTGCACTTGCACCAGGTCCGCACGTTTGCCGGCTTCGATGACGCCGCGATCTTCGAGGCCGACGACGTTGGCAGGAGCCGCTGTCATTGTCGCAACTGCCTCCGCAAGTTCGCTCTCATCCCCGCCGGCCAGCAAAAACGCCGCGTGCAGCATGCTTACCGGAGCATAGTCCGAGGACAGGCAGTCCAGCAAACCCGCCTCGAAGACATCCTGCGCGGAAACGTTGCCCGATTGAGATTCCCCCATCACAACGTTGGGCGCGCCCATCACGGTGGTCATACCGCAGCGGCGCGCCGCTCGGGCGGCTTCCATAGTGGTCGGAAACTCGCTGATCCGTATGCCGCTGGCGTGAGCTTCCTCCACGTGCTCGACCGTCGTGTCATCGTGGCTCGCCAGCGGAGTGCTGCGGCTCTTCATCAGCTCCAGGAGTAGCCTCCGGTTCTCCGCTGCGTATTTGGCCTGCTTTTCCCGCATCTCCGCGAGCCGTCTCTCCCACTCCTCATCGGAGATCGGACCCTGCCGCTCGAGAACTCGCCGCGAGCGGGCGAGGTCGCGGACCTGCCGCTGGCCAGGCGTGTGGTCCATCAGCGAAACCAAGCGCAACAACGGCTCATCGAGAACCATTTCCAGTTGAGCCGCCACATCTTTGCCTGGCAGATCGCAGCGCAGGTGAACATAGTGCTCGGCACGCAGCCAACCAGAGGAGTTAGCTTCTCGCAGCGCCGCCAGCGACTGCTCCGAAAAGTCGCGCGCGCGTCCTTCGTTGTCGTACTCGATGCCGAGACAAACTGCATCCAGCACCGTCGTGATTCCCACGCCGGCCACTTGTGCGTCGTGCGAGAGCAGCGCGGAAAGCGCCGGCCAGCGGACGGTCGAGCGCGGCAGCATATGGCGTTCGAGATTGTCCGTGTGAACGTCCACCAGACCGGGCAGCAGGTAATCTCCGTCCAGATCTATCGCCCCGGCGGCCACCGTTCCGTTGCGATCGACAGAGCCGATTCTGCCGTCGGCGATCTGCAGGGTTCCGCGAAACACTGCGGAGCGCCCGACCAACCGGGCATTCGTCAAAACCAGTTCATCCATAAGAGGCTATTGCTCCACCAATCCGAGCTGTTCGGCCGAACGGGCGAGCGCACGGATGGGCGCATAGAGGGCGTCCGTGGCCGCGACGAACCGCGTGCCCCGGTATCGCTCGAAGTAGATCCTGGCCGACATATTTAGATATGCGCCGGGGGCCTCGGACGCCATCGCCAGCAGAGCCTCCTGCAACTTCGTCTTCAGTTGCGACGGCAAATCTGCGCGAACTGCGACCGGCGATTCAGGGATTTTAGGAGATACCCACAGCGGGCGAATCTCTCCCGCATGAATTCTGCCGGTTTGAACCAGCGCATCGAGCGTCTGCTGGTTTACCGCAGCGAGATCTACCTTCCCCGCCAGCAGCGTCAGTGCCGACGTCGGATGCTGGGTGGAGTAAACGACCTTCTTGAAATCGCGCTCGGGGCGGATACCGACGGACTCAAGGTAAACGCGCTGTACCAGATTGCCGGAGGTCGACGCCGGGTCCACAAATGACACGGTCAGTTGCCGTGCATTTCGAACGACCTCTTCCATGGAATGCAGCGGGCTGTCCGCACGAACGCAAAGAGTGCCGGAATACTGCCGCAGATCTCCTGCTGAGGTTCCGCGCGTGGCGATGGCTTCGATTCCGGCGCGCTTGGAGCCGATCACATATGCGAAGGGCCCCAGCGTAGCAGCTTCGATCTTCTTGGCCCGGAACGCCTCGATGGCGACGCCGTAACCTGTGGTTCCGCGGACCTCGACGGGGATACCCATGCGCTGTTCGAGGTATGCGCGCACAGGTTCGAGTCTGCTGCCCTCGGTCTCAGGATTTTCCTGGCTGATGGAGACGACAAAGTGCAGGACATTCGGCCACGCCGAGGCCGTTGCCGCAGCCGGCGCACGGGCGCATCCGGCCGCGAAAACTGCCGCTCCGAACGCGATCAGTGCGCGGGGCCATGACTTTCGAGCCGACATGGTGAGCACCGACTCATGAGTATACAGACCTCGTTGTTGCTGTTTCGTGAATAATACGTATAGATAGCGTCTCTAATCAAAAACCGTGAAAACACACGTAAAAAAACGATCCCTCTCCACTTGTGACTGTTAGACTGGCTATTGGATTCGACCTCAATGGAATGACCCAAACCGATCCCACAACAGACTTTCGCCGGGCCCGGGGTCCCACCGGCGCGATCCGGCGCGCTCATCTTGCCATGCAGCGTTGTGCTGACGCGATCTTCAGGCCGCGGCGGATCACGACCGATCAGTTTTCTCTGCTGTTTATCGTCGACAGGCACGACGGCATCCGGCAGAACGAATTGGCCAACGAGCTGTTCACCGACCCCAACACGGTTACTGCGATGCTGGCTCGTCTGGAAAAACGGGGTTTAGTGCAGCGGGAAGTATGCGCTAAAGACGGACGCGCGCGCCGAGTGCGTCTGACGCCGGCTGGTCGCCGGCTCACCGGGCGCCTGTCAGACGACTGGGAGCCGATGCGGCGCAGGCTGCGCGAAGTATTCTCAGGGGATGCCGGGCAGGAGGCTCTCCGCGTTTTAGACCAGGTGCAGCAACTCATGATGGAATCACGGGCGGAAGTCCTGGAAAAACAGGCCGCGGGTAAGAGGCGGCAAAACACGCGGACTAAGCCCGGGTCGCCCGCTGCGGCGGAGATCTAGAGCTGCATTATCGAAGTGTTGCCACTCTGGCGACGAAGGATGGTGACTAGGGTTAGCGCAAGGGCGTGGACTGCCACTGCTTCTGTAGCTACTTCCTTTGGAGGCGATGCGAAGCAGGTTTCTCCATCTCGCCGGATGAGCGCTGGAACGCCTATGCGCAGCGCGCCACGAATAGCCCGCCAACCGAATGACGCCTTGGCCGGCCAGGTGGTCGCGGCCGCCTGGAGCGTGAGGGGAGCGCTGGGGCGTCCTTTGTAATCGACGACGACCTGCGTCGTGTTTTAACCTCGTCCGAGAATTGGTAAGACACTAACAAACTGTTGATCTTTCAGAGTGGGAGGCACAATTGAGTATTTTGCGGCCGCCTATGTGTACTTACCGCATCCGGCTGCTCAGGTATTTTGAGATCCGCAGCAGGCGATACTTGGCTTCATTGTCGGGGAGTGCCAGCAGATGCCGGGCCGCATTGTCGGCCAGTTCCGACGCGGTGCGTTCGGCGTAATCAATCGAGCGAGTGATGCGCAGCAGGTTGCAGGCCCATCGTACTTCCTCGGGCGTCTTATCCGCTCTGTCCTTGTTCAGGATCTCGAACAACCGGCGAGCGTCGCCATCGGATGCCCTCCGGGCAGCGTGAATCACCAGCAGGGTCCGCTTGCCCTCCAGGATGTCCGAGCCGGTATCGCGACCCTTGCGGCCTTCAATATCCAGGATGTCGTCCTTGATCTGGAAGGCGGTTCCGGCGAGCATCGCGAATTCGTGCAGTGCCTGAAGCTGCCGCTCCGAAGCCCGGCCGATCATGCCTCCGCCCACGGTTGCCATTGCGAGAAATGCGCCCGTCTTCTTTTCGGTGCACGTCATATAGTCGCGCACGGTGACAAAGTTTTTGCGACGCATATTGATGTCCATCGCCTGGCCGGCAACCATCTCAATTCCGTATGTGGACACAGTGCGCAGCAAAGCGATCTTGAGCCGTTCTGGATAGGGTGCTTCCAGAATGGCCATTGAGGCAAGCGGGATAAAGACATCGCCGATATTGATCCCGTGTGCGATTCCGAATTGCCTCCATATAGACTCTCGAAGCCGCCGATGGGTATCGCCGTCAGCGATGTCGTCGTGAATCAGGCTGAAATTCTGCAGGTGTTCGATGGCGGCAGCGAAGTGGAGAGCTTCCCTAAAATCGGCGCCAAACAACTCACTGGAGGTTACGCATAACGCGGCGCGGATTCTTTTGCCCCCGGAGGCGATTTGAAAGCTTAGGCCTTTCTTGAGCGGCTCGATGTCGGGCGCAAGCGCGCAAGCCTGCGCCATGTAAGGCCTAAGGTGCCGGTCCACGTCCTCCAGGAACTGTGCGACATCCTCATCGATTGCGGTGATCGGCGCGCGAGATGTCATTCGGATGGTGGGCCGTGATGCTCGTGGCTCTGGACTGGCGTCGGTTCGTGTGTCGGAGGCTCGCTCTGTCTCACCTCTTCCATCGCTGCGCGTGCTTCCCGCAGCGCCGCGAGGCCGGCACTCATAGCTACATAAGATGATGCGGAGGCAAACCGTCCCGCGAGGGCGGGGGCCAGCCGCGAAACGCTCAGAAGCAGGTGCAATCCGGCTTCCGTCTGGAGGAAAAGCGCGCGCTCCTTTTCTCCCGCGCCTTCCCTGTGAGCGGCCATGTCCTGCAGCATTCGAAGGACGGCGTCCTCGATCGCGTCCGCGGTTATCCTCGCGCCAAGCTCAACGGAGCTGCCGATTTCCGATGACAGGCCTTTTAGGAAAGGCGCCGATTCTTCCCTCATTTATCCCTCCTCACGTTGCGCGCTATATGCCGGACACTACATCCAGAATCCGTTCCCGTTTCCGGTGATGGTCCCCCCGGATACATTGATGCCGAGAATTTGCAGCACTTGGACCTGCAGATCGGTATTCCAGAGAGCCTCGGCGTGATCGATCGCGTTGCTCTGATGGACGGTCCCGCCAAACGGGAAGTGGCAGTTGGCATTCGCTGTCAATATGTCGCCCTGGCCTTCGGTGATCTCCGGCGTAATCGGGGGAAGGCTATTCAGGACCGGCGAGATACCGGGCACCTCGATAACCGTAATCACATGATGGAAAGGCGGCCAATGCCATTGCGGTATCGCGCTGTCGAGCGTATACACCCAACTGAGGATTCGCGTGAGTTCCACGCTCGTACCGCCAAACGAAAAATACTGTAGACCGGGGAGGGGCCTTTCGCCCGCCTGTAGTTGCCGAAGAAACGCGCTCCCGGTTGCAAGTTCCTGATAGGCCGGCAAATTCACCATCGACTCGAGCCAGCCCAGCGCGGTATTCACGATGCTGCCAAAGATGCTGCTTAAGCTCGTGATGGCACCGTCGACATCGTTTGCCACATTGGCGAGATTGCTCCCTTCATGCGGAGAGTGCAGTGTAATCAGGAAAGAGATTCGGCCAGCGGCCTTTTCATTGTCTTTGAGGAACTGCCTTGCCAGCAGTCCCCCGCGGCTGTGAGCGAGCAGGACAAACTGATCGTCGGGAAAAGTGGCGGATAACGCCTCGAAAATCGCGCGGAACTCCTCCACGGGCTGCTGTAATAACCCCGTTGGCTGTACTTGCGAATAGCTGACTGTCCGAAATTGCTGGGACTGCAATGCGTCGTTCCAGCTTGTGACCGGCACCTGATCATCCAGGTTGAAGGACCATACGCCCACACCCGGATAGAGACTCCACCCCTCATCGCGGTCCGGAGGAAGCGGAGAGACATGGTCATAGTTGAGAGGCCAGTTCTGAACGGGGTTGCTCATATCATTGACATTCCCGCCCGTCCCGTGAAGAAAAACAACAATGGGAAGTACCGCATCGCCATCGGAAACAATAACCGAGGGCTGAAGCTGGCCTGGAAAGGTATACGACACGGTAGTCGGCATTCACGCTCTCCGGCCAATGAAGAGTTCGGTGATCACCTGTGAGGACTCAACGGTATTCAGCGTTAAGGTCTGCGAGAAACTGAGGAACTCCTGGTCAGCAGGCAGATCCGATTCGTCCTCGACTACCAGTTCAGGCGTGCCATTCACAATCCGCATGTGCTTGACTAAGGAGATCTCTTCATCAGGATGAGCCGCGCGGTAGTCGGCAAGAAGCTGCTTCAGCCCTGCGGGAATCTCCGACTCACGAATCGGCCGCTCGGCAAGCCGGTGGAGCTGAAGTCCTTTGGGAGCCGGCCGGTTGCCCTTCGTCCATAAGTTAAACAGATTCACATAATTCTTGCGAAACTGTTGCACGAGCCCGCGCGGATCGGATTTGAAAGGCGATTGCATATGCCGAAAACCTCTGTCCGGTTATGTTATACCAACTGGCTGCAGACTCGACCGGTCCTTAAGGTAGCACATTACTCGTTCGCATCTATACCAATTCGGACGGCGCTTTTCATAAGGTAAACGGGGCGTCGGGTGTAGAAAGAAAAATGTACGGCGAAATATAGAATGAGGGAATGAACCAGTGCATTCCCAGCTCGGTCGACGAGTATATCGCCCGGCAGCCCGAGGCGGTGCGGCCAAAGCTCGAACAGGTCCGCGCGGCGATCCGGAAGGCCGTACCGGAGGCAGTGGAGGGCATCGGGTATCGCATGCCCGGGTATAAGCTGAACGGAAAGGCGATGCTCTATTTCGCCGGCTTCAAGGAGCACTATTCGCTCTTTGCCGCATCGGGGACGTTCTTTGGGACGCTCGAAGCCGAACTCCGGGGTTATGAGGTCCGAAAGGGAACGGTCCGTTTCCCGCTCACCAAACCGGTTCCGCTGAAGCTCATCAACCGGATTGCGAAGCTGCGTGCGTCCGAGATCGCCGCCGCGACGGGAAGACCGAGACGCCCGGCGAAAGGAAAACGTATGCCGGCACATTAGCAGAAGCGACCGGTCGACTCCCCCAAGATCTTGGGAGCGTTCAGTCAGTCCTTCTAAATGTTATCAATTTTACAATAATCGGGCCGAGCTTTTTATCCACATAATTCCCCCTAGAGAAGGTGTGATGGGACTGTTGCATGAGGGCACATCCATGCGGCGCACGATATCGCCTCCCCAATCAGGCACTCTTTAATTGGGTAGATGTTTGCGAAACACTGTTTGGCGTCAGCGACAAACGCTGCCGCCGCCATCAGGGCTGCTCCGGACGCTTCACGCCGGTGAAGCAGGAAACCCCGCTACCGTGAAGACCCACTGGTACTTCATTTGCAGACAGTAATTGCGGATCCCACCATGGTCAAACACGGTAAGCGGCAATGGATCTTCTCCCTTTTATATTTGACGATCACTGGCGTAGTCCTTTGGGCTATCGCGGGTTGGAACGCGGAACCTAGACCCAAAGCGGTACCGTACAGCCAGTTTGTTGAAGAGCTTCAGGCATCGCGCCTGGATGAGGTGCGAATCACAGAACGCCAATTCGTGGCTCGAGAGAAAGCTGCAGAGGACGGGAAACCCGCATCGTGGATCGCTACGGACCGCTTGCCGAATATCGATGAGACGTCAATAATCCAACAACTTGAAGCTCATGGGGTGAAGTTCTCGGGATATATCCAGTCCTCGTCCGGCTTGTCGCAACTGTTCCTTTGGTTTGGACCCTTGCTGCTCCTCTTCGGGTTCTATGGGTACAGCATGTGGCGCATGCGGAACGGCGCCGGCCCCCTCAGTTTCGGCCGCAACCGCGCGAAAATCTATGATCAATCCACACGGTTCGAAACGACATTCGATGACGTAGCGGGTGTGGATGAGGCCAAGTCCGAGCTCGTCGAAATCATCGATTTTTTGAGAACCCCACAGAAGTACCAGCGCCTCGGCGGCCGCATTCCCAAGGGCGTCTTGCTGGTGGGTCCGCCTGGAACCGGCAAGACCATGCTGGCACGGGCGGTCAGCGGCGAGGCGCACGTGCCGTTCTTCTCCATGTCGGGTTCCGAATTTGTGGAGATGTTCGTAGGTGTCGGTGCCGCTCGGGTGCGAGACCTCTTTGAGCAAGGCAAGCAAAAAGCTCCTTGCATTATGTTTATCGACGAACTGGAGGCGATCGGCAAGACTAGAGCGACGGGCCCGAGCGCATTCCTGTCACACGACGAGCGCGAGCAGACCTTGAATCAGTTGCTGGTGGAAATGGACGGTTTCGATTCATCTAAAGGCGTCATCATCATGGCCGCCACGAATACACCGGAGGTGTTGGACCCGGCCTTGACACGCGCGGGCCGGTTCGATCGCCAGATTGTGGTCGATCGCCCGGACATTAAGGGCCGCGAAGAGATCCTGAAGGTTCACACCCGGAAGCTGCGGCTCGCCCCGGAGGTTGATCTCCAAGTGATCGCCAACCGGACGCCAGGGATGGTGGGAGCGGATCTCGCCAATATTGTGAACGAGGCCGCACTGCGGGCTGCACGCCGCGGCGCGGATGCGATTGGAATGCCGGACTTCGAAGGAGCGGTGGACCGCGTCACGCTGGGATTCGAGCAGCGCACCCGTTTGATGAGTCCGGACGATAAGCAGCGCGTTGCGTGGCATGAGGCTGGGCACGCCTTGGTCGGGCTGTTGCTTCCGCACGCCGGCGTCGTCCACCGGGTATCGATTATTCCGCGGTCCATCGGTGCGCTGGGACACACTCTTCAACTCCCGATCGACGAGAAATACATCCTGACGCAACCCGAGTTGGAAGACCGGATCGCCGTCATGCTCGGCGGCAGAGCGGCGGAGTCAATTCAATATAACGGTGTCGTATCGACAGGCGCCGCGGATGATTTGCAAAAGGCAACCGAACTGGTGCGGCAAATGGTGATGCGATTCGGCATGAGCGCGCGCTTGGGTCCGCTTACCTACGGCGAGACGCTAACGAATCGCTTCTTAAGAATGCCCTTCACTCCCGAGGAGCGGAACTTCAGCGAGAGAACCGCAGAGACGATCGACGATGAGACACGCGGGTTGATGGATCGTCAGTATCAGCGCGTATATAAACTGCTGCAAGAACGGCGCGATCAACTCGAAGCAATTGTCGACCAATTGATCGAGAAGGAAACCCTGGAGCGGTCCGAACTCGAGTCCATCGTTGCACAAGCGCCGGCGGATCTTATCGGCTCCCGGGACTGATGTCTATAGGGCCGCCAAAACACCCTTCAAATCAGACCCCGATGCATAGCCTGCAATACCGCTTCAAGCCGGTTATGGGTCCTCAGTTTCTCGTTAATACTGTGCAGATGGTTCCGGAGGGTCGGTAGAGTGATGCCCAGTTCCCGTGCGATTTCGGCCGAGTTTTTGGCTTTCGCGAAGAGCCGTAGGATGCGTCTCTCCTGTTCCGAGAGCGGCAAGACCGGTGGTTGGCCATTCACATCTCCGGAATAAGTTACCAGTTCATGCGATATTTCAAGCACCTTTTCAACTAATTCCTCTCTCTTCTTCCGGTGAGAAATATCTCGCGCCAAGTGCAGAATCAGCCATCGATCCCTACGCGGTTCCTCGTAGATGATGGTTGAGACATTAACCCATAAGCTCGTGCCCGATCTTGTCCGAACCAGGAGGTCGAAATCAGGGATTTCCACCTGCCGGCAGGTGCAAAGGTGACCTCCGCGGCCGCCGGTGTAGTGCTTAGTCCCTAACGCTCCTCGCCCATCCAAGAGTTCATCGCAACTCCGATGGAGCGCCTCCACGGATGAGTACCCGAACAGCCTTTCAGCCGATCTGTTCCACGAACAAATCTCACCTTGCTCGGTTACGGCAAATGCGGCATCCGATGTCCGCTCCAGGACCGAAAATAGTTCCACATCAAGCATCGCCGCGGCCTCGGTGGAGTGTCTGAGCCTAGCTTCCATTATGCCGCGCTCCTGCCGACGCTTATGTATACCTTCTCACTCGAATCGCTCATCCATACGGCCTCTCAGGTATGACATTTGTTCCACTTCTATGACAAACAGACTATTTTCAAATTGCCGTTTTACCGCCAAAGTAGAGTCGCAAGAGTCCGAGCCCTGTGATGACTGCTGTCGAGCGTCTCGCCCAGTTCGCTGTCGGCGTTCCAGATGAAGATTTGTCGGAAGCGGCACGCCAGCAGTTGAAAATTCGCATTCTCGATGCTCTGGGATGTGCCATTGGTGCGATCGACGGCGAGCCGATTCAGTTGATTCGTAACTACGTCGACGAGTTCGGCGGCAATGGCAAGTGCGCGCTGGTAGGCGGGGGAACGGCTAACCCGGAACAGGCCGCGCTCTATAACGGTGCCGCCGTTCGCTACCTGGATTTCAACGACAGCTATCTGGCAAAGGGCGAAACCTGTCACCCGAGTGATAATCTGGCGCCGATTCTGGCGGTATCTGAGTACGCAGGCGCACGCGGCCGCGACCTGATTACGGCTCTCGCTGTCGCGTACCAGGTTCAATGTCGGCTGAGCGACGTCGCTCCGGTGCGGGCAGCAGGATTCGATCATACGGTACAGGGAGCGTATGCCGTTGCCGCGGGGGCCTCACGGGCTTTGCGCCTCGATGCCTGTAGTGCTGCCAACGCGATAGCGATCAGCGGCACTGCCCTGAACGCTCTGAGGGTCACCCGAACGGGCAAGCTTTCGCACTGGAAAGGCCTCGCCTATCCGTATATGGCCGCATGCTCGACTGCGCTCGTGTTACTTGCCCGCCTCGGTATAACGGGCCCGTTGGAAGTGATTGAGGGCGAGAAAGGGCTGATGGATGCGATCACCGGATTGTTCGAGATCGATTGGTCCCGGGAGGATCTCGATCGGGTCAAGCGAACGATTCTGAAGAAGTATAACGCGGAGATTCATTCCCAAACTGCAATCGAGGGCGTGCTGGCGCTGCGGGAACGGCATCAATTGCAACCGCAGCAGGTGGAGCAAATCACCGCGGAGATCTTCGATGTCGCCTATCACATCATTGGCGGCGGAGATGAAGGCGGTAAGACTTTTAACATCACCACGAAGGAGCAGGCCGACCACAGTCTCCCGTATCTCTTGGCCGTAGCCATGTTGGATGGCACGGTGATGCCGGAGCAGTACCGGTCCGATCGAATCTGCCGGTCCGATGTGCAGGATTTGATGCGTCGTGTGACGATACGGCCGAATCCGACTTATTCGGAGCGCTTCCCGAACGAAATGCCGTGCCGGATCGAGGTTCGCCTGCGAGATGGCCAGACGCTCAGTAAGGAAGTGCGGGATTACCCGGGTTTCTTCACGCACCAGATGAACTGGGACATGGCTCTGGAAAAATTCGAACGTTTGGCGGAGCCGTTCGCCTCTCAAGCCGAGCGGCGCGCTATCGCCGATGCGGTTCGTGATCTGGAAAACATTGCAACTCCCGATTTGATGCGGATGCTGGCGGCCATCCATGTGCCGCGAGGCAGCGAGGCGGATCATGTCTGATCAAGCCTTTTCCTTCCTCGAAGCCAACCGGCGCCAGGCAAAGCCGCGCTCTATCGGGCTGACCGAAATCCGCGGACCGTACTACACGCCCATGGGCAAACGCTACCTCGAAGACGTCCTGGAGACGATGGGCAAGTATGTAGACGCACTCAAGTTTGCAGGCGGCTCCTTCACGCTCATGCCACGAACCGCATTGGCAGATTTGCTGGACCTTTGCCATCGGCATAATGTACTGGTTTCGACGGGCGGTTTTCTCGAACGTGTTCTGGTGCACGGCGAAACATCGGTGGACCGGTATATCCGGGAATGCCGGGATATTGGCTTCGACATCGTCGAGATTTCGTGCGGCTTCATTACAATTCCCGTCGACGACTGGCTCCGCCTCATCGAGAGAGTGCAGCACGCCGGGCTGAAAGCCAAGCCGGAGGTCGGGATCCAGTTCGGCGCCGGCGGAGCCACAAAAGCGGAAGAACTCGAAACCGAAGGCACCCGTGACCCGCAATGGTGCATCCAGCTCGCCCAGAGGTTTCTCAGCGCGGGAGCGTATCAAATCATGATCGAATCCGAGGGGATCACTGAAAACGTGCGGACATGGCGCACGGATGTCCCTGCCAAAATCGCGGATGCCTTGGGGCTGGAAAAAGTGATGTTCGAAGCCGCCGACCCGGAGGTATTCTCCTGGTACATCCGAAATTACGGACCTGAAGTCAACCTGTTTGTCGATCATAGCCAAATCGTGCAGCTGGAGTGCTTGCGCTCCGGCATCTGGGGAACCGCCGCGACTTGGGGACGCATCCTGACTTACAAAAGTGAACAACGGAAGTCGGAATAACGCGATGAAAACCGCCTGTGCCCTGAAACGATGCGTGCGCAATTCCGATGCGGAGCGGCGGCTGCTTCAACGTTTGAATCGAGTAAGTTCCCCATCCATTGGGCCGCCTGGAAGGAAATGAGAATGTTGGCCTTGAAACGAGCCTATGAGAAGGCCGGGCCGGAGGACGGGACCCGGTTCCTGGTAGAACGGCTCTGGCCGCGCGGAATCAGGAAGACCGACTTGCGTGTCGACGCCTGGATTAAGGATGTGGCGCCGAGCGATGCGCTGCGCCGTTGGTTTGGACATGACCCGAAGAAGTGGTCGGGATTCCGGCGTCGATACTTCGCGGAACTGGACCACCATCCGGAAATCTGGGAGCCGATTCGAAGCGCCGCCCGTCGCGGCCGGGTCACCCTGGTCTACAGCGCGCATGATACCGAACACAACAACGCGGTCGCGCTGAAGGAATATCTGGAAGCCCACGGAAGCCAAGGAAAACGGACATCTCATGCTTGATCGTATTTTAGCCGCGTCGCCGCAAGGAGCTGAGCACTGAGGCGATGTGGACGCTCGGCTTGTATTTCGTTCTTGTAGTGCTGCTCGTCACCGGCATGCTCACGGTTTCTTACCTGCTGGGACAGAAGCACCGCGATCCGGCGACCGGATCACCTTATGAAGGCGGCATCCTGCAGGAAGGTTCCGCCCATGTACGGTTGTCCGCAAAATTCTACCTGGTTGCGATGTTCTTTGTAATATTCGATCTCGAATCCGTCTTCCTGTTTGCTTGGGCGGTCGCAGCGCGCAGGCTCGGGTGGCCTGCTTTCTGGGAAATCGTAGTGTTCGTAGGCATACTGGTCGCTGCGCTGGTCTATCTCTGGCGGGTGCGCGCTCTGGATTGGAGCAACATCGCCAAACTCGCAAAGTGAACCTATGCTCTTTTCCATCACCAGACCGGAAGAGGACCACGCCAAGCCGCAAAGCCGCACGTTTGACGCTGAGGTGCGCCGCAACGTCCTTCTGTCTCGCGTCCAGGATCTTGTTGCCTGGGGTCGCAAAAATTCCATCTGGCCGTTCAATTTCGGACTGTCGTGCTGCTACGTGGAGATGGCTACCAGCATTACGAGCAAGTATGACGTGGCCCGTTTCGGGGCTGAGGTCATTCGCGGGACTCCTCGGGAGGCCGACTTGATGGTGATCGCGGGAACGGTATTCATCAAGATGGCGCCCGTCATCCAACGTCTCTACGAGCAGATGATGGAGCCCCGGTGGGTGATTTCGATGGGTTCCTGTGCCAACTCCGGCGGAATGTATGACATCTATAGCGTCGTGCAGGGAGTGGACAAGTTTCTGCCGGTGGATGTTTATGTGCCTGGATGCCCGCCACGCCCGGACGCATTTCTGGAAGGACTGACTTTGTTGCAGAACGCCGTCGGGACCGAACGGCGGCCTCTGAGTTGGGTGATCGGACCGCAGGGCGTGGAGCGGCCGCCGATGCCATCGCTCCGCGATCTCATGCGGGCCGAACGCCAGCAAGCCACCAACTTACGCACGCAGGATCAAGTGTGAGTACTGCCACAACCGTCAATCCGGTTGTCATACTTTGCGAGCGGTATGGCGCCGACGTTACGCCCCAGCCGGCGTCCGATGGTGTACCCGCACTGTGGTGTTCGCGGCAACGCGCCCACGAGATTCTGCGGTATCTCAAGAACGACATCGGGATGCCGTACAGAATGCTCTACGACCTGACGGCCATCGACGAGCGTGTTCGGGTGAACCGGCGTGGCGAACCGGCATCCGATTTCACATTGGTCTATCATCTGTTCTCGTTCGAGCGAAACGAATACATCCGTATCAAAACCCCACTCGATGCAGCCCAGGCCTCTGCGGACAGCATCACCGACCTCTGGCCCGCTGCCAACTGGTACGAGCGCGAAGTGTGGGACATGTTCGGCATCGAATTCCATGGGCATCCCCACTTGGAGCGCATACTGATGCCGCGAGATTGGGTGGGGCATCCGCTGCGCAAAGACCATCCCGCGCGCGCCACCGAGATGGGGCCGTTTCAGCTTACCGAACAAAAGGAGGAGCACGAGCAGGAACTGCTGCGCTTCCGTCCCGAAGAGTGGGGCATGAAACGCAGCGCGGAAGACACGGACTTCATCTTTCTGAACATCGGTCCGCAACATCCCGGAACGCACGGCGTGCTCAGGATCGTTCTGCAACTGGATGGCGAAGAGATCGTGGATGCCGTACCGGAAATCGGCTTTCATCACCGGGGCGCGGAGAAGATGGGCGAGCGCCAATCCTGGCACACGTACATTCCTTATACCGATCGCGTCGATTACCTCGGCGGCGTGATGAACAACTTGGCCTACTTGACGGCCGTGGAGAAACTGGCGGGAATCGCGGTGCCGCCGCGCGCCCAGGTGATCCGCGTGATGTTGGCTGAGTTGTTTCGGATCATCAGCCACCTGGTCTGGTATGGCACCTTTGCGCAGGACATGGGCCAGATGTCGCCCGTCTTCTACACATTCAATGATCGCGAGCGCGCGTTCGGCATCATTGAAGCGATTTGCGGAGCGCGCATGCACCCCAATTGGTTTCGCATAGGCGGCGTCGCGGCGGACCTGCCTCAAGGCTGGGATGGCATGTTCCGCGATTTTATCCGCTATTTTCCGCCGCGGCTGAAAGAATACGATCGCGAAGTGCTGCGCAACCGCATCTTTCAGGCGCGCACCAGGGGCATCGGCAGTTTCACTACGGAGGAAGCCATCGAGTGGGGCGTCACCGGTCCCGGACTGCGCGCTTGCGGCTACGAGTGGGATTTCCGTAAGAAGCAGCCGTATTCCGGCTACCAGCAGTTTGAATTCGATATTCCGATAGCCGCGCATGGCGACTGCTACGATCGCGCGCTGGTGCGTGTGGAAGAGATGCGCCAGAGTCTGAGGATCATCGAGCAGTGCGTAGATCATATGCCGGATGGTCCATACAAATCCGACCATCCGCTCGCGAGCCCGCCCATCAAGGACCGCACCATGCACGACATCGAGACCCTAATTACGCATTTTCTGAGCGTGAGCTGGGGACCGGTGATGCCGGTGGGCGAAGCCCTGGGCGCCATCGAAGCGACGAAAGGCAACAACGGATACTACCTGGTGAGCGATGGCAGCACGGTCTCCTATCGCACGCGCATTCGGACGCCGTCGTTTCCCCACATGCAGATGCTGCCCTTGTTGTGCCGGAGCCGAATGGTCCCGGACTTGGTGGCAGTCCTGGGCGCCATGGATTTCGTATTGGCGGATATAGACCGATGAGGAGCAATTCCCCATGTTGACGCCTGAAGAACGAGCGGAGATCGAATCCGAGTTTCCGCACTATCCGGACCGCAAAGCCGTTTGCATAGATGCCATGAAGATCGTGCAGAAACACCGCGGATGGCTCTCCGATGACGCGCTCCGCGATATCGGCGAACTGTTGAACATGTCGTCCGCCGATCTCGATGGTGTCGCCAGCTTTTACAACCTGCTCTTCCGTCAGCCCGTGGGCCGGCACGTCATCTACCTGTGCGACAGCGTCAGTTGCTGGATCATGGGCTCCGACCGGCAGTGCGCACACCTTTCCGGGCGGCTCAGAGTTGTACCAGGCGAAACCACGGCCGACGGACGGTTTACGCTGCTTCCGATTGTCTGCCTGGGCGCGTGCGATCGTGCGCCGGTCATGATGATTGACGATGACACCCATTTCGATCTGAGTCCCGGCAAGATCGACGGGATTCTGGAGCTGTACACCTGATGACTTCGGAGAATCCGCTGACCGGAAACATTCGGCCCGATGGCGAAGCACTCGATCGTCAGGCCTACGAGCGTGCGGGTGGCTATCGCGCACTGCGCAAAGCTCTCGGTTCCATGACGCCGGCAGCGGTAACCAGCGAGGTAAAAGATTCCAATCTGCGAGGGCGTGGGGGCGCCGGGTTTCCGACCGGTCTGAAGTGGAGTTTCGTTCCTGAAACCGCCCCGCATCCGAGATACGTGGTCGTTAACGGCGACGAGATGGAACCGGGCACTTTCAAAGACCGGCTGTTGCTGGAGCGCAATCCGCACCAGTTAATCGAGGGCACAGCGCTGGCCGGCTTTGCGACCGGGGCGGACGTCGGCTACGTCTTCGTGCGCGGCGAATATAAGCTGGCCGGGCAGCGCGTTGCGCGAGCCATTTCCGAGGCATATGACGCTGGCTACTTAGGCAAGAATATCCTGAATTCGGGCTATAGCTTTGAACTCCACCTGCACCTCAGCGCCGGACGGTACATGTGCGGCGAGGAAACAGGAATGCTGAATGCGCTAGAGGGCAAGCGCGCCAATCCGCGGGCCAAGCCGCCGTCTCCGCCGGTTTCAGGACTCTTCGGGAAGCCGACCACCGTCAATAACGTCGAAACTCTTTGCAACGTGCCGCACATTATTCAAAACGGTCCGGTGTGGTTCAAAAGCCTGAGCCGCACCAAGGATGGCGGCACGAAACTCTACGGCGTCAGTGGCAAGGTGAAGCGCCCCGGCCTTTGGGAGCTGCCCATGGGCACCACCGTCCGGGAGATTCTGGAGGAGCACGCCGGCGGTATGCGCGATGGCCTCCGTCTTCGCGGCCTGCTGCCCGGAGGTGCCTCGACCGATTTCCTCACCGAGCAGCACCTCGACATTCCTATGGACTTCACCGAAGTGCAGAAGGCCGGTAGCCGTATGGGAACCGGCACCATGATCATTCTCGACGATCAGACCTGTCCCGTCGGCATGGTTGCCAACCTGGAACATTTCTTTGCGCAGGAATCCTGCGGCTGGTGTACGCCTTGCTGGAGCGGCCTGGGATGGGTGGAGCGCATATTGCGAGCCATGGAGGAAGGCCGAGGCCAGCCCGCCGACCTGAACACGCTTGAGTTCCAAACGCGTTTCTGGACTCCCGGACACACCTTCTGCGCGCTCGCTCCCGGAGCCGCTGAACCGTTGCAGAGCGCGTTGAAATACTTCCGCGCCGATTTCGACCGGCACATCAACGAAAAGCGCTGTCCGTGGAAATGAATATGGCGACCGTGTACGTCGACAACCAGGCCTATACGATGGACCCGAAGCAGAACCTCCTGCACGGCTGTCTGCAACTGGGCATGGACCTGCCGTATTTCTGCTGGCATCCCGCCCTCGGTTCGGTAGGCGCCTGCCGCCAGTGCGCCGTCAAGCAGTTCAAGGATGAGGCGGACCCTTCCGGCAAGATCGTAATGGCCTGCATGACGCCCGCCGCCGAAGGTACCCGTATTTCGATTCGTGACTCCGAGGCCGCCGAGTTTCGCAAGGCGATTATCGAAGGCTTGATGTTGAATCATCCCCACGATTGTCCCGTGTGTGATGAGGGCGGCGAGTGCCACCTGCAGGACATGACCGTCATGACCGGTCATGACTACCGGCGATACGCGTTCGAGAAGCGCACCTTCCATAATCAGTATCTGGGGCCTTTCGTAAATCACGAAATGAACCGCTGCATCCAGTGCTACCGCTGTGTCCGCTTCTATCGCGAGTACGCCGGCGGAAGCGATCTGAACGCCTTCTCGTTGCGCAACATCGTTTTTTTCGGCCGTAATCGCGATGGAGTGCTCGAAAACGAATTTGCCGGCAACTTAGTCGAAGTCTGCCCGACAGGCGTATTCACCGATGCCACGCTCAAGCGCCACTACACGCGCAAGTGGGACTTGCAAATGGCGCCTTCCGTCTGTGTGCACTGCGCGCTGGGTTGCAACATCACCGCGGCTGAGCGCTACGGAACGCTTCGCCGGCTCGTCAACCGCTACAACGGCGAAGTCAACGGCTACTTTCTTTGTGACCGCGGTCGATTCGGCTACGAATTTGTCAATAGCGATCGGCGGATTCGCGAAGCCAGGATGCTGGGCAAACCGGTCAGCGGCGAAGCGGCCCATGCTTACCTGCGCAAACTCGCGGAGGGGAACGTAATCGGCCTCGGTTCGCCGCGCGCATCGCTCGAAGGTAACTATGCCCTGCGGTGTCTGGTGGGGGCGAGCCGGTTTTATGCGGGCATACCCGCCGCCGAATCCCGATTGTTGAAGCTGATGCTCGACACCCTCCGCCACGGCCCCGCGCGGACGCCCTCGCTACGTGAAATCGAAAATTGCGATGCGGTGTTGATCCTCGGGGAAGATATCACCAACGTCGCACCGCGGATGGCCTTGAGTCTGCGGCAGTCGGTACGCCAGCAACCGATAGAGCTTGCCGAGCGAATGCACATTGCGGTATGGATGGACCACGCCATCCGTGAGGCCGTGCAGGAGCAGAGAGGACCTCTGTTCATCGCCGCCGCGGCGGCCACGCGCCTGGATGATATTGCCGCACGCACGATTCATGCCGCGCCGGATGACCTCGCGCGGCTGGGCTTCGCCGTGGCGCATGCGCTCGATGGCGCCGCGCCTGCCCCTGCTGATCTTCCTGACTCCCTCCGTACCATCGCGCGAGAAATCGCCAAATCGCTGAAAGCCGCCAAGCGCCCCCTCATCATTTCGGGACCAAGCCTCGGCAGCACCGCCGTCATCCAAGCCGCGGCAAACGTCGCCTGGACCCTCCCTGGCGCCGCGCTCGCGTTCACCGCACCGGAAGCCAACAGCGTTGGCTTGAGCCTGATGGAAGCGCCCGCGCTCGACGCTGCGCTCGAAGCCGACGCCGATACCCTCGTCATCCTCGAAAACGATCTTTACCGGCGGCTTCCCGCGCCGCAGGTGGATGCATTTCTGGCGCGCTTTTCCCACGTGGTGGCCCTTGATTCCCTGGAGAATCCAACGACCGCCAAAGCAGAACTGGTTCTGCCCGCAGCCACATTCGCCGAGGCCGATGGTTCGCTGGTGAGCAGTGAAGGCCGTACGCAGCGTTTTTTTCAAACCTTTGTACCGGCGGCGCCCGTTCAGGAAAGCTGGCGCTGGCTGGGTTCTTGGGATACCCTCGACGAGATCGACACCGCCCTGGCTTCCGCTTTGTCGCAACTGGCCGCTGTGACTCAGGCTGCGCCCGCCGCCTCGTTTCGCATGGCCGGAGCCAGGATTCCGCGCGAGCCGCATCGTTACAGCGGGCGCACCGCCATGCTTGCCAACATCACGGTGGATGAGCCGAAGCCGCCCACCGACCCTGATGCCCCGCTGGCATTTTCCATGGAAGGAAACCCGGACCAGCCCCCGGCCGCTTTGCAGCCGTTTTTCTGGACACCGGGCTGGAATTCCATTCAGTCGGTCAACAAGTTTCAGGAGGAGATTGGCGGGCCCATGCGGCACGGCGACCCTGGTGTACGAACTCTCGAACCGGACGGTAACAAACGGCCGCTGTTTGCCGAAGTCCCGGCGCGATTCGAGGCACGCTCCGGAGAGTGGCTGCTGGTGCCGCTCTATCATATCTTCGGCTCGGAGGAGCTCAGCGGCTTCGCTCCCGGCATTGCGCAGCTTTCGCCGCAACCTTATATAGCGCTCAATCCCGAAGATGCCGCCGCATTCGACGGTGAAGCAGAGCTGTTGGGGCGTCGCCTGCCCTTGACCCAAACTCCGGAACTGCCCCGAGGCCTCGCCGGCGTCCCCGCGGGCGTGCCGCCTTTTGCCGGCCTCAACTTACCGATGTGGAGCAGGATCTCCCGGCCGTCATGACCAGTCCCTACCCCATCCTCTCGATCATCGGCATTCTGGCGGCGGCCTTGACCATCGCCGCAGGATTGATCTGGCTGGAGCGGCGCCTGCTGGCCTTGTGGCAGGACCGTTACGGGCCGAACCGCGTCGGCCCTTTCGGCCTGCTCCAGGTTATGGCCGATATGATCAAGATTTTTTTCAAGGAGGATTGGATCCCGCCATTCGCCGACAAGGCCGTCTTTGTTGGCGCCCCCGCTGTGATCGTGGTGACCGTCCTCATGTCGTTCGCGGTGCTGCCGATTGCGCCGGGCATCATCGTCAACGATTTGAATGTCGGGCTGCTATTCGTACTCGCGATGTCATCGCTTGGCGTTTACAGCGTCGTACTCGCCGGTTGGTCGTCCGATAACAAGTACGCACTGCTGGGCAGCCTTCGCGCGGCCGCTCAGATGCTCAGCTACGAAGTTTTCATGGGTCTGTCGTTGATGGGGGTCGTGTTGTTGGCCGGGTCCTTCAATCTATCCGCCATCGTTTTGGCGCAACGGCATCTCTGGTTTGTCGTGCCGCAGTTCCTCGGGTTCGTGCTCTTTCTCATGGCAGGGATCGCCGAAACCCGGCGTCTGCCATTCGATCTGCCAGAGGCGGAAAGCGAGCTGATCGCGGGCTATCACTCGGAATACTCGGGCATGAAGTTCGGCATGTTCTTTGTCGGCGAATACCTGGGCGTAACCCTGATCTCATGCCTGATTACGATTCTTTTCTTCGGCGGCTGGCAGGGGCCCGTACTCCCGCCGCTCGTCTGGTTCCTGATGAAGATGTTGTTCTTCATCTGCTTCTTCATTCTGCTGCGAGCGGCCCTGCCGCGGCCGCGCTTCGACCAGTTGATGTCCTGGGGCTGGAAAGTAATGTTGCCCCTGGCGCTGGCCAACCTGCTAGTGACGGGCGCCGTAGCGCTCGCCTGGAGTAAATGAAATGCTCAGCGTGATTCGCACCATGTGGTATGTGCTGCTCCACATGTTTCACAAACGGGTGACGGTGCAATATCCGGATCAAAAGCCCTACCTGGCGCCTCGCTATCGTGGCCGCATCATTCTCTCGCGCGACCCGGACGGCGGCGAACGGTGCGTGGCTTGTTATCTCTGCGCCGTTGCCTGCCCCGTGGATTGCATCGCTCTGCAGGCCACCGAGGATGACACCGGCCGCCGTTACCCGGAATTCTTTCGCATCAATTTCTCGCGCTGTATCTTTTGCGGGTTCTGCGAGGAAGCTTGTCCGACTTACGCCATACAACTGACTCCGGATTTCGAGATGGGCGAGTATCACCGGCAGAACCTCGTGTATGAAAAAGCGGACCTGCTGATCAATGGTCCGGGCAAATACCCCGGATATAACTTTTGGCGCGTCGCTGGCGTACAGATCGGCGGAAAGAACAAGGGCGAGTCTGAGAACGAGGGCCGCCCCGTGGATATTCACAGCCTTCTGCCGTGAGGATCTTATGACGATTGTGTTTTATACAGCCGGCACCATCGCCGTGGCCGCCACGGTCCTGACGGTCACCCGGTTCCACGCTGTACACGCCCTGCTCTACCTGATCGTCTCGCTGCTGGCGGTCTCCGTCATCTTCTATGATTTCGGAGCGCCCTTCGTCGCCGCCCTGGAAGTGATCGTCTACGCCGGCGCCATCATGGTGCTGTTTGTTTTCGTGGTGATGCTGCTCAACCTGGGCGAGCAGGCTTCCCGGGCGGAGCACGCGCTGCTCACGCCTTCCATGTGGATCGGGCCTGCCATACTCGTCGCGATATTACTGGCCCAGTTCGTCTGGCTGCTGGTGCGCGGCGGTGCTCCTCCAGCCGCACGGGCGGAGATCGGTTCAGTTGAAGTCGGCATGGCGCTGTTCGGACGCTACTTGATGGGAGCGGAGCTCGCATCTATGCTGCTGCTCGCCGGCCTGGTGGGAGCTTATCACCTGGGCTGGCGCAAAGCCCCGAAAGTCGAGGTAACTCATGCTTCCCATCCGTGAGGGTTTTATATTGTCCGCCGTTCTGTTCGTGCTCGGCGTGATCGGAGTATTGGTGCGCCGGAATATCGTATTCGTTCTGATGTCGATAGAAGTCATGCTGAACGCCGCCGGCCTGGCGTTCGTGGTCGCGGGAACACGGTGGCGTCAGCCCGATGGGCAGGTCATCTTTCTATTCATCCTCGCGATGGCGGCCGCCGAGGTGTCAGTGGGCTTGGCGCTCGTCCTGGAACTCTATCACCGTTACAAGTCGCTCGACACCGATGTCATGAACAGGATGCGAGGCTGACCGATGTTGCAACTGCTGTGGTTGGTTCCGGCTATTCCGTTCGCGGGCGCGCTGGTGCTGGCGGTGTTCGGTCCGCGCATGCATTCAAAAGCCGCCGCAGCCATCGGAACCGGCACCATCGCCGCCTCCGCAGTCATTTCCCTCTTAATCGCCGCCTCGTTTTTGAGTTCTCCGCCGGCCGGAGGCAATTACACCCAGACGCTGTGGACGTGGATTGACGTGGGCTCGTTCCGCCCGCAGATTGCGTTGTATCTGGACGCGCTTTCGTTGGTGATGATGCTGGTGGTCACGTTTGTCAGTTTCCTCATTCACCTCTATTCCACCGAATTTATGCGCGGCGATGAGGGCTACAGCCGGTTCTTCGCCTACATGAACCTCTTCGTCGCCTCGATGGTGACGCTCCT